>OKER01000001.1_pt1 | contig 200559 bp, 214 predicted proteins | sample 1610031 | NCBI WGS metagenome assembly OKER01 (sample SAMN04436611, study PRJEB24849) | human gut metagenome | biome: human gut; feature: NICU; material: stool | host: Homo sapiens | place: USA: Saint Louis, MO | collected 2009-12-31
TTTACTAAATATATATAATAATTCTTGAGGAACGGTTCCTAAGAAATAATATAAAAAAGGTTTGAGCTATAAAGGAACTACTCGGTCATGAAGTGTTATGCACAAGCTATATAAAAAGTATAAAATCTTTAATCGAAGAGTTGGTAAAAAAGAATGTATTAGAATATGGAACATCGTTGTTGTCAAAGCCTGAACAAGATTATTTTAATTATATTTTGAATAGAGCAGAATTTAGTAATGGTTTGGATCTGCGTAATCGTTATGTACATGGAACACAACCAATAGATGAAAAAAGTCATGAACAGGACTATTTTACTCTTCTAAGATTGTTAGTTTTGCTGGTAATAAAGATAAATGAGGAATTTTGTTTAGCTGATGAGAGAGGATTATTAAAATCTACACAAGACAGAGCAACTATATAATATATTTAGTTAATGACAAACATAATGAAAACATATTCCCAAGTGACAAAACCCCACCACCATGCTATATTTCTTTTATAAGGAAGTCCAACCACAAGTCCAATGGCATGGGAGAGATCAATGGGAAAACCAGGGAACAAAAACAACATCATAAAACTTCTTCAGGAGAGCAGAAACAAACAAACCGCAGAAGAAATTGCCGATTGTCTGGGTATTCAGAGAAACACTGCAAGCGCTATCCTAAATGAGCTTGCCAGAGACGGAATCGTCCGGAAGGAGAAAACACGTCCGGTGATGTTTTCTTATATTGAAAACGATTCGACATTTTCCGACGATCCGTTTGCATCCTTTATTGGTGCGGACAAAAGTCTTAAAGAGACGGTGGAAAAGTGCAAGTTGTCTGCGATCTATCTCAAACGGGATATGCCTATTTTACTGTTTGGTCCAAGCGGTGCGGGGAAAAGTCTGCTGGCTGAGTATATTTATAAATATGCAAAGTATATCCACACGATACCGGAGGATGCCCCGTTTGTCGTCTTAAATTGTGCGGACTATGCAAACAACAAGGAACTGCTGTCTTCTGTCTTGTTTGGATATAAAAAAGGTGCTTTCACCGGGGCGCACAGAGACACGAGGGGGTTGATTGAGGAAGCGGATAATGGGTATTTATTTTTAGATGAGGTGCACCGTCTTTCGCCTGAAGGTCAGGAAAAATTATTTCATTATATGGACAAAGGGGTTGTGTCACGGGTTGGTGATAATGGACATAATATTGAACTCAATGTCAGGCTGATTTTTGCCACAACAGAGGGAAAGGAATCCATGCTGGATACTTTCTTAAGGAGGATTCCGGTGGAGGTAACGCTCCCTCCGTTTCATGAGCGGACTCTGGAGGAAAGATATCAGCTGATCATTTATATGATTCATCAGGAGACATTTGTCATGGAATGCAGCTTTTTGGTGAGCAGCAATGTGATCAACCGGTTGCTGACCTTTCAGGGGAAAGGGAACATCGGGAGCCTTCGCAATATTCTTAAGCTGTCGTGTACAAAGGCTTATAATGAGGCGGAAGGCAAAAAGGGGCCGGTACCGTTAAAGCTGAGACATTTATCAGATACACAGAAATTTATGACAGGCACTGGTTCCGTTCCTTATGTAAATCAGGACGTTGAGATTTCATCGGAAAAAGAGTCGGTTCAGTATATCTTTACAACAGAGCAGATTCATGTGTATTTCCCGGCAGAGACCATTGTCACGGCAGTATATGAATACCTGGAAAAGAAAATATCAAAGGTCCGGTTTCGCAAAATTATCTATGATGAGATCAATCATATGATAGACGATGTCATTTATCAGGAAATGGACCCCTTTATACAAAATCTTTATAACCAGGCGGTCAACAATATTTTGGTGTATCTCCAGGACAATTATGGCTTAAAGTACAATGGGGTTATGGAGATGGTGTTTGTAAAAATCTTATATGCCCTGAATAATCAGAGCGATAAACCCGACGACAGCCAGTATGAGATCATCGTCAGGAAACTGCAGCCGGTTATGTACCGCTACTATAAAATGGGATTGATTTTTACGGAGATGATTCACCAGACTATGGACTATGAGTCAAGTCCCTGGTTTGTGAGATTATTTGCTATGCTGTATTTTTACAGTATGGCAAAGGAGGACGGGGACTATACCAATGCGATTATTGTATCCCACGGACCTGCAACGGCGTCCAGTATTGCGAGTACGGTAAACAGGGTATTTGAAACTTATATCTTTGAGGCGTTTGATATGGCATACGATACGCCGAAAAGCGAGATTGTGTCGAGGATAAAAAAATATTTAAAAAATACCAATACATCAAAAGGTCTCCTGATCTTTGTAGATATGGGGTCTCTGCTGAGTATATCCAGAGACTTAAAAGACGATATTGAAGGGGATCTTGGAATTGTCAACAATATTACGACGGAAATGGCATTAGAGGCGGGAGAGAGGATCCTGCGCCATGAAGATCTTCAGAGTATCATGGACAATATTCTGTCTCACCATGTGACAAAAAAGTCGTATGTGCCCAGCAGACAGAAACCGAAGGCCATTGTTTTATGCTGCATCACGGGGCTGGGGACTGCCGTGAAAATGAAGACTCTCCTCAAAGAGTGTCTGGAAGGAATCGAACTGGAGGTAGTGGAGACACCGTTTCCGGATTTGCAGAGGGACGGGAGCCAGTGTGATGTTTTCCGGAAATATAATGTGCAGTTTGTAGTTACCACGAGTAAATTGGAGGCAGAGGATTATACGGCGATTCATCTGAATGAACTGATAGACAAACGGGGAGAAGAGGTCATTTATGCAACCGTAGGCAAATATTTTGATAAGGAGAAGGTTCAAAAGTTTATTGAAAATATTGTCCGCAGCTTTACTATGAGAAATTTGATCGGACAGCTGACGATCCTCAACCCGGATAAGATATTAGACGATGTGGAAAAAGCATTGACAAGGCTGGAGATTTTGGAGGGAGAAAATTATCCGATTGACCTGAAAAAGATGCTTTATATTCATATCTGTGTAATGGTGGAACGACTGATTTTGGAAAAAGGACAATTATCAGAAAGCAATCCGACACAAAGCTTGAAGTGTCGGGAAAGCTTTGTGAAAAACTTAAAAGAGAGTTTTTCTGTCTTAGAAGCCCAGTATAATGTGTCGATTAACGATATGGAAATTCATATGATTTATAGTCTGATAAAAAATGTTTAAATAATAAAAGGCGAAAAAAGCTTGTATTTATGCTGTTTTAAAAAAATACAGGCTTTTTTTATTGCAGAAAAATAAAAGTTGGCACAGGCTTTGCTATATATATTTGCAGAGGCGAAATGATACAGAATATGAAAATTACATGCCAAGTGTCAGGAAATCTTAATATAGACCTGGAAAGGAGGAAAAAATGGTCGGATTAATTATTGCAACTCATGGAAATACGTGTGAAGAACTGGTAAAGAGCGCCGAGATGTTTTCGGGGCCATTGAAAAATTGCGAGACATGGACTTTAAACCCGGGAGACAGTATCGAACTGGGAGAAAAGAAACTGGAGCAATACGTGGAAAGGCTGGATGAAGGCGCCGGTGTCGTGATTATGACAGACTTATTCGGAGGAACACCGTCAAATGTAGCGCTAAAAATTTCTATGAGAAAAAACGTAGGTGTTTTGACAGGTGTGAATCTTCCGATGCTGATTCAGTTTGTATCAAGCAGAGAGGACAGCTCTCTGGACAATTTGATCTCGGAGTGTACAGAAGCAGGCAAAGATGGAATCATGTGTCCTAACAAATCAATGGAAGAGCGGAGGTATACAGATGGCGGATATTAAAATGGTGAGGATTGACTACCGTCTGATTCACGGACAGGTTGTCGCAAAATGGTTAAAGGTAAGTCCGGTGAGAAGGATCGTGCTCGTGGATGATGTGCTGGGCAGCGATGAATTTATGAGTGATATTTACAAAATGGCAGTGCCCAAGGGTACCGCCGTGGATATTGTAACCGTGAATAAAGCAAAAAGTGTTTTGGATAAAACCAACGATACGGTTTTTCTTATTTTTAAAGATATCGACAGCTGCTGTCGGACAATCCGGAAAGGGGTTGAAATTTCTTCTCTCAACGTAGGGGCAGTTCCCAACGAAGACGGAAAGAAGTTAATTACAAGCGGCGTGGCGATTTCGGCAGAGGAACTGGAAAAATTAGAAGAACTGAATGCAGAGGGTGTTGAAGTTACGGTTCAGCCGATTCCTGAAATTTCTGCAATCAGTTTTGATACAGTCAAAAAGAAAATGTAGGAGGTTAAACTATGAGTACTGTTATAATTGCGGTCACGATGGGGATCATGTACTGGTGGTGCAGAGGAATGATCTTTTCGTACTTCGGATTTTTATTTATTTCGAGTCCGGTCACCGTCGGACTTGTGGCAGGGTTATTGATGGGCCAGCCAATGCAGGGATTGATCATCGGCGGAGGAATCGCCCTTGTATTTGCGGGAATTATCGCGCCGGGCGGAAATCTTCCGACGGATGAGTGTCTGGCGGCAACCTGTGTGATTCCCATCGCAATCGGTTCGGGAATGAGTGCAACGACGGCTATCGCACTGGCTGTGCCGGTCGGACTGCTTGGCTCTTTCGTGACCAATTTAAGGAAAGTGGTAAATACATACTTTGTAAAGAAGGCAAATGATTATGCGGAGGAAGGGAATGCAGGAGGCATTTGGAGATGTGCGACACTTTTCCCTGCTCTCCTGGCAATTCCGCTTCTGTTTCTTCCAGTATTTATTATCAACATGGTGGGACAGGACGTTGTTGTAAATCTGATGAATGCTCTTCCGACTTTTGTGACTCACGGTTTGGAAGTGGCAGGCGGTATCCTGCCGGCTTTGGGATTTGCCCTTATCATGAATATGATTGGAAAAGAAAAACTGATCCCGTATGTGTTCCTTGGTTACATTGTGATCTCGGTTGGAGGAATTAACTCACTGACAGCCGGAATCATTGGAATCTGCATTGCATTTATTTATGTGTTCCAAAAGAGAGAGATTATGGAGGAGGTAAGCAGCGATGAGTAAGGAAGTAACGACGGCGGATACAGCTCCGGCACTGACAAAAAAAGATTTAAATAAAGCGATGTTCCGCTGGTATATGTCGGCGGAGATGCCGCTGAATTTTGAAAACATGCAGGGAATTGCATTCTGCGGGAGCATCGCGCCGATTTTAAAAAAGCTGTATACGAAAAAAGAAGACCTGGCGGAGGCGCTGAAACGCCATTTGCTGCTGTATAACTGCAACGTCACGGCTGGCGGGCTGATCCTCGGGACGACCATTGCGATGGAAGAACAGAGGGCTAAAAAACCGGAAGCAATGCCGGCAGAAGCAATCACAGGGTTAAAGACCGGGCTTATGGGACCGGTGGCGGCCCTGGGAGACAGTTTTGACTGGGGTATCATCGGCACGCTGTTTAAAATAGCAGCGGCTACATTGGCGGCAGCGGGGAATCCCTTTGCGCTTTCAGTGTTACTCGCGTTTGTGATGTATTGTATCGTTGAGTTAGTATTTTTTACAAATCTGACTTATAAAAAAGGGAGAAGTTCCATCAAAACTATTATGGGCTCCGGTCTCATGCAGGACGTGATTTCCGGCGCCAATGTACTTGCGATGTTTATGATGGGAGCGATGACCGCATCCATGGTCACACTGACAACTCCGTTAAAAATCAGCAGTGTTGTCATTCAGGAAAAACTGGACGGAATTTTCCCGGGCATCTTTCCTCTGGCAGCCCTGTTTCTGATCTACTATTTAGTCAGACATAAAAAGATCGGAACGGGAAAGATTGTCATCGGCATCATCGCAGTTTCTATATTGTGTGCGTTAATAGGTATTTTTTAGATAAAGTGTTATGAATAAGTAAGCTGAGAAAAATTTAAAGGAGATTATGAAGATGAAAGTTATGAATGTAGCGGTTGTGGGAGCCGGAATATACGGAATTAATCATGTGAACGCCTATACATGGAATCCGAACACAAATCTTGTGGCAGTGTGTGATCTGAATAAAGAAATCACGGATAAAATAGCCAAACAGTATGAGGTCAAGACCTACAATGATGTCAACGAAATGCTGGATAAGGAAGACATTGACGCGGTGTCTATTGCAACTCCCGACGCATTTCACATGGAGCCGGCGCTGGCGGCGATCCGCCATGGGAAACCAATCCTGGTAGAAAAGCCTTTGGCTACGACTTCAGAAGACGCGAAGAAAATTCTTGCGGAGGCCGAGAAGTATAAGGTGCGTGTCGCGGTGGATTATCATAAGAGATGGGACCCGGCCGCGATCAATGTGAGAAATGAACTGCAGAAAGCGGAAACAGGAGCGCCTGTCCGCGGATATATGAACATGGACGACATCATCGACGTCCCGACGGAATGGTTTGGATGGGCAGACAAATCGAGCCCGGTTCATTTCCTCGGCACTCATTGCTATGATCAGATTCGCTGGTACATGGGATGTGAAGTGGAAGAAGTATCTGCGGTGGGGACAAAAAAGGTCTTAAAATCAAAAGGAATTGACACCTATGATTCGATCCAGGCCACATTAAAGATGGAAAACGGATGCTACTGGACAGTAGAAAATTCCTGGATTCTTCCGAAAGGGTTTGCAAAAAATAATGACGGCAGGACACAGATCCTCTGTGAAAACGCCATGTTCCGGATTGATTCACAAAACCGCGGTGTGGAAATGTTTAACCATGAGAAACAGCGTACTCCGAATTCATATTTTATTTTAAATAACTGCGGCAGGCCGAGCGGATTCGGGATTGAGCCGATCAACGACTTCATCTATTGCCTGCAAAAAGAAATTCCTTTCATCGCAGACGGGAATGACGGGCTGCAGGCAGAATTGGTAGCAGAGGCTGTTCATGAAAGTCTGGAGACAGGGCAGAAGGTTCGGATTAAAAGAGATTAAATCATAGGAGTTTATGTTATGACAATTTATGAAGGAAAAGACTATAAAGAAATTTGTGAAAAAGCGGCAGAGCTCATTGCTTCCGAAATAAGAATGAACCCCAGGGCAGTCCTCGGACTGTCAACGGGGTCTACGCCGATCGGAGTTTATGACCGGCTGGTGGAATGGTATGAGAAGGGACAGCTTGATTTTTCCAAAGTGACCACCATTAATCTGGATGAATATAAAGGACTTGGTGCAGAACATGAGCAGGGGTATCGTTTCTTTATGAACCAGTATTTATTTGACCGTGTAAATATCGACAAGTCCAGGACGTTTGTGCCGGATGGGACAGAAATGGATTCTGATAAAGCATGCTGTGAGTATGAAGAGATCATTGAAGAAAAAGGAAGGATCGATCTTCAGCTTCTCGGGCTGGGTGCCAATGGACATATCGGTTTTAATGAGCCGGGGGATGTCTTTATTCCGGATACCCACTGTGTGCGGTTAACGGAAAGCACAGTCGAAGCGAATTCCCGGTTTTTTCGCTCAAAAGAAGAAGTACCGAAGGAAGCATATTCTATGGGGATCAAAGGGATCATGCAGGCCAGACATATTATTTTACTTGCGTCGGGAAAACAGAAAGCCCAGGCTCTGTATGAGGCTGTTTACGGTGATATCACACCGGGAGTCCCGGCATCTATCCTTAAATTACATCCCCATACTGCCGTATTCGCGGATGAGGAGGCTCTCTCTGTGATCAAAGAAAAATCTTGAAAATAAAATAGTTTGTTGTTCCTTTGTTGACATTCTTCATGTAAGATAAACCAGAGGTGATAACAATGAACTACAAGATTTTACTCGTCGATGATGACAAAGATTTATTACAGATGCTCAGCAGCTATTTTGAACTGAAGGGCTATTTCATAGAAACAGCGGTCAACGGACTGGAAGCAATGGAGCGGATAAAGGATGCCCCGGACATTATCCTGCTGGATGTCAACATGCCGGGGCTTGACGGTCTGGAAGTCTGCAGGCAGATTCGGGATAAGATTTCCTGTCCGATTATGTTCCTGACAGCCAAAGTGGAAGAGCAGGACCGGATCAACGGCCTCATGGTCGGCGGGGATGACTACGTTTTAAAGCCTTTCAGCCTTAAGGAGCTGGAAGCCAGAATCACTGCACATCTTAAAAGAGAAGAAAGGCATAAAAATAAGTCAGAGTACCGTTTTTGTGACGGACTGATGATAGATTATACTGAAAGAACCGTGAAACTAAATGGCTGTGCAGTGGAGTTTACAAAAACAGAATATGCGATCATAGAATTTTTATCCATGCACCCGGGGCAGGTTTTTGACAAAGAACGGATTTATGAAAAGGTCTGCGGATATGACGGTGAAGGGGACAGCCGGGGGATGACAGAGCTTGTCAGAAGGATACGAAGGAAATTAAGTGTTCATACAATGGCCGAGTATATCGAAACAGTCTGGGGAATGGGGTACCGATGGAAAAAATAAGGAATTTATCGATCAGAAAAACCATTGTGCTGTATATGGGATTAAATCTGATTCTCAGTTATGGCCTGTCGTTTGTCATCATTCATACAGCAAATGACGCTCAGCAGAAGATCTGGTTTCGATATATAGACAAGGACCGTTATTATGAGGCGATGGAGAATAAAGGAGACGATTATGAAATCAACATTACAAGATCAAAGCTGAATTCTATGACCAAAACGGACAGGGTTATTTCAGAACTCTGTGATTTCCTTGATACATATAGTATATTGGTAATTTCCTGCCTGGGAACAATCATAGCAGTCCTGCTTTTTTATAAACATAAGATTCAAATTCCCCTCGGGGAATTAAAAGAGGCATCTGCACGTATTTCCGAAGGCACCCTGGATTTTTCTGTTGCATATTCAAATGAAGATGAAATGGGACAATTGTGCAGGCAGTTTGAAAAGATGCGGTGTCAGCTTGAAGAGAACAATAAAAAAATGTGGAAAATGGTAGAAGAAGAAAAGGCGCTGCGTTCTGCCATTTCCCATGATATCCGATCGCCCCTTGCGGTTATGGAAGGCTATCAGGAAATGCTGCTGGAGTTTCTTCCCCAGGAGTCTGTCAGCAGGGATAAGATCATGAAAATGCTGGAAGCCGGTATGCAGCAGATCAAAAGGATGAAGGCATTTATTAATACAATGCAGAAGCTGTCGAAGCTGGAAGAACGGAATATATGCTGGAACCAAATAGACGTAGCTGATTTTATAGAAATAGTCAAAAACAATACAGTGATTCTGGGGAAAAAGGCACAAAAAGAGTGCCATACGGTCGTGAAGTCTGATCAGCAGTCGGTGTATTTTGATTCCGAAATGGTCTTGGAGGTGCTGAATAATTTAATCGGCAATGCGCTTCGCTATGCCAGGGAGCAGGTTTATGTGGAAGTAGATATTTCCGGAGATGAAATGAGGGTTTGCGTACAGGATGATGGGAAAGGATTTCAAGAAGATGCAGAGCTTTTGACAAAGGCATATTATCACGGGAACCCTCAAAGTGATCTGACGCATTTCGGACTGGGACTTTATATCAGCAGAGTCTACTGTGAAAAACATGGGGGAAAGCTGCTGCTGGTCAATCAGGATCAGGGCGGAGAAGCCTGCGCATATTTTAAATTAAAAACATAGAAACCATAAAAAAATCGGATGAGAATCCGGTTTTTTATTTTTCAGAAAGACCTTGTCAACTTTGTTCTTATTGTCTTTTTGTAGTGATTCGTAACGTACAGTGTATCTATAAGAGGAAGGAGGGTGCACTGTATGATGATAATTTTAAAAAGAGAGGTAAAAAACTATCTGAAGAATCCAATTCTCTGGGCAGGGCTGCTCATCGTCATTTTTCTGTTATTTCAAAATCTGGGGAGCTATCTGAAACTGCATTATGTGCAGTCTGAGAGTCAATTGAAAGAAGTCCGTGCTGAGAATAGGGCGGATGCTGATATTTTAGAAGGATATATCCCGTCTACAAAGAAAAAGCAGTGGGAACTGGCCGGCAAAAAGATTAAGGACGCTCTTGTCAAATCGTTTGGCTATTCAGAAAAGCAGGCACAGGAAGTGATCCATAAGCTGGAACAGAAAAATATGACAGATGCAGAAATGTCAGCTTATTTAGTAAAAAACTATGATTTTTATAGTGCAGACAATATATTTCAAGATGCCCGCACATATAAGGGAACGAAGGAAGAGATAAATTCCTACATGAGTTCAAAATTCAAACAAAAACCTTTTACTTATTATTTTTCAAAGAAGTTTGCTGACTTTGCAGGCTTATGTATGGGATTCTTTGCATCTATCTTACTGGCATTTCTTTTTATCAGAGATACGAAAAGGGACACATATGAAATGCTGCATACAAAACCTATATCAGCAGGCAGATATATCATAGGTAAAGTCTCAGGAGGTTTTCTGACACTGATGATTATACTTGCAATTTTAAATATCATATTTGGTGCTTTATGTGCAGTGTGCGGCTGGAGAGCCGGATTTCCAGTACGAATATGGGATCTGTTGTGGGCGTCGCTCTTATATATTGTTCCGAATATGCTGATGATCGTCAGTGTATATACGCTGACCGCAGTTGTTTTCAAGAATCCTCTGCCGGCTGCACCGCTGCTGCTTCTGTATATGCTCTACTCCAATATGGGATCAATCGGGCCGGACGGACAGTATGGATACTATGGGAAGCCGTTGGCGGTCATGGTAAGGTTTCCGGGCAAATTCTTTGAAACTTCACCTTCGCCATGGGTATTACTAAATCAGGTATTCCTTGTACTGGCATCTGTTCTGCTTATTTTGTGCGCAGCTGCAGCATGGAAGAAATGGAGGTCCTATTGATGAAAGAGATGAAAATTTGTCTTCCGGTTTACAAAATAATATATTCTATTTGTTTTATTGTTTTTCTGAGTCTGGTGAGGGGAATCAGCAGCATTGCTGAGATAGGGATTACTATGGATGCATATATTGCGGTTTTGGCGATTGTGTTTTGCGCCGATACTTATTGGATGGAGCACAGCGGAAAACGGTGGGAAGTCTTCTGTCTGTACTCAGTAAAAAAAAAGAAGCAGACAATTTTGAAAAGACTGGTTGTCCAGTGGATCTTTTTATGGGGATTGGCATTGATCGGATATGGACTGTTCTTTTGGCAGGCCCCTCATAATTTAAATACCATACCGTCAATGCTGCTCTTTGCAGTGTATGTTCCGGAGGTGCTGGTTACTATTTCTTTTTGGAGTACTTTTGCTATGACGGTTACAAATCTTCTGAGAAATATATGGGGCGGAATCGGTTTATCGATTATTTTATGGTTATCTTTAAACTCTGTGACCGGGGAGAGCGTTCTGGGGAAATTTAATGTATTTTCATTTGTATTCCGGGACACTCAAAATATAAATAATATGGAATGGCTTTGGGGAAAAGGGATCGCATTGGGACTTACCGTCTTAATGGCCGCACTGATTTCTGCCATCATAAAGAAAAGAGGTTGATCATATGAGCATTAGAATAGAAAATCTTACGGTAAAATTTCATCAAAAAGTCACGGCAGTAGATCACGTAAATGTGGAGATCGGTCAGGGAATCTACGGTCTGCTCGGAGAAAACGGAGCAGGTGACCGTGTTATAATAAGACCAAGTTAGCAAGGAACCCAATGAAATCAAGGGTTTGCGGCTACTTTGGTCTTAATTTATTATACCACAATCGAACTGCTTTTTCATTAAAAATCCAGTGTCGTTTTCCAAAGAGTGGGATATTTTAAGGCTAGGGGTCGCAACCGGGTGGTTTGGGACCTGCTTATACTTAGTCCTATTCCAAATATCCTTTTCTTTTGCTTCGTCCGAAGTAAAAACTCTCTTTCGGGAGAACAGCGCTGTTAAAAATAAATGAATATAGAGGACTAAGTGAAGCAACTTTGTTAGCTGACCTTAGTCCTCTTATGCATTTTAGGAGGAAAAGGGTATGCAGATACTATTTATTGTGATTATTTTTTTGATAGTGTTGCCAATGGTCGTAAGTATTTCGTTGGCTGTGACAGCAAAGAAATCAGACGAAAGATTACGCACCATCTGTACTTCTCTTGAAAAGAAGGGCAGGTGAGCGTGATGCGAGAGTATACGACAGGAAATCGAATCGTAGATGCAAGTGCCGAAATCAGTATTACCGGCAACATTACACCACAAGCATGGTATAAGACGATTGTTAAAGAGACGGGAAAACCGCATTTGGCTGCAATCGTTATATTATCAGATATTGTCTATTGGTATCGTCCTACTGAATTGAGGGACGAAAGCACTGGACAGATCATTGCAATTCGTAAAAAATTTAAAGCTGATTTACTCCAGAGAAGTTATCAACAGATTGCGGAACAGTTTGGATTGAGTAAAAAAGAAGCTACTAATGCAATCATCTTTTTGGAGAAATTAGGCGTAATAAAAAGAGTATTCAGGACAATAAACTTGAATGGACTTGTTGTAAATAATGTACTGTATATTGAGTTGATTGTTGAGAAATTGAAAGAATTAACGTATCCGCACTGTTATGATGCCCCTATCCCTTCTATGGGAGACAGGGGGGAAGACATTGTAGAGGAAATCGTTGAAGGACAGTGCTTTACTGTGAATAATAGTGAGATGGCAGTCATTGGTGAGGGAGCTGTCTCCCCAAAAAGAGAGAGGGTATCACCCAAAAAAGAGATACCTGCCACGCCGCAAAATAGCAGGTGCCACTTTTCAGAAGGTACAGCACTATCTGGTAACAGGCAGACAAATACAGATATTAACACAGATATTTCAACGACAGATTATACCAATCCAGTCCAGTCCTATCAAAAAACGTTACAGGCATTTAGAGAAAAGATTGGATACGATGCGTTATGTATTGATCGTCCCTTTGATATTGATCGTCTGGATGAAATTGTGGGAATTGCAGTTGACGTACTGACTTCAACGAAGGATACGATTCGTATTAACCAGGAAGAAAAACCAACAGCCATTGTTAAATCGGTGTTTTGGAAATTAGATATGTTTAGAATACAGTTTATTTTAAATAACCTGTCAGAGACGAAAACAAAAATCAGGAATATGCGTGCAGTGTTGCTAACCGCCTTATATAATGCGACATTCACATTAAGTAATTCCGTTATGAATCAAGTGGTGATGAATGGTGACATCTCCCCTCAATATGCATGAGCAAAGGGGGTGATGAGCAGTTACTAGGGTTAGACAATTACGCATAGAGAAGAATTTGACACAGTGGGAATTGGCGGACAAGCTGGATATCAGTCTCCGCACATATCAGAGAATTGAATACGGGCAACAAAAGCCGTCCTACAAAGTCATTTTAGTCTTGCAAAAGATATTTAACGAGAATATTGAATCTATCCTGCAGGAATTATAACTGCCAAATAAGAAGTGGAGGAAAATATGTTTGATATTAACAAGCTGGAGGTAATGGACATAGTATTTGCCGATGAAGCACATGAGCGTTTCTTTTATGAAAAGGTGCGGGAACTTCCAAATTCACGCAGGGACAGTGAAGAAATTGCTATGATATATACTCTTGGTATCTGTGACAAGACAAGGGCAGCTTTTTCAAATATTGTGGATCAAAGAACTTTTCAGGTGAATCCGTTGGTTTTATTCGCTGGGTGGCAGACATCTGCTTCTGTGAAGGTAACACGGCTGGCGATTAACCTCTATACTGGATTTTCGCAGGAAGTAAAACGGGACGATTCAATAGAAGGATATCATATAGGGGAAGACAGTTCAGATTATGCTGTTGAAGAAATCTTTGATTGCCCATATGCAAAATATTTTCTGGAAGCCGTTAAACTGCGTTATGACATATAGAGGAGGTAGAAACGATGAAAATGTATAAGATTGACCAAATCATGGAGTTATTACAGTTAGGAAAAGAATCAGAAGATTGCTATGTGGGTTTTGAGAATAATGACAAGGGAAATCTTGTTATTATATTAAAGCAACATGAACCAGATTGGGAAGATGATGAGGGTTTCGGAGAAGCGGTTGAAGAAGTCGAACTTTTGGAACATTCTGGAGAATATTAAACATAAGGAGGAGACAGTCATTATGGATAGAGAAATACTTGGAATCGACCATGGTAACAGACAGATGAAAACGGCGAATACCGCATTTTTGTCTACAGTAACACAGAATAAGGTGAAGCCCAGTAATCTAAATCAGATTTTGGAGTTTAAAGGTAAGTATTACTCAATCGGTGGCAGTAGGGAAGATGTGGATACAAAAGTTGATAAAACAGTGGACGATGATTACTACATTCTCACATTGGCATCACTTGCCGCTGAATTGAAAGCCAGAGGAAAGAATCAGGCGGCGGTCAGGCTGGCTACAGGATTACCACCGAGGTGGTATGAATCGCAAATGAAAGCATTCAGGAAATACTTGGGCAGGGAAAGGGAGTTATCTTTTCGTTATCAGGGAGAAGGGTTCAATGTCTTTCTGGAAGGCGTGAGCGTATATATGCAGGGGTTTGCAGCAATCACAGATATATTGGCAGAGACACAGGGAAAATCCTGCCTTCTGGTAGATATAGGAGGAGGAACCGTTGATGGAGTTCCAATAGAAAATATGCGACCCAGTGGAGCACAGCCTATTATAGATAATAATGGTACAATAAAGTGTATATCCAATGTAAATGAGGCATTAATGGCTGAGTTTGGGGAAAAAGCCAAACCATATATCATTGAAACGATAATGCGGACAGGTACATATGCGGGTGACGAAGCCTATCTTCGTGTAATCCGAAAGGCATTGAACCAATATACGGAATACATCTATAGCTTGATAAAAAAGCACGGATACAATCTGCATTTGGAAAAAATAATCTTTATGGGTGGAGGAGCCGCAATCATGCAGAATTTTGGTGATAACGAGGGTAAGGACGTAATCTGTATTCCGGATATACATGCAAATGCAAGAGGATATGAAGAAACTTTAAAGAGCATATGGAAGGCCAGGCAGAATATGGCCGGTTAAGGAGGCCATAAATGGACGATAAATATGTTACAACGCTTCGGCTTTATAAAAATAACCCGGTACATTTCCAGGCACTTACCTGTCTGGAAGAGTACAACCGGGAGCTGTTTACTTCTCAAAATGACTATATTGCCGAGGCGGTAATCTATTATTCAGAGTATCTGAAGCAGAAGGCTGAATATGAGAAATTGGAAAGTATCCTCTCAAACATAAGAGAGCAAGAGGAATACTTCCGTGAACTGACAAAACGTGCATTGGAAGACGTACTGAGATCAGTGCAGACGACTACTATTCCTGCAGTTACTGGAAGTGACACGAAAGCAAAAGAGGAACAGGAACCCCAAAGTGAGAGTGAACGATCAGCGGAGACGGCGAACCAGGCGACAGAAAAGGATTTTAATCTGCTTAATTTCTATAGTTCATTCACTGGATTTGAAGACGAAGGAGAAGATTGAATATGACCATATTATGTGCTATGATAAAATTTATAGGAAAATTATTACTTGGAATTGCGTATGCAATATTAAAAGTTGTATCATTTAGTGTCAAAGTGATAGGCTGTATGTTTTTATTTGTATTTCATATTTTCATGCTTTTAGTAGACATGGGAACCCCTTCCTAATAAGTCAAGGAGAGTACAATTATGGCTATTTGTAAAATTTGTGGCGGAGAAATGCTGGAACATGTGGGTTGTAAAATAGGGATATGCAATTGTAATGGAAAGAGTTACCCGCGTATCATTTTTGGTGCAGAGAAAAGGTTTGAGGATGTATTTGGCGAAGATGATATCTGCCCAGATTGTTTTGCGCCATTTGGGAGTTTTCACCATTTGGGCTGTGATATAGAGGAATGTCCGGTATGTGGAGAAGCAATTTATGGTGATTGCGAATGCCAGTTGATTCTTCCCGATTTAGCGGATATGGAAGAAATGTTAAAGTAATAGTGAATAATGAGTATCACTGTGGTAGGCTGATTCGTCAGCCTGCTTTTTTTTGCGCTTTTCTTGGTACTTATAATGAAAAATAAATGAAGCGGGGTAGTGTAAAGAACATGTCTGGATGCTTTACCAGGAGATTGTAGGGCGGTACTACACTCCGCAATAAAGGGAACCATTTCCAAAGATTAATAAGTTGACCAACCAATTGAAAAGAAGAGGAGGAATAGGAAGCGAATATAAGAGTTTTTACAAAAAAGTAAGAGGTAACGAAGGAGACAAATGCAAATACAGTGTACGACTGGATACGTATGGATGTGGCTGTCAGCACGATTGTGATTATTGTTATGCACGGTCACTTCTGTCTTTTCGTGGATTTTGGAACCCATCAGCGCCGAGCATCGCAGATATTGATAAGATTAAGAGGAAGATTCGGAAGATACCTCCGGGAACCATCCTGCGCATGGGTGGAATGACAGACTGCTTTCAGCCTTTTGAAGCGGAACATCATGTGACTTATGAGACAATCTGTGAAATGAACCGGTGTGGTGTTGGATATCTGATTGTAACAAAATCCCATTTGATCGCACAGCCCGAATATCTGGAAATTTTGGACAAGGATCTGGCCCATATACAAATCACGGTCACGACTTTAGATGATAACAAGGCTTTGACCTATGAAAAAGCAAGTATCCCATCAAAAAGAGTAGAGGCAATAAAAAAATTGCAATCTGCGGGATATGATGTGTCAATCCGGTTAAGCCCCTTGATTGAGGATTTCATGGACTTTGACAGCCTAAATTCATTAGGGATCAATCGCTGTGTTGTGGAATTTTTGCGTGTCAATAGCTGGATCAAGAGCTGGCTGCACGATGTTGATTTCAGTGGGTACAGGTTAAAACAAGGAGGATACTGCCACTTACCACTGGAAAAAAAGATGGAAATCATCAAGAAGATCAGGATACCGGAGATAACAGTTTGCGAAGATGTAACAGAACATTATGAGTATTGGAGAGATAACTTCAATCCAAATAAGGATGATTGCTGTAATCTGCGATTACATAACGGATGATGAAATAAAGAAGTGGAAATGAAAGTTCCTTTAAATATATGCTGACAGGCAGGAAGGGCGTGAAGATGAACCGGATTCGTGACGAACCTAAATCGTAAGGGAAATGACTTGAGTGGGTTACTGAACTTTAGCAGAAAAGGGGAAACCGTTGGATAAAAAAAGTTTTGAGTATGGTGGATATCATTTTTATCCATTAAGGACATTTGAGGATAAAGATGGCGATTTTATGGAACGCGCATGCAAACTGCGGGATGACCGGGAACTAGGGATGACATCCACTGATGAACCATGGAGAAAATATGCATATGATTATGAAGCTTTTTATAAAGCTGCCGGCGGCAAGAAATATGATATTTTTCTATGTGAAGAAAACCGCAGGCAGTACGTACCGTGCGGTCATGGCTTGCAGGAATTTGTTAATGCCCCGATCAAGAGTAAAAATAACAGGGCAGTCCGCTGAGAGTATGATGGCGCGGGTATTAAGAAAAACACATGGAATGGGCTGATCTTCAGTCCGTTTTTATTTTTGAAAATCAATTAAATTAGAAAACCAGTAGGAGGTATGTAAATGAAAACAAAGATGAGAAACTATCTGATCGCTAAGGTAATGAAGGTAAAAGCGGCTATTAACAACAATAAGGCGGAGGGGTTCGTTGATACGGCCATCAAAATTTTAATGGCTGTTGTGATTGGAGCGCTGCTTCTGGCAGGGCTGTATGCACTGTTTGGTGATACAGTGCTGCCAACATTAACACGGCGTATTACTGAAATGTTTAACTATGCTGGATAGAAAGGCAGTTCAAACAATTGTATTTTTGCTGTTGCTTTTGCTGGCATCTGTCACGGACTTAAAGAAGAGAATCGTGCCGGATCTGTTATGTATGCTAATTGCATTAACCGCCGCTATTTCTTTTCGTCCAGAACAGTTATGGGGGATTTTCAGCGCACTCCCATTTCTTCTTGCAGCAGTTTTTTGCGGAGGAATGGGGGGCGGTGATATCAAACTGATGGCAGCCGCAGGACTTGTCCTGGGACTTCCAGCAGGGATTTTTGCAACTATTTTGGGATTATTACTGGTACTTGCTTATTCTGTGTTTTTGAAAATATGTAAGAAAACCCAGGTTATCGCAGTGCCGTTAGTACCCTTTTTATCGGCTGGGTGTGCAGCGGGGTATTTGATTGGATAGGAGGATGGAATGAAAAGAAAAGCATTTTATTGTATTTGTGTAGCGGCTCCAATTACCTTTGTGGGTGCTGTCCTGGCATTTTACAGATGCCGGAGGAAAAAGAGATACTTAGTGAGGTAATCACGGCGGCAGGTATTCCCTGCCGCATTTAAAACGATAATTTTGATTTGATTGAAAGGAATGGATAATAAGTATGAAAATATTAAAAAGCCGTACCGTGCTTGGAGTAATATGCATTGTGGTATCACTGCTCATTTGCTTCGGAGTTACCCCTTTATTTAATAAAGAGGTCAGTAAAAAGGTAGAAATCGTGCGGGTGGTAAAGGATATAAAAATCGGGGATAAAATCACTGGCGATATGGTCAGGACTGTTGAGGTGGGAAGTTTAAATCTGCCGTCTGAAGTCATGAAAAATAAAGAAAATGTCATTGGGAAATATGCATCTGCAGATATGGCTCCAGGCGATTATATCATTAATAGCAAGGTCGCAGACGAACCGGCTGCGGAGAATGCCTACTTATATAATTTATCAGGAGAGAAACAGGCAATATCCGTGTCGGTCAAATCTTTTGCAACGGGGTTATCCGGAAAACTCAAATCTGGTGATATTGTATCTGTGATTGCACCGGACTACCAGAAGCAAGGCGAAACAGTGATTCCTCCCGAACTCAAATATGTCGAAGTTATTGCTGTAACTGCAGGCAGTGGCTACGATGCCAATACAGGAGAAGAAGACCCGGAGGAAAAGGAACTGCCCAGTACGGTGACACTCTTGGCAACACCGGAACAGAGCAGGATACTCGCCATGATGGAGAAGGACGGGAACCTGCACATATCTCTTGTATACAGGGGAACAAAAGAAAATGCAGCAAAGTTTATTACAGAGCAGGAACATGCTTTGCAGGAACTTTACCCGCCGGAAACGGAGGCGGCGGAAGCGGAAACTGGACAGCCCGAGGAACAGATAGAAGGGAGTGCAGAATAAATGCTGAACTTTAAAATCAAAAAGCGCGCAAATCAGCCTGAGAGCGAGGAAGTGCATGAGGTGGGAAAACATCAGGCCCAGATACTGGCTGTCTGGGGTAGCCCTGGATGCGGAAAGACTACGGTTTCTGTGAAGATTGCAAAACACTTAGCGGAAAAGAAGAAAAATGTAATTCTTGTGCTGTCCGATATGACTTTACCCATGATGCCTTGTATCTGTCCAATGGACGAGTTAGAAAACATATGGTCCCTTGGCAATGTACTGGCAGCGCCACATGTTACAAAAGGGCTTATAGAAGAAAACTGTATTGTCCACAAAAAAATAAAGTATCTGGCAATGCTTGGCATGTTAAGAGGGGAAAATGAATACAGCTATGCCCCCTATGAAGCGGAACAGGCTTTGGAATTTCTTACAGGGCTGCGGGAATTGTCCTCATACATTATTATTGACTGTAGCAGTTATATATCTAACGATATTTTATCGGCAGTTTCTCTAATGGAAGCAGATGCTGTTCTGCAGATAGTAAATTGCGACCTTAAATCTATCAGTTACCTGGCAAGTCAGTTACCGTTACTTCAGGAACCAAAATGGAGAATAGAGAGGCATTTAAAAACGATCAACAACATAAAGGGGCAGGAAGCCATTAACCATATGGAACAGGTGCTTGGAAAAGTAAGTTTTCAGATTCCGTCTGCATCCGAAGTTACGGAACAGGGGATGGCTGGGAATTTGTTGATTGGTCTGGAGGGGAAAAAAAGCCGTGGTTTTAAAAATGAAATAGATAAGATTGTTAAGGAGGTATATGGATGTTAGGGGAAAGAAAGACGCGAGGAGTATTTAATGAGGGAAAAAATTCAGAGTGGGGTTCGCGGATGCAGGAACTTATGCCAACACAGGCAGCCCCAGTGGAGCCGGTTGCAAGAGAGCCGGTAGAAGTGGTGAGTAAGAGTGCAGATGACCTCTTTTTTGCAGCCGTGGAGGGGAAAGATTTTGCAACGGTGCTACAGGAGGTACAGGAACACATTGCCAGCCGTTACAGCTCCCTTTTGACTGATGGAAATAATGATGATGTAAAAAGGCAGATGAAGCGTTACATTACTAAATATGTTCAGGAAAACCGGGTTGCAGTTCAGGGAATGTCAAATCAGGAACTTGTTGACAACCTATACACGGAAATGGCGGAGTTTTCTTTTCTAACAAAGTACATTTTTGGAGAGGGAGTGGAAGAAATAGACATTAATAGCTGGAAGGATATTGAGATCCAGTACAGCGGTGGTGGGACTGAAAAGTTGGAAGAACATTTTGACAGCCCTTCTCATGCTATTAATGTGATCCGCAGGATGCTCCATGTTTCAGGAACTATCCTTGATGATGCAAGTCCTGTGGTGACTGGAACACTGGCTAAAAATATCCGTATAGCGGTGTTAAAAACTCCAGTTGTAGATGAAGAGGTAGGTCTTGCCGCTTCAATCCGAATCGTAAATCCCCAGAGTATGAAAAAGGAGGATTTTATTTCTGGTGGAACTGCCACGGGAGAGATGTTAGACTTTTTGAGTGAATGTATTCGGTATGGAATTTCGGTGTGTGTTGCAGGTGCTACAAGTTCCGGAAAAACAACGGTGGCCGGCTGGTTGCTTACTACAATCCCTGACCGGAAAAGAATTTTTACTATTGAAAATGGTAGCCGTGAACTTGATCTAATAAGGGAGGAAAGTGGAAAAGTGTTAAATTCCGTTGTCCACACTCTTACAAGAGACAGTGAGAATGACCGGCAGCGAATTGACCAGATTGCCCTTTTGGATATTGCGCTTCGATTTAATCCTGATATTCTGGTGGTCGGAGAAATGAGAGGGGCGGAAGCAAACGCCGCCCAGGAAGCTGCAAGAACTGGTGTGGCGGTGGTTACAACCATCCATTCCAATTCGTGTGAGGCTACATACCGCCGTATGGTGTCCTTGTGTAAGCGTGCCGTGGATATGTCGGACGAGACATTGATGGGATATGTGACCGAAGCATACCCTATCATAGTCTTTTGTAAGCAGTTGGAAAACCGGCAGAGGGTAATCATGGAGATTATGGAATGCGAGATAAAGCCTGACGGTACACGGAGATATCGTCCACTGTATCAGTACGAGATCATGGAGAACCAGTTGGAAGGAGATTATTTTGTGGTTAATGGGAAACACAGGGTAATGAATTCCATTTCGGATGGGCTTTATAAGCGTTTGCTGGAGAATGGGATGCCAATGGAGACACTTAACCGGTTCCGTTCAAAGGGAGAGGGAGGAGAGGAATCTTGACAAGTATACAGCTTCTTGCATGCCTTGGTATGATAGTGGGTGGATTTCTTCTTTTGGGGATTCGACCAATAGAATTTACAGATGGACTGTTCGGCTTTCTGGCAAAAGAACCTGAGAATATTCGGAATGAAATCCATACAGTAACAAAAAGGAAAAAAGCAAGATTTCTGAAAAAGGCAATCATTGAGGCACAGCAGGTACTTAAAATGACGGGTAGGGAAAAGCAATTTTCGGTTATTTGTGCTGCCGCCCTGGTGTTGTTTGCTGTGGGGGCCTCGGTTGCCATCATGATTGGAAATTTTTTTCTGGCTCCGGTGATGGCTGTTGGATTTATGTTCTTCCCTTTTTGGTATGTAATTCTGTCAGCCAGTAATTACAAAAAAAATGTAGCCGCAGAGCTGGAGACAGCATTAAGCGTTATTACGACGGGCTATCTGCGGACGGAGGACATTCTAACTGCGATAGAGGAAAATATTCAGTATTTGAATCCGCCAGTCCAGAGGGTATTCCAGGATTTTATTGTGCGGATCAACTTAGTAAATCCGGATGTTCATGAAGCACTAAAGGAGTTGAGGGAGAAAATTGATAATGATGTATTCCGCGAATGGTGCGATGCCCTGTGTGATTGTCAGTATGATCGGAGTTTGAAGACAACATTGACACCAATCGTAACAAAATTAAGCGATATCCGTATCGTCAATGCTGAACTGGAATATTTGATTGTGGAGCCGAGGAAAGAATTTATCACGATGGCAATCTTTGTGATTGGTAATATCCCGCTGCTTTATTTTCTCAACAAGAGCTGGTATGACACTTTGATGCACACACCAATGGGACAGGTGATACTTGCCATTACTGCGGCAATCATCTTTGTCTCTACTGCGGTCGTTGTCAGGCTGACAAAACCGATAGAATACAGGAGGTAGGGAGATGTCAGTGTTATTACTGTTATTATTTGGAGGATTTCTCTTTCTGGGAATGTTCTTCCTGGCAGCGGATTTGTTAAAAATGCCATATATGAAGACAGAAAAGGCATTACTGGACAGGGGAAGAAATAGTAAAAAAGGGTCGGCGGCGTTAGATACGTTTTTACTGCAAGGAGCCATGAGATTGTCTCATGTAATCCGAATGGACGAATATCGGAAAAGCCGAATGAAAAATGTGCTGAAAGCAACAGGGATTAATATGACACCGGAAGTATATCAGGCGTATGCACTTACAAAAGCTGGTTTACTGATGGCTGGCATTATTCCGTGTTTGTTTCTTTTTCCGCTCCTAACACCTGTTATTGTGTTTCTTGCTGTCATGGTTTACTTTAAGGAAATTCAGCGCGCAGACGAGATGTTAAAGACGAAAAGAAAGTCAATTGAAGACGAACTGCCACGTTTTGTTGCTAATCTTGAACAGGAGCTGCAGAATAACCGTGATGTGCTTTCAATGGTAGAGAATTTTAGAAAAAATGCCGGTGCGGAATTTGGGGAGGAGCTAGGTGTACTTGTGGCAGACATGAGATCCTCCAGTTATGAGGCGGCACTTACTCGATTTGAAGCACGGTTAAACTCTCCAATGTTGTCTGATGTTGTCAGAGGACTGATTGGGGTTTTGCGTGGAGATAACAGCGTGGTATATTTCCAGATGCTTGCTCATGATTTTAAACAGCTTGAATTACAGAAATTAAAAAGTGAGGCCCAGAAAATACCGCCTAAAATCAGGGTTTTTTCGTTTCTCATGCTTATGTGCTTCTTATTGACTTACCTTGCGATTATCGTGTTTGAAATCATTAAGTCATTAGGAGGTATGTTCTAGCTCCAAATGAAAGGAGGTCAAGGAACTTGAAAAAAATATTAAAAACTAATCGTGGAGAGGGATATATAGACATATGCGTACTGGTATTGTGTGCCATGCTGGTGATTGCATTGGCGGTCAGCGTATTTCCGGTTTTTTTGGCTAAGAATCAGTTAGATACATTTGCTGTGGAATTGTGCCGTGAGGCTGAAATGAGTGGCAGAGTCGGAACTGAGACCACTAGGCGGGAACAGGTATTACGAGAAAGGACCGGACTAAATCCTAAAGTTGAGTGGTCAAAAAAGGGTAATATCCAACTAAATCAGGAGATTACTGTAAAATTGACGTTGCAGCGGGACCTTGGGTTATTTGGGAATTTTGGTTCCTTTCCAATTACCTTAAGGGCTAGTGCTACAGGAAAGAGTGAGGTATATCATAAATGAAGCGCCTGATTTGCTGTTTAAAAGATAGGCGTGGTTCCTCTTTCCCATTTGTGATTGCGGTTACATTGGTATTGATGTTAATAATGTGCGGATTTTTGGAGTTTTATCGGCTAAAGATCATAGCCAATGGCGTAAGGGACGCGGCACAGGAGGCTATCATGATAACTGTAAATGATAATTATGCAAACGTTTATCACGGTGTCAGGGAAGGATACAGTGGAGGATATCAGCCCAATAATGGAGGTTTTAAGTATAGTGTAGATAAAGGAAATGTGCTGTCAAAAATGGATAAAATCCTTGGAACAAAAGTTGAATCCGGGCGGCATGTAAAATATACAGGTGGGGTTCTGGAATATAGCATATCGGATTTAAGTGTTACTGCACGTAATGCGCCGCTTGCACCTGGAACACCGGAAAATGAACAGAGATTTGAAATTGATGCAATCGTAACATTAAAAGTACCGGTCCAGTTTGCGGGAAAACGTCTACCTGAAATGAAAATCAGGCTAAAAGTGCAGGCTGGATATATAGAAGTGTTTTAGAATTCAATAGACAGAATTGGAAAAATGTAGTATGTTTGATGCGACAGAATGTGAACCAGGAAGGAGAACTATATGAATGATAAAGTGAAAAAAGGTATGATTATTGCGGGTTGCGTGGTGTGTTGTGTTATTCTTGCAGTGATGATTGCAAGTAATTTCAGAAAGCCAGCAAAAACAAAGGATAAATTAGCAGAGAGCCAGTCTACAGAAATAGAAGTGAAACCGGAAATCAAAAAGTCCGAATTAGACAAGAAGTCAAAAGAGACTGAAAGTAAAGAAGAGGAATCGAAGAAAGAACCGGAGACTACGGAGGAGCAGAAAGAATCAGAGGAGGAAAAAGAGGGAAATAAGGACAACGGGCAGCCTGTACAGAATATTCAGCCCAGAGTGACTAAACCGGAAGAACCAGATCCAGAAGTATTAAAAAATCCTAATCAGAAACCAGATGGGGAGAGCGTGCAGGGCACGCCGGTTCCGGAAAACCATGATGAAGTAAAACAGCCGGAGACAGACACGGTTCCTGGAGCCGCACCAGAAGGTGAGTCACAGGAAGGAAAAATATATGCCCCAGGCTTTGGATGGATTGATGACATTGGGGAAGGGGAAGGCATTGAAGACAGTAACATTTATGAAAACGGTAATAAAATTGGGATAATGGATTAATTATCAATAGGTTGGTTAAATAGATGCATGACAGAAAGGCTATGAATTGTAGCGCCCTCCTGCTAAGCATAGAGAGAAATCAAAGATATAAATTTTATCGTTCGGCACAGCTATTTATGGCTGTGCTTTTTCATTGGAAAGGAGAACATTTGGGAATTTGAAAAGCAGAATAAGTTGGCTGACAAGGATTGTACTGTTCAGCCTGTGTTTTTTGATCATGTCGGTTCCAGCGTATGCGGCAGGGGAAGGTAATGTGGACGGCGGAGGCGGCAGCATGGGACAAGGTTCTTCGCAAAATTTTTGGTCCCCAGGTGATGAAGGGGTACGTGTATCGGTGATAAGTACAAGTGACCATAAAGTAGTAGGCACGCCTATTGACCTTACCAATAAAAGCCCATCTGATATTAGGCTTCATTTTGGAAAGGTGAGCAAGATGTCTTATACATCAGGTCATGGAATTGGTATATCCGGTTCAAGATACCAGTACATAAGACCAGCACAGAGACTTCCTATAATTATAAGTTCACAAAGTCTGGGACCATCAAGTATTGCGGAAATAAAGCGGTACTTTACGGACGAGCAGACGATACGTGGGATAGCAGGTTATATGGGAATAGATTTTGATATACTTATCAGCGGCGAGTACAGAATTATGATAGAGCCGATTGCGTATGTGACATTGCAGGGAGTAAGAGTTGCTATGACAGCAACGGAAGCGGCTTTATATGATGAGGTTGCAGGCGGGGTGGTATATTCCTGGTTACGTTCAGTTACCTTTCAAAATCTGCCCCTTGCAATGTTTCTCGAAAAATCTGATTTAGGATATCCTGCGTGGAACGGTCCAACTACCGGATTGCGTTCACATCAGGAAATCAAAACTTCGTTGGGACTTGGAATCATACGTTTTAATGGGGAGTTGCCAGAACCATCACCGGAGGTTACGACTTTTGATTATGAATACCGCACTAACACGGAGGTTATCACCAGTATCCGCGTGAGTGGCGGTCAAAGTGATCCGGACCATAAGGTATCTGTGACATTTAAAATACAAGGGAGAAATTATAAGGTGGACAGCGTATATTATCCCGAGGGAGGAAGTCAGCTTGCCTGGGTTCGGTGGACAACACCATCTACAGAGCAGACTATGGAAATTCCAGTAACAGTAAGAGGTGGTGGCCGTACAGACAAAGGGACTATACGGGTTAAGATAGTAAACCTGGACAAGAATCCACCGCCGAATCCAGTTGCAGATGACCGTAATGACAGTTATGCGAGGCCGGCAGTTCCATCAAAGAGTCAGCAAACGTCCGCTGATTGGAGTATTTGGCGACCATACTGGTATTCTTACTGGGTATGGCATAGTGGTGACGATGATGATGATGGATACTGGTGTGATCATGGCTGGTGGAAGTTCAATATTGATAGATATCATGCAAGTTTGAACGCAACAATGCGCGTCCAGCCAGATGATAAATCCCCTACGGCCCATGGCAAAACATTAAAAAGCGGATACGGATTTAACGAATATGTGAACAGTTCTGTGAGCACGAATCAGTCCAGTGCCGTGACTGGAGCCCAAAATGCCGTGACGTATTTTCCGGAGTTTCAATACAAGAAATACTGGCGTTTATTGGAGCGGATGTCGGGTGGGTATCATTCCGAATTTGAGTTCAAAAAAAATCAATACAGTACATTTAAGCGGAGGACACATTTCACTCCGATATGGATGCCAGATGGCAAATATACACCCTATACATGGTTAATAGATGCCTGGACACCAGCAGGAATGTTATCACTAAACCTGACCGATAATCTGACAATCAGCGGTAATTTGTGGACGGACTGGCATATCGCACCACAGAGACTAGATTAAAAAATAAAGTAAAAATAAATAAACAGTTACCAAAGAGGGAGACGCAGAGATCTTCCTCTTTTTGTTATTAGGAAGGAATGAAGTGGCATGTACGATAAAAACAAAACTTTGGATACCCTGAAAAATGAAATCTTCTTGTCAAAAGACAACCTGTATCTAGCGGAGGAAGCGTTAAATTCTGATCAGATACCCTATGAAACGGTAAAGAAGATTATGGAGGTTGGAGGATATAGAAATAAAATAAATGCTTTGCGCAAAGCGTATTTGATGGGTGTAAATTTTGACAACCTTATCGGTCTTGTACATGATTCAGACGGCCCGGAGGAAATCAGGTCAATAGCTGGGGCACTGGAACGGAAACTGGAAATCCAGAAAATTCAGATTGTGGCAGATGGAAAACACGATTACAGACAAATGGATTTAGTGTTTTATGGGTTTTATACTGGCAGAAGCATACAGGAAATGGAACTGGCAACAGATAACCGGTTTGATGAAGAGCAGATTGAAGAAATCCTGTCGGGTTTTCGCTATGGGCTTGCCTATGAACAGGTGGCATTTTATGCGAAAGAAGAATTTGATTGTTACCAGATGCGGACCATAAAAAGGGCGTTTCTGTACGATAATCTGACAGTGGAGGAGGCGGCAATATTTGCTTTACCCAGTAATAACACAAAGAAAATGCGCCAGGAGATTAGAAAGATAGTAGCACAGCGCGGTAAAACAAAGAAATCCAATCTGTAATCGTGAGAAAGGATAAACACATGGAGAAAGAAGCAATGGAAGATATCCTGCGATTGGCAGAGGATGTAAGCAGCCTTGTGATGGACCTTGGACCATTTGGGCTTACGGACGAAGATGAAGTAAAAAAAACACCGCAGGACCGGATACATGAGACATATCAATGGCTGTCCGAACCAAAGGGCTGTAAAGAAGCGTCCGAGTATTTTAAGGAATTGCTTGCAATACTGGATAAGACGGACGCAGAGTATCAAAGAATCGCTGATATATGTGAAAGAATCCATAAGGTCCAGGAAATAAAGCCATGGAAAGAAAAAGTAACTGTTAGAAACAGTCCCAGCTGTCGCAGATGACCAGGGCCTGGATATGTCCATAATATAGGACAGATTAAGGAAACAGAATCCCTTCAAGTAGAGAGGTTTCATAGATTCCTCTGGTAAAAATCTAAATAGAAATGCAAAAAGGAGGGATAAGAAGTTGTGGCCACGTAAAACGATAGTCTCTTCGACGCTTATTGGATTTAGAGACGAAGAGCATTGAACGGATTAAATTAGCAAGTGAAATGTCAAAGAGGTACTATGATGCCCCCATAATCTGTACTTACAGTGGGGGCAAGGATTCTGACGTACTTCTGGATTTGTTTATCCGGTCAGGAGTTGAATTTGAGGCCCACAATTCTCATACAACAGTCGATGCTCCCGATACGGTGTACTATATCAGGGAGAAATTTCGAGGTTTAAAAGAAAAGGGAATCCCATGTATTATCCATATGCCGCCACTGAGCATGTGGCAGTTGATTGTCAAAAAGAAGATGCCGCCCACCAGGATGCAGCGTTACTGTTGTGAAATCCTAAAAGAGAACACAACACCGGACAGACTGGTATCAACAGGTGTGCGCTGGGACGAAAGCACCAAACGGTCCAAAAGGGGACAGTTAGAAGCGGCTGCCCCAAAAGTCGAGAATAGGATTACTCTGATGAACGACAACGATGATAAGCGGCTGGTTATTGAGCGGTGTGCAATCCGTGGCAGGGTAGTGTCCAACCCAATCATTGACTGGACACATAAAGACATCTGGGATTATATCCGTTCCAACCATATGCCTTATAATCCGCTTTATGATATGGGTTATAAAAGAGTTGGCTGTGTAGGGTGCCCGATGGCTGGAAAAAACCGCTACAAAGAGTTTGCTGACTTCCCAAAGTATAAGGCAGCTTATATCCGGGCGTTTGATAAAATGTTAGTGGCAATCCATGCGGCGGGGAAACCTACTAAGTGGAAGAACGGAGAGGACGTGTTCCGGTGGTGGATGGAGGATAAAAATGTAGAGGGACAGTTGTGCCTCGCGGATTTTATGGACATGGGACCAGACTAAAACAATAAATCAACAACAGGAGGTTTACGTTCCAACCGGAACTAATTTATATAAAAAAGTGAATGAAAGCAGTACCGATTGAGTTAAAGGCGGCAAATGAATATGTCGCGCAGAATCATAGGCATCATAGCCCTGTATACCGGGACAAATTCCGTGTCGCATGTACTGAGCATGGCAGAATATGTGGCGTGATACAGTGCGGCAGGCCAGTATCCAGGCATTTAGACGATGGAAAAACGCTGGAAGTAACGCGTTGCTGCACAGACGGTACAGCCAATGCCTGTAGCTTCCTATACGGGCGGGTAGCCCGGATTGCAAAAGAGATGGGATATGAGCGGATTATCACTTATATCCTTATCTCTGAATCCGGTGCTTCCTTAAAAGCGGCAGGGTGGGAATGTGAGAAAGAGATTGCAGGGGGCGGCTCCTGGGATACACCTGCCAGGCGCAGACATACAACAGCACCGCAATGTAAAAAGCAAAGATGGATGAAAAATTTGTGTAAAGAAGGTGATGAGAGTCGAGAATCGGAATTATAGATGCTGATTTATTGGATAAGAACAGGCACCGCATGCCGAATCTGGCATGCATGAAGATCAGCGGATTCCATAAGCAGATGGGGGATCAGATACATTTGCTGACGGAGTATTCAGGCTTCAATGAGTTTGATAAGGTATATCTGTCAAAGGTCTTTACGGCTACGAGGTATCCGCCGGAAGTCTTAAAGATGGAGAATGTAGAATATGGAGGTACTGGGTTTTATTTAGACCAGGCTCCCGAGCTGCCCTACGAAATAGAGCATGCCATGCCGGATTACAGTCTGTATGCGGATTGGCTTAAAGGTAAGGGAGAAGAAGGAAAAAAGAGTAAGAAGTATAAGTATTATCGGGATTATTCTATTGGGTTTTTAACAAGGGGCTGCTTTAGGCAATGCCCTTTTTGTGTGAACAAAAATAAAACGGTATCCGTTCCTGCAAGCCCAGTGTACGAATTTTACAATCCACAGAAAAAGAAGATCTGTCTGCTGGATGATAATTTTCTGGCATGTGGGGAGTGGAGTGCATTATTGGGACAACTACGGGAAACCGGCCGTCCGGTCCAGTTCCGGCAAGGACTGGATATCAGGCTGATTACCAGGCAAAAATCCAGGGAACTGGCATCTTGTAGATTGGATGGCGACTTATTATTTGCCTTTGACAATATCAAGGATAAAGAAACAGTCATAGAAAAGATGAAGATCATAAACCCAATATTCCAGGAATCAAAAAGGATCAAGTTCTATGTATTAACTGGGTTTGATGCAGATGGAAGATATGACTGGACTTTCTGGAAACAGGATATCTTACAGGCATTTGAGCGTATCCGGATTCTAATGGGGGTGCGTGCGTATCCATATATCATGCGGTATGAGAAATATCAGGAATCACCTTACCGGGGAATGTATGTAAACCTGTCCAGGTGGTGTAACCAGCCCCAGATGTATAAGCAGATGAGCTTCCGTGAATTTTGCCACTTGTCAAAAGAAGGGAGCGCCTGCAGAACGTATCTGGAGGAGTATGAAAGAGACTTTCCGGAAATCAGCAGTTATTTTGACATGAAATTTTAAACTCTGATTCAGGAGGTGGTGCTATGAAGTTTACAGATGAAGAATTAGAGATAGCCAGAAGCGTGGACCTGGTGTCTATTGCTGAAAGGCAGGGCTTCACGGTGAAGCGGGTAGGCAGTTACTATACATTGAAAGAACATGATTCTATAAGGATTAAAAATCGTAGGAGCTGGCTGCGTTTTTCCGTACCCGAGGGCCAGGACGGTCACAACGGGGATAACATTGAGTTTCTGAGACAATTTTGCTATATGGATTTTCGTGAGGCGGTTATCTATTTGTTGAACGAGGCCGGTTATCGGTATGAGGATAAATCATTTAAAGATGATACAAGCAGGAAAAACCACGAGAGAAGAAAGGAAGAGCAAAATAAAGAACAAGAAGGGAAAGGGGAGTTTGTGCTTCCCGAACCAAACGACAATTATCGGAGGTTATATGCCTATCTGTTAAAAACGCGCTGCCTGAGCAAAGAAGTAGTTGACTGGTTCGTTAAAAAAAAGCTGATTTATGAAACACGCAGATATCATAACGTGGTTTTTATTGGCAGGGATTCCTTTGGTACAGCACGGTTTGCCAGTATGAGGGGAACGGTGGATAATTATGGAAACCCGTTTAAAGGGGACGTGGAGAACAACGATAAAACCTATGGTTTCAATGTAAGAAACAAGAAAAATAAAGAAGTCAAGGTATTTGAGGCAGCCATTGACCTGATGTCTTATATGGATTATAAGCGTGATGGGCAGTCAAACAAGTTGGCATTAGGGTCAACCTGGGACGGGGCATTGGACCGGTTCCTGCTAGAAAATCCACAGATTAAACGAATAAGCCTGTATCTTGATAATGATAAGGCAGGCCGGAAAGCAGCGGCACTTATACGCAAGAAATATATAGAGATGGGATATCACGTTAAAGTCCGGTTCCCGCCATATGGGAAAGATTGGAATGAATTTCTTGTTGCAGAAAGAAAAAAGGCAGTGATTCAATATTTGAACAGGAATAGCAATCTGGACCGGAAACAGGCAATCGGATAATTTCATAAAAGCAAGGAGATAGTATGGATTATTTTAATTTCAAAGAAGAGTTTCTCTATCAGTTCATTGACCTGATGGAGAAAAGCAAAACGTTAGGAGCGTTGAACTTGGTTATGGAAGGACTACCAGGTGAATCAATCACAATGACTTTCAAGGATAGGTACTGCCCTATGGTCAGCATAGAGGAACTGTTTTTGAGAAGCCAGTATGAAATGCTGCCAGTCAGGATATTGGCTTCGGAGACACTGCAGGAATTTCAGACGGCGGAAACCGGAGGTATCCGATTGAAGATGGATACGGTCAAGAATCCATTGTTTGTAGAGTTCCATGCAGTGAATGCAAACAAATACCAGATGAGGCTGGAAGAATTGGAGCTGCCGTATACCAGACTGGGAGATATGTGTATCTTTTATCGGTTCCGTGTGAAAGAGGAAAGTGAAAAACTTGTATACACCATGCCCGTAGATGAAGAGGACTTACAGCGGTGGGGAATGCATGTAGATCAACTGCATGCGTGCGTGTCAGACAATGCTTTCTCCCAGTATAGTGTGCAGATTGAACCGGTTGCAGCCGTTATACGGGAAGGCTTGGAGGCAGGCTTTACGCTTGGGAGAGGAAAGATTACAAATGAACGCGCAAGTGCCTGGCGGCTGACAGGTCCGGGAGGCGCGGCAGGCATGCTTTATAGGAATATTCTGGATGAATTTGCAGAAATGGTCAACACGGATCTGTACCTGCTTCCAGTAACAGCAGAGGAAACCGCTATATATGCCGCCGACCAGTATACACCTGCTGACCTTCAGATGCGTCTCGAAAGAAAAAAATCCTTAAAGGGATTTGTAAGCCATCCGTTGTCAGAGTCGGTTTTGTATTATAGTCTCAAGAGTAAAACCCTGACGGTGCACCAGTCTTCATTGGTGAAAAAAACCCTGGTCTAAGAGTCGGTACGGGAGTCTACAGATGCAGGAAATGGTAAATAGACGAAGAGGAGAACCAAAATGCGCGAATATGATGAAAACCATGCATATGAGGAAGTCCGGGAGGATTTCATTAAAGAATATAAGGCACAGCTAGAACGCAGAGGAAATGGGGAGAAGTTGGAAATAGTGGCGGAAGGTACTCCTTTTGAATCCTTTACATACAAAGGGAATGGACCTTTATTATGTACCAGTATCTCTATGGAACTGGTGTACAGAAATTGCTATATTTTTGCCATTCGAGAGATTGATGAGGCCGTATCTACTATCTTGGAGATTCAGGATGAGGCAGAATGGATATCCCCGGAGCGGCTGGAACAACTGGAACATGTAATAGTGTTTCCGGTAAATCTATCACATTGCAGGGATAAGCTGGAAGAAAATGATATTGCATATTTTCCCTTCGAAGATATGGCGATCACTTATCAATTCTGCATTGAGGACAATGAGAGGTCGTATCGCAGGGATGTTACAAGGGAATGGCTGAATAGGCAGGGGATAAATGCAAAGGAACTCTTTGAAAAAGTAAGGTATAAAGACCTGGAGCAAATTTGGGGCGAAATTAAAACCATAGAGCAGGTGGGAAAAAAATCAGAGGATTCACAGCAGGCTGCTTTGTATGGCGTCAATGGCTTTGGTGCTGCCCTTTATCCAAAAGTGATGGAGCAGGTAGTAAAAAAAATGGGCAGTGAAGTGCTGATTGTACCTGAAGAAACCTATACGGCTTATATTCAGACACCGGATATTATGAGTGCTGCAAAACTGCAAGAAGAATTACAGGAGGACAATCGTGTGAAACTGGTGACTGGCGATAGGCACCTTGTACTTTCTGGGAAGATATTTAAGTACGATACCGGCAGGAAAAACCTGGTCCCGGCAATGGAACATACCATTGAAAAGCATAGAGTGAAATGAAAACCGCTTTAATCGGGAGAAGCGCAGACGGCCAGAAGGGAAGGAGATAGATGTATTATTATAGTGAGAACGAAGCATATGACGAATTACGAGAGGATTTTATTGATGAATTTCAAGACCAGCTACAAGAAAGAGACAGAGGGGAGGAACTGAAGCTGATAGCTGAAGGCACGCCATTTGAAGCCATTATGCTGAAAGGTGGAGGGGAGTTAGTTTGCCCCAGTATTCCGATGGAATTGGTGTATCTTAACTGCTATGTTGCTGAGAACAACGAGTTAGACGAGGCGGTCACGCAGATTCTGGGTATATTTGATGGGGATGAGTGGATACCGCGCGAACAATTTGAGCAGATAGAGCATGTACTTATATATCCTATGAATTTGGCAGAATATGAGGATAAACTGGTGGAGGGAAACATTGCATATATGCCATATCAGGATATGGCGGTCACTTTCCAATTCTGTATTGAAAGAGGGGAGAGATCGTACTGCGGAGATGTTACAAAAGAGCATTTGGAAAAATGGGGAATCGGTGTGGAGGAACTTTTTGAGAAAGTCAGATACAAGGATGCAAATGAAATAGGAGTGGGTATCGTAAATATGTACGATTCACTTACAAACAGATATGAAAATGATAAAACAATCCTTTTTAGGCCGGCGGATGGTGTGCCATTGGAACTGAAGCAAGTCTACAATGTCTATGGTGTGAATGGCTTTGGTGCAATCTTCTATCCGAAAGTTATGGAACTGGTGTATGATAAATTAGGGGACGAGATGCTGATTGTTCCCAATGATGCCTTTGGTGCTTATGTCCATGCGCAAAGTGTTGGGAATCTGTCAGACTTATATGAGAGCCTGACCAGTGAGAATATAATGAAAGAAGAAACAGGGGAAATACGCCATAAACTATCTGAGCGGGTTTTTAAATACGATCTGGAAAGCAGAAACCTGATTCATGCAGTTCCTCCGAAAATTGAGAAACAAAAATTGAGATAGGTAGGTGGGTTAGTGGATTGATGAACTTAATAAACTATGACCAATTTAAGGTTGCTTATCTACAAAAAATAGCAGAACTTTTAGACCAGCATGGTTATTCCATCAGACCGGTCGTGATAGGGGAAGGGTTATCGCTGGAAAAGGCAACCCTGGATTTAGGCGATAAAATCTGTCATTGCATAGACCTTCAGGAAATTTATTCGGATTATTGCAAAAATGCTAGACCAATGTTTTCTATTGTGAAGGATACATTGGATTGTTTCCGGGAGTTTGGTACAGTACAAAGAGAACAGGTGGAATGCATAGAAAGTGTTTTAGCCTGTGTAACAAACTTTGAGAAAAGCAAAGAAATCCTGCGGGGTAAGGGTATACCATATTTGGCAGTAGGTGACATGGCAGTATATTTCAGGTTTGATTATGAGCTGCCTTTCGGCGGTACAATGGAAAGTATTGTAACAAAAGACCATCTCCTAAAATGGAAGTTTTCAGCCGAAGAATTATTCAATATTGTTAGGCAATGCGAGGCACAGAAAATCGGTGCCTGTGCTTATGACTGGGTGGAAAGCCTTCAACCATATGATTTTGGCCATATACCTGTGATTGCAAGAGCAGAAGATATCTACAATGCGCCATATGAGCTGTATGGATTGAACGGTGCCGGGGCGATACTTTACCCCGAAGTGCTGCGTCAATTTGAAGAGGCTTTTCATGAGCGGGTCATAATCGTACCGTATTCAGAACGAAAAGCGGCCATATTACCGGAAAGCCGTATACAGGATATGTGGGTACAAAGAAAAATCCGGGAGTATACGGAGGATACGGACGCGCGGTTATTTTTGTCCAGGCAGGTTTATTCGTATACAGAGGGGAAGTTTTACAGGCTCAAGGGTGGTATAGAACAATTACAGGCTGTCATTGATCAGAAATTGGAGACAACTATGAATCATGAGAAAACACTGGTCGGTAAAAAGCAAAGCAGATAAAATCTCAAGGAGGACAGACAAAGATGGAATATGAAGAATTCATCCAGTTTTTTACCCATGAAGTCAACTATAATTTAAAAATGCTGGGTGTTCCATGGCGGGCTAAGTATGAGAACACAGGCGGCAGAGAAGAAGTTTTGGTGGTAATCCATGGTGGAGGGCATGATTTTCCTCCGATTAAAGTTCACGATTATTACCAGGAGTTTTTGCAGGGGATGCCCTGGGGAGTCGCTGCACGGAAAGCAACACAGGATTTCTTTGATGATGAGAGCACAAAATGTGCACTGATGGATATGGGGCTTTTTCATGCAGATATGGTAATTCCCACTTTTATGAACACAGAGGAAAATGAGGAACTATTGAAAACCGTTCCATATTCAAGGTTTGAAGATTTAGCAGTTATACTTCAAATTGCATATCAGTCCCTGGGCGGTATCAATCTCAACCTTGTGGTAACAGACGATATCTTACAGGGATGGGGGCTGAGGTATGATGAACTTTATCAAATGGCCCTGGATAATCCGAGGAATGTTGAGTCTGTACAGATGATAGAGTTGCACAAGATGATAGATATTATATCACCCGATGAAACAGTAGAGGATTTACCTCCCTTCTATGTGGTAACGAATACTGGTCAACATTTAGGCGCTGCAGGTATTCTTTACAAAACCAGAATGTATGAACTTGCAGAAACTATGGGGGATGATATCTTATTGGTTCCTATGAGCGTTGACCATTTTTTGGCAATGCCGCTTTTAGACCAAAAGGGCATAGATTATATATCTAATGCACTACACAGTAGTAAAGAGGTAATCACTGGAAGTATAAAGCCCCTGTCTGGGAATCTATACCACTATAATTGTGAAACCGCACAGTTTCGTATGATTACTCCCAGCCAGTTAAAAGAAACGAAAAAACGAGGCAGATAGGGGGAGGGTTTGAGAAACGATAGATATTCAATCATAGAGAAAAGGGAATTTTATGAAACCTTTGTATATGAATTAAACAATAATTTACAAAAGATGGGATTAGGGTGGAAGGTGGTGCTGCCTGACCATATTTCGGATGGCTGTGTGATCAGTTTACAGGGCAGCCCAGAGAAAGGCTCAGAAATATTTCCTTTTGTAGCATATAACCGTCATACACAGTTGGGAGAACCCCTGTGGCTGGTAGTCAGGAATTCGCTAGAGTTTTTATTGCGGGATGACCGGATCACCAAAGCCGCATTTAAAGAGATGGGGGTGTTATCGCCAAATCTAGTAGTTCCGACATTGATGAACGCGAAAAGAAATCAAGAGGTATTGGACAATTTCCCACATAAGCTATATGGAGACGGGGACCTTGCCATTGTATTGAGGATTATTTATCATTCAACAGATTGTTTGCTTGAAGATATGCACCTTAATTTAAGAGTGACAAGTGAAATGCTGAATGAGTTTGGAATGGATTTTGATACCCTTTATCAGTGGTCGCTTGATAATCCGGAAAATCAAAGGGCTGTTTCCGTGGAACCGTTTGGGACAGAACCGGAAAAGAAGGATATCTACATTATGACAACAGAGAGCTTTTACTGGGGTGCTTCTGCTTTTTTATACAAAGAAAAAGTACACGAGCTGTCAGATAAACTGGGTGGCGATATGATACTATTTCCTACAAGTATCAATCAATGCGTGGCATTATCAAATAAAAACAGGGACGGAAGAAAATGGATTCAGGAAACCCTCTACGACTCTAAACAAAATGGTTTTCAGCAGAGGGAAAAAGATTTATCCGATTATATTTATGTTTATAGCCGGAAAACAGATGAGATCCGTAAAACAAGTCAAAGGATGCGGCAGAAGCCAAAAGTGAATAAAAACCATAGCAGGTGACTTTTCAGAGCGATTCAGAAAAGAACCTGCTTTTTTCATTTAATCATAAAGGAGATAAGAATATGAACCTCAAATTATATAAACAGTTTTCAGATGCTTACCAGCAATGTATTCGTTCCGCTTTTGAGGATTCCGCAATTCGCGGGGAAGTTAGAACGGTGGCTAGGGGTCTCCCGACCGAGGGAATCACAATTTTATTTGAGCAGGAGGGGCGGTACTGCCCCGTCATTCCGGTAAGGGAGGCTTTTTTGAGAGCGGAGATGTTTGACACCTGGGAAGAGGAATTGGCAGACCGGGCGATGGAAGTGTTCTCTGATGCGGAAGCGGAAGATCTGCGTATTGCAGTAGGCCAGTTGGAACAGCCGGAATATGTGGCAGTATATGCCGCAAACCATAGAAGTGACCTGGAAGCCCTGAAAAAGAATGATATGCCTTACCAGGTTATGGGGGACATGGTGCTCTACTATATGTTTCACGCACCGCTGGGAGACGGGCGTTATTATCAGGCAGAAGTAACCAATAAACATCTGGCATCCTGGAAAATGAGAAAAAGTGATTTTCATAATTTTGTACTGGAACATTCGCTGGTATCCATGGAGAGCAAAATCTATCCGTTGTGTGAGAAGATTGAAAATGTGCTGGAAGGTATTTCGTGCTGTCTGAACAATGGAGAGGCAGAGGATAGCCTTGGTTATGTGGTCACGGGACCTGGAGGAGCGGCAAGTGTATTATACTGGGATACCTTACAGGAACTTAGCCGCCTGATGCCGGATAGCTTTTATATTTTGCCATATTCAGAGAGGGAGGCTTATATCCTGCCTGATACTATGGGAGCACTGGCACCAGCATTTTCCATTGAAGATGTCCACAAGAATGGGAACCGTCAGGTTCGACACAGCTTGGCTGGGTATGCCATATCAAGTCATGGTTTCCACTATTCACCATCGGAGAACAAGAACAAATTGCTGACCATACGCGAATGGTTGAAGGGTGTAAATGAATGACATATGAAGAATATAAACAGGGACTGATTACAGAACTTGGGCGTCACATTGATGAAGAGCATCAGAGATTGATAGTAATAGCAGAAGGTACGGACAATGAGGAAATAGCCCTTGAACTTATGCAGCCGCCTGTGTGTAGCCAGTCATTGTCAATCCATAGCTTATATAGACAGTGGAAAGAAGGCGAATTAACGGCCCAGGTAAGCAGTATCTGCGATTATTTTGAAAAAAAGCGTGCTATTGAAACGATTGAGCAGTTAGAAAATGTTACGATTTGGGCGGCTAATTTTGAAAAGGCAGCCGAAAAGCTGGAAGGGAATGATATACCATATCTGCCTGTTGGGGATATGGCTGTATATTTTCAGTTCTTTGATGAAGTCTATGACGAGGATGAACAGTGGCCTCTGGATTATAAAAGACCTGTCCAAAATGAACATTTAAAGCAGTGGGGACTTACGGTACAGGAATTATTTGATAAAGTCAAATATTTCGATATGAATGAACGCTTTCAGACGGTTTTGGATACGAGCAGAGCTGTTCTGGCTCATACATTAGGGGCATTAAGCGGGGCGCTTCCAGACACAAAAGACTATTACGGGGTGTACAGCGAGAATGGGATTGCAATCATGTTCTATCCCGAGGGTTTGAGTGAAATCTCAAGGCGTTTGGATGATGACCTGTATGTTATGCCGTTATCAAATGATAAAATCCTTGTCTGTCCAATATCAGGACACAGTTTGGAAACTTTGCAGGAAATAGTAAAAAAGAGCAATGAGATGGATAAAAGAGCAGAAGTGTTCCCTGTCCAGGTCTCTAATATGGTGTTCCAGTTTGATGCCGAAAGCCTTGCAATCCAACCGGCGGCACAGATAGAGAAAAAAACGAGACATAAGGCAAGATAAGATGAAGGCAAATCTTTGAAAGGGGGTGGTTAAGCCCAATCCAATAAAAATTCAGCAGTCATAGAAATTTAATTTGTACCAGTAGCTCGTAACTTATTCGGAAACTGATTACATTCAAACATTTGAAAGGAGGTAAGAGGTAATCCCGGGTAAAATGTGTAGCTACACCCTCTAAGAAGGGAATTGGATTATAAATTAATAAATTTTTGTGAGTTTGACAAATATGCAGTAAAAAGTTATTGCGCCATACATGGGGTTGACGAGAGTGCCAACCTTGGGGATATTACGAAAGTTGATGAGAAAAAGCTACCTTATTTCAACTTTATCTGCGGTGGAAGCCCGTGTCAGGATTTCTCCCTAAGTGGGAAGCTGGCCGGTTCCGTCTGGAGGTGCAGAGATTGCGGGCATGAGGTAAACCCGCTGCAGGTACATTGGAGCAAACGGGATTTTTGTGAAAAATGCGGCTCAAAGAATCTGGATAAAACAAGGTCCTCTCTCCTTGTAGAGTGGCTTCGGGTTATCCGGGAAGTAAAGCCGATGTTTGGAATTTATGAGAATGTAAAAAATATTGTTCAGGCAAGGTTTCTAAACAGCACATTCCGTCTATTTGAGCAGGAATTGCAGGAATATGGATACAACACCTATTGGAAGATATTGAACGCGAAAAATTATGGGATTCCGCAAAACCGGGAACGGGTATACCTCGTCCTGATTAAAAAGGAATGTGATAATGGAAAATTCGTATTCCCAGAGCCAATGGAAAACGGGAGGCGGCTGATGGATATCCTTGAAGATGAGGTAGATGAGAAATATTATCTGTCAGATGATAAAGTGCAGAAACTGATTACAGACATGAAGGAGCGGAAAGCGCTTCTGTATATGCCTGGGGAAGAGGAACTGAAACAGTGGGAAAATAAACTGTATAAAGTTGGACAGGTTCAGGGGTATCTTGGCGATCCCCAGACTGGCAGGGTATACTCTGCAATCGGTTCCAGCCCTACTTTGCTGGCAAGCGGTGCCGGAAGAAATAAAATAGCCGTGGTCGGAAGTATTGGAAATTCCCAACAGAGTGTTATACTATCAGGGATGGGAACTGCCAATACCCAGCTTGCGAGCCACGACCAGACAAAGATTTTGCAAGTGGGGGCAATCCGTGGAAGATATAATGAAGAGGGAAGAGTCGAACAGCACCTGGAACTAAAGGATAAGCCTTGGTGCAGCTATGCGATTACCTCCGTACAGAAGGATAACATCATTCTGGTGCGGCAGGACACCGTAAAAGGCTACGAGGAATGTATGGCAGAGGGAGTTGTAAATATCGCCTATCCGAATGCTGCCGGAAAACGGGGCCGGGTACAGGGACATGGGACCATCTGCCCGACAATCACTGCGCAGGGAAATTCCCTGTGCAGGCTGGAATCAATCCTTCGTATCAGGCGGCTTACACCATTAGAGTGCTTCAGGCTGATGGGTTTTGATGATGAAGATTACCAGAAGGTCCTGGAAGCGGGCATCAGTAACAGCCAGGCATATAAGCAGGCAGGAAATTCGATTGTAGTGAATGTCTTAACCAGTATTTTTGAAGCTTTATATAGCGCTATGCCTTACCTGTTTGAAGATGTAAAGATAGGAAGCTTTTTTTCCGGGATAGGTGCCTTCGAGAAAGCACTGGAACGATTTTATGGGAACCGTCAATGACAGAGATATAAAATCTTAATATAAAGAACATCAATGCAGAATGGATTGGGAAAAACAGAACTATTTTAAACAGCAGGTCAAGGGATGCTATCAAATGCGGCAACCTAGTATCAAAAACAAAAGTGGAATTCTGCTATCAGGTTTAATTGACTGATAGCAGATAACCTTGGAATGTGATATCACAAAGCCTTTGATGATATCATACTCCATACTGCCTGCTATCAGATATATGAAGCTGATAGCAGGCAGTATGTGATTTGAGGGGAAACTGCTGTCAGTTTCCCTTTTCTGCTATCAGATTTTCGCGTAATATCCGCGGAATTGATAGCAAAAAATTGTGAATGATATCAGCTTTTTGAGGCTGATATGGGGGTATTAGGGGATCTCCCCTAACAAGATGGATTTTGTACGGCAAAATCCGTATCTTGCAGAGGACTGGCAAAGCCAGTCCGGACCGGCCCCTTAGATTTTCAGAAGTAAAGAGGGCAAAAAGAAAAGGGAAGGAGCTGGAACTGTAATAGAACCTATTGTGAAAGAGCAGATATTGGTGGTCAGGGATACTGGTGAAACCAATATGTTTGACGTGACTGCAGTTACGAAAATTGCACTAAAAATGGGATTTCTCGAACTGGCGGAATATTTGCAGAACCATAAAAGCGAATATTGCCATTTTATTATATGGGGGAAAACTTCCGAACAAGAGCATCAGAAAAAGGAGGACATTCCCAAACAGGACAGACAGAAAAATAGATAATACAGAATGTAAAGGAGACAGAGTATTGAGGTATGAACCAGAGGAATTTGAACGATTAAAAGATTACGTGGACGAATTCATGAAGAGAGGACCATTGGGAGACATTTTTACCCCATTTTTCTATAAGCCGTATCCTTACAACCAAACCGAAAATGTTCTGGATACGCTCCGGTTTGCGGATGCCAGGAAGCTGCTTATTGATTACTTATATAAGGTCAGCCGTGCAAAAAGCATTGAGGTTACAAGGCAGACAGAAGGCTTGATCGGAGAACTATGGGAATATGGATATCCTGACAAAAATAGAGAGTCGGACTTTTTGAAAAATCTGGCCTGGGATATATGCAGAATGACAAAATCTGTTGATTACTGGCAATGGGAAGCGATGCGTTTACCAGGAGAATCGGAGTCGGACGTAGTGAGACGTACCTATCAGGAGATAAAGAATCCGGAGAAGCGGCGTGAGTTCATGCAATTCTGGATTGACTATTTGGAACGTATGAGGCCCAAATATGAACTGGAAATACAGGCTGCGGAAGTTTTAACAAGACTAAACAAAGGATTTACGCACATGGAAACTCCATTTATGGAGAGAATTAAGGTACTCGTAGAAAATAAAAAATTTTTAGATTCTCAAAAGTATCATGATGCCAGTATTTACTATATCCTAAAAAAAGAACAGGATGGGGCCGTCAGTTACAAGGGAGTTGCTGAATATGAGCAGGAAATGGCAGTCTATTTTTCTATTTCTAAGGAAGAAGTTACTGAAATTTATATAGGTGATACATCGGTTCATGAGGATCTGTTTAAACCGATGGAAGAAGGCTATAAAATAGCGGCGATTACGATGGATGGCCACTTTAATGTCTGGGACGAACTTGACAGGGAGGGCCTCGACGCGTTGCCCCATAGAGAGGGATTTGAGGATTACCTTATTTACTGTAAAGAAAGAAATATCACAGCGGCGTCTATTACAGCGTCTATCGGATGGAGTGTAGGAGATCTGCTTGATGAGGTAAAATTACAGAAGCAGGATTATATGAATCATGTGAGCCAGGCAGACAGAAAAAGGACTCGATAGTGAAAAAACTGAAATGGCAGGTAAACCGCCATGTAAAGGGCAGGGTAAGAAAAATGGCTATAACGGTTATTTAGAAAAGAGGAGACAGGACATTGAAATATGAACCGGAAAAGTTTGAAGCATCAGGGATACATGAGGTGAGAGAACTGGGAATGGGGAAGGATTTATCCAGGGATATCTGCAATATGCTGAACGCTGTTGGGGGTGGGGAATGGAATGCAGCGCGCTTACCCGGAGAATCAGAGGCACATGCGGTGGAAAGAATGTGCAGGGAAATAAATAATCCAGAGAAGAAACAGGAATTTATGCAGTTCTGGCTTGACTATCTGAAACGCAAGCAGCCAGAATATGGGCTGGAAATACAGATTGCAAGAGTCCTGACGGAATTAAATAGTCTGCCCCCAAAGATACAAAACCCCCAGATGGATGTACTCAAAGTGCTTTGTGAAAACAAAGAGTTTTTGGATTCGCAAAAGTACCAGGGAGCCATTATCTATCATATTTTAAAAATGGAGGCGCACGGAGAGGACACCTATCAGGGATTGGCAGAATATGGGCAGGACAGGGCTGTTAGTTTTTCTCCTTCTGCGCATAAGACTGTTGAATTTAATATTGGATACGCATATACAGATAAATATCTGTTTGGGCTGCTGGAGGAAGGGTACAAAATTGCTGCAATGACAATGGACGGCCATTTGGACGCCTGGGAGGAACTGAGCAGGTGGGGCATTGGAGCAATCCCCCATAAAATGGGGGTAGCGGATTACCTGGAATACTGTAAAGAAAACAACATTTCAGCAGCGGCTATTAAGGCTGCTACTGGGTGGGAGGTATTAGATTTATTTAAGATGGCAGAACTGGAAAAACAGGACTCTGCTTATAAACCGCACCTGGAGAGCAGACACAACAGCCGTTGATAAAGAAATAGGTGAGGTGGAATATGGAAGCAAAACAGACAGAAACTGAGAGATTGATCTATGACAGTAAGGAGTATCTGAAACGAAACCACTTTGGAGAATACACCCTGCTGTATATCTTGAACAAGGACAGGGTGAAGGGCAGCCCATACCAATATGCAGCAGTTGCGAGTACCGATGAAGCCAGGTTATTTTTCAATGTGTACGCTAAGGAAGACCAGCCTGATATTTACCGGATTGGAATGTGCAGTACAGATGATGACCTGTTCTATGACTTGGAATTTGATGATTGTACGATAGCAGCCATGACAATAGAGGGCCATTATGATACATGGGAGGAACTGGCTGACACCCCATTGGAGGAAATTACATATTTAGGGGGACTGGAAACTTATCTGGAATATTGCAGGGAAAATAACATCACAAAGGAATCCATACAAAAAGCTGTTGGCTTGGAGGTGTGCGACATTATGGAGAGACTGGATAAAAATAAGAGTATTCCTTTACAGGGAATGGATGAGGAGTACCAGCAGCTACAGAAGGTTGTGGATACAATCCTAAATGGAACAGATGAGCGTGATTTGAGATTGGCGCAGGACATGCTGAATGGTATATGGTCTATTGATCAAAAGGAACCTATTTTAAAGCGCACGGATTTACAACAGGCTGCCTGCGATATCTGTATTTTAGTCCGGGATCATATGCCGGAGGTTTGGGCGGAAAAGCTGCAGTCTGGAGATACCGAAGTTGACCTGGCAAAAGAGACATACGGCAGGCTGGCAACATTATATGGAAGGAAGACCGAAGCGCAGTTTCTGCGAAATGCTGAGATGGGGGAACTTCCGGAGACGGCCCGTAAAAAAATAAGTGAGATTCTGGCGGTATTAAAAAAGTATGAAAACAAGGATAAGAAGCCGCTATCAGGACATAGCCGGTAGGATACCGGGCAAGGAGGCATTATTTGAAACAATTGAATACGGCCACGGAACTGCTGGCCTATCTCGATGACTTTTCTATACCATTTTCACTGAATGAGGAACATGCCCAGGTTCTGTTGGACTATATGGAGGGAAGTGCCTATGGGCTACACGTAGATGAAAAAGGGCAGCTCTATTGGGTGGATTTAGAGGGAGAACAAATAGAAGAAATCACCATGGACGAGGTTACATTCCTTGCCTGTGAATGGAACAATGAATTCATCTTAGATTCCAGACAGAGACTGGAAGAGAAAGCTGGAAGCAGTGAAGAGAGGGAAATCATAGACAGGATAAAACAGCTAAAAAAAGATGAGAGGCTGTTAGACGATATATATGAACAGACCTCCTTATGGAAACAGGTAAATCAAAAAGCGACACCGGCGAAGAAAAATTCCCGCTGATAGAATGAATTATGGAAAGAAGGGGATGATTTGGGACGAATTGAAACATCTGGAAAATTAATGGAATATCTTGACGAGTTTGATATACTTTTTCCACTTACCCGCGCGGAGGCTGAACAGGTAGTGGGGTATACAACTAAAAGTGGCTATACATTAGAAACAGACGGCCACGGACAATTGTATAAGGTGGACATGGAATCTGGTGATTCTTTGGAGACGGATATTGACCAGGTGATTGATGCTGCGTGTGAGCAGAACTACAAGATGATATCTGATACCAGGGACTATTTTAAGTTAAGCAGACACTCTGAATGGCAAATTCTTCATAAAACCCTGGAAGGATTGAAAGCGGACGAGAAAATACTAAATGCCGCTTTCCAGAGGACCTATTATCAAAAGGAGCTGCGTGGAAAGATACAGGAAATCCTGCCTCCCGTGGATATCACGGCTGGGCGGAGATCAGTAAGATGATAAGTAAAGTATCAAGAGGGAAGGAATATAGCTGATTGCTGTGGTTCCTTCCTTTTCTTTTGCTGTTTATTCGATGAAAGGATGTGAGTAGAGACTGAGAAGCGTAAAAAAGATGAACTGCCGGAAAGAAATTCGGCTGTCATGCGAGGAATTGGAGGAGCTGAACAGGAAGGCAAAAGAGAGAGGGCTATCCGATTCGCAGTATCTGAGGATGCTGATAACCAACCGCCCCAGAGATTATCCGGAACTTCTGGAAGCATTACAGAATCTCACGAATGAGATAAACCATATCGGGATAAACATCAACCAAATTGTCAAAAACAACAACAGCGGCTTATACCATGAATCCGATAAAAAACGTCTGTATGTTTATATGAAGCAGATCAAGGAGGCAGTCATGCAGGTAGTCAGCCATTTGGACATAGCGGGTAATTAAGTATGGCTATCAGTAAAATTCTGCATATGGGATGTGCAAAATCGGGATTTCAGGCAAAGCATCTCGCAAATACGATTAATTATATTACGAAGGACAGCAAAACTGAAAATGGGTTGTATGTTTCAGGCCATAACTGTCTGCCGGAGACTGCACTGAAACAAATGCTGAACACTAAGCGAAGGTACGATAAGATGGGGGGACGCCAGGGATACCATATCATTATCTCATTTGAAGAGGCGGCAGATACCGTTGATAAAGATGTTGCCATGAAGATTATAGGGAAATTTGTAGAGGAGTACCTTGGAAAAGAGTTTGAGGCAGTCTATGCGCTTCATGATGATACCGATCATATCCACGGCCATATTGCATTTAATAGTGTCCGCTGTATTGGAGAAGGGAAGAAATATGATTACCGAAATGGTGATTGGGACAAAATCATACAGCCGCTTGTCAACAAAATCTGTGAAGAGTACCATATGGCAACGCTGGACATGGATAAAGTACGTCAGAACAGAAAGAAAAAAAAGGAACGCATCTGGGACCAGGGTAAAGATGGTAAATTTAGTTGGAATGATATGATCCGCCGTGACATCGACCAGGTGGCGGCCGAGGCGGAAAACTGGGATGAGTTCCTTATTGGAGTGGAGGAACGGGGATATGAGATAAAACAGGGAGCGCATATTCTGTTAAAGCCGCCAGGTATGGATAAGGGACGCAGGCTGGATACCCTGGGCGGCGATTACACAGAAGAAAAATTACGGGAACGGCTAAGTATCCCCATATCTGCAAGAGAAAAGGAACTGCCGGAGCCAGTATTGGAACTGCCGCCCAGAGTCAAAAAAGTGACTGGTTATATTCCCAGAAGAAAGTCCCCATTGACTGGATACCAGAAGATGTATTTTACAAAGTTATACCGGCTGGGCGTCCTAAAAAAACAGCCTTATTCCGATGCTTGGAAATATAAAGAAGATATCCGGAAACTTCATGAGATACAGGAGAAATATAATTTCATTTCGGCTTATCAGATACATACAGACAAGGACTTGGAAAATATCAGGAAAGCATTGGCTGAACAGGCAAAATCGCTTAGGCAGGAGAAAAAGAACCAAAAAGAGAACCGTGAAGCCAATACAGAGATATTTGAGCTTTGGGAAAAGCTCCAGGAACTGAAGGTTGAGGTTTCTTTATATGAGGAGGGGTATCAGGAATTTAAGGGAGAATACCTGCAGGCAGAGCAGCTAAAAACGCAGTTGTTGGATATGGGGTACACGTTTGAATCAGCAGAGCGGTTGTACCTGAATTTCCAGGAGAAAAATCGCCGGCTCAATGAGGTTCTTGCGGAGGTAAGACGACAGCAGAGGATAGGGAAGAAAATCATGCAGGAGCAAAAGGAGAGAATGCAGAGCAGAGACAAGCAGAAAAGCAGGGAAAGAGGAGGAGAAAGTCGTGATCTATGAGCAGGATAAACTGGAAAAACTGGCTTCTGAAATAAAAAAATATCTTTTGGAATGTAAGCTGGGAGACGCATATATTGAGAGCTTCCGTGATTTAGTACCAGCAGGGGGGAAAATACCTGGGATTAGAGCGGTCTTAGACAATCATAGATTGAGGGACCATCTAACCTGCTTTTTGATGTACCGTTCTTCGCTCTTACCAGACCAGGACAGAAAGCAGGGCGTGAGTCTGGCAGATAAATTAGATGAGGTCGGAGCTGTCAGGAAAGCAGATAAGAAGGAAGAAATGGCGGAAGTGGCATGGGAACTGAACGAAGTGATGAAGGAAACAGACTTTATCCATTATCTTGATGCAGGATACATGAGAGCCGGGGACAACCAGTCCGATCCGGTAAGACGTATCTACAGGGATATTGGAGACCGGGAAAAGCGCCAGGACATCATAGACTATTTAGAGACTGTTTTGGAAAAAGTTCACAGTGAAAAAATTATGGCTCTTATTTCTTCTTTAGAGAATATAACGGATAAGGTTCCGGCCCGATCAGGAAAGGTACGGTAGGGGATTGCTTGATATATAGGAGGAATAATTTGAAGTATCAATTTTTCGACAATGATGGGAAAGTGACTGAATCAGAACAAAAAAGTTATACAGACGCACTAAAATTTGCAGAGGAGCGAGGCATTACATGCCTATCCATGCCATATAAGCTATTCATTGCGTCTTTTCGTGAAAAAATCAAATTGCTGGAAAGCCACACCCAGTATAGTAAGATTTCGGAATATGCAGAAAAAATGATTATCTTGAACCAGGGTGCAGGATATCAGGCCATAGCTGCGAATGATTTCATGAAAAAAATTATTGTAACACCGATTGACGATATTAGGGGATGGCTTGAGGAACATGGAAAAAGCGAGTTTGAACCAGTATCCCAGGATTGGCAGGAAGGTAAGGCGGAAAAACAGAAAAATAAAGCAAATTCCCCAAAAGTAAGATAAGAAATGAATCGAGAGGCAGCCGATTGGATTGTCTTTTTTTATTGCAGGAGGCAGATATGACAATAGAAGAACAGAAATATTTAGAAGAGTGCCGTAAAAAGCTGGGGGCGGACCAGATTGAAGTAATACAGATGGCTTTCCAATACGGGCTGGGCATTAAAGACGTGCGGCGGGTTGCAATCCCAAAGCTTAATGCGGAGCAGATGCGTCAGACCGTTTTTGCAATGCTTGAAGATGTAGACGGGGAACTGGTTGATTTGTGCTGTCAGGGCACATTTGACCAGTACCAGATACCGGAAATTGTTTCTGGTTCCGTCTCTGGGCTTACGAAGGAAGAAATCATGTCCTATGCGACACCGGATCTGCCGGCGAGCCGGATGAAAAAAATGAGGACACAATTGATTGAGGCCAAAAAGAATGCTGGTAATTCCGCAGAAGGCGCGGCGTTTAAGGAGTATACAGAAAACCTGATAAAAATGATGGAGACATCTCTGCAGCAGTTTAAAGAGAATAACGAGAAGTTTGAGGTGCTCTCAACACTGGTGAAAGAACACGTCCTGGACGAGAAAAACCAGGAGATTAAGGATTTATATGAGAACCTAAAAGATAAAGACAGTTTGATCAAAAAACTGCAGGAAGAAGCTGCGGTGCAGGAAACACAGATAAAGAAGCTGGAGGAGGAACTTACAGCGGCAAGAACACGGTCAAATGCCGAAGTGGTTGAGGGAAAGACAGAGAAGGTAACTGCACCTACCGTTCCTCCATCTTATTGGAGACCGCAGCCGCCGCAGACAAAAAAAACTATCCTTGAGAAGCTGTTCCCGCAGAAGACATCGGATATTCTGGATAAAATCGCTGCGGAAGGATTATCGTCAGAACAACTTGAAGAAGTCAGGTCTGCCTTTGATTCAGGATTGGCCGATGATGAAGTAAAGCGGATTATCAAAAAGGAATTGACTGCTGATAAAATGCGGAAAATGCGTGAGATTATGCTGCTGGTACGGGAAAGGAGACATACAGATGCGTGAGGCTGGTGTGGTGTCATTAAATATCAGAATGGTCCGGGAGTGCTACCAAATGATGGATTTAATGGAAAAGCAGGACTTTGTATTTACCCAGGAGGATAAAAGGATACTTTTAGGTTATGCGTTCCATCAGCAGGACTTAGACTGTGTGCATGATGCGGTCATTCATATCGCTGCGGTCAGGGAAAAGGAAAAATCCCAGGGGAACCTGGAGGCTGGGATTATAGAGCAGTATGCCATCCGGGGCGGGAGCGAACTGCAGGAGAGAATCAAAGAGTATATCATACAGTTAGAAGTGGCAAATATCAATCAGGAAATAGCAAATCAGTTACTTGTGAAAATCCTGCAGGATAAGAATGTGGACTATGAACTGGACCGGATGCTGGAGGAGCTGCGGAAACGCGAAGATGAAAAGAAAAAAGAGAATGAAGCAGTTAGGAGGTGAGTTCTATAGGAGAAATACAGGAAGCTACCCAAATCCTGCGGGTGTCATTTGAGGGAATTGAGATATTCATGAAAATTGTCGGAGGCGGGCTTCATACGGCTAAGGATATTGGAAAATTCATCGGCAGGTTGGTGGAGATGGAACGTTTATCCGGAAGGACAACCGTAAAAGACCTTCTTAAAACAGGAGGCGATTTGCAGGTTTTCCGTTTTGATACGACTGATATTAATAAGGTGAAAAAGCTGGCTGATAAATATAAAATCCGCTATGCACTCCTTCCAGATATCAATAAAGCGGATGGTAAAAGTGAAATCCTTTTTCATTCTGATGCCACACCTAGAGTGAATCAAATCATGGGGGACATCGAGGGGAGCAAGATTGAATCAATCCAGGATTATCTGGATAACGGGGAGGAGAAGGAACTGAAAGAGACTTACGGGATAGACAAGAAGGATATGTCGGACCCAAACAAGCAGAGCGCCCCTAAAGAACAGTCCATCTCTCCATGGGGATTTAAGGCAGTTGGGACATATCTGGCACAGACACCAGGGGCGGGTGTTGGGGAAATCAGTAATGCCATAGATATGCCATGGGCGGAAGTAGAGCCTGTACTGAAATATATGGAAAGCCTGGGAATCCTGGAGATCAATGACGATGGCAGCATGGCCTTTAAAATGGACAAACAGGAGTTTGCTGCGTATGAGAAACAGGGAAAATGGCAGCATGCGGAGGACATGGAGCCTATTGTGCGGGGGATGGAGCAGCCGCATAAGGCAGAGGCTGCACAGAAGCAGATGTCTGAGATGAATAGCCGCCAGAGGAAGGTACTGCAGCATGCAAAGGAAGCTGTCAGAGACGATCCAAATATCCATCAGATTTTTATTGCCAGGAGCCTTGCGGTGGAAGAGACTGAAAAGAGAATTCTCACACGGATTCCGTTCAAAAAGAATGAGTACCTGTGGATAGATAAAAATTCCATATCCCATATCAGTGAGGAGAAGAGGACCATATTTACAAATCTTCAGAAGGATAAGGAATACAGTGTGGTGAATAACGAGGGGCAGGTGATTGGAAAACGCACCGGTGAAGAGCTATACAGCCAGAGTTATGATCCGGTCTTAAAGGAAACCAGAGACATGCTGCACAAGAAAAAAGAAGAAAACCGGAAACTGCAGATGGCAGGCCAACTGAAAAAGCGGGGAGGAAGGTAATGGAAAATAAGAAAAAAACTTCTGTCTGGCTGATTGTACTTGGTGGTGTGCTGGCGGCATATGGCGGGTATCTTCTTAATGGCATCTGGGAACAGGGGATTGATATCAATACCTTTATGGAGCGTCTTAACATGGTTATGGCCCGCCCATTTGGAAATTACTTTAATGATACAACTTTTAAGGGGATATTACTTGCAGAATTCGTATATATGATTGCGATTGCCATGTATCTGACCAGCAGGAAAAACTATATGCCGGGAAAAGAATATGGTACAGCCAAATTTGCAGATATCAAACAGGTGAATCAGGTGTTAGCCGAGAAGGACGAGACAGAGAACCGCATACTAAGCCAAAATGTCCGTATGAGGATGGATTCGCGTAAAACGAAGCTGAACTTGAATACTTTGGTCATCGGGGGAAGTGGAGCGGGAAAGAGTTTCTTCTTTTGTAAGCCTAATTTATTACAGCTTAACCGTTCTTCTTATATAATCACTGATCCGAAAGGGGAAATTTTAAAAGCCTGCGGGGGATTCTTACAGAAACACGGTTATGTTGTCAAAGTCCTGAATCTGCTGAACATGGAAGAGTCTGACTGCTATAATCCATTTATGTATATCCGGAAGGAATCAGATGTCGTAAAATTAATTACAAACCTGATCGCCAATACAACCCCGAAAAACTCCCAGAGCAGCGATCCCTTCTGGGAGAAAGCAGAGTCGCTATACCTGCAGGCGCTGTTCTACTATGTTTGGCTGGAATGCCCCAAAAGTGAACAGAACTTTTCCACGGTACTGAAATTACTGGGAGAAGCAGAGGTACGTGATGATGGCTCGCCATCGGACTTAGACCGCAGGATTAAGCGCCTGGAGCGTAAAAAGGGAAGCAATCATCCAGCAGTCAAACAGTATTATAAAGTAATCAGAGGAGCGGCTGATACGGTCCGGAGTATTGTAATCAGTGCAAATTCCAGACTGGCTTTTTTGGAAAATCCACAAATCCTCCGTATCCTGGACCATGATGATATCAATATCCCGGAGATAGGGGTGGGAAGAAATGGTGACGGAAAGACAAAAACAGCTCTTTTTTGTGTGATTCCGGATTCCGATAAATCGAACAACAGCATTGTAGGGCTGCTTTACAGCCAGATATTCCAGGAACTGTACTTCCAGGCTGACTTTATTTACGAAGGAAGATTACCAATCCATGTGACCTTTATGCTTGATGAGTTTGCTAATGGTGTGACACGTTCTGCGTCCAAAACGGTAGAAATAACCGACAAAACCGCAGCCTGAAGCCATGAATGGCTTTGGAGAACTGCATAACTGAAATCTCAAATGATGGGGTAACGCCCGGAAGGGGATTCACTGATACTCCGAGTAGCGTCAGCCAGATACAGTGGCTGGGGTTATAAGCGCGGGAAAGTCGTGCGAAGCACACCCTAACGCTGAAAGGCGAGGAAAGATTCATAGAGGTATGAGTTGTGTGTGACAGTGCGGGTGGGGCTGCCATATGGCTAGAATGACCCAAAGGAGGTCTGACAAAGTTCCGAATGTACGGCTCTAAACAAATAGCCTGTAGAAATGCAGGTGTACCAGGGGTACGCAGGCGGGGCAAAGTAAAATTTGTTAGTATGAAATGCCTTCTGTGCTTATAGGGCATAGGTATCTTGAGGATTTTCCTTGAAGATAATGCTTGCAGGGCTAAAGGAGCGGCCTAAGTGGTAGCAATCCTAAGTTATGTGGAACGTGGAAAGCAGCCAATACGGGAGCTGACTGTATCAGCGACAAAGTATCGTAGTTGCAGCGAAAAGGAAGGGGGAGAAAAACTTCTATAATAAGTGCATTAGTGGTTGTGAGAGTAGAGGCACAGTACCAGGGAAACCGTGATAATAAGCGGTGGAGGGATAGCCTCAAGCCGATACTAAGAGATTATGTTCTTAGTCGGGGGAGCGCCGTGTGATGGGAAACTATCATGCACGGTGCGGGGCAGGGGAAAAACCCGAGGCGGCAGTGCCAGAGGTTTACCTATTGCCATTTGCATTACCGGATGATTATTGCAGTTTACTTAGTACCATGAGGTCACGAGAAATTTCATCGATCATTATTATACAGAACCTTGCGCAGATTAAAGCATTGTTTGAAAAGACATGGGAGGTCATCCCGGGGAACTGTGACACTTTGGTCTACCTTGGCGGGAATGAACAGAGTACACACGATTATATTTCTAAGATGCTCGGGAAGGCTACGGTAGATAAGCGGAGTTCTGGTGAAACAAGAGGAAAAAATGGCAGCAGCAGCCGGAACTTTGATGTGCTGGGAAGGGAACTACTGACACCGGATGAGGCCAGAAAGCTGGATAATAAAAAGTGCCTGATCTTTATCCGGGGATTTGACCCGATTGTAGATTCAAAATACAATACCCCGGCGCATCCTCTTTTCAAGGAGACGTTTGATGGAGGCGCACCACCATATCATCATACACCAATCCGTGAGAAAAGTACAGTGCCAGCCTGCGAATTGCTGAACCGGCAGTCTTTTGAATATTATGAACGCCAGAGGGACCAGGGGCTGAATGTTCAGATAGATGAAATAACACTGGACGAATTGCTGTCATTGCAGGAACCTGATATGCCGGCAAAGATATTTTCAGAAGATGAACTGAAAAAGAACCGCAAAATAACTGAAATCGAGAATATAGAAAAGCAGGATTTGGGACAGATTACAGAAGAGCAGTTTAATGAAATGCTAATAAATAATGATTATACATTAGAGCAGTTAGAAGAAATACGTCTTGGATTGGTAGGAGGTCTTTCCTACCAGGATATATTGACTTACTTTAAATCAGATAAAAGTGCCGGACAAATGCGTGAAATACGCGAACAACTGACCGGCCATCAAGAATCTTAATTTTCCCTATATTTCTTATGCCTAAGATGGCAGATATATGGGAATCTGTTGCAAAAAATAGAGGGCGCACGCAGCAGGTTCTTTTATACCTGCTATTTTTGCGCCCTTTTTTAAAGAAAAGGAGATTTTAAGTGAAGAATTTGACTGAAAAAAAGAAAAAAGCAAAAAAAATGATTAACAGAATCAGCAGTATAACCGCTGGGGCAGCCATGGCAACCATGTTATATACAACAAATGTATATGCGTCTGGCGCGGAAGTGGTGACGGCACCTTTGAATAATCTGAAGAATCTCGTAATTGCCATCATAGGTGCCGTTGGCGTGATTATCCTTGCAAAAAACGTAATGGAGTTTGCCCAGTCTTACCAGCAGCAGGATTCGAGTTCCATGAATTCTGCGATAAAGGGCATCGTTGCCGGCTTGATTATGGCGGGGATTAGTACAGTCCTCACGTTCCTGGGTATCAGTTGATTGTGCTGTTTTAATGAAAACGTGGAGGGAACACTATGCTGGAGTTAAGGCGCGTAGTTTTTTTTGTTGATATAGGAGACAATTTACTTGAAAAGGCAAAAGCCAGTCAGGAATGTAGAGAAGAGTGTAAAAATTTATTCATAAGCCTGGGATTCCAGGTGGATACCGATTACAGAGAAAAAAACCCAAATTTCTATACTCAATTAGGATATCATGCAAACGAGTTTTATGTTGCAAAGGGAGAGGAACATTTGCGGATAAGGGATTTGGAGATATCGGGTAATATATATCCTGACTCACTGGCTGATATAGCGAAAAAATTGCGGAACGGTAAAACCTTTCACTATAAAGGGGCCATTGATTTGCAAGCAGCCTATATTCTTACTGAACTTGAAGCGAAAGATTATTATGAGAAAAACCTGGAAGCATACGAGGAAAAGGTAATCGAAGCCATGAAATTAAATCACGAAAAGTGTGAAAAAACATGGTTATACAATCCTATGGCTGAATTTAAGGAGGATATTCTTATCTGTGTTGGTTATGATGCCATTAGTTTTTTTCATTTGAAAACGGCTGAAGTTATCAATGATATGTTGGATAAAGGATTAATTAAATCGGACAATTCACTGCTCGCACCGGGGTATGCACTTCCGGAGTTTTACACGGAGACGGGTAAATATAAGCTGCCGCATCTAAGGAGGTAGTGATGCAAACAAATTTCAAGGCTTTTGTTCTTTCAAAAGAATTATTTTAAATGATACTCTAGTAATCATAATATCCAAATACGGAAATGAGGTGATGGTAAATGGATATTTTTAATTTGGGCGAGGCAATCCTTTCGCTTCTTGAGGTCGTGTTCGGCTTTTGGAACGGGCAGGTGAACATGGTGTTTGAACTGCTGGGGCAGTCCCCGACTTCTTTCAAAGGAGGCGGCCCATGGGGAGTTATAACCGGGATTGAACCGATTTTCGTTGCTGTTGGTTCAAGCCTGGTTGTTTTATTTTTTGTGATTGGTTTTTGTTCGGAAAGTGTAGATGTGCGGGAAGAGATGCGGTTTGAAGTGATTCTCCGTATGTTGATCAGGATTGGAATCGCGCAGTGGCTGGTGGTATACAACGTCGATATTATGAAAGCCATATTTACAAGTGTTGGGAATCTTGTCGGACTGATTGGAGGGAGTGAAGCCACACAGGTTACGATAGACCCGGCGCAGGCAGATATTATCAAGAATCTGGGATTTGTGGAAAGCCTTGTATTTTTAATCCTGGCGGTATTTTTAAGCCTGATTATTTTGATCTGCGGATTTTTCCTTATTTATAATGTTTATTTCCGATTTTTAAAAATACTTGTAATCGTACCGTTTGGCAGTATCGCTTATGCAACGGTTGCAGGAAATCGGGGAGTGAGTGCCACAAGCGTACAGTTTACGAAGTATTTCATAAGCGTAGTTTTTGAGGCGGTGACTATGGCTTTGGCGATTATTCTTTGCAATACGTTTATCAGTTCAGGATTACCACAATTTACAGGAGACTATGCAGATTGGACAAAGACTTTGATCTATCTGGGAGAAATGACATTCACGGTTGCCCTGACTGTGGGAAGTGTAAAGGGCGCCCAGAGCCTGACAAGCAAGGCCCTGGGGCTGTAAGTAAAGGAGGCTTTGGGTGTGGAAACAGCGGCGCAGGATAAAAGCATACAAATGACGCTATTTGAGTATTTCGCAGACGTGGAGCAATTTTCCCTGAAAGATGCAAAGGAATGTGTATACCAGTATGCGGAAAAGGATGTAAAGGAACCCAGCATCCGGGCGCGTATCTACGAAGGGATTAATAAAGGTCTTTTTAAACGGGTTGCCAAAGGCGTCTATACGGTTACGAAGAAAAATGCAGAGAATGAGGATATTACCTGCATGCTCATACAGGGAAATGGACGTGATCTGAGTTTCCTTGAGGATAACAGCATTGACGCAATTATCACTGACCACCCATATCTGCTGAAAAAAAGTTTAAAAGGGGGAAACCGGGACTTTGCCTCCTATGATTTGTTCCAGTACACACAGCAGGATTTGGACGAAAAATTCCGTGTTCTAAAGAAGGGGCACTTCCTCGTGGAGTTTCTGCCGGAGGAAAACGGTGATAATTACGAATATCTTTACCAGGTGAAGGCCATGGCGAAGGAAAGCGGCTTTGAATATTACGCGAAGGTGGCATGGCGGAAGGGTACAATCGTTGCCAATACGGGGCGGAAGGCAAAAAATACTGAGGATATCCTGCTCTTTTCAAAAGGACGTGCGCGTGATATGCGACCGGACGCAAAGAAGGACAAGGCAGAACCGGAGATGAAACACTATATGTCCGGAGCGAAAGGGATGCTTCCTACGGCTTTTGACATTCAGCCAATCTCAAAAGCTGATAGGGTTCATCAATCGGAGAAGCCGGTGGAACTGCTAAAACAGATACTGGAATTTGTTACAGATAAAAAAGAACTGGTATTGGACCAATATGCTGGTTCCTTTGCCCTTGCGGAAGCTGCCCTTGAATCAGAACGGGATTCCATCTCAATTGAGATTAGTCAGGAATATTTTGAAGAGGGGAAAAAGAGGATTGAAAATGTAAAGAAAGGTAAGGTGAGATAAATGGATATCGAAATCAGCAGGGATTTACAGCACTATAAGGAGAGCTTCCTGATGGGGCTGACCGTGAAGCAATTTACATTCAGCGTCCTGTCCCTGGGGGCGGGAGCGGGAATTGTACTCGGTTTATACGATAAAATCGGCATGACATTAGCGTGCTATCTGGCAACGCCTGTTGTGGTGCCGATTGCACTCACAGGATTTTATAATCACAATGGGCTTAGTTTCTGGCAGACGGTGGGGAGAATGGTCCAGATGTCTTTTTTCAATAAGCCCTGTTTATACCAGTCCACGGAAAATGTGGATTGGATAAAGGACGCCTATGGAGAAGAGCAGAAAATTGCTACACAGCAGCAGAAAAAAGAAAAAAAAGGACTGTCTGACGGACAGGAGGATTTTAACATGGTAAAGAAAAAAGCAAAGCGCATGATCCTACTGACAGTGGGGGCTTTAGTTGTGGCAGTGGCAGGGATACTTGCCTTTAGGCTCATGAAATAAAAGATATGAAATAATCCCACATATGTGGGAAGTAGTTTAGCGACCAGCAGGTTACGGGATTCGCTAAACTACTTCCCGTAGCCTGCCTTGGATTAAAGGAGGTTTACGGAAGTGGGAATTTTTACAGATCGTTTCATACAGTTAAAAAAAGCGGACAAACCATTGTTTGCAGCCCCGAAGAGTGTTCAGCAGCAGATTGAGATTCTGAGGATTGCAAAGGATGGTATTTTTGAGAATACAAAGAACCGGTACAGCAGGGTATACCGTTTTGCTGACATAAATTATGTCACGGTGTCGGAGGGAGACCAGTATGAAATCTTAAAGCAGTATTGCAAGCTGGTTAATGCGATTGATGTTGCTTTTAAGATTACAATATACAACAAAAACAGGAACATGAGCCAGTTCAGGCAGAATGTCCTGATACCAGATAAAGATGATGGCTATGACCATCTTCGGGACGTTTACAATGATATCGTAGAGGAACGGATTGTAGCGGGAAAACAGGGGATTGAACAGGAACGCTTTCTTACGGTTACTGTGGAACGGAAAGATTATGAACAGGCAAAAGCATTTTTTAATACCTTTGAAGGAGGGATGCAGCAAGAATTCCATGCGATAGGCTCAAAGTTGGAGCCGCTTGACGCGGCGGAACGGCTCCGGGTTCTGTATAATTTTTATCGCATTGGTGACGAAGAAACATTTTCTTTTGATTTTGATGCGTATGTAAAAAGTAAAACAGATTACAAAAATGATATCTGCGGTTCCATGATTAAGTATTCCCCGAATGACTTTGAAACAGACCGGAAAATCTGCAGGGCTGTATTCATCAGAAGGTATCCGACAAGCCTGCCGGACACTTTCATTAATGAAATTACCAATGTTCCTGTACACAGTATCACCTCTATAGATATTGTGCCTGTGCCAAAGGACCTGACAACAAGAACATTGCAGAAAAAATATCTGGGTGTGGAGTCAGATATTTTACGCCAGCAGCGTGTCCGTAATAAAAACAATGACTTTGCAAGTGACATCAGTTATGGAAAGAAAGTGGAAAAGAAAACCCTGGAAGCGTTGATGGACGATGTACGGGAGAATGACCAGAACCTGTTCTTTGCAGGTGTAAATATGGTACTGATTGCGGATACCAGGGAAGAACTTAACAGTATTACAGAGACAATCCAGACGATAGGAAACAAATATCTCTGTAATATGGAGGTACATCATCTCCAACAGCGAGAGGCATTAAATACTGCTCTGCCCGTAGGGGTGCGACAAGTCGAAACCATGCGCACCATGCTTACACGGGATATCGCGGCTTTAATGCCTTTTAATGTGCAGGAGATTTATGAACCCACGGGCTTATGTTATGGAACGAACAGGATTTCTAAAAACCTGTGCGTGGCAGACCGGAAAAAACTGACCAATGGAAACGCTATGGTATTTGGCGTACCCGGCAGTGGAAAATCCTTTTTCTGTAAGTCCGAGATGTTGGGGGTATATTTGCAGACAGGTGATGATATCATCGTCATCGATCCGACACTGGAGTATTTTGATATTGCCCAGAACTTAGGGGGTGTATGCATCAACCTGTCAAATTACACCCAGAATTATATAAATCCGCTCTGGCTTGATGTGAATGAATTGGACCTTGCCGACAGTAAAGGACTGATCCGAGATAAGGGCGAATTTATGCTTGGTCTGTGTGAGCAGGCGATGTCGGAAATGCTAAACAGCCGGCATAAATCCATCATTGACCGTTGTATCCGTAAGCTGTATCTGGATATTGCCATGAGCAAGGAAAAATATGTGCCGGTTATGTCGGATTTTTATGACCTGCTGATGAAGCAGCCAGAGGAGGAAGCCAGGGATATTGCCTTGGGGCTTGAGCTGTTTGTAAGCGGTTCCTTGAATATTTTCAACCATCAAACCAATTTAGACGTAGACAACCGGTTCATTGTTTATGGAATCCGTGATCTTGGAAAAGAGCTGAGTGCGATTGCGATGCTGGTCATGCTGGAAAATGTCCGGGCACGGATTGCCAGAAATGCAGAAAAAGGAAGAGCTACATGGCTATACATAGATGAGTGCCATGTGTTGCTGGGAACCGGGGAACATTCTGGACGCAGTGAATATTCGGGAAAATTTCTCTATTCCCTGTGGAAAAAAGTAAGGAAACAAGGCGGCTTGTGTACCGCCATCACCCAGAATATTTCTGATATGCTCCAGAATTACACAGCCGTAACCATGCTGGCGAACTCTGAATTTATTGCTTTGTTAAAACAGGCAAATGTGGACAGCCAGGAGCTTTCACGGGTAGCGGGGATTCCGGAAGCACAGTTGAAATACGTGAACGGCTGTAATTCCGGTATGGGAATCCTGAAACACGGTGAAGTCATTATTCCTTTTGATGCCAGGGTAAAGAAGAATAATATCATATATGATTTGTTCAATACAAATCTTCATGAAAAAAACAAACAGGGAATAAAGACGGATGACCAGTATTCATAATTATGAGAGGTAAGGAAATGGAAGAAGAGAAAAAAACATTGGGTTATGATTGGGAATTTGGGCATGAGGAGCTGATGCTTGAAGTTGATGCCTATCGTTATGACAACAGACTGTATATCGGTCTTACCCATATGGAGGAGGGATATGAGGAATCTTTTGCTGATCTGACCATCAATCTGGCTCATATGCCTGTCGAAAGAAATGAGGCATACATTGACGCCTTTGCCAGTAAAAGCAAACTGGACTTTATTAAAAAGCACAAACTTGGAAAGGTGCTTCTGGAAATGGGTTATTCGGGCATGGAAAGTTATTATAAGGTGGCGTTTGACCTTAAACGCCTGGAGGAATTTGACAGGGCAGGAGTAGAGAGATACTGCTCCATCAATGGAATGGCAAAACCAGAGCAGACAAAGGCAAATAAAAAACCACCAAAGACGAGGTAGAAAGATTGGAGGAACATCGTTGAATAGAGATATCTTTGTGTTAGTAGTAAAGCATCTGCTGGAACTGCAAACAGACGGGGAACTTAGGACCTGGGTGAAATGGGCGGAGGACTGTGTTGCCATGGGGCAGTATGCTGGTTTTAGGGAACTGCCGCAAAATAAAGCGGTAGAGAAGTGGTTGGATTCCTATTATCATGTTTTTTCTGCTATTCAGTCTGAGTTTAGCAAGGAAACGGCGATTAAGGTCCTGAATTTATCACAAGAGAAATTGTGCTTGTATCCATATGAGATGCGGGCAGCGGCACGGGTCCTTAAGGCTGGAGGGACAGGAAAGGATATTTTACAGATGATTGTCGAAGGAACATTGGAAGATCCAGAACCCGTTGTGCCAGAACATTGCGAGAAGGGAAAGATAGAAGAAGCGGATACATGGTCCTGCAATACAGAAACATTGGACTGTATCCTGCGGAGTGTGCGGACCTGGCAGGAGAATCCGGAAATCCCTCTTTTGTATAAGCGTGGGGATTCACTGGCAGAACAGCTTTTCAACGCCTGTTTGGAGCTGTTACAGTATGAATTTGAGATAACATCAATTCCAAAATCCGATTATGATTTGATATCCGAACATGCTTTTTTCCTCGTAAACTCTTACCAGGTCCTTGAACCGGAAGATATTGACCTGGATGCAATCTTTGAGTGTTTTAACGATGCAAAAATAAATGAACGTATGATTGAAGCAGAGAATCGGGATAAAAAGGAAAAGGTAAGCAGTATTTCAGGAAAATCAGAAAAAAAGAGATAACAGGAGGCAGCTATGATGGAGGTATCGTTGAATGTTCCCTTGGGGGAACAGCCGCATTTAAAAGAAATGTTTGCCATGATGGAGGAAAACCGCATGGACGCGCAGGCGCAGAACCTGGAGGATTTTTTACAGTATTTTAACCAGATGGAAAAGTATTTTGAGGATATGCAGGACGAACTGCTGTATCTGCGCGGGCAGTTAGACGAATTAAATGATAAAACCCTGAAAGCTAAAATAGACAATTTTGTGAAGGCGTCCGGAGATAGAGTGCACGCAGCGAAAGTATGGCTGGGAGCTTTAAGAAATGAGGTATCGGAAGGCATTAAACAGGCAGTGGGGCATGTAAAGAGGCATGTAAAGTATTATGGAGAACAGGCACTATACACGTTTATTGATAAATCAAAAGCAGGCAGGGCGCTGTCGGTAATTCATGAGCATCTGGAACAATCTGCCAAAAACCTGGAAGATGGAGCACGGACCATGGGGGATATTGGGATGGAACTTAGCGCAGCGAAGGGACACCGGAAAAATGCTAAAAATCTTCTTATGGGGAAAGATGCAGCGGATGTTTTTGAGTATGACTACGATAAGGGTATTGTGGCAAAGATCAGGCAAGCCATAGAATTTTGTGGGAAAATTGTGAAAAGTATGGCGGGGCACACAGAAAATATGCAGAAATCATTGGACGGTTTTACGCAGAGGGCTTTGGATAACAGAGCCGGACGGGATAGTAAAGTTCCTGACAGTATGGAAGAAAAGATGAAATTGGCTGGACATGGGAAAGGAAGATAAACATCATGCCTGAAATGAAAGTAAACGGGGTACAAAAGTTATTCCCTCCAATAGAGTGTAGGGTTTTGAAGACAGGAAACAGAAGCAGATGGATATCTGTTAATCTGGATGATTTGAAACATGATCGTTTTGAGGAAGTCAAAGCCAGTGTAGTTGCAACGGTTGAACTTGCAGACCCGGATTTTGACAGATTGTGTTACCGCGGCCTTAATTCGCACGACTATCCCTTCGTAAGCCAGGTATATGGTAGGAAACGAAAAATACTGAAGAATGAGGCTGGAAGGGATGAATTTGAAGTGATACGCATAGAAAATGAAAAGATGGACTGGCTGTACATGGCAGTCAGACAGTATGGCAGTATTCCACTTTTCTCTAAGCAGCTTCTTAATATGGAAACTTTACGGGATTGGGAACAAAAGTTTGATGCTATGGAGAAATTTGTGAGTGACAACAAAATAGGGTACTTAGAGGATAAACTTTACTTTGATCCGGATATACCACCCAGTAGAGCAGATTTAATATTGTCGGCCGTGCGCGATGGGCGCGATTGGGGAGATTCCTTCGAGGGCAGTTTGAGTCTGTATTCTGCTGTGTCTCGCCATATTCACTCTTCCATAGATGAAGCGGCAGAAAAGTATCTGGACAAAATATACGGTAGCACACAGATACAAACACATAAGGAGGCAAAAAGATAGATGGATAGCCAGGATAACAATAATGTGGAAATACTGACACAGAGCGAACTTACTATGCGTATAAACTGTATTGAAGATGGTGAGTTACTGGTGATAGATAGGAGGGGTGCGGATGAAGGCAAATGGGCTGAAAATGGTAAGTATTCGTCTGGTTGATGATCCACCCATATACAGTGAGGATAAAATCCAAAATCCGAATGATGCAGTCCAACTCTTATTAAAGGAATTCGATTCTGTTGACAGGGAATTATTTTTCGTCCTTAACCTGAAGACCAATGGGCAGGTGATCAACGTAAATATAGCCAGCATGGGGACACTAAATAGCTGCATACTCTCCCCGAGGGAAATCTTTAAAGCCAGTATCCTTTCCAATGCGGCCAGTGTTATATTAATGCATAATCACCCATCAGGGGACTGCACACCTTCCAAACAGGACGTTTTAATGACTAAAAGGCTTGTGGCTTGTGGAGAACTGATTGGTATCACTGTGTTAGACCACGTTATATTAGGAAAGGAAACCTATTTAAGTATGAAGGAGGCGAATATGATGCCCGATGGGAAGAAAATATATAATGAAATAGCTGCAGAAAACGGAGTAGAGTATGGAAAGAAGCCGATTCCCACAATATCATTTTACGTGGCGGAATGTATGGAGTTTCCCTCGTTGGGGAAAGTGTATCAGTGCAGGAGCCTGGAACAAGCTGTGAAACGATACAGGAATCTCCCGGAAGAAATGGCGTGCATGGGGAATGGGATTGGATTCACAATCAAGGACGATGATTCTATCTATTCCGGTGAGTTTGATCTGGTGTCAGCAAACCGGCTGGATGTGGATATTATCAACTCTATCCCATATTATCGTGACAGCCCATTGGTACAGAAAGCAATTGAGGATATCAAACGACTGATGCCGGAAGTGAAGATTATTGAACCGGTACAGCACGGGGTACAAAATCCAAAGGAGCGAAAGCAGGCCAGATAACAGGCTTTCATATATGCATTGAATAAAAGCAAAAAATACGGTACAATATCCATATAAAAGATAAGACAGGAGGGAATCGGCGTGGATAAGAATAAGGAAATGTTTGACAGGCTGGTAAAGGGCCTGCGTGATATTTACGGTGATAAATTGGTAAGTATTTTACTATATGGTTCATTTGCCCGTAAAACCAATACAAAGGAATCGGATATTGATATAGCAGTTCTACTGAACGGAAAAGAAACAAAAGAGATGCATGACCGTATGGTGGACCTGGCGGTGGATATGGATTTGGAATATGATCAGGTCTTTTCCATTCTGTATATTGACTATAAAAACTTTTTGGAGTGGGAGGATACTTTACCATTCTATAAGAACGTGAAGGAAGAAGGGGTGGTACTGTGGGCAGCTTAGAGACATTAGCAAAGTACCGTTACCAGCGTGCGTTAGAGGATTTAGCTGCGGCAAAAGAAATGTTGTCAGGCGGTATGTATAAACCATCGCTGAACCGTTCCTACTATTCTATTTTTCATGCCATGCGTGCCATTACAGCACTGGAAGGATTTGATTCCAGTAAACATAGCGGCGTGATTGCGTATTTTAACCAAAATTTCGTGAAAACTGGGATTTTTGCGAAGGAGACTTCTAAAATAATCAAAAATGCCTCTATCATGCGTGAACAATCGGATTACTCGGATTTTTTCATTGCCTCAAGGCAAGACGCAGAGGAGCAGATTGAAAAGGCAAAGGAGTTTATCGGTGAGATTGAAAGATATTTAAAGGATAAAAATGTTCTATAGGAGATAAAATACAGGCGCACCAGTACGTTGTGGCTGTCTGGAAAACGGTCTGTGGATAAATAAAAATTGAAGAATGTATTACAAGAAAAAGTGGTTGCTTCTAGTGGCCACTTTTTTTATTGGAAAAACGGCTGCGAAAATTTGCAGCCGTTTTTTGCAGAAAGGTGGGTTGAGAATATGAGATTTGGATTCAGTATTGGATTTCAATTGTATGAGTGGGAGGTTGAAATCGAAATACCGAGAGAATACCGATTCCGTTCCGAAAGGGAAGCGCGGACAGCCTGCAGGGAAATGAATGTGGAGGCTATTGTGTTTCCAAATCAGATCGCCGTCCTGTTTGAACGGGATTATATGATGCTGGAAGACAGGGAGTTATACAATTTTCGGAAACTCAAGGATGAAGTATATGAGAAGTGTGGAACTTTACTTACTCCGGAGGAAGTTAGTGAACTGATTGAGAAAGGAACTTTAGAAGAAGTAGTCCTTTTCAGTGATAAGTATATGCCTGACGGAACGGAATACATGGAACTGGATGTGTCGGCAGAGGAAGCATACAAAATGTTGAAAGAAAAGTATGATCCACATTATCAGCTTCCTTTTGGTTTCTGCAGTCCTGCAATAAAGGGTGTAAAAGGATTCCACTTTGAAAGCCTCTATTATCAGGTGAAAAAGATATGAGCAATAGCTGAAGGGAGGAATACGAATCATTGACAACCGATTTAAAAGTAAAAAAGAAGCACAGATAAAGCTGAAGGCAGACGCAGAAGTAAAATTACAAACGCATAATTACCTGGGAACTGAAAAAAGTTCTGCATCGGGACTTCTTGGAAAAAAGATTGTTTCCGGGGGTATAGATGAAAAAGCCTCATTATCGGATAAAAAGATCCACATGAAGTCCACGGAGATTCATCCTGTATCAGAGCCGAAGGAACAAGAAGATAAGAAAAGTGCGGTTCTTGCAGCGAATTCTGTATCAGGGTTTAGAAAGCAGCCAGGAAAGAAAGAGAGTTCCCTGGATTATAAAAATACAGACAGGAAACCCAGACAAGAGAAAAAGAAGTCAGGTCAGGAATCACGCCAGGAATCAAGGGAAGAAACTTATCCCAGATATTTGGCTGGAAGTGAGAAGAACGCAGATTTTGAAGATGATGGAGTGCGGAAGAGTAAGGAGAAACCAAAAGAGAACTTTGTCCGGGAAAAGCAGAAGCAAAAAGCCAGCAAAGATCCTAAGTTTCACTTAGACAATGTTTCCGGGCCGGATATTAAACGGAAAGATTATGATTTTGGATTTAAAGATACCGTGACCCTCACACGAACGGAGCGAGGGTCTGAAGCAGTGGACCAGAAGTCTGAGGACAGATTTCAAAGTCAACAAATGCCGGGAGAGGACCGGGATACATTAAAGACTAGAAAAAAAGATGAGAAGATATCCTCAAAGAATGAAGTAAGACGAGGAAGGGTAAAAAAGGAACAGGAAAATACCCGGATGAAAAAAGCTATCCGGAGGCGCATGTATGCTTTCATGGTGAACAAGCTAAGCGGTGAGGAACAAAAGGACAGTTTTGCAAAAGCCGCAAAAGATATCGCCGTCATGAGGGCTGGATTGGTTGTCAAACAGCTTGTTTTGTATCTTCTGGGGCTGTTGGGGCCGTTATTGGGAGGGCTGGTTACGATTGCCTTGCCCTTTGTCCTGATTATTGTAATCCTGTATAACACCCCTTTGGCTCTCTTTCTACCACCATTACAGGAAGGGGATACGGTACAAAGCGTATTATCGGAGTATTACCGGGAATTTAACGAGGAAGTAAGGGCGGCGGAAGAAGACAGTGATGAGGATGTAACCTACAAAAATATGCAGAGTGGCGTGGCTCGTAGCAATTTTACCGATGTGATGATGGTATATATGGTGCGTTATGGAACCGGGCAGGGAAATTTCTCAACCGTCATGAGTGATAAGAATAAAAAGCACTTAAAGGAGATTTTTGATGAAATGAACCACTTTGCATCTGAGACAGTGACAGATACGATCCGGGCCGGTGAAAGCCTTGGAATCATGACATTCAGTGGTTATTGCAACTGTTCTATCTGCTGTGGCCAATGGTCGGGAGGTCCTACGGCAAGCGGCGTCATGCCGAAAGCAGACCACACCCTGGCCGTTGATGCTTATAATCCCACGCTTCCTATGGGGACACATATCATAGCAGGCGGAAAGGAATATGTGGTGGAGGATACCGGAGATTTTGACCGTTATGGTGTAGACTTTGATATGTATTTTGGAGACCATGGGACAGCCCAGAATTTTGGACATCAGGATATGGAGGTATTTTTGGCTGATTCCAATGGCAGCAACACGGTGGAAGTAACACACACCTCATTATATGTGTACAACCTTACCTATGAAGATTATATTGAACTTGGCAAACTGACACCCAGTCAGGAGAAGTTGCTGCGTGAGGTCATGAGTGACGAATTCCTGCACAGTATGCCTGCAAGCGGCATTGGCGAGCAGGTGGCACTTGCGGCGTTAGATAAGGTTGGCTGCCAGTATAGCCAGGATTTGCGGTATGAGGAAGGATATTATGACTGCAGTTCTCTGGTACAGAGGTTATATGCAGAATTTGGTATAAACCTTCCATCCGTTGCATCAACACAGGGACAGTATATTGTAGACAATGGTCTACAGGTTAGTGAAAATGAACTACGGCCAGGAGATTTGATCTTCCATTCCCGTGATACAAATGCGGGGGAATTTATGTCTATTGGGCATGTGGCGATTTATGTAGGAAATGGGATGCAGGTGGACGCACGAGGGACAGCATATGGCGTGGTTTACCGGCCATTGGTTCCGTCTAACATCGGTTTGTATGGAAGGCCATGTCGGTAGCATCAGCATACAAATTTGCTTTGAAGTTCTAATCGTAATGTAATTTAAAGGTAATGAAACTGAGGAGGGATAAACATGCTGTAAATGAAAAGAAGAAATCAATAAGAAATGAAGAAAAAATTGAGGGCAGTCGGCAAGACTGCCTTTTTGAAAGGAGAATGCCAATGTCTGACTATATGGAGGACAATTTTTATTATCTTGAAAAGGTCAGGATGAAAGGGGAATACCATGTAATACTGTATAAAGCCTGGATGGGGCTGTGGGAGGCACGGGAGGCGTTTCTGGACGGTCTGCAGGAAGGTATGATAAACAGGCAGCTAGTCTTGGGAGTAGAAAAGGATGGAGAGAAAATCCCATTTTTCCAGTGTGATGATGGTAAATTCTATATACCAGAAATAAAATCCAGAGATATGCTAGGGAAGCCTGCAGATACATTACTGGAAGAATTGAGTGGGCGTTTTGGGATAGAAGAATGTGGGGAGAAGCAAGTTGTTTATATAAGCGATACCAAAGAACAGGATTATGATATCCGCATAACCGAAACATTAAGTAAAATAGTGACGGTCAGGGCACAGAGCATGGAATCATCCTTATCAGAGGCACATGACAATTATTCGGACGCAAAAAGTGGTTATGTATTGGATTACAGCGACCTGCGGGGTGTAACCTTGTCAATGGTGGGTATCCATCGGGAAAAGCCGCGGAATATGGGTGGGAGATGAGTAGGGAAACATTAAAAGAAAGACTGGAAGACTCTTTTTGCCGCTGGGACAAGGAACTATTAAGTGGAGGCAGTGATCCTTATTATACTGACGGGCAAAATATGAACCTGTTAAGAAACCATATCATTAGCGCGAAGTATGATATGAAGGAGGCAGGGGAATTTCCAGAAATTTACCACCGAAAGACACCGGAGAAGCTGCCGGAACATTTTATGGTACAGGCGGAAAAGATTTATTGGGCAGCCGTTGGTATCTTCCGTCAATGTAGGGACGATGTGGACTATCAGTATTTATGCGGACTGGAACTAAGTCCTAAAATGGATAATGGGCTTGAAATCAGAAATGCATTAAGAAATGTAAGGGAATTGGAGGATGCAATCAGGAACCAGGATTTTGTCATTATGAGAAGGCACCGTGAGATACCTGATTTTAAAAAATACAGACAGATTATTGAAAGCAGCCCAGAGAAAATAGAACCCAAAATGGAACAGATGAGTTTATTTACTATGGCAGACCGGGAAAGAAGGTGAACCTATGGATCAGCACACCATGAAGGTATCAGATTTGTATGATATTGCAATTTTTGATATCTCGCGTGACGGTGAACAGTGGAGAAAATATCTGGAGTTTTCTGCCAGGGGGAATTTATATCGTTTTGACTTTTTGAATACATGTATCATTTACGAACAATACCCGGAGGCAGAAATCCTCCTGGGATTTTCAGACTGGAAGAAAGCAAAGCGTTATGTCAGGGGCGGTGAGATTGGAATCGCAACATTTCCCATTGAGATGCTGGGAGGTGCGCAGTATGTCTATGATATCAAAAGCACCGGCGGAAGGGTTATGCCTTGGATATGGGAAATCAATGAAGAAAATGCTCCTGCTTTTGCAAAGAGGCTATTTCCAGAACAATATCAGGAAGAAAATAATTTCAGGATAGCAATAAAAAACTTTACGAGAACATATGTACGTGCTATAATGGAAGAGGAAAACGACAGGATTCATGAAATAGCAGTTCTTACCAGCAAGGATGAATTGGACGATAAACAAATGTCACCAGTTGAAGAATTCATCCTGCAGAGCACCGCATACTTGGTATTAAGGCGATGCGGGATTGATACTTTTGATACAGGACTGTCTGCAATAACAAACTACCAGGAAGAGGTGATACTATCCAAAATAGGTATCCTCATATCGGATATTGCAGAGAGGACGTTGCGGAGATTTGCAGAGATTGCGAAAGAGATCCGGGAAGATGAAAGGAGAAATCAAGATGGTAGAACTGAATTACAGGAAAGAAAAGGACGGGCTGCTGTACCCGATGCTGGAGACAGGGAGCCAACAGGCGGAAGGGCTGGAGACGCTGGGCAGATACGCGAAGCTGGCACAGGAATACCTGCTGGAGAAGGAGGAAAGCCGGTACAGCCTGTTGCTGCGGACGGGCAAACTGCCGGAGCTGCTGAAACAGATAGAGGCGGAAGCGTGGGAGCTGCACGACCAGATCGTGGAGGACTACGTGAGGATAAAAGCGGTGGAGAGGAACATCAATCCGGCGGATACGATGGAGATGACCAGACTTCGAAACGAAGCAGCGATGATAGCTCAGGAAACCGTGATGCAGGAAGTAATCTGCAAGCCGAGGTAATAGATACTGATATAGAGGAAGGAACTGCTGTTGCGGTTCCTTCTTTTTCTGTTGAACCAGTGCCTGTAGAAGTGACAGATGAATTATGCAGAGAAGTGGTATTAGCAGGCGCACTGGAACCTATCCTAAAGAAAAAGATCTATGATTTCTTTGAGTTAAATGAAGGGATAGAGGAGCGTGTTGAATTTCTTTATCAGATTTACGAAGGTGGAGACACCATTATTACTGGTGAGGGACTTGAATTTGAATATGAGACAGATAATACGGGAATCCAGTTATACTGGCATGAGCAGAGGCAGTATCTAAGTGGGTATCTTCCATTTAAGATAGTGGCAGAAGAAATCCTATTATTAATCGAAAGCGGGGAATACTATCAGCCAATAAAAAAGGACGTGGAAATACCGGAATCATTGGCCGAAACAGTAGAAAATTTCCTGGAAACGGCAGATGGCAGGATAGTATTTGACATGATTTATGATGTAATGACCATAAACTTACTGCCCCAGCAGGAAACCGAATTTATACGGCAGAGTTTCCTTTCCCTGCTTGGTTCAGATGTGGATTGGATATTTACCTCAACACTGACCTTCCATGCTGGAGAGATTTCTTGTTCTTTTGACGGTAATAAGGTGCAGACCTATCCGTGGCGTGTGATCCGGGACATTCTGGCCCGGATAATCGAATTAGATCAATATCCTGAATCCAGCCAGGATTTCTCTGTAGAGGAAATTAAAAGAATTCCCTGGTTTCAAAATCTGGCGTCCCAATACCAGGGGTTATTAGAACAGGCCGGCGAGACACCGGCAGTAACAATACCATATTTAAGTGCGGATACCGTAATTGAGAAAGATGACAAAAGAACAGAGGATACAGGAGAAGAAATACAGGAGACCCAGGCTGATGGAAGAAGTGAACGGTTAAAGGCAGTATTTGAAGAGGCTGCAAATGCATATGCCCTTCATTCCATGGCATTGATTCCCTCCAAACCATTGATTCAAAGGTTCTTTGAACAGGCAGGGGAAAAGGAAAAACAGGAATTTCTTTCAAAAATTTTGAAAGTTCAGTCTAAGCAGGACTATGGAAAGTCTGCGCTAAATACAAGCTGGGGATTGATCCATTACACGTATGGTGAAAGTGGAGTCGTTGAATTCCGCCTTGTGAATGGAGAAAATGAAGGACATGGGGCTTTTACCATGCAGGAAGTATCGCGTGCAATCCAGGCAGCCATTGATGTGGGAGAGTACCTGCCACCGGGGGAATATGAAGCGGCACGCAAAGAAGAATTTGCCCTATGTCCGGAAGAAACCTTCCTATTATATAAGGAAATGAGTAACCGAAACCAAAACGTCATTCAGGTTTCGGATTTTTTTTACCCTGATGGATGGGAATTCCCTTCCGGTGACAAGACAAAGTATAAGAGTAATGTCGCAGCAATCCGTCTGTTAAAGGAACTGGAACAGTCCTCCCGCCCGGCTACACCAGAGGAACAGGATATCCTCGCCAAATACATAGGATGGGGAGGTCTTGCTAATGTATTCAATCCTAAGAGTCCAAACTGGACAAACGAGTATCAGGAACTGCAGACGCTGTTGACAGAGGAAGAATATGAGCAGGCCAGGGGAAGTATTAATTCCGCATTTTACACGCCGCCCGTTGTCGCTAAGTCAATCTATAAAGCATTGGAGCAGTTTGGGTTCACAAATGGTTCCATCTTGGAACCCAGTATGGGCGTCGGGAACTTTTATAGTGTCCTGCCGGAAGATATGCGGGATTCCCGTCTTTATGGAGTGGAATTGGACAGTATCAGTGGAAGGATTGCAAAACAGCTTCACCCTCATGCCGCAATTGAAGTCAAAGGATTTGAAAAGACAAAGTTTGAAAAGGACAGCTTTGATGTCATCGTGGGAAATGTTCCTTTCGGCGCGTACAAAATTTTTGATCCTGAATATAAAAAGTATGGTTTCCGTATTCACGATTATTTTTTGGCAAAATCCATGGACCTGCTTCGCCCTGGAGGAATCATTGCGGTTGTCACAACAAAATTCACCATGGATAAAGCCAATTCCACGATACGAAAATACTTGGCGGAGCGTGCAGACTTTATCGGCGCGGTACGTCTGCCAGGGATTGCCTTCAAAAAGGACGCGGGAGCAGAAGTGACATCTGACATTATCTTCCTTCAAAAGAAGGGAAGTGTACTGTCCACAAATAAATCAGAGGAATGGATGAACATCACCTATACCGATGATGGGGTGCCGGTCAATGAGTATTATATGAACCATCCGGAAATGATGCTGGGAAAGATGGCTTTTGACAGGCATACCTATGGTCAAAACTCTAATTATACAGAACTGATCGTAGAAGATGAGGAAAATTTTAATCTTGAAGAAGATTTGAATCATGCTATTTCTTTTCTATCAGCCGATTATTGTCCGGTAGAGGAAAAAACGCTGCTCCCTGATGTAAACAGCAAGGAAGAACTTCCCAATACCATGCCGGCCCTCTTAGATGTGGCAAATAACACATATACAGTCATAGAGGGAGAAATCTATTACCGGGATAATGATATCATGGTGAGATGGTCGGGAAACGAGACGCAACGGAATCGTATCCTTGGAATGCATGCTATCCGGCAGTCGGTCAGATACCTGATTGATATTCAGACACATGGGTGCAGTACAGATCAACTTGTTGAGGCACAGGAAAAGCTAAATAAGATTTATGATCCTTATGTAAAGAAGTATGGATATCTGTCCAGCCGTGCCAACAAGTTAGCATTCCGGGAGGACAATGACTACTATCTGTTATGCAGCCTGGAAACGGAAGATGAAAACAAGAATATAAAGAAGGCGGATATCTTTTATAAACAGACTATTGCGCCAGTTTCCATAGTTAAGAAGGTGGATACAGCCATGGACGCGTTGAAAGTCAGCCTGGCGGAATATGGGAAGGTACATATCCCCTATATGCTGAGTGTCTATCCGGTAGAACGGGAACGGCTCCTGCAGGAATTAAAAGGGCAGGTATTCTTAAACCCAGTCAAAGCGGCTGATGGGAATCCTAATCAGGGATGGGAAACGGCAAGTGAGTATTTGAGCGGTCCGGTTCGGAATAAACTAAAGGCTGCAGAAGTGTATGCAAAAGATAATCCCGTCTATTTGGCAAATGTAGAAGCCCTGAAAGCGGTGCAGCCGGAAGATTTGACGGCAACGGAAATCGGCGTAAAGTTGGGAACCTCTTGGATTGATCAGGAAGATTATGAGGCATTTATCTATGAGACGCTGAATACGCCGGATCAGTACAGAGACGGGACTTATGCAATCAAGGTACAGTTAAACCGATATACTATGTCTTACAAGGTTACTAATAAATCCAGCGACTATTCTTCTGTGGCGGCAAGCCAGACATATGGAACAAAAAGGATTGATGCATATTCCATCATAGAGGCGTTACTGAACCAGAATGTAATTACCGTCAAAGATAAGATTGAAGTTGGGGACAGTGAACGGTATGTAGTAAATCAGAAAGAAACAACTCTGGCAAGGGAAAAGGCAACCCTCATAAAAGATGCTTTTAAGGAGTGGATATGGAAAGATCCGCAGCGTAGAAAAAAATATGTGGATTTTTACAATCAGAACTTCAATGATAACCGTCTGCGGGTTTATGACGGTTCTTATTTATCGTTCCCCGGTATGAATCCGGAAATAAATATGCGGGACCATCAACGGAATGTTGTAGACCGGGCACTGCATGGAAGCACTTTGCTGGCCCATGCGGTTGGGGCTGGAAAAACCTATGAAATTGCGGCTATCTGTATGGAGTTGAAACGGCTGAAGCTGATGCATAAAGCAATGATTGTCGTACCGAATCATCTTGTGGGGCAGATGGCGGCAGAATTCCTGCACTTATATCCCAGTGCCAATCTACTTGTGACATCGAAAGAAGATTTTAAAAGTGAAAATAGAAGAAAGCTGACATGTAGGATTGCTGCAAATAATTATGATGCCGTGATTTTGGGACACTCTCAATTTGAGAGGATTCCCCTGTCTGCGGAAAGGCGTGCGAAAATTCTTGAAAATCAGGTGGAACGAATTTCGGGGGCCATTGCGGAGATGAAGGAGGAGCAGGGGGCTAAATGGGGGATAAAAGATATGGAGCGTCAACGGAAAAATCTGGAATCCCAAATTTTAAGTCTGAGAAATGATGCAAAAAAGGATGATGTTCTGGATTTTGAACAGTTAGGGATAGATGCATTGTTTGTAGATGAAGCGCATGTGTTTAAAAACCTGTCTATCTTTTCAAAAATCCGTAATGTGGCAGGTATTTCCACCAATGGTTCCCAGCGGGCTATGGATATGTTCCAAAAGATCCAGTATATCCAGGAACTGACCGGAGGAAGAAATGTTATCCTTGCAACCGGGACGCCTATCTCCAATACCATGTGTGAAATGTATGTCATGCAGTTGTATCTGCAGTCACAGAAACTACATGAGAAGGGGATTGACCATTTTGACAGTTGGGCGGCCAATTTTGGCGAAGTTACCACTTCGCTTGAAATGTCACCAGAGGGCGGATACCGAATGCGGAGCCGGTTCAATAAATTCTGTAATCTGCCGGAGCTTATGAATATGTTCCGGGAGGTGGCTGATATCCAATTGCCTTCAATGCTGAACCTGAATGTACCTAAGTTAAAAGGTGGGAAATACAAAATTGTGGAGAGCGTGGCGTCTGAGAGTGTTGAGTACATGATGCAGGAACTGGCTAAACGCGCGGAAGCAATACGAGCAGGGAATGTAGATCCAACGGTCGATAACATGCTCAAGATCACCAACGAAGCAAGGTTGCTCGGCACCGATCCCCGGCTGATTGACCCAGATGCGGAAGTAGATGGTGACGGCAAACTCTTTCAGGCGGCAGAGAATATTTATCAGGAATACATTGGTTCCCAGGAGTTTAAGGGGACACAAGCTGTCTTTTGCGATATTGGCACGCCCACAGGAAACAAGAAATTTAATGTATATGACTTTCTGAAACAGGAGCTGATCAGGAAAGGAATACCAGAAGATGAAATTGCATTTATTCATGATGCCCATAGTGATAAGCAGAAAGAGGAATTATTTGCAGACATGAGGAGCGGCAGGAAACGAATCCTCCTGGGAAGCACGTCCATGATGGGAACAGGAACCAATATCCAAAAACGCCTTGTCGCGGCTCATCACATTGATTGCCCGTGGAAACCTTCGGATGTAGGACGGATTTTGCGGACATTCAAAATAAAAAAGAATGTGGAGGTAACAGACAATGGCAAAATCATTATTTGAGGAACTGGGCGGCAAATACGAAAGGCAAGGGGATTATTTGATACCGTGCTTAACTGTACCCGCCGAAGAAGAACAGGCAATAGGCATCTGGGGGCAACGGCATTTAGATTATCTAAAACAGTACCGTAAAGTTACATACACCAATCTTCTTACAAGCGGCAGGCTAAACGCCTACCTTGCCGACATCAACAGACAGGCACAGGAACGCTTTGAAAGGCTCATAGAGGGTATGAAACAGGCACAGGGCATAACGGAACAGCTAAAGGCAGAAAACGCCTTAGAATGGACAGGATGCCTCAATAACATAAGGGCTTGTGCGAGGGAGATTGTGGAAAAGGAAATTATTTTTGCATAAACAGATGATTAGTGGCAGGGGGAAATCCTGCCGCTTTTTCTGCTTTAGTTTGTCAGCTTGACAAATAAAGGGTTAAGGAATATAATTAGATTCAGTATTATACAAGGAGTTAATAAATATGCGGCAAGGTATTCTTAAATAAACTGTCAATTTGATAGTGGGAACAAAAAGTAGCAGTCTCGTTTCACTTTTAATATGGGGCTTAGTTTTTTGTACCCAGTTTAAGAATACTTTTATCATGTAATTTTATATGCCCGAAAACATATAAGTGTTTTGGGGCTATTGGAGTTATTTACCCAGTGATAGGAGTATTTATCACTGGGTATTTTTATGCCCTTTTTTGGGTGTTGATAGGAGGAAAATCACATGAAAATAATTAACTTAGGCATTCTGGCTCACGTTGACGCAGGAAAGACAACATTAACGGAAAGTTTATTGTATACCAGTGGTGCAATTGCAGAACTAGGGAGCGTAGATGAAGGCACAACAAGGACAGATACAATGAATTTGGAGCGTCAAAGGGGAATCACTATCCAGACAGCAGTGACATCTTTTCAGTGGGAGGATGTAAAAGTCAACATTATAGATACGCCAGGCCATATGGATTTTTTGGCGGAAGTATACCGTTCTTTATCCGTATTAGACGGAGCAGTATTATTAGTTTCTGCAAAGGATGGCATACAGGCACAGACCCGTATACTGTTTCATGCACTACAGACAATGAAGATTCCGACAATTTTTTTCATCAATAAAATTGACCAAGAGGGGATTGATTTGCCAATGGTATATCGAGAAATGAAAGCAAAGCTTTCTTCGGAAATTATAGTGAAGCAAAAGGTTGGGCAGCATCCCCATATAAATGTAACGGACAATGACGATATGGAACAGTGGGATGCGGTAATTATGGGAAACGATGAACTATTAGAGAAATATATGTCAGGGAAACCGTTTAAAATGTCAGAACTGGAACAGGAAGAAAACAGGAGATTCCAAAACGGAACGTTATTTCCCGTTTATCACGGAAGCGCTAAAAACAATCTGGGGATTCGGCAGCTTATAGAAGTGATTGCCAGTAAATTTTATTCATCAACGCCTGAAGGTCAATCTGAACTATGCGGGCAGGTTTTTAAGATTGAATATTCAGAGAAAAGGCGGCGTTTTGTTTATGTGCGTATATATAGCGGAACATTGCATTTGAGGGATGTTATTAGAATATCTGAAAAAGAGAAAATAAAAATCACAGAGATGTGTGTTCCGACAAACGGTGAATTATATTCATCCGATACAGCCTGCTCTGGTGATATTGTAATTTTACCAAATGATGTTTTGCAGCTAAACAGTATTTTGGGGAACGGAATACTGTTGCCGCAGAGAAAATTTATTGAAAATCCTCTCCCTATGCTCCAAACAACGATTGCAGTAAAGAAATCTGAACAGCGGGAAATATTGCTTGGGGCACTTACAGAAATTTCAGATGGCGACCCTCTTTTAAAATATTATGTGGATACTACAACGCATGAGATTATACTTTCTTTTTTGGGGAAAGTGCAGATGGAAGTCATTTGTGCCATCCTTGAGGAAAAATATCATGTGGAGGCAGAAATAAAAGAGCCTACTGTTATATATATGGAAAGACCGCTTAGAAAAGCAGAATATACCATCCACATAGAAGTCCCGCCAAATCCTTTCTGGGCTTCTGTCGGGTTGTCCATAGAGCCGCTCCCTATTGGAAGCGGAGTGCAGTATGAAAGCAGAGTTTCACTTGGATATTTAAATCAATCGTTCCAAAATGCGGTTATGGAGGGGGTTCTTTATGGCTGCGAGCAGGGGCTGTATGGATGGAAAGTGACAGACTGTAAAATCTGTTTTGAATATGGATTGTATTATAGTCCTGTAAGTACCCCCGCAGACTTTCGGCTGCTTTCCCCTATCGTATTGGAGCAGGCTTTAAAAAAAGCAGGGACAGAACTATTAGAGCCATATCTCCACTTTGAAATTTATGCACCGCAGGAATATCTCTCACGGGCGTATCATGATGCTCCAAGGTATTGTGCAGATATTGTAAGTACTCAGATAAAGAATGACGAGGTCATTCTGAAAGGAGAAATCCCTGCTAGATGTATTCAAGAATACAGGAACGATTTAACTTATTTCACAAATGGGCAGGGAGTCTGCTTGACAGAGTTAAAAGGATACCAGCCAGCTATTGGTAAATTTATTTGCCAACCCCGCCGCCCGAATAGCCGTATAGATAAGGTTCGGCATATGTTCCACAAGTTAGCTTAACAGCTTGCAAAAGTCATATAAAATGAGATTTGAAAGGATTAGAGACTAATTATGATGAAATGCGAATGGATATTGTGTCCTGTTTGTGGGAACAAAACCCGTAATAAAATTAGGAAGGACACTGTTTTGGAGAATTATCCCCTTTATTGTCCAAAATGCAGACAAGAAAGATTGATTAAAGTTGACAACTTGAAGATAACTGTCATCAAAGAGCCAGACGCTTAAGACGCAGAGCCGATGAAATTGTGGAACAATTCACGAATCATCGGCTCTTTTTGTTTCGTATTTGAAAGAACAAACTCACCAAATAAAAAAAACGATATTCGGGTGGGTTATTTTGTTATACCCTAAATTACCCTCTGAATTTGTTTTTAAATTTGGAGGGATTTTTTTATGTCCTTTTTTCGGGCAGTTATCTATCTGCTCATACGAAGCAAAATTTATCAATACATAGCATATCAGAGAACGGCAGGAAACCAGTTAAAAAAATTTCTGCCTATGCAACGGCACTTCCTGCCTTGAATGTAGAAGTACAATCTCCATACAACAGAATTAATATTTCCCATAACCGTAAAGGTCATAGAGCCTTTGCGGTTTTTCTTTTGTCGATTTTTGTTGGAAAGTGCCATAGGGCTATTAGTGGTGTTAGGTGTCGTTCGCCACCTCTCCATCTGGATTTTGAACATTTCAAAAATTCAGATGGGAGGTACTTACAGTGAAATACGCACCGAGAAAGGTATATATCAAGGAAAGCGGCAGATATGTGGAACTGTCCTATACGGATTTCTGCCGCCGCAGGGAATCCGACCAGACCTATATGGACAAGCTGTTTATCCCCATTCAAGGCTGTCTGCTTGAAGTCGTGAGGGAGCAATACACGGACTTCTACCGAGATAAGGAACGGTGGCGTTATCTGAAAAAATTAGATACGAAGAACAGCCTGCTTTCTCTGGATGGATTTACGGACAGCGAGGGGAAGCCTTTAGACTTTATCGCTGATGAAGCGGCAGACATTGCGGAAACCGTTGTCAATGCGGTTATGGTGGACAGGCTGAAAGCCGCCCTGCCTTTGCTGTCGGATAGTGAACAGGAATTGATACAGGCAATCTTTTTTGACGGACTTTCTGAGCGTGAAGTCGGGGCGAGGTTCGGCATAACCCAGAGCGTTGTGAACAAACGCAAAGCCAGAATCCTAAGAAAACTAAGAAAGATAATAGAAAATTAAAATTTAAGGCGTTCAGCCCCCTTGTTTTTTCCTTTGGGAAAATGAGGGGGTTTTTCTCTGCCCTCTCAATCAATTCTGATTGGAGGAAAAGAAGCATGGCATATAACCACGGACGGGAGGACAGGAAATGGCGTATCTGGAAAGAAGCGGAGGAAAAGCTGCTGCGTGAGTGCGGCGTTGATGAAGCGACCATTGAGCAGATACGCATTGCGGACAGGGCAGACTTCAATTCCAACAGGCGGTTTTACCGATGGACGAATGACATTGCGGAATACCTTGAGGACATGGCAGACAGGGAGCGGCAGACGGAAGTGGGTACGGTTGCGGAGTTACTGGACGAGATTGAGAGCGAAAATCTCTATCAAGTATTAGTCGCGGTGGACGGGCGTACCTTGAAAATCGTCCTGCTGAAAATGCAGGGGTATTCCACAAAGGAGATTGCCCCGCTCGTGCATTTGACGACTGGTGCCATCTATGCGAGGTTAGACCATCTGCGGAAGAAGCTACGAAAATTTTATAGCGTCTAAAACAGCCTGCCGTCCTGCGGGCTACTGGGTGAGGGATGGAAATCCCCTCACTTATTTTTTGCAGGAGGCAAGCGGGATGGCATACAGAGTTAAGGCGTACACGCTTCGGGAGGAATCCACGGAAAGCGGCACAAGGTATTTTATCAGCTTTAAGGACGGGCAGGGCAAATCCCACGAGTTGGAAGTGTCGGAACAGTTCTTTATGGAGTTTCGGCAGATGGAACGCAGGAACAGGAATCTCCTCCAATGGGACGAGCGGCACAGGGAGTTTTCGGAAGTATGGGACGAAACGCTGAACAGGCGGGCGTTGAAGCTGCCTAAGAGCATAGAGGAACAAATGATTGAGGCAGAACGGGCAGAACTGCTCTGTAAGGCGGTTGACGGACTGCCAGAGATACAAAGGCGGCGTTTCCTGCTCTACTACGAGTATGAGTTCAATTTTTACCAAATCGCCGCTATGGAGCATTGCACCGCTTCGGCAATACAGAAATCTGTTGCGATTGCAAAGGAGAAAGTAAAGGCGGAAATGAGGAAGTATCTCCAACCGTGACCGACACCGCCCGAAAAAGAAATCTGTTTTTTATTTGTGTGGGATTGGCGGCATTACATACTCTCACTTTTTCTTCGTGGGAGTAAATCTATTTTTAAGGAGGTCAACGCCTATGTGCAACGAAAACAAAAACACCGCCCGAAAGGAGGAAAGCCATGCAGAAGTTACAGACAGTCAACGCCGAAACGCTCCTTTATGAACCGCTTGAGAAGCCGTCCTTTGTGGTGGACAGCCTTATCCCCACAGGCTTGTCGCTGTTCTGCGGCTCACAGAAGATAGGAAAGAGCTGGCTCATGCTGAAGCTATGTTTATGCGTGTCGCAGGGACTTCCCTTGTGGGATATGCCGACAATGGAGGGCGACGTGCTTTACCTCTGCCTTGAGGACACGTTCTGCCGTATACAGGACAGGCTGTTCCGATTGACGAACGAAGCGAGCAGGCGGCTTCACTTTGCCGTGGCAAGCTGCAAGCTGTCAGACGGTCTTATCGTGCAGCTTGAAGATTATCTGAAAGATTACCCAAACAGCAGGCTTATTGTCATTGACACTTTGCAGAAAGTCCGTACAGCTTCAAAAGACAATGCCTACGCAAGCGACTATGGGGACATCTCACTAATCAAAGACTTTGCCGACAGGCATTCATTGGCGGTCATTGTCGTACACCACATCCGAAAGCAGAATGACAGCGATGTGTTCAACAAGGTGTCTGGGACGACAGGCTTAACGGGGAGTGCGGACGCTACCTTTGTTCTGGAAAAGGAGAAACGGGCATCCGACACCGCCAAGCTGTATGTGACGGGCAGGGACACGCCCTATCAGGAATACACGCTGCGTTTCCGTGATTGCAGTTGGGAACTTGTGGAGAGAAAAACGCAGGAGCAGCTTGCGAAAGAAACGATACCAGACGTCCTTTTTCGGTTGGTGGATTTTATGAGGGATAAGGAAGAATGGGCAGGCACGGCAACGGAGCTGTTAGCCGCTATGAGGGAAACGGAAACCATACCCACGGTGATTACGAAATGGCTCAATGAATACCGCACCACATTTTTAAATGAGAACCATATCGTTTATCAGTACAGCCGCAAAAAACACGGCAGGCAGATTTCGCTTGCAAAGCGGGCGGGTGACAGCGGTGACGGTGGTGACAGCGATATTGGGATACCCCCTGTTACTGTCATTGACGCTTAAAGCCGTGTAAAGCTGGCGACTCTGCCCTGCGGGTGACAGCGGTGACGGCGGTGACAGTGATTTTAGGATACCCTGCCGCTGTCATCCCTGCGGGAGAACACCCCGTAAACGCAAAGTGCAGGCGTAGGATTTACCCGCCCTTTTCGGCGTGTAAAACCACCCCTGCGGTCAGAAAAATCCTTCCGATTTTTCCGACTGCGTTTACAGGGTGTAACACACTACACTTTGCCCTGCAAAGTCGTGTGCCAGACGTTCCCTCTGGACTCCCTTATGGCAGGTCTTACGCCCTGCTTATCCTACGCTCCACGCTTCGGATAAAAGAATGGCAGCATGACGGTGACGGCTCTTGCGAGGGGGTATTCCAAAAACACCGTCATCATCGACATGACCGTCATGCAGGGAATAAGGGTGACAGTTGAGGCAGTCGGTAGGGGGTATCCCAAAACTGCTGTCACCGCCGTCACCGCTGTCACCCAAAGGGCAGTTTACCCGCCGAAGAAAGGAAGATGATGAATTATGCCCTATGCAATCCTGCGTTTCCAGAAACGCAAAGCGGGCGGCGTTGCGGCTTGCGAACGCCACAACGAGCGTAAAAAAGAAGCCTATAAAAGCAATCCAGATATAGATATGGAACGCTCGAAAGATAACTACCATCTTGTGAATCCGCCGAGGTACACCTACAAGAAAGAGATTAACCGCATGGTAGCCGAAGCAGGGTGCAGGACGAGGAAAGATAGCGTGATGATGGTGGAAACGCTTATCACGGCTTCGCCAGAATTTATGAACAGCCTGCCGCCCAAAGAACAGAAAGCGTATTTTACGATGGCTCTGGATTTCATTTCAGAGCGTGTCGGGGAGAAAAATATCCTCTCCGCAGTCGTCCACATGGACGAGAGAACGCCGCATATGCACCTCTGTTTTGTGCCGATTACACCAGACAATAAGCTGTCTGCCAAAACAATTTTAGGCAATCAAAAGAGCCTGTCCGAATGGCAGACCGCCTACCATGAGCGGATGTCCTCACGGTGGAATCAGCTTGAAAGAGGTCAGTCCTCAATGGAAACGAAGCGGAAACATGTCCCCACATGGCTCTATAAGTTGGGCGGCAGGCTTGATAAACAGTATGAGGAAATTGTGTCTGCACTGTCCGACATCAACGCCTTTAATGCAGGGAAGAAGCGTGACAAGGCTCTGGAACTGATTGCGGCATGGCTCCCAGACGTGGAGAAATTCTCAAAGGAAATCAGTAAGCAGAGTGCCTATATCAATAGCCTAAAGGAGCAAATCGGGCAGGAATCAGACTATGCGGGGCGTATGCGTGATGAAAAGTATGAGCAGGAACTAAAGGTGCAGAAAGCGAACCAGAAGATATTTGAGTTGCAGAGAACCAACGAGCAGATGGGGCGGCTGCTCTCAAAGATACCGCCCGAAGTGTTGGAAGAATTGCAGAAAAACCATAAAAGCAGAGCGAAAGAAAGGTAGATATGTGAATGAAGAAACAGGATTTTAAGGTGTTAAAGACCAAAGACTTGTACCCGTTTCCCGACAATCCGTTTCATGTGGCAGAGGATGAAACGCTGTCAGAATTAGCGGAAAGCATCAAGGAATTTGGCATTGTCACGCCGATAATCACACGCCCGAAAGAGGACGGGAACGGCTATGAAGTGATTGCAGGGCAGCGGCGTGTCCGTGCGTCTGAACTTGCAGGGATAAATACCGTGCCTGCGTTTGTCCTGCCCTTAGACCGTGACCGAGCCATCATCACCCTTGTAGACAGTAATTTACAGCGTGAGAATATCCTGCCATCAGAGCGGGCGTTTGCCTACAAGATGAAATCCGAAGCCATGAAGCGGCAGGGTTTCCGCACAGACTTAACCTCGTCACAAGTTGTGACGAAGTTGCGGACGGACGACAAGGTGGCACAGGGCTTCGGCGTAGGCAGGATGACCGTACAAAGATTTATCCGTTTGACGGAACTGATACCGCCGATTTTGCGGATGGTGGACGAGGGGAAAATCGCCCTCACGCCTGCGGTGGAACTGTCCTTTTTGAAGAAAGACGAGCAGGAAAACCTCTTTGCCACGATGGAGAGCGAAGAAGCAACGCCCTCACTCTCACAGGCACAGCGGATGAAAAGCCTAAGCCAGAGCGGGCGGCTTGACATGGATACGATATTTGCAATTATGACGGAGGAAAAGGGAAACCAGAAAGAAACCTTGAAAATCAACACAAGCAAGCTGAAAAAGTATTTTCCGAAGAACACAACGCCGAAGCAGATGGAGGAAACCATCATTAAACTTTTGGAGCGTGAATTGCAGAGGAAACGGGGCAGGGACAGCCGCTAATCTTCTCTTTTCGGGAGGTAAATGCAGAAAATTGAGGTATGAAGAATGAAAGAAATCCAGTATGAGATTGTAAAGGAAATCGCCGTATTGTCTAAGGGCGACAGCGGCTACACAAAAGAAATCAATCTTATCTCATGGAACGGAAGAGAGCCGAAATATGACATCCGCAGCTTTTCCCCGAACCGTGAGAAGTGCGGAAAGGGTATCACGTTGAACGCTGATGAAGCAGCAGCACTCCTTGAAGCATTACAGAAAGAAGTAAACAGCGGGGATTGATGGTATCTGATTGACAGGGCGGGGCGTTTCCAGACGTTCTCCTGCCCTGTCTGGAAAGGAAGATTTAAGTATGGGCGAGGATAAGAAAGCAGATAAAAAGAGAAAGCGTATCGTGCCGAAAGCACCAGTTCAGATGATAATCAGCCGTGAATATGTCGGCACGCAGACAGTCACAGAAGCGTTTATCCCGATTATTTCCGAGGATATTCGGAAGAAGATTGCCGAGGGCGACACCTTCGACAATGAGGGGCTGTCCGCTTAGAATGTACGCAATGGAACATGAAAACAGATAGGACAGATATGGAGGTTTTACAGTATGGCAGGAATAAGAATGGAGAACAAGATTTATGAAGTCGGCATGTACTGCCGCTTGTCAAAAGACGATGGCACGGATAACGAGAGTGCGAGCATTGCGACACAGAAATCCATCCTCACGGATTATGTGAAAAAGCAGGGATGGCACTTAGCAAAAACGTATGTGGACGACGGTTACTCTGGTACAAATTTCCAAAGACCAAGTTTCCAGAACATGATTAAGGACATTGAAAGCGGTCTGATAAACTGCGTTATCACGAAAGATTTATCTCGTCTGGGGAGGAACTATCTTGATTGCGGACTGTATCTGGAAGTGTTTTTCCCAGAGCATAATGTGAGGTATATAGCGGTCAATGACGGCGTGGACACGCTCAATAAATCCGCTATGGACATCACGCCTTTCCGCAACATCCTAAACGAAATGTATTCCGCCGATGTGTCGGTCAAGATAAAATCGGCGTACCGAGCGAGGTTTCAGCAGGGGAAATTCATGGGGACGACAGCACCATACGGTTACGTCAAAGACCCCGCCGACCACAACCATCTGCTGATAGATGACAAAGTTGCCCATGTGGTAAGGGAAATATTTGACCTTGCGTTAGCGGGCAACGGAATCGCCAAAATCCGCAAGCACATCAACAAACAGCATATCTTACGCCCCGCCGCTTATGCGGCGGAGCAGGGGGCAACAGGCTATGAGAGGTATTTTGAGGAGAATGAGGAGAACCGTTATATTTGGAGCGAGAACAGCGTAAGGGGCATTTTAAGAAGCCCGATATATGCGGGAAACCTTGCAGGCTACAAGCGGATTGCCGCCAACATGAAAAGCAAGAAACGCCCCTCTAAGCTGCCCGAAGAATGGGAAGTGATACCAGACACCCATGAGGGGATAGTCACGCAGGAGGAATTTGATACCGTACAGCAGCTTATTACAAGCCGCAGATTACCAGAAAACAAGGGCGGCTTTGAGAACATCTTTGCAGGCGTTATTAAGTGTGCGGACTGCGGCTATGCGATGCGGGCTATGAGTGCCAACAGGAGGAAACGCCCCGACATCATCGACTGCGTACAATATTCCTGCAATAATTATGGCAGATACGGTAATATCATGTGTACCGCACACAGCATTGAAGCGAGGGACTTGTTCAACGCTGTCCTCACCGACATCAACCGATTTGCGGATATGGCAGTCAATGATGAAAAGGCAGTGAGGGCGATTGAAAAGCGGCTCACGGAAACAGACCAGAGCAAGGCAAAGGCACTGGAAAAGGAGCAAAGAAAACTGAACAAACGCCTTGCAGAACTGGACAGGCTGTTTTCCTCACTCTATGAAGATAAGGTGATGGAGCGTATTACCGAGCGGAATTTTGAGATGATGTCGGGAAAATACCAGAAAGAACAGCTTGAAATTGAAGCAAGGCTGAAAGAGGTAACGGAAACGCTCAGCGACAGCTATGAGAAGACGCAGGGTGTCCGTGATTTCCTCTCCCTAATCCGCAACTATCAAGGCATTAAGGAACTGGACGCAACCATCATAAACGCACTTATAGACAAGATACTTGTTTCGGAACGTGAGAAACTTACAGACGGAATGGTGCGGCAGGAAATCAAGATTTATTATAAATTCATCGGCTTTGTCGGTGAATTACATATCACACCGACAAAGCGGTGGACTGCGTTAAAGCCTAAGAATTGTACGGTGTGCGGTGTTGAATATGTTCCCCGCTCTGGCATATCGAAGTATTGTCCTGCTTGTGCCAAGAAGATACAGAGGGAGAAATCAAACGAGAGCAAACGCAGGAGCAGGGAGCGAAACAGACAGGCATGTATTGAACTGTCCGCAAAAAATGACCGACTGATATTGAGCAGAGGGAAGGGCGTATCATACGCCAGGGAAATGATAATGAAGAAGTCAATATATACCGCTATATCACGAAAAAGACATTTGACAGTTACCTCTGGGGGATTGTAGAAAATAAGCAGAGGTTTATCAGCCAGATAATGACAGACAAAACGGTTGAAAGGGAATGTCAGGACGTAGACGAAACCATTTTATCCTTTGCGGAAATCAAGGCAATTGCGTCTGGGAATCCTATGATTATGGAAAAAACCGAGGTAGACACGGAAGTTTCGCGTCTGCAGGTCTTGAAGGCAAGCTATGAGAGCCAGCGCTATGTCCATCAGGATAATTTCCTTTTCAAATATCCAGAATTGATTAAGAAGACTGAGAACCGATTGTATGCTATGGAAAAAGATATCAGGAAACGTGACCAGGCACTCTGTATGGAGCCGGACTTTTTCGTTACTCTGAACGGCCTTAGATATGATGAACGTGAGGCGGCGGGCAGCGTTATCTTAGAGATGGCACATTCCCTTGAAAGTATGGAAAGCAGGACGGTGGGCAGCTATAAGGGGTTTGATGTAGTGGTAGAAAAAAAGTATTCTGACTGTATCATAAAGCTGAGTGGGGAACTGACTTATTCGGCAGATATGAGCAGCAGTGCTTCCGGAAATATGGTCCGTATGGAGAACCTGTTGGGGAGTTTGGAAAAGAGAGTTGCCGCACATAAAGAAAAACTGGAAGAGTACAAAAGAAATATGGAGGAATCTAAAAGGGAGTTTAATAAAGAATTCCCCTATGAATCGGAGTTGAAACAAAAACTAATCCGCCAGCAGGAAATCAATAACGAGCTGGAGATAAAAGATGAGGGAGAAGAACTGGTGGTAACAGAGGAACTCCCGGAACCGGCGATGTCCAGATAGAATTCATTAAAAAAGTAGAAGGAGACTAAATTATGAAATATACAGTAAATATTTATGAGGTATCAACAGAGAAAGATAAAAAACTGAGGGCATTTGCTGCGGTAACGTTCGGTGACAGATTTAAAGTAACCGGTATCACTATCAGGGAGGGAAGATCAGGGAATCTTTATGTGAGTATGCCGCAGTATCCAACGGGGGAAAAAGATGAACAGAATAAGCCGATATACAGTGATGTGTTTTTTCCAAAAACTACGGATTTCAGTACCGCATTAAGGGGAGAAATTCTGGAGGCGTACCAGGAACGTATGGGAGGGAAAAACGAAGTTGACCTCACTTATGGGGAGGAAGATTTTGACTATTATGTTCAGGTAGTAAACAACAGAGATTTGTCCAATACCACTAAGGCATATGCCAGACTTGTGATTGGTGATGTATTTGTAGTTAATCAGATTTCTGTCAAACGATCCTTTGCAGGAAATAACTTTGTGGCTATGCCTTCCCAGCGACGCATGGTTGAAGGAAAGGCGGAATATCAGGATATCTGCTATCCAGTGACAAAGGATTTTCATGACAGGCTGCAGGGAGATATTATGAGCCAGTTTGAGCAGAATAGGGAAAAACTGCGCTCTGCAAAGGAAAAAGCGAGGTGACTTATGGAGAAGAAAATCAATACTACAATAGGCCGTCTGGAGGAATTGGAAGAGGAAGAATGGGATGGCGAGAACTTCCTTTTTGAAACGGATGAGGAACATCAGGTCTGGCTGGACAAAAAACACTTGGTTATCCAGGAACTTGGCTTGCAAATACATAGCGGTGTCTGGTATGAAAAATATGAAGATGATGAGGACGACAGCTTTGAACCGGATTTTGATTTTTATATGTTTTTTGATGCCGGTACAAAGGAGTATCTGTACATGGAACAGGGAAGTTCCCTAATTACCTGCATTCATAATTTTACCGGGTTGAGCTGGGAAGAGATTGAAGGACGGGCGTGTGAGGTTATCCAGACAGATCGTGATATTCAAGTCGAAGAACAGACATTAATCTATCAATAGGAGGTGGTGAGCATAGAAATAAACATGGAACATGTAGGCTGGACATTGAAAGGAAGATGCCGGGAAGTGGCGGTGTCATTTGAACACGAATTTGCCGGTTCAGTCATATATGGAGAAACCATAAAAGAAGGGCGCTGGTTTTATACTCTTCCTTACCGGAAATCTGGCGGTGCAATTGAAGAACCAAACGCAGGCAACATTGATTACAATGGAAAAATAATTGGAAACGACCTTGGTAGTGCGGAATTGGGTGAGATATTTTCAAAATCTATATCTGAAGATTACGAAATGCTAAAGACTATCCAGAATATTGTCCAACAAATGGAATTGATAGAGGATATCTCCATAAATAAGATGGTATCAGGAGAAATTTATGGTTTTGAGGATGATGGCTGCCACTCTCTTATTATCTCTGCCTTATCAGAGGATATAATCTATTTTCTGCGGCTTGATCAGGACGGCAAAGACTATATTTTTGCAGATGATGAGGATGAAAAGGTTGAATGCTGGCCATTGAATTGTCTGCAAAGTATGGCGGAATATAAGCCGGAGGATTTCGGATATGATGCTGGAACCTTGCGGGGATTATATTATTATGCTGATACAGAAATTTATAATCTGCCAGAAAAACTTGTAGACTATGAAAAAACGGAGTTTGTTAGCGCAATGGAGTTTGCGGAGCGGTTAAAACTACAGATTCCAGATATTATCCGGCCAGGAGAAAAGAAAATTCGATAATGCGCAGAAATGATTTAGAATAAGCAGATGGAATATGGAGGAATAAGTGGTGGATAACAAAAAAGTAATCAATCAAACTAGATATGAGGCACTGATACAGGAGGGATTCCCAGAAGGGATATTGTGCGTATAGCAGAATTAATCAAGTATATACCAGCTATCTTGCAGGCGTTAATTCAAAACCCCCTTTTTATGCAAATAGTTACAATTATGACCTGATAGACACCAGAAGGACATGTGCCCTGCGTCTCTATGGTTATACACTGGGAGATTATGGAACCATAATAGACAGTAATGCATACAGATATGTGGAATTTTGGGCAGGCAGCGGAATGTAACAATAAAATCCGCTGAAAACAGGGCTGATAGTTTGTGCTTTTAGATTGTTCTTTTACTGTTGTTTGTAACTAAAAGTTAATGCATGTAATAAAATGGTGGTCTGTATATTTGAAGAACCGGATTGTATACTAAATTATAACAAATGTAACTATTAGTGAATGGTGGGATTAAATGAATACCAAGAGATTAGGTAGGAAAATCAGGGAAAAACGTAAACAGTGTGGATTGACAAGCCAGCAATTGGCTGATCTATGTCATGTACATGACGGCTATATCCGACAATTGGAAAGCGGGAAAAAGGTTCCCAGTATGCCATTGTTATTGAGCCTGTGTGATGAGTTGGAAACGTCCCCCAATTACCTCTTGGAATATGCAGAAGCAGGCGATGATAAGCAACTATTAAATCGCCTGTATAAGCTTAGTCCAGAACAAAAAAACACAATGATATGTATGCTGGACGCTTATATAACTTATGAAGAAAAGAAAAAGGGTGAGGAGGCATAATCTGTGTCTCTGTATATTTAGAATATTCTCAAGTAATTGGTTGATGATTATTAAAGGGAGCGCGTTATTGCGGCTCCCTTTTGCATTTTGTTTTGTTAATGGAACGAGCCAAAGTTTGACAAATTACGAAATAACAAGTAACATAAAAGTCTAAATAATAGCTTTTTTGTGGAGGGTTAATTTGATAGATGAGATAAAAAAATATGTTAAGGAAATATTAATGATAGTCGAATTTGAAATATGGGAAAGAAACAGGGAGAAGCACATGATTCTCCAGACAAGAAATATACAGAATAACATGACAATGTTACCATATGAAAGCGACTTCCTGTGTTTAATCCACGATTATTGTAAAATGAATAGAATTTATATAAATGAAATAAAAATATATAGTAATGTAAGACTTTATGTTTTTAAAATATATTTAAAGAATAATATGGATATAATAGCCTTTCCAGTGGAAATAACAAAACATGAACTTATTTTAAGGCGTGAACAGCAAGAACCAGATGGTTTTCATTCTGTGGTGGATAAAGAAATTAAGATACGTTTATGTGATATTAAAATAATAAAAGTGATTCATGATTGTGATGATGTTGATGTTGGAAATCTGGAATTATCAAAACCAATGTATGGATATAAGGCTATACCTGAAATAAATGGGCGTTTGAAAACAAAAGGCTGTGAATATCGACTCAATATACCATGTATAGTAAAAGTAAGAAATCCATATGTTACAGATTTTCAGGATTGCTATTTACATTTTTGTACAACAATAGAGGGCGTAGCATTGTGTCCAGGCAGAACGGAATATTTAGAATCCATAAAAAACTATAAAAGAGGATCATTATCTGCAATAAGACTTTTTCAAGTGAAAGCAGAGGGACATTGTGTTCAATATAGCGGTGATTGGTGGGTCACAAATAAATTAACTGTAATAAAGGAAGTTACTAAAGAAGACATTTATTCATATTTTATGAACAATTCTTTTATAAAAGCAAAGGTTATGAAACACTTAAAGTTAAATCATGATTTTTGGGACGGTTTTCTTAAATCAGAAATCCCTCCATTTATCGAATCGGAAACGGATATGATGTGAAAAAATACAACAATCTTTTAATGCAATAAATTAAAATAAATTTTAGGGTGGGTGTCCGGACAAAATGATGTAAATTGTTACTTTGGCAAACGCCGCATGAACACTTCACTATGTTCATGTGGCGTTTTCTTTTGTGTATGTATCTTACGTAAAAAGCTCGTATTTTATTTCGTTTTCTCAAAGGTAATGCGGATGCATTCTGTACTTTTGGAAGACGCAGTGACTGTATATGGTGGCAAAGCAAGTTCCATACTATCAGATATAGGAAAAGGTGTACCTGATGCGTCCATGAGAAGTACATCGTATTTGTTCTCACTCCATATCTTTACACAATCCGTACATAGATATTTTGATATAAGAGATTCATCTGGCTGGGAGTCAGCCTGCATATATATATCTGCACGATAGCTCTCGGAGGTAATGGGTGAGGTTATAATCATAGTTCCGTTCTCGGAAGAGGTGATTGTGACACTATGATTTCCCTCCCAACTTCCTTTTGGAATAGTACTAACGGATCGTGAGTTTAAGTTTATTACACCAAATGCAGACTCATACGAGATATACGATTGGAGTTTACCCGAACAAATCCAGCATTCGGATTTGGAAACTGGACGGTGTACAATAAGCAATACAAAAGTAATAATAAAAAGAATACTAACAAGAGAAGCAATACAGAGCCGTTTTAGTTTGCGCTTTTTTCGGCAGCGCGCTATAGCCTGAGTGAATTGTTCCCATTCTTTTATATGCCGATAGTATGCAGGTTCAAGCCGGGCCCAAAGTTGCTCATACTGTTTGTCTTCAGTAAGATAGGGTAAAGGAAAGAATTCTTTACAAACATCCAGTAAATCAGAGATATCTTCATCACTTACATCACTTTGCGATAGAAAAAGTTGATTTGTTTCAAAGAACGCCTTCTCGACCTGGGAAGAATCGAAATTACCTTCTAGTGCTGTTAAAAATTTTGAAGCCAGCCTCATAGTATTTTCCTCCGAAATGTTATCTAAAAGTTTATTTTCGTATCTATAAGATAACGTTTATTCATATGGATGTCTAGTAAAACTAATCTACAAATGTTCCCTGAAATAGACAATCTTTTTATATACAAATGAAACTGAGATATAACATGTGTCATATTTTGGTGGACTGTTGCGGAGGGGAAAGTGGAATTATACTAGAAGATAACAAAAGTAGCTAATGGTAATATGCATATAGATGGTGAGGTGTGATGTGGACCCAAAAGAATTCGGTGCTAAGTTGAGAGGTAAAAGAAAAGAATGCAAATTGTCATACCAGGAATTGGCTGAAAGGTGTCATGTAAACCATGGATATATCAGGCAGTTGGAAGCTGGCAATAAGCTTCCCAGCGTTTCGCTTTTATTCATTATATGTGATGTTTTAGGTACATCCCCCAATTATCTGTTTGGATATACGGAGGATAATGCTGATAAGGAATTGCTGGAACGTATATATCAATTAACGCCAGAGCAAAAGCGGGTGATGCTTTGTATTTTGGACGCTTATTTAAGCTTAGAAAAGATAGAAACAGAAAGTTAAAGCTGGACAAGAGGCATCTCTGATCTTTGAGATGTCTCTTGTTTTTCGATGGGATATGGTTCGAGTAAACGAGAAAAAATGTCTATTAAATCAAAAAATGTTGACATAGAAAAAGGCATGCTCTATAATAGCACATATTTTTATGGTAAACCGTTGAGTGGAGGAGTCGCGCTGATTATAGAGAGCTACTGGTGGTGTGATGGCAGCATTTTAAATCAATGTGAATGGGCTTGCGAGATGAAAGTGAAAAAATGATAGGTAATAATTTTAAACGTGTATTGCGATGAAAAATCGTAGTATGGGGACACTCGATAAACGGTAAACAGGAGACAAACATATGAAGGATCATACATGTTCAATAACAGAGAACATTAGAAGGGCACGCGAAGAAAGAGGTCTGACCCAGGAAGCCCTGGCCGAATTGGCCGGAATATCACATAGCCATCTGAGTAAGGTAGAATCTGGCTCCAGGACAATCGGCATGAAAACATATATAAAAATACTGGAAGCTTTAGAGGTTGTTCCTGTTTTGGTATCTGAAGCAGATGGGACGGAAAAGAGCATAGAACTATTGTCACGTTTCTTATGTATCTTAAAGGAATGTCCGGAGTTGGAACTTCAGTTTTACTTAGACACAATTGAGTCGATGAAAGGCAGTTTAAGCAAAATAGCCCTTTCAAATAATGACAATGATGATAAAGTTGCGTGAGTATAAATTTACGGCATTAGTTGAAAATAGAATATGTTTTGTAAGAGAGCTGCCATCTACAGGCAGTTCTTTTTTTCTGGATTTATGTCGGAAAATCTGAAATGGCAAATTATACGCTAGAATTGGATGATATTGGTCTTTACAGTCCGTTCTCAAACAGGAAATCATCATGTAAAATACATTCAAACTTAAAAAGGAGTATGGTACGAAGATGGTTAACAATTTTAATATTGCTCAAAACATTCGTACTTTAAGAGAAGAAAGAGGATATACAATAGAGAAGCTTGCAGAACGGGCAGGGGTGTCTGCAAATCATATGAGTAAAGTTGAAAACGGTTTGAGAAATTTAAGTATGGAATCCTACTTGAATGTATTGGAGGCATTGAACGTATACCCTGTATTGATAGAATCTTCAGATATTGGTGACACGAAGGAACAGTACATATTGGCCTTTATAAATATCATAAAAGGCTGTTCAGGGAGAGAAGCGAGTTTTTTACTGGAGACTGCTGCTTGTATTAAAGAAAACATGAATAAAGCCGGATTTACCCTTCGTGATGGAACCGGGAGATGATAGATACAACCATTTCATAAGGTCTGTATTGAGTATGACACTTTTGGCGTTTGTGAAATATCGTTAAGAAGATGTAAAGAAAATCATTGTCCCGGGAGGTATAGAGAAATGCTTACGATTGAAGAGCTGGATGCTTTCCAACAGATAAAGTTGGATGAGGTTGATATTGATACGCTGGTGGATTTGAATAGTGTAAAAATAGATACCTCTTTACCATGTGAGAAGAGAATGAGAAAAATACTGGACGAAGGAGTAAATCCCTACCTGTTCCGCGTGGGGGACATGAAGATAAAGGTATCTTATTCAAGTACGGGCAGGACCTTATCCGACATAATTGAAAATTTGATAGAAAAAGCAGAGTGTTGATTGAGATTCGCAAAAGAGAAAAAAAGAAGGTGATAAATGGTTAGATAGGTGTGGACAACTGGAATGAATCATGGTAAAATAAAAGCGGAATAGAACTAAACATTTAAGCAGGTTCCTGCTACTTATTTGATGTATGACCCAGGGTTCATGCGCTAACTAATAAGTGGTTAGGAGCTGTTTTTATGCGTAAAAATCATATCTATCGTGCTTATGCTTATCTGCGCTTATCCGTGGAGGATGGCGATCAGATTGAAAGCGACAGCATTAAAAATCAAAGAGTCATAGTACAGCGTTATTGTGGCGGACAACAGGAAATCCAAATCATCGGTGAAGCAGTCGATGATGGGTATACTGGTACAAACTTCAATCGCCCCGGTTTCAAGAAAATCCTGAATCTGATTAAAAGTGGGGAGATTGACTGTATTATCGTAAAAGATCTGAGTCGTTTGGGCAGAGATTTTACGGAAGTATTGCGGTATGTACAGCGTAGATTCCCGGAGTGGGGCGTCCGTTTTATTGCGATTGATGATAACTATGACAGTGAAGCCGAATCCTGCAAAGAGGATTTTCTAACATTACCCATTAAAAGTCTGTTAAATGAAAGCTATCCGGCAAATACAAGTATCAGTATCCGAAATACATTAAAGGCTATGCGTGAGCAGGGACTTTTTGTCGGGGCATACGCGTATTATGGCTATCAAAAAGATCCAAATGATCATCACAGGTTGATTCTTGACCCTATCGCTTCGGAGGTGGTGCGGGATATCTTTCGCTGGAAACTCTGTGGTTTAAGTCAGGATGCCATCGCAACACGGCTTGACAGCCTTGGTATTTTGCCGCCGGCAGACTATAAAGTATCACAGGGGGTCCGGTACAGGACAACATTTAAAAAATATGAACGTAGCCATTGGACTGCCGTAGCTGTAGGAAGAATTCTTAATAATACCGCTTACCTGGGAATACTGATACAAGGAAAAACCACTACTCCGAACTTTAAAGTAAAGAAAATAATCTACAAAAGCGAAGAGGAGTGGGCTGTCGTAGAGGGGGCAATGCCTCCCCTTGTGAGCTGGATTGATTTTATGATTGTCAATCACTTGTTAGAGCATGATACGCGGACAGCGCCTGGTCAGGAAACCGTATATCTTTTTTCTGGGCTACTGGAATGTATAGACTGCCATCAATCACTTGTACGCAAATCCACGAAAGCAGGTGGAAAGGAATATGGATATTATGTGTGCTCTACCAACAGGGAGAATAGCAGGACATGTTCGCCTCACAGGGTTTCAGAATCAAAGTTGAAAAAAAACATTCTTCTGCTGATACAATACCATATTTCTGTTCTTACTGATTTAAAATCAATCTTGTCATATGTTGATACAATACCATTTTCGGACCGCAGGGTACAGAAGGAAAGCTCTCGGATGGAAATGTTAAAAAAGGATTACCAGAGGAATATGAAATTAGCTGCCTCATTATACGGTGACTATCAGGACGAGCTGCTGACAAGAGAGGAATACCTTCAGCTGAAAAAACAGTATTCAAGCCGTTGTACTGAACTGGAAAAGCTGATTGAGCAGCAAAAGGTAGAAAATGATAATATATTTCGGAATATCTGTGGTAAGAATGCATGGATTGATCATTTTTTGCAATTCGGTCAGGTAAAGGAACTTGACCGGAGGCTGGTAGTTAGTTGTATAAAGAGTATTCAAGTCTCCGAAAAGGGAAATCTGGAAATTACGTTCTGGTTTAAAGATGAATTTAGAAAGGTCATAGCAAAAATCAGACAGATTTGTACAGAATTGCCTAACCAGAAAATGGAAACATTCCTGGAAAGCTTAGGGGAAGGCGGTGTCATGTGTGGCTAGAAAAAGCAGAAGGAATCTGGTTGAAGAACAAGTTATTTTCTCACTTAGAGAATACAGATTTGGATCTTATGCACGCTTATCGGTTAGAAGCAATAAAATAAAAAACGATGATTCCATTAGTCATCAGCTGCAGAGAAACGGGGAATTTATAAGCAGGAATCTGTCAGGAAGTATTCTGACCGGTGAATACTGCGATAATGGTGTTTCGGGCACTACATTTGTTGAGGTAAGATAACGATACCTTTTTTGCAGAGGGTGTTATCTTACCTCTTTTTGATGTATGTTAGATAGCATAACTCTTTACGTCGGCTCCTATCTGTCTGAAATAGGAGATACTTTCGGTAGGCTTGTCACCTGTATCAACTCTGCCGACAAAGCTATAAAAGATTTCGATTTTGCGGGTGTTCGTTTCCTTATCCAGTTCGTGAATAAGAATACGGTCAATAAATTCATGGACGTTTTCGTAGGTCAGTTCTTCAATCGCTGTGTATCTGCGTACCAGTGCGACAAACCTTTTTACGTCCGCGCTGCGCTCGGTGGCGTTGTCGATTTCCTGTGACAGCTCCGCAATCCTCCGGGTCAGCGTCTTTTTTTCTTCATCATAGCCGGAAGTCAGAAAAGCAAATTGTTCATCTGAAAGTTTCCCTAAAGCGTTGTCCTCGTAGAGCTTGCGGAATAAGATGTTCAGCTCGTTAATACGGTTCTGCGCCTTGTCAAGCTCTTTCCGCTGCTGTGTCAGCGTCTTTTGTACTGCCTTTGCGCTGCACTCGTTGGCTGTTTCGATAAACTCCTGTTCATGCTCTTTCACATAAGACGTTACTCGCTGCAAGTCTGCAAGGACAAGTTCTTTCAATACGCTTTTGCGGATATAATGCGTAGTGCAGAGCATATCATTTCTTGCCCGGTTGCGGTAGTTGCCGCAAGTGTAGGCGTGTTTCCGTTCAAGCGTCCCGGCTCCGCGTACTGCATACATTTTGTAGCCGCAGTCCCCGCAAAAGAGCAGCCCGGAAAACAGGTCAATTTCATCAACCTTTGTCGGGCGTTGCCGGGTGGCAATCCGCTTCTGTGCAAGTTCAAAGGTTTCTTCATCAATCAAAGGTTCGTGAGTGTTGGGGAAGAAATACCTTTTTTCCTCCGGGTTCTTTTTCGTCTTTTTCGACTTATAAGATACCTTGTAGGTTTTCCCGGTTATGGTATGCCCTAAATATTCTTTCCTTGTCAGAATGTCGTACAGCGTCTTATCCGGCCAGTTGTACCATGCGTTGAGCTGTGGGCGGGGGTGGCGTTTGCTCCCTGTCCTGCGGTAGCGCAGTTCCCCGACGGTCAGTATTTCATTGTCCCGCAGCCAGTTCTGGATTTCACACATACGGTCGCCCCGTACATACATTGCAAAAATCTGTTTTACGACGTGCGCCGTTTCCGGGTCGGGTATCAGATGATTGCGGTTATCCGGGTCGATAAGGTAGCCGTAAGGAGCTTCGCCGTTGACGCGCTCGCCTTTCTGCGCCTTTGCCTGTTTGACAGCCCGGATTTTCTTTGAGGTGTCGCGGGCGTAAAACTCGTTGAACCAGTTCCGCAGAGGGGTAAACTCGTTATCTTCCCTTGCTGTGTCTACACCGTCGTTAATGGCAATGTAGCGCACTTCATATTCGGGAAAGACAATCTCTATCAGCTCCCCGGTTTTCAGATAATTACGTCCCAGACGGGAAAGGTCTTTTGTTATGACGGTCGCCACGTTCCCGGCTTCAACCTCATGCAGCATGGCTTGAAGCCCCTCACGCTCAAAGCTCACGCCGGAAAATCCGTCGTCTACGAAAAAGCGCGTGTTGAAAAAGTGGTGTTCGTCAGCATACTTTTGTAAAATCAGTTTTTGGTTCTGTATGCTCTCGCTTTCCCCGGCTTGCATATCTTCCTGGCTCAATCTGCAATATAAAGCGGTAATCTTGTCTGTCTGTAACATTTTGTCCTCCTTTCCGACGACAGACAAGCATGGTATTTGTACTGTCTATATTATACCACATACCGCTGCCTGTGTCATGTATAAAATGTGAAGAAACGCCCTATTTCCGGGCGTTTGCGGGGTTCAGTTCCATGTCTTTGCGAATGAGTTTTTTTATCTTTTTATCCAGTGTGTCCGTTGCGCGTTCACTTGCGGACGAACATACAAGGTAAGTAACTTTTCCTATTTTATGCTCCGTTGTGGTAACGGGCGTTTGGTTTTGCGTCAAAGAAAATCCCCCTTTCTTTCGCAAACATATAATATAGTCTATGAATAGCAGCAAGTCCACTATTCAATAAAACAAAGGCTTTAATCGGACGGTTATTAGCATAACCTCATGGGAATTTCACCCCGGCATGGTTCTCATGCCGCCCTACCCATTGCCTGCGACGCTCTTAACGCTCGGACTGTGGCTGTAAGGAAGTATCATTGTATATTCTGCGTGTCGTCGCCCGCAAGCCGCTACACTTGCTTTCCGGCGCGGTGTTGGTCGCTCGGCTGTCCGGGCGGGGATAACCTCACCCGGATAGCGTCATGGCGCACCCGCCGTATGGCTCGGCGCAAAAGGAACGTATCCGATTTGCCCTATGCTGCGCCGCCGTTATCTTGCGCCGCTTTCTTTGTCAAGGTTCAGAATGGCTTTGCTGCCGCGTCAGCAGCGGAACGGAAAAGGGGGAGAGAGAAAGCGTCCCGCCGCCGCTGCGGTTTATTCCTCTGCCTTAAAGGTGAGGACAGCCATCATCAGTTTTGCTTGCAGCCGTTCCCGAATGTCGTGGTCTACGCCAAAATAGACGTTCCCGCGCTCGTCGTACAGCTTCCGCATGGAGAGGCGGGCTATGTAGCCGCTGAAATGCTGCAAGACAATCTTCATGGCGTCCGGGTCGCCCTTTGTCGCTGCCACAATGACAGGATAAGGAACAAGGGCATTTTCCGGGTAGCCGGGTTCGTTACCATTCGTCCCATTCATCAGCATTTTCCTCCAGATATTTTCTTAATTTCTCAAAAGAGCTTGTCCGCCTGTACTGTATCGTGCTTCTCGACGTGTTGAACAGCTCCGCAATCTCGGTATCGTTCATTCCCTCGAAGTAATACAGCAATATGGCTTTGCGCTTTTCTTCCGGCAAAGTACGGATTGCTTCAAGAAGCAGCTTTGGCGTGATTTTCTTCCCGGCTTTCTCAAAGACGGTTTCGGCGGCTTCACGTTTGAAATATTCATCAAACGTATGAAGCTGCCGCGCTTCGTCTAAGGTCATGTCGGAAAAGGTCACTTCCTTTGCCTTGTGTCTGCGAAGTTCTCTATGGGTGTCGCAAGCTTCATTGTGCAATACCGTATTACAAAACTTCTGAAAAGCACACTGTTTGTAAAACTCCCTGCTATTAGGTTCCACATTCTCACCTCCTTTCTCGTTGGAAAGTTGGTGGTGCTTCCCCCCTTTTCGCGGGGCAATACGGCGTTTTTCAAAAACGCCGAAGATTTTTTGAAATTTCTTCAAAAATTTTTTGAACGTACAAAATGCGCCCGTCCGAAAAGCCCGGACGGGCGCATAGGCATTGTAAGCAGTATCCAGATGATTAGACAGTTCATATATATAAGCGTAGTTTCCCCCCGGTGGTGGGCGGGCTTTTTTTGATAAGTCAATAACTGTCGGATTTTGTCGATATGCTTTTTGCTTCATGGCGGCTACCTCCTTTAGCCGCCGATTTCAACAGTGATACCGCGTCATTTCATTAGAAGATAAAAAGAAACGGCGGCTTTGATTTTTCAAAGCTGCTGCGGAAATCAAAGAACGACAAGCAACAGTTCTGATTTTGCTCCAATATGGTTATTAGGGGCACAAATTAAAATCAAAAAAGAGCCGATAACAGCAGTATTTCAAACTGCATATTATCGGCTCTGCGTCTGTGCGTCTGGCTCTTTTAATTAAATTATTTCTGTTGTTTTTTGGCTTTATTATATGTATTAGCTAACTGTCCACAAGCTGCTTTAATCTCTCTACCATGAGAAACTCTCATGGTAACTTCAAGTCCTGTTTGCTCTAATTGATGTTTGAACGCAACCATTTCTTGTTTTTGTGGTGCTCTAATTTTTGAATTACTCGTCGGGTTGTATTGCAGCACGTTAATCATAACATTTTTGCCCTTAAACCATTTTGCAAGTTGCCTTATATCTGAGGAACGGTCATTTATACCTGGTAAAAGCAAATACGCAAATACCACTTTTCGATTATGCCTTTGAGAATAGGACAATGCTTGCTTAACAACATCTTCAATAGCGTACATGTGCATATGAGGAATGATACAGTTTCTCGCAGCCTGTGTTGCTGCATGTAAAGATATTGTCAACTGAATTTTTAGATGTTCTTCGCGCAATTTTTTTAATTGATTAACTGGACCAACTGTTGATACGGTAATGCCGTCGGTTGGAAAGTTAAGTCCATTTCTATCTCGAAGAATATGGATTGCTGCAATCAAGTTGTCGTAATTGAATAAAGGTTCTCCCATTCCCATAAAAACGATACGATTTACTTTTTGACGTATCAATACAACCTGCTGCACAATTTCAGACGGTGTTAGATTACGAACAAAACCATTGCGTCCGGACTCACAAAAAATACAGCCAACAGAACAACCAACTTGCGTACTTACGCAAACAGTCCCACCATCTCGCCGTTTAATAAAAACCGTTTCAATATACCTGTTATCTTTCAATTCATAAACATACTTTTCAGTATCGCTACTTTTATAGACTTTTTTTGTTGATATTGATAGATTTTCTTTGTGAAATGGCTGTTTATACAATTCCGTATATAAGGCTCTTGCTTTATCCTCTCCAATTACTTCCGACATTTCTTTGTAAGTAAATCCGTATGGGTCATTCAATATTTCCGTAGGTGTACTTTTAGGTAAGTGTTTCATTTAAATATCCTTCCTTTTCAAAATTAAAAAGTTTGTTTTTCAGAGTTTTTGATTATGATTTCTAGTTTTTCAACATCAACGATATGCGTTAATTTACATTTAGGGCAGAAAAGAGGAAAATTTCTTAATACCGTATTATAAAATACTTGAACCCTCGTCTTTCCGTTACAAATTGGACATTTTATCCAATATTTTTCAAGCATAATATTTCTCCTTTTGCGCAAAAAAATGCAGGTCAATTCTCAACATGAGCATTGACCTGCATTTATACATATAATACTACAACAAAATTAAGGCATAGTTTTTATACTATGTCTATACGTCGTTAGTTTTGTTGTATAGCATACGCAAAATAAGCATGACAAAAAAGCCCATATTGAAAATGGGAAAAATCTTTTTTGATTTCAATGCTTATCGAATACGCATGCTATGTAACATAAACATTCCCCCCCTTTTATATAATATTATATACAAAAGCAGCTTGTTGTCAACATATATATATATGAATTATTTTGGCTAACTGATAGAACTACGTAGACATATCCAAGAAGAAAGGGGAACAGTAAAATGTAATAGGGTGAATAACTATGGCAAAAAGACCAGTACCACGATACGACTTTAAGGCTTTTGGGGCAGCGATAAAGGCAGCGCGTGAGGGATGCAAGGAGAGCCGCAAGAAAGTAGGCGACGAAATGTTTATCTCGCCGCGCTACCTTGCGAACATTGAGAACAAGGGGCAGCACCCAAGTTTACAGATATTCTTTGAGCTGATACAGCGTTACCATATATCCGTAGACCAATTCCTTTTAGAAACGCCGCCGGAGAAGAACACGCAGCGGCGGCAGCTTGACGCGCTTCTTGACGGTATGAGCGATACAGGCATACGGATTGTAACCGCAACGGCAAAGGAGATTTCCGAAGTCGAAAAAGAGGGCGAATAGGAATGTCCGACTTAAAACTGAACAGGATTTAGAAAGCGTTGTAATCTTTTTTGAGGTTGCAGCGTTTTTCTTTTGCGTAAGTTTGGCAAAATCGCTTTTTCTCCGTAGTAGGTGATAAGAGCCTAAAGGATAAAAACATTCGTAGCAAGCATAGGAAGCGGGTACCACTTCCGTATTTTCGCCCTCCCGCGCTGCGGCGCGTCGGTTGAAAATTGCTTGTTGGGAAGTGTCCCAAACCCTCGGAACGGAAAGGAAAGGAGCGAACACATGGACGGACGCAAAAGGACAGTGCAAATCAAATTCAGAGTGACGGAAGCGGAACGGGATTTAATACTGGAAAAAATGAAGCTCGTACCCACCCGGAACATGGCGGCGTATCTGCGGAAGATTGCCATTGACGGGTATATCATTCAGATAGACCACGCCGATATAAAGGCTATGACCGCAGAGATACAGAAAATCGGTGTCAACGTCAACCAGATAGCACGCCGCGTAAACGCGACGGGGAACGCATACCAAGAGGACATAGAGGAAATAAAGGGGGTGCTTGCGGAGATATGGCGGTTACAAAGATTAAGCCTATTAAAAGCACTCTAAGCAAAGCCCTTGACTATATCGAAAACCCGGACAAGACGGACGGGAAAATGCTTGTGTCCTCTTTCGGTTGCTCCTATGAAACGGCAGATATTGAGTTTGAATATACCCTGTCGCAAGCACTCCAAAAGGGGAACAATTTAGCCTTTCATCTGATACAGTCCTTTGAGCCGGGGGAAGTCGATTATCAGAAAGCCCATGAAATCGGAAAGCAGCTTGCCGACGCGGTAACAAAGGGGCAGCATGAGTATGTACTCACGACGCACATTGACAAAGGACACGTCCATAACCATATCATTTTTTGCGCGGTGAACTTTGTAGACCACCATAAATACAATTCCAACAAAAGGAGCTATTACGGCATACGGAACATGAGCGACAAGCTGTGCCGGGAAAATGGCTTGTCCGTTGTCGTCCCCGGCAAGGGCAGCAAGGGAAAGAGCTATGCGGAGTACCAGGCAGAAAAGACATAGTGGAATTTAGAGTTGTAATATGCTTGCTCTTCATTTAGCTTTTTCGACATCTTAATAGAAACATAGTGGAATTTAGAGAAAGATGTTTCTGCATCTCCCGGTAGATAGAAATAATCTTAATAGAAACATAGTGGAATTTAGAGGTAGCAACAAGCGCAATAGTAACAAACCGCACGAATTTTAATAGAAACATAGTGGAATTTAGAGAAATCAAAGAAGCAAGAAAAAGGCTTGGGATTGATTCATCTTAATAGAAACATAGTGGAATTTAGAGGATTTTAAAGGATGCTTGGAAGGCGGAAAATGTATTAATCTTAATAGAAACATAGTGGAATTTAGAGCAAGCAACTTGAATATTAAATAGACGTTGCACAGATTTTTATGTTATTATATTATTATATCCATGCACATATTCAGCAAGGAAGGTGATGAACATGACAAACGAGGAGCAAATACTCTCTATACTTACAATTCTATCTAAGGATGTAAATGCATTATCTAAAGATGTATGTGAGATAAAACGAGACATGAAAGATGTTAAACAGCGTGTAACTAATCTTGAAGTTACTCAGGAAACTGAGATTATCCCACGTTTGAAAGATATTGAATCTTGCTACCTTGATACATATAAACGTTATCAAGACGGAAGTGAAGATATAGATTCTCTTAAAACGGACGTAACAATGATTAAGCGTTTTTTAGCACAAGTGAGATAAATAGGTATAATATAACATATATAACTCGTGTAAAGTCTACTAAGGCTTATACATGGGTTATTTTTATCTTAATAGAGACATAGAGGAATTTAGAGATTGATTGGTTTGCAATGGTAGTACAATTTCTAACCCTCTAAAAAGAAAAAAGCATTTGAAATAGAAATAGTGATTGAATTGTAACGACAAAAACGTTACAATAATCTTAATAGGAGGTGTTATATCATGGAAAAAACTGCAACATTAAATTTAAGAGTCAATCCAAAAGTAAAAGAGAGAGCAGAGGCTGTTTTATCGAGGCTAGGAGTTCCTATGTCGACTGCGATTGATATGTATTTAAATCAGATTTCTCTTACAGGTAGTATTCCTTTTTCAATTTCATTGCCAAAAGCACCAGATACAATTAATGTAGATCTAATGACAGAAGATGAATTACATGCAAAGCTTCAAAAAGGATATGATGATATTGAAGCAGGAAGAGTGCAGAATGCAGAAAAAGTATTTGCAGAATTTAGAAAGAAACATTAGCATGAAGCAGTATACAGTTCAGATTGCAGATGAAGCAATTGCAGACATGGAACAATTATATAACTATATTGCTTATAATCTTCTTTCACCGGAAAATGCCATAGAACAATATAATCGAATTGCAGATAAGATACTAACACTGGATATTATGCCAGAACGTAACCGAATTATGGATTCAGAGCCTGAACATAGCAAAGAAATAAGGAGCATGTTAGTGGATAATTATTCTGTTTTTTATGTAATTGAGGGAGACAGAGTAATTGTAACAGATATTTTATATAGTGCGTCAGATATTAATAGGCGATTGAAAGGATAAAGCAGTTATAACTTCCAGAAGGTAGTGGGAATCATGATTTGTAAGAATACTGTCGACCGCAGATACTGTGAAATTTTCAGTGACTCGACAATGTGAGTGGTGAAGCCATTTTATACTACATTTATAGCAATAGATAAAGCTTATAACCAAATGAAAATAATGAAATAGATTGGGTCGACAATTAAGGATTGGGAATTACTTGTATTACTTTAGTGTGGAGATACGGGGTATTAATAGAAACATAGTGGAATCTAAAGTACGATTGCTTCATGAACGAGGACAGATACTTCAAGTATTAATAGAAACATAGTGGAATTTAGAGAGAGTTGCCTTTAAGGAGTCAAACCGAAGTTTCAATCTTAATAGAAACATAGTGGAATTTAGAGGAAAGAAGACCGGAAGAATAAGCTGGTATGCAACCACATCTTAATAGAAACATAGTGGAATTTAGAGTCGTTTGAATTGTTTTATCAGCACATCCACAGCATTTATCTTAATAGAAACATAGTGGAATCTAAAGTGGTTTCTAAGTTGTGTGTGATATATATAGACCCGTATTTATAGAAACATAGTGGAATCTAAAGTAGCGTGTTTAGAATTTCCGGTATCGTCTCAGCAAGTATTAATAGAAACATAGTGGAATCTAAAGATCACTGTTTTTGCAATTCCAACCATTTTTAAAGAGTAATAATAGAACCCATTGGAGTCTAAAGATTTCTTTTACATATTTAATGTGGAAACAAGAACGGTGATAATAGAAACATATTGGAATTTAGAGGTTTCAGTACCAGAAGTACCGATTAATGGTTTTGATTTTAATAGAAACATATTGAGTCTTAGATTGTCGACGTTATGCCAGAATTCATTGCAGATTAAGGCCTTAATAAAACTGTATGGTTACTCTGTCAAGAGTTTTGTATAAACATAAAAATTATATCAATTCTAATTAATTAAAGAAAAAACACAGCATTTGACAATCAATCTCATCAAAAGCTGTGTTTTTTATTATGTTATCTACTCTTTCCCATCCCAACAATAAGTACAGAGTTTTTTAGGATCCAATCCCACAGACTCAATCATATCATCCAGCCTGTGATATCTAAGCGATGTGAAATTCAGCTGCTTACAGATTTCATCGATCATACCCTGATATTCCGGAGAGTCCGGATTTGAAAACTTCTCCAGATGTACATTCTTGTAATCTCCGCTGATCTGTTCAATGATCCGGCGTGTGATCAGATCCATTTCAGAAGTAGAGCGTGAGAAATTCAAATATTTACACCCATATAAAATCGGCGGACAAGCCGGGCGGACGTGTACTTCTTTTGCACCGCTCTGATAAAGGAATTCGGTTGTTTCCCGCAACTGGGTTCCTCTTACGATGGAGTCGTCGATCAACAATAGGCTTTTATCCTGGATCAGTTCATGAACCGGGATCAATTTCATTTTGGCGATCAGGTTTCTCTTACTTTGGATAGTCGGCATAAAAGAACGCGGCCAGGTTGGTGTATATTTAATAAACGGTCTGGAAAACGGTATCCCGGATTCGTTGGCATAGCCAATGGCGTGAGCGATCCCTGAGTCAGGTACACCTGCGACTCTATCGGGAGTAGCATCATCACGCTGAGCCAGCTTCTTTCCGCATTCATAGCGCATTTCCTCGACACTGATTCCTTCATAAGAGGACGAAGGATAACCATAATAAACCCAGAGGAAAGTACAGATCTTCATATCTTCGCCGGGTTTAGCCAGAGTCTGGATACCTTCAGGTGTAAGAATCACGATCTCTCCCGGACCAAGCTCCCGGTCGGCCACATATCCGAGATTCAAATAGGCAAAACTTTCAAAGGAAATACAGTAGCCATCGTCTTTTTTGCCTACGGCTACCGGCGTGCGGCCCATTTTGTCTCTGGCGGCATAGATGCCTTTTGGTGTCAGCAGCACGATCGTCATGGAACCGTCAATGACATCCTGTGCATGCTGAATTCCTTCCACGAGATGTTCTTTCTGGTTGATGATAGCGGCAACCAGCTCCGTTGCATTGATATCTCCGCCGCTCATTTCAAGGAAATGTGTGTGGCCTGAATCAAACATCTGCTTTATAATTTCATCCGTGTTATTGATCTTTCCTACGGTCATGATCGCGTATGTGCCGTGGTGGGAGCGAACGATCAGCGGCTGCGGTTCGTAGTCGGAAATACAGCCGATGCCCATATATCCATGCATCTTGTTCACGTCTTTGTCAAACTTTGTCCGAAACGGAGCATTTTCTATGTTATGAATGGCACGGTCAAAACCGTCGTCTTTACTGTAAACTGCCATACCGGCACGCCTTGTCCCAAGATGGGAATGATAGTCTGTCCCAAAATATAAATCAAAAACACAATCCTGTTTTGAAGTGACACCAAAAAATCCGCCCATAAATTCCTCCGATTTGTAAATAAGATTATTCTGCTGTATTTATTATAACCAAACGAAAGGAACGGGACAAGGAAAGATTGGCATTCTTTCGAAAAGGGAATTGATTTAATTCAGTATATTCATTATAATACAAACATACCGTGAAACCGAGACATAAGAAAATTTTATATACAGGGGTGCTGGCAGACTGCCGGCTGAGAGTAAGACGAGAAGAGGTCTTTAACCCTTATACCTGATCTGGGTAATGCCAGCGTAGGAATAAAACAGTACAGCTGTACATGAGACTATTTCCCCGTTGGATTTGCCAGCGGGGTTTTTCTATGGAAACAGATTTATGAGGAGGAAGAAATATGAATGCAAGCGTAGCGATCCAGACACTGCCGGAGGCGGCCAATGATGAAGAATTGATCCGTATTGTGGACGAGGTAATTGATTATATTAAGAGCACGGGACTGAATTATTATGTGGGACCGTTTGAAACTGCGATCGAGGGTGATTACGATGAACTGATGGATATTGTGAAAGAGTGCCAGCATATTGCTGTCCGTGCCGGTGCGCCGTCGGTTGCGGCTTACATTAAAGTGTCTTATAAGCCAGAAGGGGATGTGCTTACCATTGATAAAAAAGTTACAAAACACCACCAATAAACTGTGGCCGGCAGCGGCGATTCTTGTGATTCTTGCTATGTGGCAGACTGCCAGCGGGACAGGGATGGTTTCAAAATTTCTGCTTCCTTCGCCGGTGGATGTGGTCAGAGCATTTGTAAATGATTTTCCACTGCTGATGGCGAATGCGAGAGTGACCATACTTGAATCGTTTATCGGTCTGCTGATGGGTGTTGTTATTGGTTTTTTAATGGCAGTGCTCATGGATCATTTCGATAAACTGTATAAGGCATTTTATCCGCTGATCGTGCTGACGCAGACGGTGCCCACGGTGGCCATTGCGCCGCTCCTTGTATTGTGGTTTGGATATGAAATGCTTCCAAAAGTAATTTTAATCGTTATCGTGACGTTTTTTCCGATTACCGTGAGCCTGCTGGATGGTTTCCGCTCGGCGGACAAGGATACGATCAGTCTGATGCGTTCTATGGGTGCGTCAAAGCTGCAGATATTCCGGTATGTGAAATTTCCGGGATCTCTTAGTCAGTTTTTTGCCAGCCTGCGGATTTCAGCTTCCTATGCAGTTGTGGGAGCCGTCATTTCAGAATGGCTGGGTGGATTTGAAGGCCTGGGTGTCTATATGATCCGGGTTAAGAAAGGTTTTGCCTTTGACAAAATGTTTGCGGTGATCTTTATGATTTCTGCGATCAGTCTCCTGCTGATGTGGGCCGTGAATCTTCTGCAGAAAAAATGTATGCCGTGGGAGAACCGGGAATAGCCGAAAAAGTGAAAAGAGGATGATAATTATGAAAAAGAGAATGTTAGCTGTATTACTTTCTGTGTTATTGATCACAGCAATGACTGGCTGCGGATCAAAGAAAGAAGAAGCCGGGGACGGAAAGCTTAAAAAGATTACATTTGTTTTGGACTGGACACCGAATACCAATCACACGGGTATTTACGTGGCAAAGGAAAAAGGATATTTTAAAGAAGCCGGACTGGATGTGGAAATCGTACAGCCGCCGGAAGACGGAGCAGAAGTGCTTGTGGGCTCCGGGAAAGCACAGTTCGGTATTTCATTTCAGGATACGATGATGCCTGCTGTCGTTGGGGATGATGCTCTTCCGATTAAGGCTGTGGCAGCGGTTTTACAGCACAATACTTCTGGGATCGTATCCAGAAAGGGTGACGGAATCAAACGTCCGAAAGGGCTGGAAGGCAAAAAATACGCCACTTGGAATCAGGATATTGAAAAAGCGATCTTAAAACAGGTGGTAGAAAAAGATAAAGGGAATTTCAGCAAAGTAAACATGATTCCGAGCACTGTCACAGATGAGGTCTCTGCATTAAAGAGCAAAAAAGTGGATGCCATCTGGATTTACTATGGATGGGCAGGGATTGCTACGGAGGTGGCCGGACTTGATACAGACTACTTTGCGTTTAAAGATATTGATCCGGTCTTTGACTATTATACGCCGGTGATCATCGGGAACAGTGAATGGATGAAAAAGAATCCGGAAACGGCAAAAGCATTTTTGTCAGCCGCAAAAAAGGGCTATGAGTATGCCATTGAAGATCCCAAAGATGCAGGAGATATTCTCTGCGAAGCCTCGCCGGAACTGGATTCCAAAATGGTACAGGCCAGCCAGAAATATATGAAGGATCAGTATAAGGCTGAAGTGAAGCAATGGGGCTATATTAATCCAGAAAGGTGGAATGCATTTTATAACTGGATCAGTGAGAAAGGTCTTTCAAAAACAAAGATTCCGGAAAATACCGGATTTACCAATGACTACTTGGAGTAAAGAAAATGTCGGATTTGACTGTAACGGGTGTTACGCTTGCATATGAGAATACAAATATAATAGAAGACATTAATATAGAGCTGCATGACAATGAACTGGTCTGTCTGCTGGGTGCCAGCGGCGGAGGGAAGACGACTTTGTTTAATGTGATTTCCGGACTGAAAAAACCTGATCAGGGAAAAATCATGCTGGACGGCAGGGATATTACGGGACAGCCGGGGAATATCAGTTATATGCTTCAGAAAGATCTGCTGCTCCCTTATCGGACAATCGAGGATAATGTAGCACTGCCGCTTTTGATTAAAGGTGAGAACAAAAAAGCTGCCCGTCAAAAAGCCGGGGAACTTTTTCAGGAGTTTGGCCTCGAAGGCACTCAGAAAAAGTATCCGAAACAGCTTTCGGGAGGTATGCGCCAGAGGGCTGCGCTTCTGAGGACCTATATGTTTTCTAAGAATGTGGCTTTGCTGGATGAACCTTTCAGTGCATTGGATACACTGACGAAAAGTGATATGCATCGGTGGTATTTGGATGTGATGGACAAGATCCATCTGTCTACACTGTTTATCACCCATGATATTGATGAAGCGATCCTGCTTTCAGACAGGATTTATCTGCTGACCGGAAGACCCGGAAGGATTACGGAAGAAATTGTGATCCGGGAGCCTAAGCCCCGGAGAAAAGATTTTAATCTGACGGAAGAATTTCTGGAGTATAAGAAAGATATATTGAAAAAGCTTTAGACAGATATGATTATATTAATACAGGCCTTTGGAAAAAATTATATATTGTTTTCCAAGGGTCATTTTTTATAATTTTAATTAGAGGGATAACATATATAAACGGGTGCACAGGGCTGCATCCGTATTTCATTTTTAAAGAGAAAACTTGCTATCGGATTAAGGTTCCATTTTCAGTACAATATTTGCACAAAACAAGAAAAAAAGAGTGACAACAACTGCTATTTTCTGAAAAAACGAAAGAGAATATAATGAAAGCACAAATAAAATTGAAACAATCAGGAGGAGCAGACATGTACGAAAAAGAAATGATCATTAAGAACAAAACAGGACTTCATGCCAGACCAGCAACGGATTTATCTACGTTATGCCAAACTTATGAAAGTGATATAAAAATCAGGACAAATGATACGGAAATTGATTCCAAGAGTATTATCAGCATTTTGTCAGGAGGGATATGTAAAGGAACAAAAATTAAACTTGTAATAAACGGAACAGATGAAAAAGAAGCAGGAGAGAAAATCAGTGAATTTATTGAAAATTTAAAGGAGTAGATTGCTTTGGAATTAAAAAGCAGACCGGCATATATTTTAAAAATTATACTAGAACAAAAAAACGGTTATACGGTTGACCGAATTATTGAGAAATTAAACATTACAAAGAGAACATTTTACTATGATTTTGAACTGATCAATGACTGGCTTAAGAGCAGGGAACTAGGCAGGCTGGAGATACAGTCAAAAATTATCTGTGTCAAATCAAAGAAAATTGAAATACTGGAAGCTGAGATGAGGAAGAACGGAAGCTACTATTATTCTGTACAAGAGAGAAGAATACTGGAACTCTTAATGATACTGCTGTCTGCTGAGGTTGTAACAATAGAGAAGATGCAGAACCTTTTTGATGTCAGCAAAAATACAATCTTAAAAGATATTAAAGAGTGGAAAAAAATTTTGGGTAACCAGAATATTTCTATAGCCAGTTCGATCAAGTTCGGATATGTACTCCAGGGAGAAGAATTTGCAATCAGAAAAATTGTGGGAAAGGAAATTAAGAAATTACAAAATTTTCAGCCTAAGGATATATTGAAAAAATGGATGCAGCAATCTTTGGTTACGATAACCGGAGAGGACTACGATTACCTGGAGATTGCCAGATGTCTGATAAAGCAGTATGAACAAGACGAAAATATCAAACTGGTTTTGGAAAATGAAGAACTGGAATGCAGCATGATCCTGATTTCCTGGATCAGAAGCATGGATGGCTACACGATGAATCTTCATACAGAAGAAAAAGTAACTTTAGTTGAAACAAAGCCGTATCAATCACTGAAACAGAGTTTTGAAAAATTAAAAGTTTATAACTTAGAAATTCCTGAATCGGAAATATATTATATTGCAACTCTCTTGTTAGGGATAAAGGTTGCACAGTTTGTTTCCCAGGATCAGGAAGATCTGTACATATCTAATTTTACAAAAGCGCTGGTTGTAAATTTTGAACGGATTGCCTGTATTTCTTTTGATAATAAAGACCGCTTAATGACAAGGTTAAAAGGGCATATCAGACCATTGTATTATAGATTGAAATATGGAGTGCAATCGACAAATCCCCTGGTTCAGGATGTCATGAGAATGTATCCCGAAATATATGATTTCACTGGGAGAGCCGTGAGGGAGATGAAAGATGATCTTGCCAAAATGTTAACATCAGATGAGATTGCATACTTAACAATCTATTTTATAAGCGATGAGAAGTATCAGACAATTCAAAAGAAAAGCAATGTCTCTAAGGTCTTAGTACTCTGCGCAGATGGAATGGCAACCTCAACTTTAGTAAAAGAACAGCTGAAAACACTGTTTGGCAGCACCGCCGACATTAAATTGGGCATTATTTCTGAGGCTAAAAAATATAATTTGGACGATTTTGCGCTGATCATTTCCACGGGATATTCAGAGCTGCTGGCACACCGGAAAAATATTGTGTTTACCAATGTTATTTTGGAGGATTCTGATAAGAAAAAAATCATCCAGGTCATGAATCAGTGCGGGGTCATCGGTGAGTATAACAAAACAATTCAAAGGATCATATCGGCGGCCGTTCAGAGTACAAATGGCATTGTTGATGAAAATGAACTATATTTTGATGTGCTGCGGATATTATTTGAATCTGATAACAGAAAGATAGACAAAAAATTAAATTCTATTGCAAATTATATTCAAAATCAAAGATACAGCGTACTGCCTGCACGCAGCACCAAAGAAGAGCTGCTCATGCAGGGATGCCAGAAAGCGGTTGGCGAAAAAGCGTGGAAGCGTCTGTATAACAGATTATGCAATATGATGAACCATAACAAAATCAAATTTTATGAAATTTCTCAGGATGTCGTAATACTCCATTGTCCTATGCGCGGAGATTTAAATGTAGAAATAAATTATGAAATTGTTGTTTCAGAAGAAAGAATCAAAATATCTGAAGAGATAAAAGGAAAGATATTCATCTTCTTTGTGACCGTAGATCAGAATACACATTTTCCTGTGCTGGAAGGTATTTATCGTTACTGTGAGAGTGAAAAGGGGAAAAGTTTTATAGTTGACATGAAAGGAGTTAAGAAATGAAAAAACGGAAAGGAACCGGAGGTGCTGAAGGTAAAGCTGCTGGCACCATTCTGGTTTTAAACAATTTGGCTTTTGAAGCGAGAGCTGAAAAGTCTGAAGATGCAGAATACGAAATCAGCCGTTTTGAAACGGTAAGAAAAGAATACAAGGAGGAGCTGAAGCAACTGTATAGAGAGGCAGAGATTTCAGCAGGAGAAGAGCCTGCAAACATTTTTCTGGCTTATATTGAAATGGTAAATGACGATGCTTTTTTTGGGAAAATTATCAGGAGGATACAAAATGAAAAATTGAACCTGGTTTATGTTTTAGAAGAGGAGAAAAAAGCGGCGGCTGTAATATTTCAAAGTATGGATGATCCATATATGCGGGAGAGGGGGACCGACATTGAAAATGTGTGTGATGCTTTGATCAGGAAGATGGAAGGATTAAATTCCCCAATGGATGAAGTTTCAAAAACAAAAGAGGACATTGTGATTGTCGCGGCGGATCTGACGCCGGAAGACATCATGCGGATGGACACAACACATGTAAAAGGGTTTGTAACTGAAAGAGGAGGGAACACATCTCATACGGTGATTCTTGCAAAAGCATTAGGGATACCGGCTGTTGTGGGTGTGAAAAATATATTGGAGGAAGCCGGTTCTAAAACTAATATTTATATGGATGGCGGGGAAGGTACAATAATTTTAGAACCGGACCAGGAGGTATCAGACATCCTTTGAAAGGAGGTTTCTATGGAAAAAAGGTGTATATACTGTGGGCAGCCAATCACTAAAAAGCCGGCAGCTGTTTGGCTGAAAAGGGAAAAAGAAGAAGTCCAGTGCTGTAGTATGGACTGTTATAACAAAACGTCCAGATTTATTAAATGGGATCAAGCGTCAAGGCTCAAAGCATATGTCATTATTGGAATATGTGCTGCTGTTAATTTAATAAGCATTGGTTTCTCAATGGAAGGCTGGTGGACACATATACCGTTAGTTGTCATAGGGATGTGTTTATGTAAGTGGCCTCTGGTATTTATGCATTTTCATAACTATGAAAAATTCGGAATCCCCAAAACACTCAGGTATGTCCGTTTTGCCGCAGGGGCGCTTATTGTGTTCGGAGCAGCCATTACGGTATGGGATATATTTTTCTTATAAAACAGGTATAAAAAATGTAAAACCGGCGAAATAAAAAGTGAAAGAAACTGCTCTTTTTGATAAAAAACATTGGTGTTATAGTGTATTTAGAAATTAAGTTATCGATAACCAAATATTCTATAAAAGTCTAAAAAAGAAAGAGGTGACCATTTTTGAAACTGCTAGATGAAGAACTTGTAGTTATGGATGCAGAAGTTAAAACGGCAGAAGACTGCATTCGGCTCGGCGGAACGATTTTTTATGAAAAAGGGTATGTAAAAGAAGGATATACACAAGCTGTGATAGACCGGGAGAAAGTATATCCCACCGGTTTGCCCGGAAAAGGAGTTGCGATTGCGATTCCCCATACAAATAATACATATGTAAATAAACCGGCGGTAGGTGTCATCATACCCAGAGAACCTGTAAGATTTTGTGCAATGGGAACAAAAGATGTGTGGCTGGATTGTGAAGTGATCATTCCTCTGGTGATCAAAGACTCAGATATGCAGATCAGTATGCTGAAGCAGATGATGAAGATCATTCAAGACGGAGAGCTGTTGAAGAAAATCAGGGATTCTAAAGACAGATCAGAAATCCTGGATTGTTTAAAAATTTTAGAAGATTAGAAAGGAAGAGAAATTATGAGAGCAATAAAAGTATTATCAGTGTGCGGTTCGGGAACGGTGAGCTCAGCAATGCTTTCTTCAAAATTAGCAGATATATTTGAGGAAAAAGGATATGAGATGGAAGCTACGGAAGTGAGTCCCGGAGGTGTTCCGGGTGCCATGCAGGGAGGCGGTTATGACTTGATCGTTTACACAAGCCCTGTGGAAGGAAACTACGGGGTTCCCATTTTGAATGCCACAGGTTTCCTTGTGGGCATTAATGAAGAGGAATTTATTGAAGAATTAATGCAGGAGGTAGAGAATCTGGAACTGTAGCTTTGAAAAGCGGGAAAACATTCATACGAGGAGGTTGAAATATGTGGGATACACTGAAACTGTTTTTTGATACATTCGGAAACTATATAACAGTGCCGATTATCATCTTTATTATTTGTTTAATATTCAAAGCGCCGGTAAAAAAGGCTTTTATGTCTGCTGTGCTGATCGGTGTCGGTTTGAAAGGTATGGCGTTTATAACCAGTGCGTTTGGCAGCGTATTATCAGCATTAGTGACAAAATTGATTGAACAGACGGGAATCAATCTGCCGGCGCTGGATGTAGGGTGGCAGGCCGTTGCTTCGGTGGCTTATTCGACAGACATCGGAATGATGTTTATCGGAGTCGGGCTGATCTTCCAGATTGTAATCTTCCTTGTAAAAATTACAGATATTTTTCAGCCGTCGGATCTTTGGAATAATTACTCAATCATCGTATGGGGATCGCTGTTATACCAGATCAAAGGAAATCTTGTGATGTCATTTGTTCTTATGCTTTTTGTCAATTTGGTTGTCTTGCTGCTTGCGGAGATTGTTCAAAAGAGATGGTCAACATACTACCACTATCCAGGCTGTGCAATGATAGCACCTCATCACATGGGGGATGTACCGCTGTATTTAGTCTTAGACTTTATACTCGGGAAATTAGGAGCAGATAAGATTAATTTAAGACCAGACGCGATCAAGAAGAAAATCGGATTCCTGGGTGAACCAATGTATGTAGGCTTGATCGTGGGCCTGATCCTCGGAATTGTCGGAAATATCTCCACTTTAAATGAGATGACTTCATGGGGACAGGTTGCAGATGTTGCAGTCACCTGTTCAGCGGTAATGGCAATCTTCCCTAAAATTGCGGGATTGTTTGCCTCAGGATTTACGGTCATTACGGATTACTCAAGAAAGACATTAAAGAAATCAAAGTATGGAAAGGACCGGGAGTTTATCATCGCAGTAAATGATGCATTGGGATATGGAGAAGCGGCTACATTGACAACAGGCCTGTTAGTTATCCCGGTCGCCCTTCTGTTAGCCTTCATTTTGCCTGGAAATGTCGTTCTTCCGGTGATGGTTTTACCTTCTCTTCCATATATGGTAGAAGTACCGGTATCTCTGTCAAACGGCAATATCTTTAAATCCTGGATTGCAGCCTGCATTGTGTTCTGCGCAAAGCTGTTAATGGCATCCTCCTGGGCAGCTGTATTTACTGAGATCGCAGTAAATGCCGGATATGAAGTGACTGCAGGAACCGTTTTAATTATCGGATTTATCTTGTCAAACTGTACGGCAGGACTTATTACATACGCATTCCTAACCATGAACCCAATCATTATTGGACTGGTCATAGCTGTCTATCTTTTGTGCTTCGTATTATTTAAGAAGAATAAACAAAAAGTATGGGATTATTTAGAACACAATGCGATGGGAGGAGCACAGGCAGCCGCAGGAACATCGGGCGGAGAAACTGCATAAGACCCAGTGTGAAAGATAGTTTGAAACGAAAGGGGAAATTATGAAGATTGCAGTAGTAGGGGACATCATCGTGAGCAGCGGATTGCTGGCAGAAGCCGCAAAAAGCCTGAATATTGATGATGAACCGGAAATTAAAGAGATGATATGGAATGCAGATGACCGAAAGGATTTTCAGAAAAAGGCTTTAAACATAGAAACAAGGGGACCGGAGGCAGAAGAGATCCCGGAAGAACTTTATACTGAGATAAAAGATACAGATATTCTGCTGGTACATTTTTGTCCCGTTCCGAGAAAATTAATTGAGAGGGCTCAAAACCTAAAATTGATCGGAACATGCCGCGGGGGTCTGGAGCATGTAGATGTGGAAGCCGCGACTGAAAAAAATATTCCAGTGATGCATGTGATCAGAAATGCGGAAGCTACATCAGATTTTGCGGTCGGTTTAATGTTTGCAGAGACAAGAAACATTGCAAGAGCCCATGCGGCAATGAAACAGGGCATCTGGAGAAAAGAGTATGTTAATTCAGCATATACCACTGCAATGAGAGAGATGACAGTAGGGATCATAGGTCTGGGACATATCGGACGTTTAGTGGCGGAAAAAGCTGCCGGGATCGGCATGAAAATCATTGCTTATGATCCTTTTGTGACGCAGGATGTCATGAATGCCAAAGGCATTGCTGTAACAATGAAAGAGAGAGAAGAAGTGTTCAGAGAAGCAGATATTATATCGCTTCATTTAAGAGTAACACCAGAGACTGAAAACAGTATTAATGAAGAAGTTATCAGTCTTATGAAACCGACGGCGTATCTGATCAACACATCCAGAGCAAAGGTCCTGGATAAAGAAGCATTTATAGAAGCATTAGAGAATAAAAGGATTGGCGGAGCAGCATTAGATGTGTATTGGAATGAACCGCTGGATAAGGATGATCCGTTACTGAAACTGGATAATATTACTTTAACGCCGCATAACGCCGGAAACGTTGTCGATGCTCTTCCAAAATCTCCAAAACTTCTGACAGACACGATTAATCGTTTCTGGGAAACAAAAACCGGTGATATGATCGTCAATTTAAACCAGATCACATTTTAAAAAGGGGAACAATATGCTATTAAAAAAAGAAAGAGAATTGGTAGTCGAGTACGGCAAAAAAATGAGTGCAGCCGGTCTCAGCAAAGGGACAAGCGGAAATATCAGTATCTATAATGCAGAAGAAAAGCTGATGGCAATCAGTCCGTCCGGCGTAGGCTATTTTGAAACTGTCCCGGAGGATGTCGTTGTGATGGATTTAGAAGGAAATGTGGTTGAAGGTGATAAAAAGCCTTCCAGTGAATGGGGCCTGCACACAGTCTTTTATGTAAATAAACCGGATGCAGGGGCAGTCGTACATACACATTCTGCTTATTGTACAACGTTTGCATGTCTTAATATGCCGATTAAGGCACTGCATTATGTCATCGGAGGTGCAGGAACAGCAGAGGTACCGTGCGCACCATACTGTACATTCGGAACTCCAGAGCTTGCGGAGGCAGCAATCAAAGCCTGCGGAAAGGGAAAAGCTGTTTTACTTGCAAATCACGGGCTTTTGACCTGCGGACCGGGGATTGAAAAAGCGTTTGGGCTGGCAGTGAATATGGAATTTTGTGCGGAAATGCAGTATCGGGCGATGTCAGTCGGCGAACCGGTCGTTTTAAGCGACGAAGAAATGGACGTGGTTATGGAGAAATTTAAATCATATGGACAGCCTAAGAAAGACAAAGAAGATCAAACATCTAATTGTTACTGATGTTCCAATCCCGGTTTTCCTTTTGGAACCGGGATTTCCAAGTTAATTTAAAGAGGAGCAGAGCCCAGGAATGAAAATGAGAAGAGCAGTTTTGTATGAACAGGAAGATCTTCGGATTGAAGAATGTGAAGTCCCTGAAATCGGGGAAGGAGATGTTTTAGTAAAAAACAAGATCTCTGCTACGTGTGGGACGGATGTAAAAATATATAAGAGAGGATATCCTTTATTGAAACCACCGCATCCATTCGGGCATGAATACTCAGGAGTGATTGCCGCAGTGGGGAAAAAGGTCAAGAATTTCAAAGAAGGAGACCGGGTTGCTGTTCACAATACAGCCCCATGTAATCATTGCTATTTCTGTAAAAAGGGATTTCCGTCTATGTGCGAAGACATGTTATTTAACAGAGGGACATATGCAGAATATGTAAAAGTACCGGAGAGAATCGTAAAACAGAATATGTTTTTGCTGGATGAATCAATTTCTCATAAGAATGCTTGTCTGATGGAACCATTTTCCTGTGCTGTATACGGTATTGAGGAATGTCCCATTCACTTAGGCGATGTGGTAGCGGTAAACGGTGCAGGTCCGATCGGCCTGATGTTTGCGAGGCTTGCAGTGTTAAAAGGTGCCCATGTTATTGTTACGGATAAGGCACAAAATCGATTGGAGCTTGCAAAGAAGCTTGGGGTTCATGAGATATTAAATATTACAAACATTGAGGACAGCGCATTTGCAGTAAAAGCGATGACAGAAGGAGGCAGGGGTGCAGATATTGTAATTGAGGCCACCGGTCTGATCAATGTATGGGAAAGCAGTGTTAAGATGGCCAGAAAAGCCGGTTTTGTTCTTTTGTTCGGCGGAACAAAGGAAAAAAGTATCCTTTCTCTTGATGCAGCTCTTCTGCACTATTCACAAATAACGGTCAAAGGAGTATTTCACACAACGCCGAGACATGTTCAGACTGCGTTGGAATTGTTAAAAATGGGAGTGATCCAAAGTGATGATTTTATTCAAAAGGAATATCCGCTTGAGGAGCTGGAAGAGGCGATACTTGAACATGCGGCCCAAAAAGTAATTAAAAATTGTATTGTTTACTAGAGAGTAAAGGATGGTGATCACGTGTATTCTATTAAATTGGGGTGCGAAAAAGTATTCTGGGGGAAGAATGCGGTACAGCAGCTTAAGACATTGGAAGGACCCAGGAAAAGAGCATTTATTGTCATGAGCGGAAATGTTCTTATCGATGTCGGCTCCTATAAAAAAGTTACGGATGTTTTAGAAGAAGCCGGTTTTGAATACGAGGCCTACACAGAAGTTGAACCGGAGCCAAGTTTTCAAACAATTTTAAAGGGTGCAGAAAGAATGAAAACTTTTAAACCGGACTGGATTATTGGATTTGGCGGCGGGTCAGCAATGGACGCAGCAAAAGCTATGTGGGTGTTTTATGAGAATCCTGCGTATCGGACACTGGAAGAGACAATGCCTCCGAATATCATAGAGAATTTAAGAGTGAAAGCAAAAGTCTGCTGTATTGCTACGTCTGCCGGAACAGGAAGCGAGGCAACCCGCGCAGCTTTAATTAAGGATATGAAACAAAAGAAAAAATATTCTGTCAGAGACATGAATGGAAGGCTGGTTCCGGATGCCGCTGTTTTAGATCCTGAATTTACGGCAACAATGCCCAAGAGTTTAACGGCAGCTTCCGGAATGGATGCCCTGACACATGCAATAGAATCTTATGTAACGCCGACTGCAAATCCATTTTCAAAGGCGATGTCCCTGGCCGCTTTTCTTTATGGATATAAAAGCCTGGAAAAAGTGTACGAAAATCCGGAAGATGAAAATGCGGGAGCAGAGATGCTGGCCGCATCCTGTATGGGAGGAATCGCATTTTCTAATTCCGGATTAGGAATTGTTCATGGGATTGCTCATTCTTTCGGGGCGGAATATGGAGTGCCTCATGGGCTTGCCAATGCGATTGTGCTTCCATATGGATTGGAATATAACAGTCGGAATGATGAAGTTAAAAAAATGTATGATGAACTTGCAGGATTTATTGGGAAAAAATCATTGGCGGATGCAGTTGCTGAGCTGAGTGAGAAAATTAATATTCCAAAGTCAATGAAAGAGAAGGTACAGGAAGACACTTTTATTAAAAATTTGGATAAATTAACAGAGAAAGCAATGAGTGACGTGGCAACGCCATTTAATCCGATTCAGCCGACGGCAAAAGAGATGAAAGAATTAATTCTTAAGGTATACTATGGAAAAGATACTGTGAACAGCTTGTAAAGGCTTAATTTTATATTTTGTCAAAGCTAACCTTTGATAGTAATCGATTTCAGAGGTTAGCTTTTTGAAAAAAAGCTTTAAAAAGAATATTAAAATTACTTAGAAAGAAATATACATAATATTTTTTTATGAGCGAGAGAGAAAAATCCCCGTTCCGTCAAACCGCATGGAAACGGGGATTTTGTACAGACAGGATTAAGACTCATATTTCATACTGTCTGGTTGGGGATTCCTGCTGATTTGGACAGCAATGTCTGCTGTACTCTTAAGTTCCCTGTGAAGATACAGTGCCATGAAAATTGTGACAAAAGCAGAGATCACATCAGCAATGGGCTGGGCATAAAGGATTCCGTTGATGCCCCAAACCGCAGGCAGTAATAAGATGACAGGGACAAAACAAATTCCTTGCCTGCATGCACCAAGGATAAAACCTTCCTTTGCTTTTCCGAGGGCAAGAAAAAGGGATGAGTATACAGTATAGAAACCAAAGAGCAGGAAAGAAAATCCGTTTGCCCGCAGTGCCGTTTGCCCGGCCTGGATCATCTCTATATCGCCTGCTGTAAATCCTGATATAATGGATGAAGAAAATAAAGCGGCAGCTGCTCCGAAGATAAAACAGAAGATTGTGGACCATAAGATAGATGTCTTGATCGCTTCATGTAAGCGGTCATATTTTTTTGCACCATAGCTGAATCCTGCAATCGGCTGAAAGCCTTTGATAAATCCGAAGACCATGAGACTTCCCATAGAAATAACTCTTGTGACCACGCCCATAGCAGCAATAACAGAGTCTCCATATACTTTTGTCTGTTTGTTGATTAATGCAATGGAAAGGCTGGTCAGCAGCTGAAAGACCAGTGTGGGTATCCCTATTTTCATAATTTCTGACATAATCTTTTTAGAGAAACAGCAGTCTTTTATTTTGAAATTAAATACACTTTTCTTTCTGAATACATAACATAAATACACAGCAGTAGAAATCATCTGTGAGATGGCCGTAGCGATCGCAGCACCGGCGACACCCAGATTTAGAACATAGATAAAAATTGGATCTAACACTATATTCAGTACAGCACCTGTCAGCAAGGCACACATCGTTGTCTTAGCGGCTCCTTCACTTGTGACAATATTATTCATTGTTACATTAAAGATGTTGAAGATTGATGAAATGATATAAATGCTTGTGTAGGTTGCTGCATAGGGAAGAATGCTTTCTGTTGCACCTAACATCTTAAGGATTGGAGTCAGAAAAATAATGGAAAAAATTATGATTATAGCTCCCACAAATATACTGCTGTAAAGGGCAGTGCTGGCGACTTTATTTGCTGTTTCTTTTTCCCCTCTTCCCAGAAGCCTTGAAATATAGGATGCTGCCCCATTTCCGAATAACAGACCTAAACCTACCACAATCTGTCCCAGAGGAAATGCCACAGAAATCGCACCCATTTGGCTGGTCCCCAGCCCTCCCACAAAGTATGCGTCTACCAGGTTGTATAAGGCATTGATCATCATTCCGATCATAGTCGGCAGCCCCATGGCTAAAAGCGCTTTTGGTATCGGAGCACTTCCTAACAGTTCTATCTTTTTGTTTTGTTCACTCATAATGAACTCTCCTTTCGGTTGACATAAAATATAAAATATATTACTATAAATTATAGTGATTTTATCGGCGAAGCACATACTACTATAAATTATAGTGGTTGTCAAGCGAAAAGGGGGAAATCATGGCAACTATTGATCTTATCGTGCTGGGAATTTTGAAAAAGGAGTCTTTGAGTGCCTACGATATTCAAAAGATCGTAGAGTACCGCAATATATCCAAATGGGTAAAAATCAGCACGCCTTCCATTTACAAAAAGGTTATTCAGCTGGAAAAGAAGGGCTATATGAAAGGGGATGTTGTAAAAGAAGGAAATATGGCGGAGAAAACGGTTTATTCTTTGACAGAGGCAGGAGAGAAGCAATTTGAAAAGCTTATGCTGGAGATTGCCTCAAAGCCGGTCCGGATATTTCTGGACTTTAATGCCGTCATTGTAAATCTGGACAGTCTGCCGAAGGAAAAACAGAAGTCCTGTTTGACAGAGATCGAAAACAACATGGAGACTTTAAAAGGATATATCGAAGAAAATATAAGCCTGAAAGAACATCTGCCGGAGATTCCGAAAACAGGAATGGCTGTCTTAGAGCAGCAGCTTATCTTGGCACAGGCACTGGAAACGTGGATTGAGGAATTAAAAGAAACTATGTAACTGCAGGATAAAGTTTTTAGGAGGATAATTATGTTTGAATCAAGATGCGGTGTCTGCTGCAATTCATGTGAGCGAAAAGAGGAGGTCCACTGTACGGGATGCACAGAAATGAAACAGCCGTTTTGGGGCGGTGAGTGCGGAGTGAAGTCCTGCTGTGAGGCAAAAGGATTGGACCACTGTGGAGTCTGTCCGGATTTTCCGTGTGAGATGCTGTCTACCATGGGAGTAGAAGAAGGATTTGACCCGGAACCGAAGATTGCACAATGCAGGATTTGGGCGGGAGAGAGTACTGTTAAATAAACAACAGAATATGAGAATGACCTTAAGCCAGAAGATTTTTTCATCTTCTGGCTTAAAAATTGTTTACAAATCGAAAAAAGAGTTGTATAATACATTCAAAAGTACAAACGTCCGTACATTGTAACGTTAGGATAAAATGATGGGAGGTGAAGTAATAGAATTTTAAAACAAAAGGCAGCAGTTAATATTTGAGGAGGTTAAGATGTATACAAATTTAAAAAAGGTTTTGAAAAAAGCAGATGAACTGAACATGGCAGTGGGGGCGTTTAATACCCACAGTCTGGAAATGCTTCCAGCGATTATCCTGGCAGCAAAAGAACAGGGAACACCGGTGATCATTCAGACGAGTGTCGGAACTGCTAAATATGTGGGACATAAAAATCTGGTATCTGTGTGCAGGACCATGTCAGAGGAAGCAGGAATCGATGTGGTGCTTCATCTGGACCATGCAAAAGAGTATGATGAGATCAAAGAGGCGATCGATGCCGGTTACAGTTCTGTCATGTTTGACGGATCATCCCTGCCGCTGAAAGAAAATATTTTAAAGACACAGCAGATCATTGAATATGCCAGAAAGTTTGATGTCTCTGTGGAAGCAGAATTGGGGATCGTCGGGGGAACAGAGGACGGAGTAGCCGTATCAGAGGCAGAAGTACGCTATACAGACCCAAAAGAGGCAGTGGACTTTGTGAAGAAGACAGGGATTGACGCGCTGGCAGTGGCGATCGGCACCAATCACGGACAGTATAAGTCCAAGACAAACATTAATTTTGAAAGACTGAAAGAGATTAAAGAGGCGGTAGACCTTCCTCTGGTTATTCACGGCGGGACCGGAGTAAAGGATGAAGACGTGAGACAAGTGATCGATCTTGGAATTCGGAAGTTTAATGTGGGTACAGAACTTCTGGTCACCTGGACGAAAAAGTCCAAAGAGCTTTTTGGACAGACCTCAGAGAGCAGTTCTCTTAGAAATAATGTAATGCCGTGTATAGAAGCAGTCAACCAGGTAGTACAGAGGAAAATAGAACTTTTTAAAAATCTCAATTAAGGCGGGTGATGCAGATGAGAGCAGGATATTATACAGGGGACCGGACCTATGAAGTGAGAGAAATACCTGACCGGGAACCGGAAGATGATGAAGTAAAAATCGAAGTGGCATGGTGCGGACTGTGCGGCACAGACATTCACAAGTTTGAGGGGAAAAACGGTGCCAGTCCGGTGATTCCGCCGATCATCCTCGGACATGAGTGTTCCGGGATCGTGACGGCTGTGGGTCCGAAGGTTAAGTATTTTAAGCCCGGAGACCGGGTCGCGGCAGATCCCAGTTACGGATGCGGGAAATGTAGCTACTGCCAGCAGGGGCTTCCGAATTTCTGTCTTGAAAGGCACGGTGTGGCAAAAGGATTTTCTGACTATGTTTACCCTCCGGAGCAGAACGTCTATAAAGTGTCGGAGAAACTGGATCTTAAAAATGCGGCATTCGCAGAGCCTTTGTCCTGTGTGATCCACGGACTGGATCTGATTCAGATCCGAAGCGGCTCGGCAGTGGTAATTTACGGTCTGGGTTCTATCGGAAGCCTGATGCTTCAGATGGTGAAACTCTCAGGGGCCTCTGTCATTATCGTGGTTGAGAGGGAGAAAGAGAAACAGAAGCTGGCTCTTGAGCTGGGAGCCGATTATGCAGTGGACGACAAAGAGATAGAAAAGCTGGCTGAGACATTTAATATTGACTATGTTATCGAATGTATCGGATTAAAAGCGACCATGGAGCAGTCTCTAAAGATTGCGGGAAAAAACGCCAGGGTACTGCTGTTTGGGCTCGGAGATCCGGATGAGCCGGTTTCCATGAACCAATTTGAGGCGTATACAAAGGAACTCAGCATCTATACTTCTTATTTAAATCCAAATACAACGAAACGGGCGGTGGCGCTTTTAGAGAGCAGAAAGCTTGATACCGATGCGATCATCAGTGCCAGTCTTGACCTGGAAGAGATGGGCGAGGAGCTTAAGACACAGAAGTATGCAAAGAAAGGAAAAGTGATGGTCCGTTTAACCGGAAAACACTAATCGAAAAGAGGAGGATTTAAGATGGTAATTTCAGCGATTTTAGTAGCTTTGTTGGCAACGATGGGCCAGTGGTGGTTTTTCGGTCCGGTGACAAAATGTCTGGTGTATCCGCTGACCACAGGTCTGCTGACCGGTATTTTTATGGGAGACCCGATGACAGGTATGCTGGCGGGAGCCAACATTCAGTTAATCTATCTTGGATGGATTTCCGCAGGGGGAACCATGCCGAGCAATACGATCGTAGCGGGGATCTTCGGCACGGCGATGACGATTCTTTCAGGCGCAAGCCCGACCATGGCGGTGACATTTGCCATTCCGTTCAGTATGTTCGGACTCTTACTGAACCAGGTTTATATGACCGTAAACTCTTTCTGGATCCACAGGGCTGATGGAATGCTTGAGAAGGGAAATATCAGAGGGGTGAGGCTCATGAACTTTGTCCCGTCTTTCCTGGTGGCCTTTGCTCTGTATGGGATTCCCGCCTTTGCCCTCGTGATGTCCGGGAAGTCCTGGGGCACGGCCCTGATCAATGCGATTCCGAAGAGTCTTGTATCTGCGCTCCAGGTCGTCGGAGGGATCATGCCCGCCCTTGGAATCGCCATGCTTTTAAACTATCTTGGAAAGAAAAAGCTGATTCCGTATTTCTTCGCCGGATTTTTCCTGACGATCTACTTAAAACTGGATATTATGGCCGTTGCGATTTTCGCGGCAATCATTGCAATTATCATGTTTATGGCTGATAATAAAAAGGAAGAAAAAACGAAGAAAGTGAAGCGCCTGACTCTGAAGAAAAATGAAGAGCGCACAGACTATACAGACGAAACGCAGGCAAGAGATTATGAGAAAAAACTGTCAAAAAGAGATCTTGTAAAGACATGGCTTGCCACTACCAGCACAGAGGCATGCTACAACTATGAACGGCTGCAGGCACTAGGAATCGCCAACCTGATGATTGGGCCGATCAGACGTCTCTACGAATCCAATGAAGAACGGGTCAGAGAGCTTAAAAAGTATATGGTATTTTATAACTCAGAAGTCTTTACCATCGGGCCGATCATTAACGGGATCACGGTTTCTATGGAAGAGGCCAGAGCCAACGGAGAAAGCGTATCTGCAGAGGACATCAATTCTGTCCGCACCGGACTGATGGGGCCGGTAGCCGGTATCGGAGACACCGTTATGCAGGGAATCCTGTTTCCGATTTTAGCAGGTATCGGCTGTACCATGGCTCTGGACCGGAATTTCGTCGGACCGGTATTCTTTACGGTATTGTTTGAGATCCTGATTTTTACATGCGGATATTTCATGTTCATGAACGGCTATAAATACGGAAAATCTACTCTGCTGAAAATTCTTAAAAACGGTGTGATCGATAAGGTGACCAATGCGTTCAGCATTGTGGGCCTTATGGTTGTGGGATGCATGGCTTCCACAAGGATTACGGTGAATACACCGTTTAAAATTGCCGTGGGCAGTGGTGTCGTGAAGTTTCAGGAGATCTTAAATTCCCTTCTTCCGGGACTGATTCCTTTGGCTATTACCCTGATCGTATGGAAGCTTGTTTCAAAGAAGATCAATGTCACATGGATCGTTATAGGCATCTTCATTGTAGGAATTGCGGCATCCTATCTGGGAGTGCTGGGATTTGTAGGATAGAGGGGTGCTGTTATGATACATATTATATTAGTAAGCCACGGGCGTTTCTGTGAAGGTCTCTTAGAAAGCCTCCAAATGGTGGCAGGAGAACAGGAGGGGATATCAGCTGCCCCTCTCATGCCCGGAGAGTCGCCGGAAGCATACAGAAACAGACTGGAAAGTGAGATAAAAGAATACGAATCAGAGGAAGGCACTTTGGTTCTTACGGATGTGACAGGGGGAACCCCTTTTAACAGTACAGGATACCTGGCGAAAGACCATAAGATCGGTCTGGTTTCAGGTATGAGTATGCCGATGCTGATCACTCTGATTTTCGCGAGGACGGAAAAGAGCACACTGGATGAGCTGATACAGGAAGCGGTCTCTCCGGGAGCATTGGCAGTAAAGGGAATGAATTTAAGCGAAGGAGGCAGGAAGCATGGAAAACTTAGTCTTAACAAGAATTGACGACCGGCTGATCCACGGGCAGGTGATGACGGCATGGATCAAGCAGAAAAATGCAGTGCAGGTTGTCGTGGCTGATGATGAAGTGGCAGAAGATGAATTTATGATCAATGTGCTGGAAATGGCAGTGCCCGATGAGATTGCCATCGGAATCTTTAACAGGGATGACGCGGTGGAATTTATGAAACAGGGGCTGGAGGCTCCGACCATCCTTCTTGTGAAAGGACCGGAGATTTTAAATTACATGGTGGATCACGGAATTGAAATCGATGAGATTGACGTGGGAGGAATGGGTGCAAAAGAGGGGAGAAGTGTTTTGTATAAAAACATTTCCACCAACCCGGAAGAAAATAAAAACTTCCTTGATTTAATCCAAAAGGGAGTCAATGTTTTTGTCCAGGTGATGCCTCAGGATAAACAGGTCAATGTTGCGGAGTATATCAAAAAGTAAAGGAGGCTTTTAAAATGAATGTGGAGAGATTAGATGACAAGGTAACCGTCATCACCGGAGGCGGAAGCGGTATGGGAGCCGCTATGGCAAAAGAGTTTGCAAAGAGAGGAGCCAAAGTTGTGATCTTTGACTTGAATGAAGAAAAATCCATGCAGGTTGTGGATGAAATAAAGGCCGGTGGCGGTGAGGCCTGCTTTTTTAAGACGGATGTAACGAAGAAAGAGCAAATTGATGAAAACACATGTAAAGCAGCCGAAAGATATGGTAGAATCAATTCATGGATTAACTCTGCCGGATTTTCCAAAATGGCGCCGTTTCTGGAAAGCAGCGAGGAACTTTGGGATACGACAATCAATGTGAATCTGAAAGCTACCTTTTTATGCTGTCAGGCGGCAGTGAGGCAGATGCTTGACGGAGGCGGAACGATCATCAATATGTCTTCACTTTCAGGGAAAAAGCCAAGTTCCTGGCAGACCATTTACTGCGCAAGCAAATACGGAGTTCAGGGATTATCCCAGTCTATCGCAAAAGAGTTTGCGGACAAGGGCATACGGGTAAATACCATCTGTCCGGGAATCGTCCCGACAGAGATGTGGCAGAAGTTAAAATATGAATATGCAAAGAAAAGAAATTTAGATCCGGAAGAAGTGCTCCCGTATTTTGAGAAGAATATTCCGATGCATAAGCTGGTAGATCTGAAAAATGTAACGGATGCGGCGATCTTCTTATCTACGGACAGTTCAAGTTATCTGACCGGACAGTCCATCAATCTTGTGGGCGGGGAGCTGATGGAATAATTTTAGGAATATAGTTACAGAGAGGTGTAAGCGATGAAACACGAATTGGATTTCAGCGGAAGGGAACAGCTTTATTACCAGATATATGATTATATGTACCAGGACATTGTCACCGGAAAGTATCAGATCGGGGATCTGATCCCTGCGGAGAGTGAAATGATGGCATATTACAAGGTCAGCAGGGCTACGGTCAGAAAGGCGATGGATATGCTGGCAGATGAAGGGCTGATCGAAAAAAAACGCGGCCATGGGACTTATGTAAAGAACTTGAAGGCAAAAAGCGATAACCAGAAGATCGTCAATTTTTTACGGGAACACAGCGACGGCAAGAGAGTGGCGAGCAAAAAGGTTCTGGACAAGACGGTCATCAGTGCGGATCAGGAAGTTTTGGAAAATCTTCAGCTTGAAGAAGGGGCAAAAGTGATCAGGATTGAGAGGGTCCGGTATGCAGATGAAAAGCCCATGTATATTGAGACCAACTATCTGGATTATCAGTGGGTTCCGGAGGCCCTGGAGAAAGACTTTTCCAAGGAATCGCTGAGAGTGTATTATGTGAACCATTGCCATATCAAGCTGGCAAAAGCGGAAGAAAAGATTTATTCTATTCTGGCAGATGAGCGGAGGGCCAGGCTGCTTCAGGTGGAAGAGGGAGCCCCGCTGATCTATGTGAAACGTGTTTCCTATGATGAAAATAAAATTCCAAGAGAGTATGTAGAAGCTTATTACCGGGCAGATACTTATTATCTGACAGTTGAATTAGCATTATAATAGGAGACTGCCGCTTTGCCGCGGCAGTCTGTTTCTTTGGGAGAGATGTATGAAAAAAGCAATGATACTCCTTGCCGGTTATCCGGCGACAGGGAAGACATTTCTGTGCAGCCGTATTTTGAAGCGGCACAGTGAATTTATTGTAGTTTCTCAGGATGAAATGAAAGAGAAGCTGTGGGACCGTTTTGGATTTGAAAATATCGAAGAAAAGACTCGTCTGGAAGATCAAAGCTGGGAGTTGTACTATGAAACGCTGGAGGAACTCATGAGCGGGGAGCACTCGGTAATTTCGGATTATCCGTTCAGCGAGAAACAGAAGGGAAGGCTTGAAAGTCTGTCTTTGACTTATGGATATCAAGTGCTCACGATTCGCCTTACCGGAGACATTGATGTTCTGTATGAGCGTTCAAAAAGCAGAGACCTGGAACCGTCCAGACACCTGGCACATCTGGTGACACGATATCATGAAGGGGACGTACTGGAAGACCGGACGAAGGCGGATGCTCTGGTGACTTATGAAATATTTAAAGACAGGTGTTTAAATAAAGGTTATGATAGGTTTCAGCTGGGGAGCCTGATTGAACTGGACGTGACGGATTATGAGAAGGTTGATTATGAGGCGGTGTTGGATCGGGTGGATGAGATAATCGATAGAGACTGAATTGTGAAAAAATTTGTGTATAAAATGTGATGAATTAAATACTGCAGTTTTTTCTCCTAATAGCTTCAGAATTCGTTTCTGAGGCTATTAAAACATTTAGAGGATTGTACCAGTATTTTTTATAAATTCTTAAAATATATGGGAAAAAGGCAGTTGTTATAGTATGATATTTAATAAAGGTCGACCTATGATAGCGTAAAAAGTATGGGGGATCGACCGTTTTAAAAAATACGAGTTTATACGGGATGTAGAGATATATGAACTTTTTGGTAAGAATTGTTGTTTTAAAAGAATGACTATTTTATGCGGAAGAAATGGGTATTAGAAATAGCTATAGGCGATTGAAATCCCGGTGTCCCCGATCGTTCAAGTGTCAGGCTTAGTGTATTAGAGATAACTATAAGTGATTGAAATCCTGCATCCAAGTCATCCCACCGCTTTGGGTATACGTATTAGAAATAACTATAAGTGATTGAAGCTGCTGAAATACAAGAGATGTAAGTTAGATAATTTCGTATGAGGCAAAGAGAAAATGTTGAAGTATAAAAAGAAAGTTTATATATCTACAGTATAAGGAGTACTATGATAACAAAAGAATTAGACTGTTTTAACATTGCACAGATCTGCGATTCCGGTCAGTGTTTCCGCATGAGGCAGAAGCGTGACAATCTATATTCGGTAATTGCGGGAAATGAATATTTAGAAGTGACCCAGAATGGAGGCCAATGCACATTTCACTGTGATGAAAATAAGTATGAGACATTTTGGAAAAAGTATTTTGATCTGAATGCAGATTACAAAAAATACATAGAATCCATAGACGAAGAAGACAGTTACCTTAAAAAAGCCTCGGAATTTGGTTTTGGCATCCGTATTTTGAGGCAGGATTTGTGGGAAATGATCGTCTCATTTCTAATTTCACAGCAAAATAATATTGTCCGTATCCGCCGGTGCATTGACAACATTTGTGAGCGTTATGGTGAGAAAAGATCTGACGGGTGCGGGAATTTTTACTATACATTTCCCAAAGCAGAAATATTGGCGGAACTTCATGAGGATGCTTTAAAGGACTGCAACCTGGGGTACCGGAGCAAGTATGTAGTGCGGACGGCAAAGAGTCTGACCGGAGGAGAGGTATCTTTGGAGGCAATAAAACAGATGCCTTATAAAGAGGCAAAGGCCGAATTAATGAAACTGTATGGCATCGGGGAGAAAGTGGCAGATTGTATCTGCCTGTTTGCGCTGCATCATTTTGAGGCATTTCCGGTGGACACCCATATCAGACAGGCTCTGGAAGGCCATTATCCTGACGGGTTTCCGGCAGAGAGATACAGAGGGTGTGAGGGTGTGATGCAGCAGTATATTTTCTATTATGAGCTGTTGGGAAAGAAATTAGGATGATTTCAGTTTTGCTTTGGAAGCAGACTGCTCAGGGAATTAATAAGTTATTGAGTTCAGATTAAAGTTTTAAGATAACCTTAGAAAGAAATTTACATCAGAAGTCTCTTTATGTTTTTTAACGTAGAGAGACTTCTTTTTGTTAATAAAAAGAAAAACTATTATAATTATGCACAATAAATGATTGATAATAATATATAAATTATACAAAATGTCAAGAAACCATTGACTGATATACCGATATACCGGTATACTAATCGTATCAAAAGTATAGGTTCATTTTAGGTTTTTAGAGAGAAGGAGGTAGCTGCAATGTATTTATTTTTATCACACAAATTAGACCCTGAAGGATTCGCATGGCCGGGAGAGCCGGTTATTAAGGTGGAGCAGATGACGGATGTATCAGAGGATTGTCCGTTTTGTTCCTTTATCAGTACTTTGCCCAATCACTTTGGAACTCACATGGATGCTCCACGACACTTTGTTAAAAACGGGATCAGTATCAATGAACTGCCGATAGAATATTTCTTTCACAAGGAAACCGCACTTTTAGAAATACCAAAGAGCGATGCCCAGGGAATCACCAAAGAGGATATAGAACCTTTTGCGGATGTTTTATCACAGGTATCTTTTGCCCTGATCCGTACAGGATTTGAACAGTATAAGTTTACAGAGCCGGAGAGATACCAAAAGGAAGGACCGTATATTGCACCGAGTGCGGGTATTTACCTCTCCGAAAATTTTCCGGATTTAAAGGGAATCGGAATGGATTTTCTTGCTATTGGATCGCCGTCTGACAAAGTGCCGGAAGGAGAACTTCCTCCGGATTGTCACAGAAATATTTTGGGATTCTATACAGGGAAATTTGTGACAGGGATTGAAGACATGCATCTTTCAGAAATTCCAAAAGGTGCGAAAATACTGAATTTTATCAATGCGCCACTGAGAATTGAAGGACTGGATTCCAGCCAGGTTGTATGCATAGCGGAAATTGAAGAGAAATGACAGGAGACATAAAAATGACAAAAGTAGGATTTATAGGTCTTGGGATCATGGGACTCCCAATGGCCATTAATTTAAAGAATGCAGGGATAGAACTGATGGTGAATGATCTGAATCATCAGTCAGTAAAACAGATGACAGATCTTGGAGCTTTAGAAGGAACAAAGGCGCAGATTGGAAAGGAATGCAGCATTATTTTTATGATCCTTCCAAATGGTATGATTGTGAAGGATGCTGTTTTCGGGAAAGACGGGATTGCATCTGCGGTCAAAAAAGGGACGGTCATATGTGATATGAGTTCTGTGACTCCTGTACAGTCGAAAGAATGCTATAACAGATTGGAAAAGATGGGGGTCAGTTTTGTGGATGCTCCTGTCAGCGGCGGGGAGCCAGGGGCTGTTTCAGGAACACTTGCCATTATGGCGGGAGGCGAACAGGACGCTTTTGACAGACTGATTCCATATTTTGAGATCATGGGATCTTCGGCACTTCTGATTGGAGGAAGCGGCAGCGGCAGCATTACAAAGCTTGCCAATCAGGTGATCGTAAATATGAATATTGCTGCCGTTTCAGAAGCTTTTGTACTTGCATCAAAGGCTGGGGCAGATCCATCCAAAGTGTATGAGGCTATCAGAGGCGGACTGGCCGGAAGTGCTGTCTTAGATGCAAAAATGCCGATGATCCTTGAAAGAAATTTTAACCCGGGAGGGAAGATCTCTATCAATCACAAGGATATTAAGAATGTAGTTGAGACAGCCCATGAAATTGACGTGCCGGTGCCTTTTACCAGTCAGCTTTTTGAGATTTTTCAGGCTCTGAAGGTAGCGGGACATATGAACGACGATCATGCGGGGATCGTGCAGTATTTTGAGAAACTTGCACAGACAGTAGTAAAAAGTACAACGAAAGAATACTGAGAGGTGATGAATCATGGCTGAATATAGGAAGACAGAAGTTCTAAAGCAGTACAGTCCTGTAAATGAAGGGGTAATCGATCGTCTGTTGAACGAAGAAATTAATAAAAGTCAGACAAAGTTTGTTGTTTTGGATGATGACCCTACCGGAATACAGACTGTTCATGATATTTCGGTATTTACAGACTGGTCAAAAGCCAGTATGAGAAAAGGTTTTATTGATGAAAACAGACTATTTTACATATTAACCAATTCCAGGTCGATGACACCGGAACAGACAAGACAGGTGCATGAAGAAATTGCCCGAACAGCAGAAGAAATCTCCCGGGAATTAAATCAGAAATACGTGTTGATCAGCAGGAGTGATTCCACGTTAAGAGGGAATTATCCTTTAGAGACAAATGTTTTAAAGGAAGTCATGGAAAAGCAGGGCGGTCATTCTGTGGACGGGGAGATTTTGTGTTTCTTTTTCAAAGAAGGCGGAAGATATACCATTGATAATGTCCATTATGTAATAGATAATGAAATGCTGGTGCCGGCCGGAGAGACGGAATTTGCCAAAGATAAAACGTTCGGATACAAGAGCTCAGATCTGAGAGAGTATGTAGAAGAAAAAAATCAAGGGTTGTTTAAGGGTAAAGATACCGTCTGCATTTCTCTTGAAATGCTCAGAAACTGTAACTATGCACAAATCGAGCAAAAGCTGATGACTGTTAGAGATTTCAATAAGGTGATTGTCAATGCAGTGGATTACTGTGATCTTAAAGTATTTTGTACTGCGCTTTACCGGGCTATGGGAAAAGGGAAGACATTTTTATTCCGTTCGGCAGCATCCCTGGTAAAAGTGATCGGAGGGGTATCAGACCGGAAGCTTTTGACCAGAGAAGAGATGATAACTAAAGATACAAACCATGGGGGAATTGTAGTAGTGGGTTCTCATACCAATAAGACGACAGCGCAGTTAAAAGAACTCCTGACACTAGACGAGGTAACAGGGATTGAATTTGACTCAGATCTGGTGCTGAAGGGAGATCAGATTTTTGACGGCGAGATCAGCCGGGTGGTCAGTCTTAGTGAACAGATCATAGCATCCGGAAAGACTGCTGTATGTTATACAAAACGCAGGCTGCTGACGGTTGACAATGACAGCAAAATGGAAGCGCTGCTCCGGTCTGTAAAGATATCACAGGGGGTACAGGCTCTGGTGGGAAGACTGAAAATTGTTCCTGCCTTCGTGGTTGCAAAGGGGGGCATTACATCCAGTGATATTGGGACGAAAGCACTTTCAGTGAAAAAAGCAAATGTTATGGGCCAGATCAAACCGGGAATTCCTGTCTGGCAGACAGACGAACAAAGTAAATTTCCGAAAATCCCATATATTATCTTTCCGGGTAATGTAGGAGAGACTTCTACACTGAAAGAGGCTGTTGAGGAATTGATCCGCTGATAAAACGGCGGTTCAGGAAGGAGTGGCAGATGGAACATATGAATCTGTATCTTGCAGAACTGGTTGGAACTGCATTATTTATGGTGTTAGGATTGGGGGTCTGTGCCAATATTTCTTTGAGTAAATCCGGTATGTGCGGGGCCGGAGGTATTGTAGCGGCTCTTGGATGGGGTGTTTCAATGGTGACGGTAGCAGTGTGTTTTGGACCTGTATCCGGAGCTCACTGTAATCCGGCGGTGACGGTAGGTTTTTGGGCAGCAGGAAATTTGAGCGGAAGCCTTGTTCCGGGATACATCATCTCACAATGCATCGGGGCATCTGTCGGAGCTTTGATCATCTGGCAGCTGTATAAAGATCATTTGGATGAAGAAGAGTGTCCGGGTACCAAGCTGGGTGTATTTACCACAGGTCCGTCAATTCAGAATTCCTGGCGGAATTGTCTGTCAGAGATCATGGCAACCTTTTGTCTCATGTTTGTCCTGCTTTCCCTTGGACATCAAAATCCGGCAAATGGAGTGGCAATGTTCTTTGTATTCTGCGGAGTGGCAGGAGGGGTCATGTCTTTTGGGGGACTGACCGGTTATGCCATTAACCCGGCAAGAGATCTTATGCCCCGTATTATCTATACACTTGTCCCTATAAAAAATAAAGAAGGATCAAATTGGGGATATGCATGGGTTCCCATAGCAGGTCCTTTGATGGGAGCATTTCTTGCGGCAATGTTGTATAAAGTGATTTTTTAGCAATTTAAGATTTCAGCAGACATCCTTTTTTCAGAGAGATTAGAAAAAAGGATGTTTTTTTGTTCCATAATAATCTGCGGTGGATGAAAGATTCTGAAAGATATGCTATAGTATTAGGTAATTGTTAACAATATGAAGAGGCTTTTTATAGAAGATGAGGTAGTAGTATGAAAAGTACACAGCTGTTGCAGTCCAAAGCATATGATTATCTGAAAGATCTGATACTGAACGATAAGTTGGAGCATGGGGTCATCTATTCCCAGAAAAAAGTGGCGGAAGAACTGGGAATTTCAAAAACACCTTTGAGAGATGCTGTTTTACGGCTGGAGCAGGAACGATATATTGATGTCTATCCAAGCAAAGGCTTTATGATTCATGAAATGATGGAGGATGATATCAGGGAGACCTATCAAATACGGAATGCTATCGAAACCTTTTGTTTAAAGCAGCTGGTTGCAGATTTGGATTCAGCTAATGCACAAAAATGTTTGATTGATCTGCGGACAAAGATTAAACTGCAGCAGAATCTGATCGAAACAAATGGTTCCAGCGAGGAATTTGCGAGGATCGATTATGAGTTTCATAAAGGTATTGTAGAATTTCTGGGAAATGATGCAATGCTTCATTTATATAAAGAATATATGCACCGTATCTTTTGGCAGAATGTTCTTTCTTTTACACGGGAAGGAAGGATGCAGGAGACAATCAGGGAACATCAGGGGATCATGGATGCTCTGGAAAAGCAGGATGGAGCAGAGCTTGAGAAGCTGCTGAACCGTCACTTATCAGTAGCTGAAAATATTAATCTGGAGCTGATAAAAGAAAAACCAAGGATGTTGTAATGGATAAAAAAGAAGCGATTGTTTGGCAATAGAGAATAAAATAAACGATAGTTTGAAGGCAGAGGAAGAAGAACGAAGTATAAAGGTTTCTAAATCATAAAAACGAAAAGGAATTTATGCTGTACGATAAAGACATACGCGATCCTCTGTTTGATTTTCTGGAGGAGCGCTACCATAAAATTAGGATTATAGAAGAAAAACAGATGGGACGCTCCAGGGCTGATATTGTCATGGTTACAGAAGATTCTGTTTTTGGTATAGAGATTAAGAGCGATGCGGACAGTTATACACGGCTGAACAGACAGGTCAAAGATTATGACCGGTTTTTCGACTATAACTATGTGGTAGCAGGCACCAGACATGCACTGCATATAGAGGAAAAGGTCCCGGAATGGTGGGGAATCATTACGGCAGAAGAGATAGGTGATCAGGTGGATTTCTATCTGCTCCGGAGTCCGGTCAAAAATCCGAAACTCGTGTGGAGAGATAAAATGAAATTGCTATGGAGGCCGGAACTGGCTCATATACAGCAATTAAATCAGCTTCCTAAATACAAACAGAAGAGCAAGGCATTTGTTATTGATAAAATTATAGAGAGGGTTCCTCAGGCTGTATTAAAGACCCAAATCAGTGATGAGCTGTTTGAGCGGGATTATCACGCAATCGAAGATACTATCCGTCTATATAAATCTAGGAAAATTTGACAGGTGTAAAAGGTACTTGCATATTATTTTTTTGAGGATTATAATGACTTCAATGTATCAGCAGCAGTCCGAAAATGAATAGCGGATGATTTGGTCTCTTTATGTTTATCGACATAAGGAGACTTTTTAGTCCGTTATGAAAGCAAAGAAATTCCTCGGCGGAATAAATGAATATTCTGTGAGGCTGCATAAAATGAGAAAGGAAGGACAATATATGAGTTACTACAGTGTAAATCTACCCAGGTATACCATTGGAGAAGGCTGTTATCGGGAAATTCCGGAGAAGGCTCGTTTTCTTGGAAAGACAGCAGTTGTCATCGGAGGAAAGACGGCAATGTCAAAAGCAAAAGAGAAGCTTTTGGAGGGGGTGAAGGATTCTGACGTGCAGATTTTGGACTTTATCTGGTACGGAGGAGATTCTACATACGAAAACGGGAATGCTCTGATGGAGCAGGATGTGGTGAAGCAGGCAGATATGATTTTTGCCGTTGGAGGAGGACGTGCCTGTGATACAGGTAAATATCTGGCCAATGAGCTGGACAAACCGCTGTTTTGTTTTCCTACAGTTGCATCCAACTGTGCGGCAGTGACTGCGATTTCAGTGATTTATCATCCGGATGGTTCTTTTCGCGAATACTACTATCCCAAAGCAGCGGACCATACATTCATTGAATCATCAATTATAGCCGATTCTCCGGGACAGCTCCTCTGGGCAGGGATCGGAGATGCCCTGAGCAAGGAATGTGAGGCCGTGTTTGCGTCCCGGGAAGATGAGTTATCTCATACGCCTATGATGGGAGTCCAGCTGAGCCGTATTTGTACAGCTCCGCTGATAGACTATGGAAAAAAAGCGCTGGAAGATTTAAGGAAGAAAAGAGTTTCCTATGAACTGGAACAGGTGACGCTGGATATTATCATCAGTACAGGACTTGTTTCCAATATGGTCAGCAGTGCGCCTGATTACTACTATAATTCAAGTCTGGCACATTGTGTATATTATGGATCAACGGTTACGGAGGGAGGGCACCGTCATCTTCATGGGGAAGTAGTGGCCTTAGGAGTACTGTGTCTGCTCACATTTGCGAAAGAGTTTGAAGAACGTGATAAAATCGCAAAATTCAATCTGAGTATGGGGCTTCCGGTTTGTTTTGATGATATAGAAGTGTGTGAGAACGAATTTTATGCAATGGCAGATAAGGCTCTTACAACGACAGAATGGGAGTTTCGTCCAAAGAAAAGCGGAGTGACAAAAGCAAGTTTTATTCAGTGCATGAAAGAAACAAATATTTACGGAAGAGCATTGAAAGAATGTCTTACTTCATAAATTTGGTGAAATTATGTCTATATCTGAAAGAATATCTTGAAAAGAGTCTGAAACAGTTGTAAAGTAAACCTTATCGTGCGAAGCGCGCCAAGCCCCAAGGGCATAAAATACGGTGTGCCCTGTGGGTAGAGCTTATCGCGCAGAGCGTATTTCACTGAAAAATAGATGATCTCTGTAAAACCTAGGAGTAAAGAAAATGATTGAGATGAATCAAGATGAGTTTGATGCCCTGACAGAATACATTCAGAAAAGATATGGGATGAAGCTTTCCAACAAAAGAAATTTAATTCAGTGCAGGATTCAGCATGAGCTGGAACGGCTGCATCTGGAGAGTTTTTTGGAGTATGTAAAGACAGTAAAGAAAGATCCGGAGACAGAACAGAATTTAATTGATCTTACAGCCACGAATTATACATATTTTATGAGAGAAAGCGGGCAGTTTGAGTATCTTGAGCATGAAATATTACAGAGATTAAGAGATAGAGAAAACGTATTTCGCATATGGAGCGCAGGATGTGCCACTGGTGAGGAATGCTACACGATTGCCATTACAGCGGAGGAATGCCGCAGACGGGGGTGGAAACTTCCCAAAATTGAGATTACCGGGACAGACATCGCAAAACACGAACTCACACAGGGAGAGGAAGGAAAGTACCTGCCCCGGCAGCTTATAAAAGTTCCGGTGGACTGGAAGATGAGATATTTTAAGAAGGATGGAACTGTTTATGCAGTGACTCAGCTGATTAAGGATATGGTGCGGTTCCGCTATCACAACCTGGCAGAGCTTCAGTGGCCGGATGAGCAGTATGATGTGATTTTCTGCCGGAATGTGATTGTGTATATGGATATCCAAAAGAAAAAAGAGATTTTGCAGGGTCTTTATCAGTCTTTAAAACCGGGAGGATATTTATTTCTCGGGAACGGAGAAATTATTCGGCCGGGGCACGGGAAGTGGGAGTTTTTAGGACATTCTGTTTATCAAAAAAAGTAATACGGACAGTCTCAGGTTTTTGATCTGGGGCTGTTTTTTCATGTATTAGATAAAGTAATACCTATATTGTTTAAAGGGTATTTGTTATAATATTTTAGATCAAAAGATATCTTTACATGGCAATGAGCAATTATTTGCAGCGAAATATAAATTGTATTTGCCCACATGATGAAGAGTTGAGAGCGGAAACAGAGAGTCAGAAAGCAATAAATTTTTATAGCAGAAGGAGAAAAAGGACGAGGAATTATAATGGAAGCTACATCTGAAAGCAAACCAAAGAGATATACTTGTATAGGAATTTTAGCCCATGTGGATGCGGGAAAGACAACCTTGTCGGAAGGTCTGCTCTATGAGAGCGGCAGCATCCGGAGCATGGGAAGAGTTGATAATAAAGATGCGTTTTTGGATACCCATGAGATTGAGAGGAACCGGGGGATTACTATATTTTCAAAGCAGGCAGTGTTCCGGTTCGGAGAAATGGAAATTACACTCCTGGATACACCGGGTCATGTGGATTTTTCTGCCGAGATGGAACGGACTCTGCAGGTTCTTGATTATGCGGTCCTTGTGATCAGCGGTGCCGACGGGGTGCAGGGTCACACGCAAACGCTGTGGAGCCTGTTGGAGAAATACAAAATTCCGACCTTTTTATTTATCAATAAGATGGATCAGCCGGGTACTGACAAACAATGGATTTTGACAGAATTAAAAAATCGGCTCGATGAGGGCTGTGTTGATTTCAGCAGGGAGTGCGGTGAGGATTTTTATGAAGATATCGCAGTTTGCGACGAAGGACTGCTCAACACATACTTAGACAGCGGAAGGATTGGCAGCAGGGATATTGCAGAGATCATTGCAGAGAGAAGGGTATTTCCCTGCTATTTCGGGTCTGCATTGAAAGCAGACGGAGTCCGGGAATTTCTGCAGGGAATTGGGTCTTATACCCGGCCTGTGGATTATCCCGAAGAATTCGGAGCAAAGGTGTTTAAAATCTCCAGGGATGAGCAGGGCAGCCGCCTGACTCATTTAAAAGTCACAGGAGGTGTGCTGAAAGTAAGATCGGCGCTGATACAAAAACCCAAAGAGGAAAAGGTCAGTCAGATCAGGATTTATTCCGGAGAAAAATATCAGACGGCGGAGGAAGCACAGGCAGGAATGATCTGTGCGGTCACAGGGCTTGCGGATACCCGTCCGGGAGATGGGTTTGGTATCGAGGATACCGGGTATGAGCCGGCGCTGGAACCGGTGCTTACTTATCAGGTCATACTGCCGGAAGGAGTGAGTGCTGGAGTAATGCTCCCAAAATTGAGGCAGCTTCAGGAGGAAGAACCTGAACTTCATATTGTTTGGAATGAGCAGCTTCAGGAGATCCAGGTGCAGATCATGGGGGAAGTGCAGCTGGAAATACTGAAAAGCCTGATTGCAGAACGGTTTGATACAGAAGTTGAATTCGGGACTGGAAATATTGTCTACAAGGAGACTATTAAAAATACAGTGGAGGGTGTTGGGCATTTTGAACCTTTGAGGCACTATGCGGAAGTACATCTTTTCATGGAGCCGTTGGAGCCGGGAAGCGGTCTTCAGTTTGATACTCAGTGCAGTGAGGACATGCTGGATAAAAATTGGCAGAGGCTGATCCTGACTCATCTTCAGGAACGGGAGCATTCCGGAGTCCTCACCGGTTCGGCGATAACTGATATGAAGATCACGTTAGCGGCGGGCCGGGCACATTTAAAACATACCGAGGGCGGTGATTTCCGGCAGGCTACTTACCGGGCGGTGCGCCAGGGCCTGAAACAGGCGGAGTCGGTCCTTTTAGAGCCGTACTATGAGTTTCGCCTGGAAGTGCCTCAGCAGATGGTGGGACGGGCTATGTCGGATATTGAGCGGATGTACGGAGAGTTTGAGAATCCTCAGACAGAGGGAGAGATGTCAGTTCTGACCGGAAGTGCTCCGGTCTCAGAGATGAACGGCTACCAGAGAGAAGTCATAGCTTACGCGAAGGGAAGGGGCCGTCTTTTTTGTGCCCTTAACGGTTACAGGCCCTGTCACAATGCAGACGAAGTGATCGAAAATACCGGCTATGATTCTGAACGGGATACAGATAATCCGACGGGTTCTGTCTTCTGCTCACACGGGGCAGGATTTACAGTGAGCTGGGACAAGGTCAAGGATTATATGCATGTGGACAGCCAGCTTACAGATAATGAAAAAGAGACAGAGGAAGAGAATGCGGTGCGCCGTTCTTATACCGAAGAAGAATGGATTGATACGGAGGAGATCGACCGGATTCTGGAACAGACTTATTTTGCGAACCGAAAGAAAAAGACCGGATGGGCCAAAAAGAAACTGGAGAGGACAATAGATGATTATAAGAGTTCGGCTTTCAGGGCTTCAGTGAAGAAAAAGCCGGGTGAAAAATATCTGCTGGTGGACGGCTATAATATTATCTTTGCCTGGGAGGATTTAAGAGAACTGGCAGAGGCAAATATCGACGCTGCCAGAGGAAAACTTTTGGATATTATGAGCAACTATCAAGGAATCAGAAAATGTCAGCTGATCGTTGTTTTTGATGCCTACCGCGTTGTGGGCCATGATACGGAGATACTCGATTATCATAATATCCATGTGGTATATACGAAGGAAGCGGAGACTGCAGATCAATATATAGAGAAGTTTGCGCACGAACATGGACGGAAATATGATGTTACGGTGGCCACCTCTGACGGCATGGAACAGATCATTATCCGGGGCCAGGGGTGTTCTCTGCTCTCAGCCAGGGAACTGCTGGAAGAAGTGAATCTCGCCAATCAAACACTCAGAGAAAAATATTTAGAAAAGCAGCAAAAGGACCGCAGTTATTTGCTGGACTCTATGTCTGAGGAGGAGCTGAAAAAGATAAGAGATTTAGAATAAGCCAAAAGCGAGGAGGAGAACAAATGCAGCTGGGGATTACGATTACGTTACAAAAGCATCTGAAGGTAAAACAGCCGCCGTATGGGCAGCCCACCGACTTGTTTTTTTGCTGGGAACTGCATGTTATACGTTTTATGGGAAAAAGAGCATTGGCTATGGTCAATGCAAACAATCGGTTCTTTGTGATGCTCGCGGGAATGAAAGCAGCGGACTGGAAAGTGCTGCCCGAAAGGGCAGAAGAAGCCATAGAGGCCGGTCTGCGCAGTGAGGGATATAAAGAGGAGCAGATCAATGCTTACTTTAATCTGGCCGGAGCGCTAAAGATCACAAAGACTCACGGGCGGAAGCCTGTGGCAGGGCTTAATAAGGCAATAGAACGCCTGGATTATACAGATGAGCCCTGGAATCTGGGAGAGATGTATCAGGAGGATATTTGTCATTGGGTGAACCGAGATATTTGTTCGCCGGCCGGTTTTGAGACATATGATCATCCGTGCGCATTATTGGAAGAGGATATGAAACGGGTTGGAATTGTTAAGAGAGGGAAAGGGCAATGATGCTTAGGAGACAGGATAAGGTTGGAATAGTATGCTGTTCCAACGGACTTTCAGACTCGGCCCGGCCCGCTGTGATGCCGCTGGAAAATGCCCTGAAGGAGCTGGGATTAAAACCAGTCTTCAGCCGGTATCTTTATGCCGGTTCCTCAGTTTTTGACAGAACCGGGAGGCAGCGCGCAGGGGAACTTATGGAGTTTTACCGGAATCCCGGAATCAGGGCGGTCTTCGATATTTCGGGAGGAGATCTGGCCAATGAAGTTCTGACGAATTTAGACTTTCAAGTCATAAGAGAACATCTAAAACCATTTTTCGGATACAGCGATCTCACTGTAATCGTAAACGCAGTCTTTCAGCAGACAGGCCGGAAATCTTATTTGTACCAAGTCCGGAATCTGGTCATGGATCACTCAGAAGAGCAGAAAAAGAATTTTAAAGATTCACTGCTTGGAAACGGTAACGGCCTGTTTCAGTTCAGGACCAGGCTGATCAGAGGAACATCAATGGAAGGCATGGTGGTGGGAGGAAATATCCGCTGTCTGCTGAAGCTGGCAGGAACCCCGTTCTGGCCGGATATGCAGGATAAGATCTTATTCCTGGAGAGCAGAGGAGGGGAGGTTCCTCAGATGGTCACGTATTTAAACCAGTTAAAACAGATTGGAGTCTTTGAGCAGGTCAATGGAATTTTACTCGGAACATTTACAGCAATGGAAGCCGGAGGATGTCTTCCAAGGATGGAGGAGTTGGTGAAGAATACGGCTGGTCCGGGAATTCCCATTGCAAAGACGGAGGAAATCGGTCATGGGACAGATTCAAAATGTCTGATTATTGGAAAGAAATATAGATTCGGCGTATAGATACTTGACAGGCTAGTGTTCACTACCCTATACTGAAGATGACAGAAGCTAGCAATTACTAGCCATATATGGCGTGTCAAAGGAGGGCAAGAGTATGCAGGATTTTCGGCTGGAGAAGTATTTAAGTGACGGGGTTGAACGTATCCTCCGCGGTATTTTGAGAGTTTCAGATCCAAGGGGAAGCTTTTTTATGCTGAAATTTATGGCGGCGGAAAAAAGAGCACGAAGATTAAGAGAAATTGCAGAAGAAGAGGGCGGGCATATTCCGCCATTTTTAATTGCAAGTATTACGAGTCAATGCAATCTTCACTGCAAAGGATGTTATGCCAGGGCCAGCGGAGCCTGTGCTGAAGAGCTGCATGAGGGGGAACTCACCGGTGCACAGTGGGATGATATTTTTGGTCAGGCAGAAAAACTGGGCATAAGTTTCATCTTGCTGGCCGGAGGGGAACCTTTGATGCGCAGGGATGTGATAGAATCTGCAGGCAGGCATAAAAAGGTGATCTTTCCGGTGTTTACGAATGGGACTATAATGCAGGAAGACTGCCTTACATTGTTTTCGGAAAACAGGAATCTGCTTCCGGTGCTGAGCATTGAAGGCGGCAAGGAACAGACGGATGCCAGGAGAGGAAGCGGAGTCTATCAAAGGCTCAGACAGGCCATGGGAAGTTTAAAAAAACGGAGCCTTTTATTTGGCGCATCGGTTACGGTGACAAGGGAAAATCTTTACGAGGTCACGTCGGAAGAATTCCTCGGTGAACTTGGAACAAATGGCTGTAAGGCGGTCGTTTATGTGGAATATGTACCGGCTGACGGAAAGACAGAGTATTTAGCTCCGGGGGAAGAAGAGAGAGAAGCGTTGGAAAAAAGGATCCGAAAGCTCAGAGAGGAACAGGAGGATATGGTGTTTATATCGTTTCCGGGAGATGAAAGGGCTTCGGGAGGATGTCTGGCGGCAGGCAGGGGATTTTTCCATATCAATGCATCCGGCGGCGCAGAGCCCTGTCCGTTTTCTCCCTATTCAGATACCAGTTTGGTACATACAAGCCTCAAAGAGGCACTGCAGTCTCCACTTTTTTCGAGACTGCAGGAAAGCGGAAGCCTTGAGAAATTTCATACCGGAGGCTGTGCCCTGTTTGAACAGGAACAGCTGGTAAAAGATTTATTACAGGGAGAGAGATGATGAATACAAAAGAACGGATTGTGAAAGAAGCGCTCACGCTATTTTCTAAACATGGGTATCAGGGGACCAGTGTGAAAAACATTGCGGATGCGGTAGGCATAAAAGACAGTTCCTTATATAAACATTTCAAAAGCAAGAAAGAAATATTTGATACGATTGTTCAGGAGATGTCGGTTCGGATGGAACAGATGTCCAAGGAGTACGGTCTGCCCGATGAACACGATATGGCAGAAGCCGCAGAGCTTTATGGAAGTATCAGCGAGGAAGGGATTCTTGCTCTCAGTGAAAAGATTTTCCTGTTTTATCTGAAAGATGAATTTGCGTCTAAGTTCCGCAGGATGCTCGTGATCGAGCAGTACAGGGACAGAGAGGTGTTTGAAGTGTACCGGGGGCTTTTTATGGATGCGGCAGTGTCCTATCAGACAGAATTGTTTGCGGAAATGACCGCCAGGGGCATTTTCCATGGGAAAGACCCAAAAGCCATGGCAGTTAATTTTTATGCCCCGATTTTTTTCCTGCTGAACCGATATGACCAGGAACCGGACAAGGAAGAAGAGGCATTGGAGGCGTTGAGAAAACAGGTAATGGAATTTTCGAGGCTGTATAAATAGACAGAACTTATACTATGAGAGGGGGAAATATGAAATTAATCATTCATGATCTGGACGAAGAAGAATTCAAAAATATATTTTCTGAACCGGACGAAGATGTAGTCCTGATAGGAAACAGCGGGGAAATCCTTAATTGTATCGGCTGTTTCGGATGCTGGATCAAGACTCCGGGCAAATGTATTATAAGAGACCAGTATGGTGATATGGGAGAACTGCTTGCCCGGTGTGAGGAGGCCCGGATCATCAGCCGGTGCTGTTACGGAGGCTACAGTCCTTTTGTGAAAAATGTGCTGGACCGGAGCATCCCTTATCTGCATCCGTATTTTAAGATTAAGAATGGCGAAATGCACCACAAACAGAGATACGATAAAATATTAAAATTAAAAGTGGGATTTTACGGAGAATGTATATCAGAAGATGAGAAGCGGACTGCAGAGGAGCTTGTTAGAGCTAATGCGGTCAATCTGTATGCCCAGGTGCAGGGAGTACGGTTTGTGAAAACACCGGATGAGTTAGGAGGAAGGTAACATGAAGATTGTATGTATCAACGGAAGTCCTAAGCCTTCAGGGAGCAGTTCCGGGGTTATTTTAAAGGAACTCAGAGATTTGCTGAAAGGGCAGAACATAAAAGAAATTTCTGTCCGAAAGCCGGAATTGACGGAAGTAATGAAAGCAGCAGTCATGGACAGCGAGTGCCTTGTATTTGCGTTTCCTCTATATGTGGACAGTGTACCTTCTCATCTGACGGCTGTGCTGCAGCAGATGGAAAAATTCTTTCAGGAATCTGAGACTGACAGGATGGTCTATGCGGTTGTAAACTGTGGATTTTACGAAGGATATCAAAATCATATTGCCCTAAACATTATGAAGTGCTGGTGTAAGAAAGCAGGTCTCTCATGGGGACAGGGCCTTGGCCTCGGCGGGGGAGGAATGATCCCCATGCTTTCTGATATACCGGAAGGAAAAGGAATCAAGAAAGATTTCTCCGCTGTGCTGAAAGAGATGGCGTGCAGTATCAGCACCGGGCGGAAAGCCGAAGACCGGTTTGTTTCTCCGGGGATACCGAGAATCATGTATAAGCTGGCTGGCCAGATGGGATGGAGAAAACAGATCAAAGAAAATGGACTTTCAGTAAAGGAACTGTCCAGAAGGATTTTAAAATAAGTATTTTACGGGGGACTGGATCATGAGAAGAAAAGATAGGGAAATCACAGATCCTGCGAAGATCAGGGCAATTATTTCGGCGTGCAGCTGCTGCAGGCTGGGATTTGCGGATGGAGAAAGCGTCTATATCGTGCCTTTAAGTTTTGGATACTGTGAGGATGGCGAGAAGAGGACTTTTTATTTCCATAGTGCAGGTGAGGGCAGAAAAATTGAATTGATCTCCAAAAATCCCTGTGCAGGGTTTGAACTGGATACAAATTATAAGCTGAATGAGAGTACAAAAGCCTGCGGCTATTCCGCCCGGTTTCAGAGTGTTGTAGGAAGCGGAAATGTATCATTTGTGGAAGATACGAATGAAAAAAGAAAGGCGCTTTTGGCTATTATGTATCAAAACACCGGGAAAGAAGAGTGGGAGTTTTCAGAGGAAATGTTTGACGCAGTATGTACTTTTAAGCTGGAAGTGAGTGAGATGTCCTGTAAGGAGCATTCCTAAAGCAAGAAATGTAAAATATTTCTAAAATTTAAAGAAGGGTATACCACACCCGGGGAAATTGTTATATAATAGCAGTATTCATGAAAACCAGATGTTGATGGAGAAGGTATATGGACACTTTAGAATATTTAACAAAAGAGGTACAAAAGTTTTGTGAGGACAGAGACTGGGATCAGTTTCACGGGCCAAAGGATCTGGCCATCGGGTTGTCAACCGAGTCCAATGAGCTTCTGGATCTGTTCCGGTTCAAATCAGAGGAACAAATGGGGGAGATGATGGATCGGGATACAGCACGGGAACGCATATCGGAAGAACTTGCGGATGTGTTTTTCTTCCTTCTCCGCTTTTCTCAGATGTATGAATTTGATTTGAAAGATTCTCTCCTTGCTAAAATTGAAAAAAACGGAGAAAAGTATCCCGTGGATAAAGTAAAAGGAAAGAATTTAAAGTATACGGAGTTAAAAACTACTACAGAATGAAAGGTTACATATGGAGGATGCACGCGGATTACTGAAACAATATTTCGGATTTGATGACTTCCGGGAAGGCCAGAAGCCTTTAATCGACGCGGTTTTAGACGGGCGGGACGTTTTGGGTATCATGCCCACGGGTGCCGGGAAATCGCTCTGCTTTCAGATCCCTGCGCTGATGATGCCGGGGATTACGCTGGTTGTTTCCCCTTTGATCTCTCTGATGAAGGATCAGGTGGGAGCATTGAATCAGGCCGGGATACATGCAGCTTTTCTGAACAGCTCATTGAGCATGGGACAGTATAGAAAAGCCCTGGATCTGGCACGGGAAGGCAGGTATAAGATCATATACGTGGCTCCGGAGCGGCTGGAGACAGAGGGATTTTTACGGTTTGCTCTTTCGCCCGGCGTGGATATTTCTTTTTTGGCTGTGGATGAAGCACACTGTGTATCTCAGTGGGGACAGGATTTCCGTCCCAGCTATTTAAAGATTCTTTCCTTTTTGGAGAAGCTGCCGAGGCGTCCGGTTTTAGGGGCGTATACGGCTACGGCCACTGTGGAGGTAAAAGAGGATGTCCTGGATATCCTAAATCTGAGAGACCCGCTGGTCGTGACAACAGGATTTGACCGGGCAAATCTGTTCTTTGGAGTTAAGAAGCCCAGAGATAAATACCGGGAATTAGAATCCTATTTAAGAGAGAAAGAAGAAAAAATGCCGGGAAGCAGCGGCATTGTGTACTGCCTTTCCAGAAAAAGTGTGGAAGAAGTATGTTATCAGCTCAGAGAAGCAGGATTTTCGGTGACCAGATACCATGCGGGACTGTCGGATACAGAACGGCGTGAGAATCAGGATGACTTTATTTATGACCGGAGACAGATCATGGTGGCAACCAATGCGTTCGGCATGGGTATTGATAAACCGGATGTGCGTTTTGTCATTCATTATAATATGCCGAAGAATATGGAAAGCTATTATCAGGAAGCCGGAAGGGCAGGACGAGACGGAGAGCCAGCAGAATGTATCCTCTACTTTGGTGCCGCCGACCAGAGGACCAATCGTTTTTTGATTGAACACGGCGAGGATAATCAGGAACTGGACGAGGAGACCCGCAGGATCGTCATGGAAAAGGATCTGGGGCGGCTGAAACAGATGACATTCTACTGTGCAACCAGCGGCTGTCTGCGGCATTATATCCTTGATTATTTTGGAGAAGAAAGCAGCGCGGAATGCCGGAACTGCAGTAACTGTTTAGAAGAATTTGATCTTTTGGATGTGACAGAGCAGGCAGAGGCAGTTGTCAGATGTATCGAAGGCTGTCAGAGAAGTTTTGGAGTCAATCTGATCGTGGATGTCCTGAGAGGGGCAGACAATCAAAAGATTCGTCAGAGAGGACTGGAGGAAAATCCGGAATATAAGGCATTGCCGGATATGACAGTTCCGAGACTGAAACAGCTGATCAATGAGATGATGATGCAGGGATTTTTAAACCTGAGCAATGATGACTATCCGGTAATAGAATTGACAGACCGGTCCGAAGAGCTTTTGAGCGGTGAAAAACTTGTCATAAAAGTTCCGAAGAGAGAAGAAAAACAGGCGCCGAAAGCCAGGAAAAAGAAGGCCGGAGCTGCTTCTGCCCTGGAAGAAAAAGATATGGGTCTGTTCGAAGAACTCAGGAAGCTTCGGATGGAGATCGCAAAGGAGGAGAAGATACCGCCGTATATGGTATTTTCGGATAAGACGCTGGCAGGCATGAGTGAGGTAAGACCGCAGACTCTGGATGAGATGCTTAATATAAGCGGAGTGGGACAGTTTAAGCTTGAAAAATACGGGGAGAAGTTTCTTGAGAGTATTAAAAAGTATGAAGAATAAGAAAGACAGAGAACTGAAGGAGGAGATGAAATGGCTGTCAGAAAGATCCGTACCGGAAATGATCCGATATTAAAGAAAAAGTGTAAGACGGTGCCTGAGGTGGATGACAAGGCAAGGCAGCAGCTTGACGATCTGATGGACACTCTGCACAGCTCAGATAATGGGGCGGCTCTTGCCGCGAACCAGGCGGGCATTCTCAGGAGAATGATCGTCATCGACTATGAGGGATATTATTTAAAGTTGGTAAACCCTGTAATCGTTGAGAGCAGCGGATCACAGGAGTGTGTGGAAGGGTGTTTAAGTTTTCCGAACCGTTTCGGTAAAACCATACGTCCGGCCAGAGTGAAGGTAGAAGCGCTGGATGAAAACGGACATGAAGTATCTTATACGGTGGTAGGTGAGATGGCAAAGTGTTTCTGCCATGAGATCGATCATTTGGATGGAGAAGTATTCATAGATAAAGTATATGAATACGTAGGAATCGATGAGTAAAGAAAAGGTCCTCGTTTTGTTCGGTGACTCTCTCACCGACTACTTTCCTATGGAATTGTTTCAAGATGTGGAGGCGCAGGTTTATAACAGAGGTGAGGCGGGCAATACAGTGCCGGAGATGGCTGCCAGGGCAGAGATGGATGTGGTTTCGCTGAAACCGGATTTAGTTCTAATGCAGGGCGGGGCCAATGATTATCTGCTTCCTTTTTACCGGGGCGCAGAGGTGGTAGCCGGTCAGTTGTTGAGGACGGCAGAGCGGATTTTGGAGAAACTCCCGGGGACAAGGATTTGTATCGAATCACTGTATCCAATGTATACGAAAAAAACAGGAAATGGAATTCCTTTCTGGTCAGAAGGGAAGTCAAACAAAGAGATACAGGCTGTTAATTCAGAAATTGAGAGACTTTGCGGGGAAAAAGAAATACCATATGTGGATGTTTACCGGGAATTGATCGGGGAGGATGGAGAACTGCCGCTTTCTTATACGGTAGATGGTGTTCATCTCAGCAGAAAGGGATATGAACAGGTGTGGAAGGTATTGTCCGGGGTGTTGACAGCGGAAAAATTCCTGAGATAGAATTGTGGATAAAATGTGCCTGAGACGGAAAAGGAGAAAAATATGGGAGAAAAAAGGCTTTCAGACAGTGCGGCAGAGGAGATCCTTGCGATGATCACGGTTGAAAAACGGTTTCTGCCCGGTGATAAACTGCCCAATGAAAATGAACTCTCACAGGAGATGGAGATCAGCAGGACGACACTTCGGGAAGCGGTCCGGGCCTTGGTCGCCAATGGTATTTTGGAGATTCAAAGGGGCCGGGGGACATTTGTGAAACAGGATATCGACACGGATGATGTGAAGCTGCTCACGCCTTTGAAAGATGTCAAGGTGAATGCTGGGGAGCTCTATGAGATGAGATTGATCTTCGAGCCGGAAGCGGCCTATTATGCGGCTTTGAGAGCCAGTGACAAGGAACTTGACCGGATTCTTTCTTTCGGGCGTCAGGTGGAAGAAAAGATCCGGAAGAAGGAAGACCGGACAAATGAAGAGCAGATGTTTCACAGATCCATTGCTAAGGCTACTCACAATGAGTTTATGAATCAGCTGATGCCTGTGATCTATCAGGGAATCGGAGAGGGAGTCACGCTGTCCAGGCAGAAAGAGATGGCGGTACAGGATACCTTAAAGGATCATCAGCTGATCATGGAGTTTCTGGAAGCCAGAAATGCGGAGGGAGCCAGGAGCGCTATGAGGATTCATATCCTACATGCAATGAAAGAATTAAAAATATAAAGTTCAAGAGAAGGCGCAGGCCTTCTTTTTTTTATTACTTAGGAAAGACCTTGTCACGCTAATGTGTGAAAGTGTTTCCTGAGTAATAAAAAACGCTCCGCGGGTTGTACACAGATGCGTAAGGAAATCATTTGACTACGTCAAACCGCATCTGGTACGCAAAGTTGTCAAGCCCCTCAAAGAGGTAGGGTTGGGAAGCTGAGGTAGGCTTGCCCACTTTATTCTTTCTAAAATAGATACTATGTATATATTGACATTAGACATCATATGAATTATAATACAACAAACAAGAGGTATGATGTCTTAAATTAAGAGGAGGTTATTATGATGAGAAGTGACCGCATAAAACAAGGTGATAAAGCAGCCCCGCAGCGTTCTCTGCTGTATGCTCTGGGTTTCACGGAAGAAGAAATGGAACGGCCGCTGATCGGTATTGTCAGCTCAAAAAATGAAATTGTCCCGGGACACCGAAATTTGGATAAAATTGAGGAGGCAGTTAAGCAGGGGGTGGCTTTAGCAGGAGGAGTGCCTGTTGTATTTCCGGCTATCGCCGTATGCGACGGCATTGCCATGGGACATGAGGGAATGAAATATTCTCTGGTGACCAGAGAACTGATTGCCGATTCCACGGAAGCTATGGCCGAGGCTCATCCTTTCGACGGACTTGTGATGATACCAAACTGTGATAAAAATGTGCCGGGACTTCTAATGGCGGCGGCAAGGCTTAATATTCCGTCCATCTTTGTAAGCGGCGGGCCGATGCTGGCAGGAACCATGAAGAAAAAGAGGATCAGCTATTCCACGGTATCAGAAGCAGTGAGCAGACATCAGACAGGTGAGATCACAGCAGAGGAACTCAGGGTGTGTGAACAAAAGGCATGTCCCACCTGCGGTTCCTGTTCCGGTATGTTTACGGCCAACAGCATGAACTGTCTGACCGAGGTGCTGGGCATGGGGCTTCCGGGAAACGGTACAATACCGGCGGTTTACTCTGAAAGAATCAGGCTGGCAAAGAGAGCGGGCATGCAGATTATGAAGCTGGTGAAGAAGGGGATCAGGCCATCGGATCTTATGACTGAGAAGGCATTTGAAAATGCCCTGGCAGTGGATATGGCTTTGGGATGCAGCACAAACAGCATGCTCCATCTTCCTGCTATTGCCCATGAGTGCGGAATCCGAATGGACTTAACCATGGCGAATGCTATTTCGGAAAAAGTACCGAATCTGTGTCATCTGGCGCCGGCCGGAGAGAGCTATGTTGAAGACCTGAACGAAGCCGGCGGCATTCCTGCAGTTCTGCATGAGCTGGATAAACTGGGACTGATCCGCACGGATCTGCTTACCTGTACTTTAAAGACAGTGGCTGAGAATATCAAAGGAAAAGAAATCAGGGATAAAACGGTGATCCGGCCTGCAGAGGACCCATACAGCAGGACCGGAGGGATTGCTGTTTTAAAAGGCAATCTGGCGCCGGAAGGATGTGTGGTGAAGCGGTCTGCGGTGGCAGAAGAGATGCTCTGCCACAGTGGAAGAGCAAGAGTCTTTGACGGTGAGGAAGCAGCCCTTGAAGCAATCTATGCCGGCAGGATCGAACCCGGAGATGTAGTGGTCATCCGGTATGAGGGCCCCAAAGGGGGACCAGGTATGCGTGAAATGCTGAATCCTACTTCTGCTATTATGGGCAGCGGTCTTGGAGACAGCGTGGCACTGATCACGGACGGCAGATTCTCAGGCGCCACAAGAGGAGCGGCCATCGGACATGTTTCACCGGAGGCGGCCGTAGGAGGACCTATCGCCCTGGTGGAAGAAGGGGATCTGATTGAAATCAATATCCCTGACCATAAAATCCAGCTTCTGGTAGATGAGGAAGAGATCAAAAACAGAAAAAGCAGATGGCAGCCAAGACAGCAGAAATTAAAAAACGGATACTTGAAAAGGTATGCCAGAAGTGTCACATCAGGCAGCACAGGCGCCATTTTAGAGTAATACTATTTGGGAAATATAAAGATGACAGAGGTTTTTTGGAACCTCTGTCATATTTTTTGCGTCTATAAAAAGAGATGACGCACAAAAGTTAATTAGAGGAATTAACCAAATATTAGATTGAAATGAAGCTATTGTTCCTTAATGTCTTGGTTAAATTGTGGAAAATGAACTTAATGATTGACAGCCTGAAATGATTCTTCTATGATGTAGTTGTAATTAAGGAATAGTGTTCCGGATAACGGAACAAATGAAAGGAGGCAGTATGAAAACATTAGTTTATGCCGGACCTGGAAAGGTGCAAGTTCAGGAGAAACCTTTTCCTGAACTAAAGCCGGGACAGGTGCGCATAAAGGTGCATTACTGTGGTATATGCGGCTCTGATATCGGGATTTTTTCGGGGAAACATCCCAGAGCAAAGGCACCGCTTGTACTGGGACATGAATTTATCGGCATCATAGAAGAAACTGCAGAGGACAGCAAAAAATTTAAAAAGGGGGACAGGGTTGCGCCATATCCGCTTTTGTCCTGCGGGGAATGCTTTGCCTGTGCCAATGGGATCCCTCATGTGTGCAGTACTTTAAAGCTGATCGGAATCGATGTGGACGGAGGAATCGCGGAGTTTGTCTGCTGCGATGAGAATGTATTGTTTAAGCTTGATGACGGTATTACGGATAAGGCGGCAGCAGTGATTGAACCTTTGGCAGTGATCATAAGGACGATGCACCAGGCAGATTTTCAAATGCTGAATACAGCGGCGGTCATCGGGGCAGGACCGATCGGAGTACTCACTGGAATTGTACTAAAACATGCGGGAGCTTCCAGAATCATTATTTCTGACGTAGATCAGCAAAGGCTGAACATCTGCAAAGAGTTCGGACTTGAAACGGTGAATGTACAAGATCAGAACCTGGAAGAGTACATAGAACAACAGACAGATGGAGCCGGTGTTGATACAGTGTTTGAGTGCAGCGGTTCTGCTCAGGCGGCGGCACAGATGACAAAGATATGCCGGATCGGAGGCAGGATCTGTCTGACCGGCGTACATAAAGAACCCCATGCAGTCAATCTGCAGGATGTAAACTTTAAAGAGCAGACATTGGTGGGAAGCCGTGTCTATACAAAGAGGGAATTCGGGCAGGCAGTCAAATATGCAGAAATGATCTGCAGTGACCTGGAAAAAGTGGTGACACACATAGTGGATCTCAAAGATGCAGATACTGTATTTGATTTGATCGGTGATCCGAAGCAAAGCACACTGAAGGTTTTAGTAGACTGCAGTATGAAAAATGAAGGTTGATGACAGGGGGTCAGAAAATGAAGAAGTTATCAGATGCAACTTTATTGCCGCAGTCAGGCATCAGAAGGATGTTTGACCTGGCAAAGAATAAAGAAAATACCATCAGTTTTGTTCTTGGAGAACCGGACTTTGACACACCTAAAAATGTAATAAAGGCGGCACAAAAAGCACTGGAAGAGGGACAGACCCATTACACGGACAACTCCGGAATTCTGCCTTTAAGACAGGCTATTGCCAGAGAAACAAAGAAGTATGATCATGTGGCCTATAATCCGGAAAATGAAATCCTTGTATGTACCGGAGGCATGGAGGCCCTGTATCTGAGCATGGCTACCCTCCTGGATCCGGGGGATGAAGTGCTTATTTCAGACCCGTGCTATGCAAATTATTATGGGCAGATCAGCATGAATCACGGGGTGCCGGTTCCGGTTCCCGTGTACGAAGAGAATGGTTTTAATTTTACCTATGAGGGGCTTTCAAAAGCAGTGACAGACAAGACAAAAGCCATACTGCTCAATTCTCCGTGCAATCCTACGGGGGCAGTGGCAGGACGGGAAGTCATGGAAGATATTGCAAGAGTGGCTCTGGAACACGACCTGTATGTGGTCTATGATGCGGTTTACAAACATCTGCTGTATGAGGGTGAATATGTGAATATCGCATCTCTGGACGGCATGAAAAACAGAACAATTTACATTGATTCCTGTTCAAAGACCTATGCTATGACAGGATGGAGGATCGGATATCTGGCAGGACCGAGGGAGATTGTGAGTCTGATGCCAAAACTTCAGGAAAATGTACCTTCCTGCGTCACCACATTTGCCCAGTACGGTGCGGTAGAGGCGATCAGCAATGGGCAGGAATCCATAAAGCAGATGCATGACCAGTATGCAGAGAGAAGAAAGGCACTCCTGGAATGTATTGAGAATATCGAAAAGATTTCCTGCAGACCGCCGAAGGGAGCCTTCTATGCTTTCATTAACATTAAGAAAACAGGCCTTGGATCTGAGGAGTTTGCAGAGCGGCTGCTGAATCAGCAGGGAGTCGTGGTTGCACCCGGATCTGCATTCGGAGAGCAGGGAGAAGGTTATATAAGGATCTCCTATGCGACTTCCGTGGAGACGATCAGAAAAGGAATGGAAAGAATACAGAAGTTTGTAGAGAGCCTGTAAAGGGGAAAGGAGGATATTGAATAATGAAAAATGAATCAAATACACAGTTAAAAAGAAGTCTTGGACTTAGTACGGTTATGCTGTCGGTCATCGGCATGGTCATTGGCTCCGGAGTATTTTTCAAACCGCAGGCAGTCTATACGATTACCGGCGGAGCACCGGGGATCGGGCTTCTGATCTGGGTGTTCGCAGGGCTGATCACACTGTTCGGAGGACTAACTACCGCAGAGCTTGCCGCATCCATTCCAAAGACGGGAGGGCTGGTATCCTGGGTGGAAAAATGTTTCGGACAGGGACTCGGCTATCTGCTTGGATGGTGTGAATCCGTTGTTTTCTGGCCGGCCAATGTAGGAGCTTTAGGAACCATTTTTTCTATACAGGCGCTGAAACTTATCGGGGTCAGTGATAAATATACGATTCCGTTCGCCATCTTCATGGTATTTTTCCTGATCGTCTGCAACTGCCTGGGGGCAAATGTAGGAGGCATGATCGGAAATGTATTTACTGTTGCAAAACTTGTGCCTCTGGCTGTCATTATCCTGATGGCTTTTACATCCACACAGAGCAGTCCGGAAAATCTGACGCCGTTTATTCAGAGAGGAGACTCGTTTATTGCCATCTTTGCCACCGGAATGCTGACTTGTATGTATGCCTATGACGGGTGGATTCATGTGGGAAATGCGGCAGGTGAAATGAAGAATCCGAAAAAAGACCTTCCAAAGGCCATTGTGCTGGGACTCAGTATTGTCATACTCGTATATGCAGTTATCAACATTGGTTACCTTCTCGTTATACCGGCAGACCAGCTGGCAAATACGGCTACACCGGCAGCAGACGTTGCAGCTAAACTGATGGGAGGCAATATGGGTGCCAAGCTGATTACAGTGGGTATTTTGATTGCAGTATTTGGTACTTTAAACAGTAATATTATGATGGGTATGAGAATCCCCTATGCCATGGGAGTGCAGAATAAGCTGCCGTTCAGCAAACAGTTTGCCTATCTGCATCCGAAGTATGCAACTCCGGTTGTAAGCGGTATTTTCCTGCTGGCAGTGACCTCTATTATGATCATTTCAGGTTCTTATAACTCTCTGACCGATATGTGTATGTTTGTTATCTGGATCTTCTATACGATAGCATTTTATGGCGTGATCAAGTTAAGGAGGGATGAGCCGGACCTCAAGAGGCCTTATAAAACCCCGCTTTATCCGCTGATTCCTATTCTGGCTATCCTGGGAGGACTGTTTGTAGTAATCATTACAGTCTTTACACAGCCGGTCAATGCGCTGATAGGCGTAGGACTTACTTTGCTGGGCCTTCCGATTTATCTGTCCAGAAAGGATAAATTTAAGGATCTGAGTCATTTGGATGAAGACAGCAAAGGAGAAACCGGGGATCTGTGATCTGTGTAATGAAACTGCAGATTGTGGTATAATAGCTGTAATAGTCGAGAATTAGGAGGGTATTATGGCGAAAGAAACAGTACAGTCTGTGGAGAGAGCATTTCAGATCATAGAGCTGATGGCAAAGAATGAGACCATGGGGATTCGGGAAATCCACCATGAGACAGGACTTACGGTGACGGTGGTCCACAGGATCATCAACACTTTAGCAGAGCTTGGATATGTAAAGCAGGAAAAAGAAACAGAAAAATATTTTCTCACATACCGTCTGCTTGTGATGGGCAACTATGTGCAGGAAAGAAACAATGTAGTTCGTTTGGTGCACCCTTATTTGAAGCAGCTTTCAGAGGACTGTAAAGAGACAGTACATTTTGTCCAGAGGGCGGGAAATAAGATCCGTTATATCGACAAGGTACTTCCAACGGCAAACATTTTTGCCACAGGATCTTACATAGGACTGGAGCTTGAGATGTCAAGCACCGCAGTGGGAAAGGCAATCCTCGCGGAACTTCCTGAGGAGGAAGTCAGGAAGATCTGGAATCAGGGAGAAAATGTCATCTTCACACCCCATACTATTCAGAGTCTGGACCAGCTGTTAAAAGAGCTGGAGGAAGCGAGAGAAACCGGATTTGCGTATGACTGGGAAGAACGGGAAGCGGGACTGTGCTGTGTCGGCGTCAGCGTCCGGGATTACAGGGGAATCTATAATTATGGAATCAGTATTTCAGCCCCGGTCACCAGGACAAAAGAAGATAATTTGACACGGATACAGGAGAAACTCTGGGAGACAAAGCAGATCGTGTCAGAGCTGATCAGCGGAAATTAAGAGTAAGGTGCTGTGAAAAACGCGGCACTGTGCACCTTTCGGATGTAAAAAACATGTAGAAAAGATATATTTTGTATGTTGATATGTGCGGAAGGAGATAACATGGGATATTTAGATTTGACCGGGAAAGGCGCTATCGTGACGGGCGCGGCAGGAGGACTCTGTCTCGGTATGGCAGAGGGATTGATGGAAGCAGGGGCATCTGTCTGTATTATAGATATTAATCCCGGGGCTGAAAAGACGGCTCAAGAGATGACAGACAGAGGATTTCAGTGCAGTTTTGTGATCGCAGACATTGCAGATGACAAGGAGAGGGAGCAGGCATTTTCAGAAGCGGTGAAGCTTCTCGGAGGAACATTGGATATTATCGTCAACGGAGCGGGAGTACAGAGGCGGCATAAGAGCGAAGAATTTCCCATGAAAGACTGGAAGTTTGTGCTGGATGTGAATCTGACGGCGGTATTTTCCCTGTGTCAGATGGCAGCAAAACAGTTTATGGTCCAGCAGACAAAAGGAAAGATTATTAATATTGCGTCGATGCTTTCTTTTTTCGGAGGGTATACAGTGCCGGCCTATGCGGCATCTAAGGGGGCAGTGGCACAGATCACAAAGGCATTCTGCAATGAGTGGGCCGAGAAGGGGATCAATGTCAATGCGCTGGCGCCGGGTTATATGGCTACGGAGATGAATACGGCGCTTCTGGACCCTGAAAATCCGAGAAACAAAGAGATCACGGACAGGATTCCTGCCCACAGATGGGGGACCGGCGAAGATATGAAGGGACCGTGTGTCTTTTTGGCATCGGAGTGTTCCGATTATCTGAACGGCGCAGTGATCCCGGTAGATGGGGGATATTTGGTGAGATAGGAGGAGACTGATTATGAAGGTGATTATTACAGACTGCGATCATGAAAACATTGATATCGAGACGAAAGTCCTGTCTGATGCGGGGATTGAATTTAAACTCACATGTGCCAGAACAGAAGATGAAGTGATTGAACAGTGCGCCGGGGCAGACATATTTATCGTTCAGTATGCCAATATTTCGGAAAAGGTTATGAAGGCACTGCCGGAGCTTAAATATGTGGTGAGATACGGGGTCGGCGTGGATACTGTGGATCTGAAAGCGGCAGCGGAGTATGGGATACAGGTTGGAAATGTACCGGATTACGGAATGAATGAAGTGGCAGACCACGCACTGGCTCTGCTTCTCATGATGCTCAGAAAAACTGATCAGATGAACCGGTTTACAAAGACGACTGGCTGGGATTATACGCAGGCGATCCCGATCCGCCGGTTTTCTGAACAGACCGTGGGGGTTGTCGGTCTGGGCCGTATCGGAAGAAATTTTGCTGAGAAAGCAGCAGCTCTCGGATTCCGGGTGATCGGATATGATCCCATGGTAAATCAGGGTGAACGGATCGGAAATGCAGAGGCCGTCAGCTTTCAAGAACTGCTGAAGCAGTCCGATGCCGTTTCTCTTCACTGTCCGGCAGACGGAAACCAGAATCTGTTTGATATGGAGGCATTCAGGGTAATGAAGGATTCAGCGGTCATCGTCAATGCAGCCAGAGGAGGGATCATCAATGAAGAAGACCTTGACCGTGCACTAAAGGAGAAAGTGATCGCAGGGGCAGCTCTTGACTGTATGAAATCGGAGCCTATGATGCCGGATTCTTCCATCTTCGAGAATGAGAATCTGATCGTGACCCCGCATATGGCGTGGTATTCTGAGGAGGCGGCTATGGAACTTAAGCGAAAAGCGGCCGAGGAGGCCGTGCGGTTTGCAAAGGGAGAAGCGATCCATTATCCGGTGAACCGGATCGAAGGGGGCAGATACCATGAATGAACTTTTGTGTGAGATTGAGAGTATAGGAATGGTGCCAGTGATCAGCCTTAAAGATGCAGAGAAAGCCGGGGCTCTGGCAAAGGCCCTCAGTGAGGGCGGGATTCCGTGTGCGGAAGTGACATTCCGCACCGATGCCTGTGTGGAATCGATCCGAAGGATGAAAAAAGCCTGCCCGGAGATGCTCGTGGGAGCAGGTACGGTTACTATGAAAGAACAGGCAGAGGAGGCAGCCAAAGCCGGAGCAAAGTTTATGGTCAGTCCGGGTTTTAACCATGAGGTCGTTGAATACTGTATGGGGCATAACATTGCTGTGATACCGGGATGTTCAAGCCCTACGGATGTAGAGCAGGCAATGAAGTATGGGCTTCATCTTGTGAAATTCTTTCCGGCAGAGGCTGCAGGAGGGGTCAGGATGTTAAAATCTCTGTCAGGACCTTATTCCGGGATGAAGTTTATGCCTACCGGAGGGATTACGGAAGCCAACATGGGGGAATATCTGGAGCTTAAACAGGTCGCGGCCTGTGGAGGTTCGTTTATGGTACCGGAAAACCTCGTTGAGAAAGGCGATTTTATCACAATCAGGGAAATGGCTAAAAAGGCGGTCCATGAGATGCTTGGTTTTGAACTTGCCCATATAGGGCTGAACATGAAGAATCGGGATGAAGCCATGCTCGCCGCTGGAATGTTTGAGTCTGTTTTTGGATTCCAGAAGAGTGAAAACGATAATTCCATTTTTGCGGGAAGTTATATTGAGGCTATGAAGAGTCCGTTTTTAGGGGAGAAAGGCCACATTGCGGTGAGGACGAACGATGCCGGAAGGGCACTAAGTTATTTTAAAAGAAGAGGTTTTTCATTCAGGGAAGAAAGCGCAGTGTATAAAATGGATGGGACCCTTGGAGCTGTCTATTTCAGAGAGGAGATCGGGGGATTTGCAGTCCATCTGGTCCAGAAATAAGGGGTGATACAATGGGAAAAATAATGACGTTCGGGGAGATCATGCTGAGACTCTCGCCTCCGGGAAACCAAAGATTCATTCAGGCCTCTTCATTTGATGTGACTTACGGCGGTACGGAAGCCAATATTGCGGCAGGGCTGTCTAATTTTGGACATGAGGTCTCCTACGTGACAAAGCTTCCGAACAATGCCGTCGGGGAATGTGCGGCAGCCGTGCTGAGGAAATCCGGAGTGGACTGCTCCGGGATCAGTTACGGCGGTCCAAGACTCGGCATTTATTTTCTGGAAAACGGAGTTTCTGTGCGGCCGTCCAGTGTAATTTATGACCGTGCAGGTTCTTCCATGGCAGAGGCGGTGCCGTCGGATTTTGACTGGAAATCCTTGCTTTCGGATGTATCCTGGCTGCATACATCGGGGATCACTCCGGTTATCAGCAAAAATGCGGCGCAGATCACTCTTCAGGCACTGAAAACAGCCAAAGAGATGGGGATTACGGTTTCCTTTGACCTCAACTACCGGGCCAAACTCTGGACAGAGAATATCCCAGAAAAGCAGGGTATCATGCGGGAACTGATGAATTATGTGGACATTTGTTTTGGAAATGCAAGGGATGCGGCGCTGGTGCTCGGATATGAAGAGGCAGGCATGGATTTTATCAGCGGAGACTATGAGGACTGTGTAGATGAAGAACATATGCAGAGAGTAAGAAGACAATATGGATTCACGTATCTGATCAGCTCTCTCAGGGAGAGCATTTCTGCTTCTGATAACAGTTATGGAGCGGAAGCTGCGGGGGATTTCGGCCTTTACCGGGGAAAACGGTATATGGTACACATTGTTGACCGGGTAGGATCAGGAGATGCGTTTGCCGCAGGGTTCATCCACGGGATCACGGAGGGCTGGACACCTCAGCGGGCGCTGGAATTTGCCACGGCATCGGCGGCACTCAAACATACGATACCCGGAGATATGAATTATGCCCGGGCAGCAGAGATTGAGACTCTGGCATCGGGCGGGGGCGCCGGCAGAGTCGTGAGATAGCATATTCATTGCCATGTGGATATATAAAATGAGGCTGGACGCTTTGATGCGTCCGGCCTCATTGTTTTATATTTCAAAGGTTTCCAAACCTTCAAACTGCATTTTATAATATTTTGCGTAGATTCCGTCCTGTTTTAACAGTTCTTTATGGGAACCCCGCTCCTGAATGGTGTGGTCATCTATGACGAGGATCTCATCGGCATGTTTGATCGTGGATAGACGGTGGGCGATGGTGATCGTCGTCCTGTTTTTAGAAAGCTCTTCCAGACTTTTTTGAATGTGGCGTTCACTTTCATTATCCAATGCACTGGTTGCCTCATCGAGAATCAGGATCGGAGGATTCTTTAAAAATACACGGGCAATCGAGATCCGCTGTTTCTGCCCGCCGGAAAGCCGGGTGCCCCGCTCTCCCACAAAAGTGTCATAACCGTCGGGAAGTTCTGTGATAAAATCGTGGATGTTTGCTTTTTTGGCAGCCTCAATGATCTCTTCCATGGAGGCCTCCGGTTTTCCGTATGCGATATTATCCCGGACAGTCCCGCCGAACAGGTAAACGTCCTGCTGAACGATGCCGATGGAATTTCTCAGGCTCTGAAGAGTCATCCTGCGAATATCCTGGCCTCCGATTGAAACGGTGCCGCCGCTCACATCATAAAATCTTGGGAGCAGGGAACAGATCGTGGTTTTTCCTCCTCCGGACGGTCCGACCAAAGCCACAGATTTTCCTGCTTCAATTTCAAATGAAACGTGGTCCAGCACTACCTCATTGTCTTCGTAGGAAAAACTTACATCCTGATAAGAAATGCTGCCGTCCGGATCGGTGATCGGTTCTGCACCCGGCAGATCCACGATCTCAGGTTCTGTCTCAATAATATCCAGGAACCTGCGGAAACCGGACAGGCCTTTCTGCATCATTTCCGTGAGTTCCACGAGGATCTGGATCGGGCTGATAAAGATACCGATGTACAGGGCATACATCGCCAGGTCTCCGGGCGTCATCTGCCCGGCGGCGATGAAGCAGCCTCCCGCTACGAGAGTCACCAGATACATGATACCCTGAAAGAAGGTATTGCCGCCCTGGAAGGTTCCCATGGCTTTGTAGTTATCCCGCTTGGACGTGAGAAAGCCTTCATTTCCCTGATGGAACTTTTCCCGTTCAATATCTTCGTTGGCAAAGGACTGTACGATCCTGATGCCGGCCAGAGAATCCTGAAGGGTTGCATTGATATTCCCGATTTTCTTCCGGTTATCCAGGAAGGTGGCCTGCATCCGTTTATTCTGGCGGGCGGAAAAGAGGATCATCAGAAGGACTACGGCTGACAGGATCAGAGCCAGCTTCCACTGGATGATGAACAGAAAGACAAATGATCCGGTGATCTTTACTACGGAAATAAATAAATTTTCCGGACCGTGGTGCGCAAACTCAGAAATATCAAATAAGTCGGACACTAACCGGCTCATCATCTGTCCTGTGTTGTTCTGGTCGTAATAGGAAAATGAGAGATTCTCATAGTGTTCAAACAGTTCCCTTCGCATATCCCGTTCCATCTGGGCGCCCATGATATGCCCCTGACAGCTTACATAATACTTGCATAATGCCTGGAGGATATAAAAGACCAGCAGAATTCCTCCAATGATAAAGATGTTTTTAAGGATCACGGAAGATTCCTTTAAAAACAGTGTATTTGTAAGGGTTCGGAGTATCTGCGGGTATGCCAGATCTACGATGCTGATGAAGGCGGCGCAGAGCAGGTCAAAAAAGAAAACAGTCTTGTAAGGACCGTAATATTTGATGAATTTTTTATAAGTATCCATAATATAAGACTCCATTCTCATAGTTAATTTCAGTGATAGTAAAGATTCTAACACAGGACAGAAAACATGTAAACAGAGAAATGTAAAATGCACTTGACATTAGATGTAAAGCGAGCTATACTAAAATTGTAAAGCAAACTATACAAAAAAGGGTGTGCATATGAAAACAAGAATTCAGGAATTGAGAAAGGATCAAAAGGTGACGCAGATGGAGCTGGCCGAATCCGTAGGAGTGACCCGGCAGACCATTATCTCTCTGGAAAACGGCAGATACAAAGCCTCGCTTGTGCTGGCTCATAAGATTGCGCAGTTTTTTGGAGTAACGATCGAGGATATTTTTATATTTGATCAGGAGGAGGAAAACTTATGATAGGATTATTTTGTGCAGGAAATGCAAGAAACGATGAGGAATACAGCAGGGCAGTCAGGAGAAAGCAGAGATATCTCATTTTACTGTTCTTAGCGGGAGCAGCGGCACTGGCTGTTTCACTTTTGGCGGGAAGTTATTGGGAGGTCAAGATCAATGAACATATGATATCAACATATGCGGGGGTGGGGTCAGGAATCATGACAGCAGCCGTGGTCCTTTGGATACGGTTTCAGCTCATATTGAAAAATCCGAAAAAACTGAAAGAAATGCGCCTCAGCAATACGGACGAGAGAAATCAGGAGATCGGAAAGAAGGCATACAGATTTGCTTCCACCGGACTGATCACAGCACTTTATCTTATCTGTCTGATCGGAGGTCTGTGGTATCCGATACTGATCAGGGTCATAGGAATTGTCATGTGGATTTTTCTGCTCACTTATGTAATCTCTTATAAAGTGTTTGAGAAGAAAATGTAAAAAACAAAACATCCGGGAACAGCCAATCTGCAGGCATCCCGGATGTTTTTATGATCTAAAGCTTTCGGAAGCGGTTGAATGCCGCATGAATCTCCTGGCGTCTCGGCATTGCCAGATTGGACTTTACATATCCGCTGTCAAGGATCGCCGCAAGCCCTTTGTCATTGATGAGAGCTAAAAGTTCCTCTGCGATCTGGCACAGGTCTCTTTTGCCGTCGATCAGATGCAGCTGGGCATAAAGCAGAGCATAGGCGAGAGCTGTTGTCTGTTCAGAGTCACAGATCTGTTCTGCATACCGCAGGTCCACGGTCTCTTTGTTGATCTGGAAGGCATCTTTTCCGAGAGTTTTTATTTTATTCCGGCCGTTTTTTGGGGATGTACGGCTGGGTTTTACGACACGGTGAAAAGAAGGGCTGTCCGGCTTTTCATTCGGAAGTGTTACCGGCGGAAAGGCTTTGGACTCCTCTTTTGCAAAGTCTGTAATTTCCTTTGGCATATAACGGTCCATCTGTAAAATGTGGTCGGCAACCTGGAAATAGGCCCCGGAGCTTCCCGCCACGATGACGGAAGAAATACCGTGGTCTTCATACAGGCCCCGGACCCGCTCGATAAACGGTGTGATAGGCTCATGATCCCTGTGGACCACTCTCTGCATCAGTTCATCACGGATCATAAAGTTCGTGGCGCTCGTGTCTTCATCGATGAGGAAGAGAGAAGTTCCGGCCTCCATACTCTCGATCACATTGGCCGCCTGGGAGGTGCTGCCGCTGGCATCTTCCGTGGAGAAAGAAACCGTATCTTTTCCATTGGGAAGATTGTTGATAAACAGAGATATGTCTGTATTTTTGATGCTGCGTCCGTCTTCTGCGCGGAGTTTTACCGCTGTGTCATCGGTGATGACATATTCACGGCCGTCATTTCTTCTATGGTTGTAGACGCCTAATTCCAATGCTTTCAGCAGGGTTGATTTCCCGTGATAACCTCCGCCTACGATCAGGGTAATACCTTTTGGTATCCCCATGCCGGAGAGGGGACCGTGATAAGGAAGATTTAATGTGACTTTCAGGGAGTCCGGCGAGTGGAAGGCCACAGCCTGCCTCATCGGACGGGAGGATACACCGCTCTCCCTTGGGAGGACAGAACCGTCGGCCACAAAAGCACATAGATTCAGCTTGGGAAGCTGGTCCCGGATATATTTTTGATCTTCGGCAAGGCTTAACACATCTTCGAGGGCGCCTGCGTTAAGCTTCTTATAATAGAAGGAAGACAAAACGCATTCGGGGAGAAAATCAAACAGGATTTTGATCAGCTCAAAAGCGGCGATGGTCCGGCCTCTGGCGGGAAAGCCGATCTCAAAATGGACAGAGATATCACCGGACTCGGGATGGATGGACAGGGCGGTCCGCTCTAAAATCTCCTGTCCGCATCTGCTGACGGAAATGAGTCCGCTTTTTCCAGAACCCTTTGCCTTAAAATTATAGGATTCCAGTTTCCTTCCGAAAACGCGGGTCAGATAGTCCTGCAGTGCGATCCGCTTATGGGGCAGATCATACAGCCGGGCAGGAAATCCGGCGTTTCTGCCGGGAATGCTGATGCTCACTTTGGAGGGAGAGGCAAAGGGATCTCCCTGTACATGGTCAATATGCAGAGTATATCCGCCGAACCGGTAGCTCCCCCTGGTGTCTTTATAGGCAGGATAGCCTTTATGGTCGATGCGCTCTAACAGCGATCTTAAATCATCTGAAGTCTTCATACGTTCTATCACCTTTCAATGCATGAGTTTTTTATCATTATTCCTGTCACGCTTTAAAATGCGTTCCTCCAATAGTGTTAAAAAACTATCGTTGGATAAAGCTATTTGTTTGATGGATACTTATCCAGTAGATATTACGTCCATTTTGACCAGTTCGGAGGCCTTGCATTCGAAGGAAGATTAGTTTTTCTTCTTTCAACGAAGGCTCGCAGGAGGTGCGCGAAGCGCAGTGAGGCTGTCTGAGCGTCAGCGAGTTCCGAATGGGCCTCCGGAGAGACTTTGTTGAAAGTTAGAAAATCTTATCTTCCTGAGACAGCAAGCCGCAGAACTGGTCAAAATGTCATCATAAGTATCCCACGATTATTTCAGTCAGTCAATCTGGTTCAAGTATTTTTTTCTTTCAATGGCAAACACTGCGTGCAGTTGATATAATAGATGAAAGGAGGATTGGCCGATGGAAATTGATAGAGTCTGGGCAGTTTATTTCAGCGCCACAGATACAACAAAAAAAATTGTGACGGTTTTAGCCGGGGAGGCAGCCCGGACACTGCGTGCAGAGTACTGTGAATATGACTTTACGCTGCCTGCTTCAAGAAAGGATCTTCTTGTTTTTGGACCGCGTGATCTTGTGATCTTTGGGACGCCGGTATATGCGGGGAGAGTGCCCAATGTTCTGCTTGACTTTCTGAAAGAGTATAACAAGGGAAACCATGCCTGCGCGGTGCCCGTCACGGTTTACGGCAACAGAAACTATGACGATGCCCTGATCGAGCTTCGGGATGTCTTAGAACAGAACAGGTTTCATACTGTGGCAGCGGCAGCCTTCGTGGGCGAACACTCTTTTTCGGATACACTGGGCAGAGGGAGGCCGGATGACAGGGATGTGAGCCTTATAAGGGAGTTTGCATTCGGGCTTTGCGAACGCTTGAAGAGGACTGAAAAAGAAGATTACAGCCGTCCGGTATATGTAAAAGGGAACCGAAAGCCATACAGAGGATATTACCAGCCCAGGGACAGAAAAGGAAATTTTATTGATATCAGAAAAGTGAAGCCCTTAACCTCAGGAGACTGTGACGGCTGCGGGATCTGTGCAGAAGTCTGTCCTATGGGTTCTATACGGCGTGAAGATATTCGCACAGTGGACGGAATCTGCATCAAATGCGGGGCCTGTATCAAGAAATGCCCGAAACATGCAAAATATTATGAGGATGAAGGATATCTGTACCATAAGACGGAATTGGAAGAACAGTATACAACAAGGGCTGAGCCTGAGATTTTTTTCTGAATACATAACGGGAGGAACGGATGATTAAAAATGTGATATTTGATATAGGAAATGTTCTTGCAGATTTTGGGTGGGAGAGATTATTTTTGAGGCTGGGTTTTGAAGGAGAAGTATTTGAGCGTATGGCTGATGCGACCGTGAGAGGGCCGTACTGGGTAGAGTTTGACCGGAGCCGCATGCCGGACCGGGAAATTATAGAAGGATTCTATTCGCTGGCGCCGGAATATAAAGATCAGATTAACCTGCTCTATGAGCACATTCATGAGATGACCGAAGAATATTCTTATGCATCAAGCTGGATCAGGGAGCTGAAAGCGGCGGGTTATTCCGTGTATATTCTGAGCAATTACGGGAAGACAGCTTTTGAGAATCGGGAGAAGCCATTTTCGTTTCTTTCGGAGGCTGACGGAAAAGTGATATCCTTTGAAGCAGCATCAGTAAAGCCGGAGAGAAAAATATTTCAGGCTCTGGAAGATAAGTACGGCATCCATCCTAAAGAATCTGTCTTTATTGATGATATGGAGGAAAATGTTACCGCAGCAAAACTATATGGATATGAAGGGATTGTATTTAAAAGCAGGGAACAAACGGAGAAAAAGCTTGCAGAGCTTGGCATATGAAAATAAAGATTGTGCTGGGCATACTATATGATTTATAATCATATAACAATAATCTGCCAGAGGAGAGGAGGGCATATACATGAAAGACAGTTCTGTGATGAAAAGAATCCTGCTTTTAATAATTGTGCTGTCTCTTGGTCTGTTTTCTTCTCTCTATGTGTATTCCCGTGCACTGCATCGGAATCTGGAAAATGAAGTGATAAGTTCTCTCCATGAGGTCTCGGGTCAGAGCGTCAAGATTTTAAGAAAAGAGATTCTCAGTGAGATCAATCTTTTGGATGGAATTTCCAATGAGATCAGTGAAAAGAGGCTGAGAGATCCGAAGAAACTCGCCCAAAGCTTTCAGAAAGTTACAGAGAAGTATCAGTTTAAGCGGATGGGCATCATTCTTACGAACGGAAAGGTTTACACAAGTGACCGGAAAGAAGGAAATCTTGCAGACAGAGAATATTTTCAGTCAGGGTTAAAGGGGATTTCTTCGATTTCCGGGACGCTGACCGACCGTCTGGACCCCCAAAGGCCCAAAATCAACGTTTACAGTACCCCGATCATCCGGAACAAGAAAGTACTGGCCGTACTGTATGCGGCTTACCGTACGGATGACTTTAAGAAAGCTCTGTCGATTTCCACCTACTACGGGGAAGGATATACATACGTTGTAAAAAGGGACGGAGATGTAGTGGTCGACTCAGACAACAAGAATAGTTTTCAGAGAATGACCAATATTTTCAAAGCCCTTCAGTCCGCTTCAGACCAAAATATACAAGCTTCTCATAAGTTAAAGTACGCATTAAAAAAGCAAAAAGAAGGTTATATTGAGTTTATAAACAAAGAAAAAAAATATATGTATTATACCCCGACCGGGATTAATGACTGGTATCTCCTGACAGTTGTGCCTATGGAAGTTGCCAACACAAAAACTATGAACATCATGAAGCTGAACTATGTGCAGTCAGGAATCGTTGTTGCGGTCTTCCTTCTTCTTTTGATTTATATTGTCAGATCTGAAAAGAAGAAACAGACAAGACTCATGGAAATCGCCTACACGGATGTCATAACAGGTGGAGATAATTATAAGGCCTTCTGTCTGAAAGCAGAGAACGCACTTGAAAAGGATACGGCAAAAATGGCGCTTCTTTGCATGGATATTGACCGGTTTAAGCTGGTCAACGACCTGTTCGGATTTAAAATGGGAGATGAGATCATACGTCTCATATGGAAATTATGGGGCGATATGCTCTGCGAAGGTGAGCTGGCTGCACACAGGGAAGCAGACCGGTTTGTGGCACTCATGCATTATCACTCCGAAGGAGAACTGCTCAAGAGACTGGATAAGTTCTGCAGCCAGATCCGGAAGATAAAGAATATGAACTACAAAATAAAGCCGAGCATCGGTATTTATCTTGTGTCTGACCGGAGCATGTCCGTGGATTCCATGTCAGATATGGCGCTTATTGCTCAGGCTACGGTAAAAAATCAGATCCACAGCTACTACGCTTTCTATAATGAAGAACTGAAAAGCAGGATCATTCACAACAAAGAGATGGAAGACAGGATGGAGACTGCTCTTGCCCATCATGAATTCTGTGCTTATTTCCAGCCCAAGTATGATACAGAGACAAAAGAACTGGCAGGAGCGGAGGCACTGGTGCGGTGGAACACCGGGGACGGCAGGATTATTCCGCCGACGGATTTTATTCCTGTGTTTGAGGAAAATGGACTGATTGTGGGACTGGATGAATTTATGTTCCGGGAAGTCTGCCGGCAGCAGAGGGAGTGGATCGACCAGGGACGAAGGGCCGTGCCGGTATCGGTCAATCTGTCCCGGTATAATATTTTTTATAGTTCGTTTATTAACAAATATCAGGATATTCTCAGAGAGTATGAGATCTCTCCGAAGCTGGTCCCGCTGGAGATTACGGAAAGTGTCATGTCAGAGGACGAGGTGCTGCTGAGAAATATTATAGATGAACTTCACAGTATTGGTTTTTCTGTGCTTATGGATGACTTTGGAACGGGCTACTCTTCCATGACAATGCTTGGCTCCATGCCGATTGATGTGCTGAAGCTTGATAAAAGCTTTGTGGACGATATCGGGGACAGCAAAGGAGAGAAGATCATAAGAAGCATTATCGATCTGTCGAGGGGCCTGGGCATCCGTCTCACGGCAGAGGGAGTCGAGACAGAGGAGCAGTATGAGTTTTTGAGGAAGATGAAGTGCGATGAAATCCAAGGCTATTATTTTGCAAAACCAATGCCGGGTTCTGATTTTCAGGCATTATTGAATACGGAAAAATAAAGTACTGAAAAATATACAATAATTTTAAAAAAAAATGAAATTTCCTCTTCCATTTTGGGGCCAGACGTAATATAATAGCAAAAGCGGGGCATGGCTCAGCTTGGTAGAGCGCGTGGTTCGGGACTACGAGGTCGCAGGTTCAAATCCTGTTGCCCCGACTGCTGAAAGCATCAGACGAAGGTCTGGTGCTTTTTCATTTTCAAAGAAAAGTTCTGAGCCTTTCCCACTTTGTTTTTTGAAAATCCTGGTGCCCCTTGTTATCTTTTTTTTCACGTCGTATAATAGTATTTTGCGGGGCAGACTGTTTTCTGCCGTTCAGAACAAAGAAAAATAGGGAGAATTATTTTATATGAAGAAGAAAAAATTAGGCCTGCTGACCCGGCTGCTGATCGGAATCACAGCGGGTATGCTGATCGGCTCTGCCGGAGATATATTTGGCGTCGGGGATACGTTTATCTTTAAAGGCGTAATCCGTCTTTTTGTTACTTTTACTACATTATTCAGTACATTTTTAAATTTTATTATTCCGCTGCTGATCCTTTCTTTTGTGGCCGTAGGACTGGCCGACCTGGGTAAGAAGGCCAACAAGCTGTTTGGGGTAACTCTTCTGCTCGCATACGCATCTACGGTGATCGCAGGGATCAGTGCTTTTTTTGTGGGAAAGGCACTTCTTCCTTCACTGATTCACCGGATCACTGGCAGTGAGATTCAGACCAGATCTTTTGAAGCCATCTTTGCGATCCAGGCTGACCCGGTGTTCGGAGTTATGACGGCTCTGATCCTGGCATTCCTTTTGGGACTTGGAATCGCAAACAGTAAAAATGATACGCTGCTGCTCTGTTTAAAAGATCTTCAGGAGATCATCACCAAGACATTAAACAAGATCATCATACCAATGATCCCATTTTACGTGGCAGGGCTGTTCAGTAAAATAGCAGCCGAAGGGAAGCTGCTTCCGACCATAAAGATGTTTGTTAAACTGTATGTGATGATCCTGATCTTTCAGTGGCTTTACATTGCATTTCAGTTTTTGATATCCACACTGTTTACGAAGGAGAATAAGTTTAAGAATTTAAAAGGCATCGCGCCGGCGTATTTTACGGCACTGGGTACACAGTCTTCTGCATCCACGATCCCGGTAAACCTTGAAAGCAGTAAGGACAGCGGTGTTTCAGAAGATATTGCAGACTTTGTCATCCCGTTATGTGCAACGATCCATCTCTCCGGAGATACGATCTGTCTGGTGATCGGTTCCATGGGCATAATGCTCGCCAACGGACTGACACCGACATTGTCCATGTTCCTGCCGTTCATTTTTATGCTGGGTATTACTATGGTGGCAGCTCCGGGAGTTCCCGGAGGCGGAGTCATGGCGGCTCTGGGCCTCATCAAATCTATGCTTCATTTTACAGATCCGATGAGCCAGCTGATCATTTCTCTTCACTTTTCCCAGGACAGCTTTGGGACGGCCTGCAATATAACGGGAGATCAGGCAATCGCTTATATGGTCGACAGCATCGACAGAAAAAACGGAGAAAAGAAATAGGGGATGGAAAAAAGAGAGGTACTTTTTACCAACAAGGATTTGAAAAAACTGATCATTCCGCTGATCATCGAACAGCTTCTGACGGTGACCGTGGGTCTTGCCGACTCCATTATGATCTCCAGTGTGGGAGAGGCGGCGGTCTCAGGGGTATCTCTGGTGGACAGCATCATGATTCTTCTCATCAACATGTTTTCGGCACTGGCCACCGGGGGAGCCGTGGTGGCAGGCCAGTATCTGGGACAGAAAAAGCATGTGATGGCCTGCAAGACCGCAGATCAGCTGATCTTATTTATCTCAGCTTTGGCTGTGGTGATCATGGCGGGTATTTATGCTATGAGAGGCTTTATCCTTCACGGAGTTTTTGGGGCTATTGAACCGGCCGTTATGCACAGTGCGGAAGTTTATCTTCTGATCGTGACAGCGTCGATTCCATTTCTGGCAGTTTACAACGGATGTGCGGCCTTGTTCAGGACTATGGGGAACTCAAAGACAGCCATGCAGATGTCACTCTTTATGAATGCCATTAATATCATAGGCAACGCTGCCCTGATCTACGGTGTGGGAATGGGTGTGGAAGGAGCGGCAATTCCTACGCTGGTATCCCGGGTAATCGCTGCGGCAGTGATTCTTGTGCTTTTGAAAAACAGGAATCAGGCAGTCCATATCAGCAGAAATTTTCATTTCAAATTCAAAGGCTTTTTGGTCAGCAGAATCTTGAAGATCGGCGTCCCCAACGGAGTGGAAAACAGTATGTTTCAGCTTGGAAAGATCCTTGTTTTAAGTCTGGTGGCCGGGTTTGGGACCGCATCCATCACGGCCAATGCGGTCAGCAACATGGTGGCTATGTTTGAGATCATCCCGGGAATGGCCGTAGGGCTTGCAGTGCTGACGGTTGTATCCAGATGTGTAGGTGCCAGCGATTATGAGGCGGCCCGGTATTATACAAAAAAACTGTTAAAGATCGCATACGCTTCCCTGATTGTGTTTAACCTGTTCATTGTTGCCATGCTTCCCGTGATCATCCGGGCATATCATCTGTCGCCGGAGACCGCGGCCATTACGAGGAAGATCCTGCTGTACCACACGCTGTGCTGTGTGACGGTCTGGCCGGTTTCCTTCACTTTGCCCAATACTCTCAGGGCGTCCAATGATGTAAAGTACACGATGGTCACCGCGATTATTTCCATGTGGATCTTCCGGATCTTTTTCAGCTTTGTCCTCGGCAAATGGCTCGGATGGGGAGTGTTTGGAGTCTGGGTGGCAATGACACTGGACTGGGCTGTACGGGCCGTGCTTTTCTTTATCCGGTACATAAGAGGCAAGTGGCAGTACAGGACGATTTAACTTGACAAGGATGAGACAATCGTGTAAATTAATAGACATAAGCTATTGGTTTGATAGACAAAAGTTATTAATTCAGAACGAAAGCATCAATATCAGGAGATTCTCATGTCAGCAAAAGGTAAAATGACAAATACATATGGTTTTTCATTTTATTTCTGGGGTTATTATTTTAATCCCGGCTTTTTGCGCTACAATGAATCATCTCCTGAAACCCGGTAGAAACATCGTCGGTAAAGTTCATTTTTAGGACCTGTATTCTTGTAGTGGGATACAGGTCCTTTTTATTTACCGCATTGCAGCAGTCAAGGCAAATATCCATTTTATTTTCAAGGAGGAAAAATTCAATGATCATTATTTTAAAGAGTGACGCCAGGAAGCAGCAGATAGAGGCATTAAAGGAGGAGATGGTATCCCAGGGTTTTGCCATTCATGAATCCGCAGGAATCAATACACAGCTTTTAGGGCTGATCGGGGATACCTCCAAGGTCGATGTGGACCACGTGATGGCAAATGACATTGTGGAGACCGTGCAGCGGATTCAGGAACCATACAAGAAGGCAAACAGGAAGTTTCACCCGAATGACACGGCTGTAGATATTGGAGGAGTAAAGATAGGCGGGGGAGAGTTTCAGGTGATTGCCGGGCCGTGCTCTATTGAAACGAAAGAGCAGATGACAGAAGTGGCACAGAAGGTAAAGGAAGCAGGAGCAGGTCTTCTGCGCGGAGGAGCATTTAAGCCGAGGACGTCACCTTACGCTTTCCAGGGACTCCACGATGAGGGGCTCAAGCTTTTGCTGGAGGCTAAAAAAGCCACGGGTCTTCCTGTGGTGACAGAGATCATGGATGCCAGCCACCTTTCACTGTTCGAGGACGTGGACCTGATCCAGGTGGGAACAAGAAATATGCAGAACTTTGAACTGCTGAAAGAACTTGGTAAGATTGACAAACCGGTTCTTTTAAAGAGAGGGATGGCCTGCACCATAGACGAATGGCTCATGAGTGCCGAGTATATCATGGCAGGGGGAAACGAGAATGTGATTTTGTGTGAGCGGGGGATCAGAACTTACGAGACTGCGGTGAGAAACACACTGGATCTGTCTGCTATTCCGATGATTAAGAAGAAATCTCATCTGCCGGTCATCGTAGATCCTTCTCACGCCACAGGCATCCGTTTCATGGTAGAGCCTATGGCTCTTGCCGCCATCGCAGCGGGTGCTGACGGCCTGATGGTAGAGGTACACAATAATCCGGCGAAAGCGCTCTGCGACGGACCGCAGTCACTGACACCGGAAGAATTTGACCATATGATGCAGAAGGTGACGAAAACAAGAGACTTCTTTCAAAATTTATAATCTTTTGTTATACTGGTTCCAGACTTATTTGAAAAGAAAAGGAATCAGGACAAAGGAGCAGCAAAATGAAAGTAATCGTCGGACTGGGCAATCCCGGAAGGCAGTATGAACGGACCAGACATAATATCGGCTTTGCAGCCATTGATTATATTGCCGGGAAAAACCAGATAGAAATTTCTTCAAAAAAGCATAAGGCACTCATCGGAAGCGGATACTTAGGAGGGCAGAAAGTACTGCTTGTAAAGCCGCAGACCTTTATGAACTTAAGCGGGGAGAGCCTCCGGGGAGTCATGGACTTTTACAAGCTGGAGCCTTCAGACTTTATCGTAATATTCGATGATATTTCTCTGGATGTGGGGCAGCTCAGGATCAGGAGAAAGGGAAGCGCCGGAGGCCATAACGGGATCAAGAGCATTATCAGCCATCTGGGAAGCATGGATTTCCCGCGGATAAAAATAGGCGTGGGAGAAAAGCCCAAGGGATACGATTTGGCAGATTATGTGCTGGGCCATTTCTCCAAAGGTGAGATAGAAATTTATGATGATGTGTTTCCGGATGTGGACGATGCGGTAAAACTTATGGTGATGGATGACATATCCGGGGCAATGAACCAATATAATAAAAAAGCGAGGAAGTAACCGCAGCAGAAAGTAAGGAATGAGACGTGTTAGATCATATTTTTGAGAATGATGCAGTGTTTGAACAGATAAAAACAGGCCTTGAGAACAATCAGGGCCCTGTTTTAGTGTCCGGATGCACGGACGGGGCAAAAGCCCATCTGGTCAGTGCACTGAGAGGAAAAAAGAAGCGCGGCAGCTATAAAGTGATCGTGACAGCAGATGAGAATAAGGCCAAGGAGTGGGTGGAAAACTATCGGTTCTTCGGAGAAGACGCCGTCTACTTTCCTGCCAAAGATCCGCTGTTTTACAGCGCTGACGTCCACGGAAATGCCATCGCAAAAGAGCGGCTCAGGGGGATCGAGAGTATTATCAAGGGACAGGGAGGCGTCTTTGTCCTGTCTGTCGACGCCCTGATGGACCGGGTTGTACCTCTTGCGGAGATCAAGAAAAACCGGGTGATGATCAGTCTGGAGACAGAGGTTTCCGAACAGGATATTACGAAAAAATTTACCGCTATGGGGTATGAGAGGACTCCGTTTGTAGAGGCGGCCGGAGAATTTGCGGTCAGAGGCGGGATCGTCGACATTTATCCGTTTACTTCGGACTGTCCGTACAGAATTGAACTCTGGGGGGAAGAGGTCGATTCGATCCGCAGTTTTGATGCCCAGAGTCAGCGGTCCATTGAAGAAGTAAAGAGTCTGACTGTCTATCCTGCCACGGAGATTGTTTTAAGCGAAGAACGGATCTCACAGGGACTGAAAAAGATCGAGGCCGAATATCAGGATTTGAAAGAGACGTTTCATAAAGCCTTTGAGACGGACAAAGAGGTCAGACTCACGAAGGAATACCAGAGGATCAGAGAAGAACTCTCGGAACTTTCCATGCTCATCGGAGTGGAAGGATATCTGCCGTATTTTTATGACCGGCTGGTGTGTTTTCTCGACTATTTCCCGAAAGATACCGCGGTCTATGTGGATGAGCCGCAGCATGTGGAAGAGAGAGGACGGGGCTTCTTCCTGGAGTTTACGGAGAGCATGAAAAGCCGTCTGGAGGCCGGATATCTGCTGCCTGGACAGATGGACACGGTAGCTTGTTTTGAGGAGGCACTGAACCGTCTGCTGAAACAGCCGGTGGCCTTTTTATCTTCACTGGCATCTGAAGTGAAGGCAGCGAAGGTGACAGACACGTTTTTCATAGAGACAAAGTCGGTACAGTCCTATAACAACAGCTTTGAACAGCTGATCAAGGATCTGAAAAGATATCAGAAAAAAGAATATCGGATTCTTGTTGTCTCCCCTTCGGTAACCAGGGCAAAGCGCCTGGCCGAGGATATGAGAGACAGCGGGCTGACTGTCACATACGATAAGAAACCTTCAGAAGATATGGTTCCCGGACAGATCGTTATCACGCCGGGCAAATTAAAGAGCGGCATCGAATATCCGGAGACGAAATGGGTGCTGATCTCCGAGAGCGATATCTTCAGCGGAAGGAAAGAAAAACGCAGGAAGAAAGCCGCCTTTAAGGGAAAAGGCGAGAAGATAAAGAACTTCGCGGATATTTCCATCGGCGACTATGTTGTTCATGAAAAGCACGGCGTTGGAATCTACCGGGGTATTGAAAAAATCACCGTAAACAACGTCGAGAAGGATTATATCAGCATCGAGTATAAAGGCGGGGACAATCTGTTCATCCTTGCCTCTGCTCTGGACCAGATCGCAAAATATGCCAGCGCCAATGCAAAGAAGCCCCGGCTTAACAAGCTGGGAGGCAATGAGTGGAAGAAGACTACCAAGCGGGTCAAAGGCCAGGTGCGGGAAACCGCCAAAGAGCTGGTGGAGCTGTATGCGGTCCGCCAGGCCAAAGAAGGGTATGTCTATGATAAAGATACAGTTTGGCAGAGAGAGTTTGAGGAAATGTTTCCTTATGAGGAAACGCAGGACCAGCTCAATGCCATAGAGGATGTGAAGCGGGACATGGAGAGCACCAAAATCATGGACCGGCTCATCTGCGGGGATGTGGGATACGGAAAGACGGAAGTTGCCATCCGGGCGGCTTTCAAGGCTGTAACCAACGGAAAACAGGTGGCATATCTGGTGCCCACTACGATCCTTGCCCAGCAGCACTACAATACATTCTGTGAGCGCTTTCAGAATTATCCGATGACTGTCAGGGTGATGTCCAGATTCTGTACTCCCAGGGAACAGAAAGAGACGATGGAAGGCCTGAAAAAAGGAATCGTGGATGTGGTCATCGGGACACACCGGCTTCTTTCCAAAGATGTGAAGTACAAAGACCTGGGACTTTTGATCATCGATGAAGAACAGCGTTTCGGCGTGGGACATAAAGAGAAGATCAAGACAATGAAGAAAGATGTGGACGTGCTTTCTCTCTCCGCAACACCGATTCCCAGGACGCTGCATATGAGTCTGATCGGGATCAGGGATATGAGCATTTTGGAGGAACCTCCCCACGACCGGAGAGCGATCCAGACTTATGTGATGGAGTATAATGAGGAGCTTGTAAAAGAGGCAGTCCACCGGGAAATGACGAGAGGCGGTCAGGTATACTATGTATATAACCGGGTCAACAACATTGCGGAGATCACGAGTGAGCTACAGAAACTCCTGCCAAATGCAAAAGTGGCCTTTGCCCACGGACAGATGCGGGAAAGAGAGCTTGAAAATATTATGATGCAGTTCATGGAAAAGGAGATCGACGTACTCGTCTCCACGACAATCATTGAGACCGGGCTGGATATACCGAACGTGAACACGATGATCATCCATGATGCCAACCAGCTGGGACTTTCCCAGCTATATCAGCTCAGGGGGCGTGTCGGACGCTCCAACAGGAACGCATTTGCATTTTTAATGTACAAAAGGGACACTTTATTAAAAGAGACAGCCGAGAAAAGACTCCAGGCGATCCGGGAATTTACGGACCTGGGATCGGGATACAAGATCGCCATGCGGGATCTGGAGATCCGGGGAGCAGGAAATCTTTTAGGAGAAGAGCAGTCCGGCCATATGGAAGCGGTGGGATATGATCTGTACTGTAAGATGCTCAACGACGCGGTGCTGAGGCTGAAAGGAGAACTTTCAGAGGATACTGATTTTGACACGACACTGGATCTGAACATCGATGCCTTTCTTCCATCTGCCTATATCAGAAACGAAGTGGAGAAGCTGGAGCTTTACAAGCGGATATCTGCCATCGAGACGAAGGATGAGCTGGAAGATATGCAGGATGAGCTCCTGGACCGTTTCGGGGATCTGCCGGCAGCGGTAGTCAATCTGCTCCATATCGCCCTGCTGAAGTCGATGGCTCACCATGCCTATATGACCGATGTAAAACAAAAGGGAGAGAAAGTATCCTTTGAGATGAATCCGGAGGCAAACGTGCAGGTAGAGAAGATCCCGGATGTGCTGAGCGAATTTCCGAAGGAACTCTCCGTCAGTGCCGGGGAGCATCCCGTATTCGTACTGGATCTTTCATCCGCGAAGAAAAGCGCATGGCTATCAAAGATTGAACATTGTGTGAACTCATTGGATGCGTTGATTATCAGATCGTAATGTAGTATAATCCAAAATGGAAATAAATTAAACGGAGGAAACGAAGAATGAAACGTGTAGCGAAGAAGATCGTATGTCTTGCGGCGGTTATGGCTTTGTGCGCGGCCTTATTAGCGGGCTGTAAGAAGCAGGATGACAAGACGCTGTTTGAATATGCAGGAAATGAGGTGACCTATAAGGAAGCCCATGTATATGCCAGAATCATGCAGTACAGCGCAGAGCAGCAGTACGCATCTTATCTGGGAGATAAACTGTGGTCTACCCAGGTCGGCACCGACAAAAAGGGCAAAAAGATCACAATGCAGGATTCTATTAAAGACAATGTCATCAACCAGATCAAGACTGTAAAAGTACTGGCTGACCACGCAGATGACTACAAGGTAAAGCTAACTTCCGATGAGAAGAAACAGCTGGACGAATCCGTCAAATCTTTTACTAAAAATGAACTTGGAAAACGTGTGATGAAGGTGACCGGGGCAGATAAAGATTACATCAAAGAGATCCAGCAGGAAAACCTGATTGCCCAGAAGGTTATGAATGCGATCATCGAAAAGGCAGATGTGAAAGTGACAGACGACGAAGCGAAGACCGTAAAAGTATACAAGCTTGTTTTTACAACGAAGAAAACAGACAGCAAGACCGGCAAAGAAGTAAATATGACTGCAAAAGAAAAGGCAGCTCAGTTAAAGAAAGCCAAAGAAGCATTAAAGGCGATCAAGAAAGGCCAGAGCGTCAAGGCAGTAGCCAAAAAGTATAAAGTCGATACAGACAACGAAGAAAGCTACACAAAGGGAAAAGCAGTTCTCGGAACCAAGTTTGAAGATGCGGCTTCCAAATTAAAGAAGAATCAGGTCAGCGGCGTAGTCGAGACAGACGATGCGTATGTCATCATCAAGATGCTCAACCCGAATGTAAAGAGTGAGCTTGCCACATCCAAGAGTACGCTTCTGCAGGAAAAACAGCAGGAAGCATACCAGAAGGTATATAAAAAGTGGACGAAGGATGCAGACAAGAAGTGGGACGATGACAAGAGCATCGATCAGGAACTGTGGAAAAAGATCACATTTAAGTATAAGGCAACGACCACAGCTACCGAAAAGACGACCACAGAAGCCACAACCACAGCAAAGCAGAAAGCAACGACAGAGAAGAAAAAGTAATACAGCTCTTTGTGAAAGGCAGCCCATGATCCGGCTGCCTTTTTCGTAAAGATTTGAGAAAAGGAGGCAGTGTATGGAATTTCAGATCGGTGATGTAATCAAGATGAAAAAACCTCATCCGTGCGGGAGCAGCGAGTGGGAGATATTGAGGGTCGGCATGGATTTTCGGCTGAAATGTATGGGCTGCGGACGTCAGGTGATGGTGTCCAGGAAGCTCGTGGAGAAGAATTTCAGGGGATTTGTGAAAAAAGCTTGCGGTTAAAAGGAATTTATGGTAACATATCAACTTGTGATATATAAATTTATCCTTGCTCTTGGCAGAAGATCAAGAGCCGAAAAGACCAGAAGGAGGTGCAGATAACATGAGTAAATATGAACTCGCATTAGTCGTGAATGCTAAGATCGAAGACGAAGCAAGAGCGGAAGTAGTGGAAAAAGCAAAAGCTATGATTACAGAAGCAGGAGCTGAAATCACGAATGTCGATGAATGGGGAAAGAAGCGTTTAGCTTACGAGATCCAGAAGATGAAAGAAGGATACTACTACTTCATCCAGTTCGACGCAGAGACAGAAGTTCCGGCTGTTTTAGAAGAAAAACTTCGAATTACAGAAAATGTATTACGTTATTTAGTCGTAAAACAGGATGCCTAACACTTTGGTAGGCAGGAGGAATCCAATATGAATAAAGTGATTTTGATGGGCCGTCTTACCAGAGACCCGGACGTGAGATACTCACAGGGTGAGAGAGCGACGGCAGTTGCAAGATATACTTTAGCTGTAAACAGGAGATTCAAGAGGGATGGCGAACCGGATGCAGACTTTATCAACTGTGTCGCATTTGGACGTGCCGGCGAATTTGCTGAGAAGTATTTCCGCCAGGGAATCAAGATTGTCATCTCAGGAAGAATCCAGACAGGCAGTTACACCAACAAGGACGGAATCAAGGTCTATACCACCGATGTTATTGTAGAAGAACAGGATTTCTGCGAGAGCAAAGCGGCAACGGACCAGTACAACGGAGGAGGAATGCAGACAGCAAATCCTTCGAAACCGCCGCAGCCGAGCCAGGCCGCAGGAGACGGTTTTATGAACATTCCGGACGGATTGGAAGAGGAACTGCCATTTAGTTAAATTAGGAGGTTTAATCATGGCTTATAATAGAGGTGATTCTCCGAACAGGAGAAGAGGCGGACGCAGAAGAAGAAAAGTATGTGCATTCTGTACAGAAGCCGATGCCGTTATCGATTACAAAGACGTAGCGACATTAAAGAAATATGTTTCTGAGAGAGGCAAGATCCTGCCGAGACGTATCACAGGAACATGTGCAAAGCATCAGAGAGCTGTCACAAGCGCGATCAAAAGAGCAAGACATCTCGCTTTAATGCCTTACACACAGGACTAATAAAAGACAAGCCGCCGTATCCCTATGGATATGGCGGTTTTTTTGACCTTGCCTGCCAGTCATGCTATAATGAAAAATACAATATTTGAATCCGAGGTTTAAGGAGCCGTATCATGAAAAATAAGAATACAAGTATAAGCGTCAGCAAAGATATTGTCTGGCCCGTTCTGGCCGGACTGTTGTTTTTGATGGCAGACATTCTGGTGTTTTCCATTGACGTGAAGTCCGGGATCATCCTGGCCTGTTTTGTACTGATCTTCTTTTTGTTTTCCGTGATCTATTATCCGTATTATAAGAAGAAGATGACACAGGAGACGATGGACTTTCTATTTGAGCAGAGCCGGGTCCAGAACCATTTGATCAAAGAGCTGCCTCTTCCCTATGTGCTGATCGGCGGGGACGGGGATATCATGTGGTATAATCAGGCATTTGAAAAGATTTTGGACGGGAAGAACATTTCCAAGCTTCAGCAGATGTTCCCCGAACTGGACAAGAACCTGCTTCCGTCGGAGATGAATCACGCAGTCTCCCATGTGAAGAGAGAGAGCCGGGAAAAGGATCAGGATAAGACCTGCTTTTACAAAATCGAATTCGTGAGGATCCAGATGGACAGTCTCATTGATGAGGAGACAGAGAGCAAGTCAAAACAGTGGCTCAGAGACCAGTCGATGATTGCCGCCTATATCTTTGACCAGACCATGCTCAAGATGTATATGGAGCAGAACGAAAATCAGCGGATGGTGGTCGGACTGATCTATATTGATAATTATGAGGAACTTCTGGACAACGTGGATGAAGTAAAACAGTCCATGCTTCTGGCGCTGACAGACCAGAAGATCAATAAATTTATTCAGAATATTTCCGGCATTGTGAAAAAGACGGAGAAAGATAAGTATTTGATTATATTTCAGCAAAAGTATCTGGAGAAAGTCAAGGCAGGGAAGTTTCACATTTTGGAGGAAGTTAAGAGTATAAATCTTGGAAGCAGCGGTAATATGACGCTGAGCATCAGCCTTGGGATCAACGGTCAGAGCTACCAGGAAAACTATGAGGCCGCATGCACGGCTATGGACCTGGCTCTTGGACGGGGCGGCGACCAGGCGGTGATCAAAGACGGCGAGGATATTTCCTATTACGGGGAGAACGCCGCCGTAGTTGAGAAGAATACGAGAGTCAAAGCCAGAGTCAAGGCCCACGCATTGAGGGAACTTCTGGAGTCGAAAGAAAATGTAGTTATTATGAGCCATAAAATACCCGACCCGGATGCCATGGGGGCTGCGGTGGGATTATACCGCCTGGGGCTTTCACTGGGCAGAAAGGCCCACATCGTCATGAACGAGGTGACAATTTCCGTGCGACCGATCATGGAAGAACTGCTGTCGTGTGAGGAATACGACGAGGACATGTTTATCTCCAGCGATACGGCCAGGGAGATCACGGATGACAACACCCTGCTGATCGTTGTGGACGTAAATCACGCAAGCTACACCGAGTGTGAAGATCTGCTGGAACAGACCAATACGATCGTCATCCTGGACCACCACAGAAAGGGAAAAGAGACGATCAAGTATCCGGTTCTCTCTTATATTGAGCCTTACGCTTCTTCCACCTGTGAGCTGGTGGCGGAGGTGCTTCAGTATATCACTACGAAACCAAAACTTCTCCCGGTGGAAGCCAATGCCATGTACTTCGGCATGCTGATCGATACCGATAACTTTGTCAATAAGACAGGGGTACGGACATTCGAGGCGGCGGCATTTCTGAAGCGGAGCGGGGCAGATTTAAATAAAGTGCGGAAGATGTCCAGGACCAGTATGGATTCTTACAGAATCCGAGCGAAGGCGGTGAGTGATGCTGAGATTATGTATGGTTCCTTTGCCATTGCCACTCTGGTGGGGATTGGCATCGACAGTCCGACGGTGGTCGGGGCCCAGGTGGCCAATGAACTTTTAGATATTGACGGGATCAAGGCATCCTTTGTGCTGACCGGCGTGGAAGAGCGGGTCTATGTCAGTGCCAGATCCATTGACGAGGTGAATGTACAGAAGATTATGGAGCAGTTCGGAGGAGGAGGCCATCTGACCGTGGCCGGTGCCCAGATGGTGGATGTGTCCCTGTATGACGCAAAACAGATCATCAAGGGGACTCTGCAGTTTATGAAAGAGGAAGGAGACATATAAAATGAAAGTGATTTTATTGCAGGATGTAAAAAATGTAGGAAAGAAAGACGATATTGTGGAAGCTAACGACGGATACGCAAGAAATGTGCTCCTGCGCAAGGGACTCGGTGTGGAAGCGAGCAAAAAAGCGGTCAATGATCTGAAGCTTAAAAAGGCCAATGAAGACAGAGTGGCAAAAGAGAAGCTTTTAGAGGCGAAGAAGTTTGCAGAAGAGCTCAGGGAGAAGGAAGTCATCCTGAAGATGAAAGTGGGAGAGGGCGGCAGAACTTTTGGTGCCGTATCCACGAAGGAGATTGCTGAGGCCGCCAAAAAACAGCTGGGCTATGATCTGGATAAAAAGAAGATGCACACAGAGCCGATCAAAACACTCGGGGTACACAATATCGAGGTGAAAGTGCACCCGAAAGTGACTGCCACATTAAAGGTAAAAGTACAAGAGGATAAATAAAGACAATGGATGAGGCATTTATCAAGAAAATACAACCCAACAGCATGGAGGCGGAGCAGTCTGTCATAGGTGCCATGATCATGGACAGGGATGCGATCGCTGATGTTTCCGATATTGTCACCAAAGAGGATTTTTATCAGAAGCAGAACGGGATTTTGTTTGAATCGATGACAGAGCTGTACAAGGAGGGAAAACCCGTAGATCTGGTAACTCTCCAGAATAAGCTGAAAGAAAAAGATGTGCCGGAATCCATGAAAAGCCTGGAGTTTATAAGGGATCTTCTGGAGGCGGTTCCCACGTCTGCCAACGCCAAGCAGTATGCCCAGATCGTGAAGGAGAAGTCCACCCTGCGGAAGCTGATCAGGGTGACGGAGGAGATCACGAAGGACTGTTATCTCGGAAAGGAAGAGGTTCCGCAGATCCTGGAAAAGACGGAAAAAGACGTGTTCGGACTTTTGCAGGAAGCCAGCGGCCGTGAGGATTTTGTCTCTATTGACCAGGTTGTGTTAAATACGCTGGAGAGCATAGAGGAGGCAGCGGCATCCGACGGAAGGATCACCGGGGTTGCCACAGGGTTTGATGACCTTGACTTTAAGCTGACCGGCCTTCACCCGTCGGAGCTTATCATGGTGGCTGCAAGACCTGCCATGGGTAAGACTGCATTTGTCTTAAACATCGCCCAGCATGCTGCGGTTAGGAAACAGGTTCCCACAGCGATCTTCAGCCTGGAAATGTCCAAGGAACAGCTGGTGACCCGTATGATCTCCATGGAGGCCATGGTGGACTCCCAGGCGATCCGTACCGGAGAGCTTCAGGAGACCGAGTGGGAGAAGATCATGGAGAGTGCCGGGACCATTGGGCGTTCTCCTCTGATCATCGACGATACCCCGGGTATTACTGTGGCGGAATTAAGGTCCAAATGCCGCCGTTATAAGCAGACTTACGGGCTGGGCCTGATCATCATCGACTATTTGCAGCTGATGTCCGGAGGGAAAAAGTCTGAGTCAAGACAGCAGGAGATCTCCGAGATCTCCCGTTCCCTAAAGGCGCTGGCCAGGGAGATGGATGCGCCGGTCATCGCCCTTTCGCAGCTGAGCCGTATGGTGGAGCAGAGGAAACCGCCGAAGCCTGTCCTTTCCGACTTAAGGGAATCCGGTTCCATCGAGCAGGATGCCGATGTCGTTATGTTCATCTACAGGGATGACTATTACAACGAAGACTCTGAGAAGAAGGGTCTTGCGGAGATCATCGTGGCAAAACAGAGAAATGGTTCCACAGGAAGTGTGGAACTCGTCTGGTTAGGACAGTATACGAAGTTTGGAAATAAAGAGAGAGTCAGGATGTAGCCTGCAGATTATGATAGAAACCGTCGTCTTTTAGAGGGCGGTTTTTCTTGTCCCGCAAAGAGCCCCCACCTTATAATAAATAAGAAGAAAGGAAGGGACTTATGAAGGAAAAAAGACGAATGATTTCTGAAGCAGCCAAAGAATTGGGGTTAGAAACCTATACTTTAAGGGCCTGGGAGGAAGAGCTGAAGCTTAACATTCCGCGGAATGACAAGGGCTACCGTTACTATGGGGAAAAAGAATTACATACATTTATGAAGATCCGTGATATGAGGGATGAGGGCATGAGCATGGATGAAATCAAGGAGGCTCTGCCAAAGAATGTCATTCCCTTTCCCGCAGGCGGGAGCAGTGTGGGTCCGCAGGATAAAATGGAACAGTTCCAAAATGTTATGGTTAAGATTATGGGACGGGCCTTAAACGAACAGAAAAATCAGCTGAGCCGGGAAATCGGCGATCAGGTTACCAGACAGGTGGCAAAGGAAATGGATTATCAGTTCCGTCAGAAGGAGGAATCGGAAGAAAAGAGATTCCAGAAGCTGGACGAGCTGATCCGTCTGCAGCAGCAGAGCAGAGAAGAGATTGCAGCTACAAAAGAGAGAGGATTCTTTTTTAAGAAGAAAAAAAGAAACCGCGATTAATAAATTTTCTTAAACAAAAAAGAGATGCCGAACGGCATCTCTTTTTATGTATCGATTATTCCTGGCTGATAGCGCCGGTTGGACATCCGTCTGCGCAAGCTCCGCAGTCTAAGCATGTATCTGCATCGATTACGTACTGTCCGTCCCCTTCGCTGATAGCTCCTGCCGGGCAAGTACCTTCGCAAGCTCCGCAAGAGATACAAGCGTCTGAAATTACATATGCCATATCTATATTCCTCCTTTAAAAAGTTGTGTATGAAATGGCGGGTGACCCGCCTTCCAGGTACTTTTCATTTTAATATACTTAATATACAATATCAAGGGAATTCCGGTGAATTATTGTATTTTTAATTATAATGTATTATACTAAATAAGATTCTTCTTCAGGGATTTATGGAGAAGAACGGCGACTGTTAAGAATGGAGGTATTATAAATGAATACAATCACAAAGGACATGGTGATCGGTGATCTGCTTGCCATCGATGAAAACTTCGCGGCTATTTTAATGGCATCCGGCATGCACTGCGTGGGCTGCCCGTCTTCACAGGGAGAGACACTGGAAGAAGCTGCTTTTGTGCACGGAATGAATGTAAATGAACTTCTCGGCAGACTGAATGAATATATGGAGACAAAACAGGCCTGACACCCTGTCACCGTAAGATTTAGAGGACAACCCTCAGATGAGATTCTGGGGATTGTCTTCTTTTTTTGCACGGATTTATATTGTTCAGTGCGTTGCGCAATCGGATTGCGCATGCTTGTGATGAGCAATTCAATGAGCAACTTTGGGACCCAATTCAGATTGTTTTAGTGGGTATTACAGGGTTACAATTTAAGAGTACTAAGAACGAAATGAAAATAAAAAGAAAAGGAGTGATAATGTTTGAAACGCGACATGATTTACAAAGACCTGATCCAGCTGGATATGGAAGCGGCAGACACCGATGACTTTTTTGACAAGATGGCCGCAAAACTTGAAGAACTTGGTTTTGTAAAGAGCTCATTCGTGGATGCGATCAAGACAAGGGAGAAAAACTTCCCGACGGCATTGGCAGTAGAGCCGTATCCGGTAGCGATCCCTCATGCAGATCCGGAACACATCTTAAAGCCATTCATTGCGCCGGTCAGATTAAAAGAACCGGTCAAGTGGTGTGAAATGGCGGCAAACGATGTGGAACATGATGTGAAGTTTGTCTTTATGCTTGGTTTTAAGCGTTCTGATGAGCATGTGGAACTGCTTCAGATCCTTGTGGCAAACTTCCAGGATGAGTCCCTGATGAAACGCCTTATGGATGCAAAAACCGAAGAAGAGTATATGGAAGCAATTCTTTCCATGAAAGGACTCTAAACACTGAATGAAAGTAAATGAAATTAAGGGTTTATCTCAAGAAAGGAAATAAAAATTATGAAAAAGATCATTGTAGCATGCGGAAGCGGAGTAGCAACATCTCAGACAGTAGCAAGCAAGGTGAACCGTTTATTAAAAGAAAATAAGGTAGACGCTCAGGTGGAAGCGGTAGATTTAAAATCCGTAGACCGCTATATGGATTCCAGCGTGGCATATATCGCGATCACAAAGATTGACAAGGAGTATCCGATCCCGGTGATCAACGGAATCGCATTCTTAACCGGAGTAGGCCAGGATGCAGAACTGAAAAAGCTGATCGAGGCATGTAAATAAGAGGAGAAAAACTACAAAAGACACATCATAAGAGGATGAAAGGAGAGATTGTATGCAAGTATTGAGTTCAGTTGTCAATTATCTATTAGGTTTGGGGGCTGCGATTTTCGTACCGATCATTATTATCATCGCCGGACTGATCGTTCGGATGAAAGTAAAAGATGCGGTTTCCGCAGGTATCACACTGGGTGTGGCGTTTACCGGAATGACGATGCTCATTTCCTTCATGACAGAAACTATAAGTCCGGCGGCAGAAGCGATGCTTAAATCAACCGGTATTGCACTGCCGATTGTCGATGGAGGGTGGACGACCATGTCAACGATTTCATGGTCCTGGCCGTACGCATTCTTAATGTTCCCGCTGCTGATCATCATCAATGTCATTATGCTGGTGATTAATAAGACAAATACATTCAACGCCGATCTTTGGAACGTATGGGGAAAGATCTTTACGGCGGTTGCTGTTGTAGCCATTACAAAACCACATTTCGGAGCGGCAGGTTCTATTGCCTGTGCATTTGTTGTAGCAGCGATCCAGATCGTTTTTGAATTAAAGGCTGCAGATATGCATCAGCACAGAATTGAAAAACTTTCCGGAATTCCGGGTGTTACCTGTACCCATAAAATGACGTTCCTGGCAGCTGTAATGTATCCAATTGACTGTATTTTAAAGAAATTACCAGCCTTAAATAAACAGTTTGATGCTGCAGCATTAAAAGACAAGGTGGGAATTTTTGCAGAAAACCATATCCTTGGATTCATCCTTGGTATCGTTTTCGGAGTTCTTGCCAGATACAGCGTTGCAAATACATTGACACTGGCGATCAAGGCAGCAACAGCCCTGACCTTATTCCCGGTTATTACAAAATACTTTATGCAGGCTCTGGCTCCGATTTCAGAGGCAGTCAGTGACTTCATGAACAAGAAATTCTCAGGAAGAACTTTGGTAGTAGGGCTTGACTGGCCATTCCTTGGAGGATCCAATGAGATCTGGCTGGCAGTTATTTATTCTGTGCCGATCACACTGTTATTCTCAATGTTCCTTCCGGGCAATGAACTTCTTCCATTTGCCGGAATCATTAACATCGCGCTTGCTGTACCGGCCTTCCTTGTAACAGGAGGAAATCTGATCCGTATGATCATTCTGTGTACTATTTTTGCACCGGTCTTCTTATGGGTTGGTACTGCGTTTGCACCGTTTATGACAGACTTGGCACGGACAACAGGAGCCGTATCATTGAAGGCAGGAGAAATGATCTCCAACAGTTGTATTGACGGACCGATTCAGACCTATGCTTTCTCACACGTATTTAAAATTCTGGACGGAGAATTCATTCCGCTGGTGATCCTGATCGTCTGGGTGGTATGTTTCGTATTCTACTACAGAAGTCTAACTAAAGAGGCAAAACAGGAAGCCAACAACTAATTTGAAGGACATAGAAGAGGAGATAGAAATATGCAGAGGTTTGTGAATGATCCGGATTACGTTGTAGAAGATATGCTGAAGGGGTTTTTAAAGGCTCACGGGGATCTTATCGTCAAGTCTGAGGCCAACGACCGTGTCGTAAAATACATAAATGCACCGGTAGAAGGGAAAGTCGGTCTGGTGACAGGCGGCGGAAGCGGACATGAACCTGCTTTTCTTGGCTATGTCGGAAAGAATATGGTGGATGCTGTGGCAGTCGGCGAAGTTTTTTCTTCGCCGTCAGCCCAGGCATTCTACGATGCATTTATGGAAGCAGATGCAGGGAAAGGTGTCGCCTGCCTGTTCGGCAACTATGCCGGAGATAACATGAATGTAAAAATGGCTGTCCGAAAAGCGAAAAAAGCCGGTGTCACTGTAAAGTATGTAACCGCAAACGATGATGTGGCTTCATCTCCGAAAGAAACGAAGGAAAAACGCCATGGGATCGCAGGCGGCGTTTTTATGTGGAAGATCGGGGGAGCCAGGGCAGCAAAAGGCGGAGACCTGGATGAGGTCATTGCATCTGCCCAAAAAGCAGTGGACAATACAAGAAGTATCTGTGTAGGATTAAGTCCATGTGCCATACCCGCAGTTGGTCATCCTAATTTCCATATTGAAGAAGGAAGCATGGAGGTGGGGATCGGACACCACGGGGAGCCGGGCATCAATGTGCAGGACCTGGAGCCTGCCGCAAAGATTGCACAGAACATGGCTGAGACAGTAGTAAACGACTTGGAACTCGGAGAAGGGGAAGAGGCGGCGGTGCTGCTTTCCGGTCTCGGGGCGACACCGGTCATGGAACTGTATGTACTGTACGATGAAATTGAAAGATACTTGAGAGAAAAGGGAATTTCCGTTTATAAGACTTTGATTGGGGACTATGTGACTTCCCTTGACATGAACGGAGCTGCGCTGACTGTCATGCGCCTGGACGATGAATTAAAGGAACTGCTGGATTACGAGGCAAAATCACCAGGCATTGAGGTTACAAAATAGCAGCGGAACGATGAAAGAGGGATTCTAGTGTATTTAGACGAAAGAGGCTATTTAGTATTAAAAACAATTGTAAATAATCCGTCTATAACTGGAAAGGAAGTGGAGCAGTCATTAGATTTGTCCAGGAAGCAGGTCAGCTATACGATGGATAAGATCAACCAGTACCTGGCGGATAACGGACTGCCCAAGATAGAAAGACTGCGCACCGGAAAATTTGTGATACCGGTTCCTGTGCTGGAACAGTACCAGACCGAGGATATTGGGATCAAAGACAGTACCTATGTGTACTCCGACAAAGAACGGGGAGCGCTGATCTTCCTGATCCTTCTGTGCGCAAGGGAAGAATTATCAATTTACCATTTTACATCAAAGCTGGATATCAGCAAGAATACATTTTTGATCGACGTTAAGAAACTGGAGGAAAGGCTGGCGCCGTACGGCCTTGGAATCCATTACAGCAGACAGGACGGATACCATCTGGCCGGAAGTGAATTCTGCAAACGGGAGGCCATGATCCCGATTGTGCGGCAGATCCTAAATATGCCGAACGGGCAGGAAGCCATTCTGGAGATTTCCCAGGTCGATCCGGAACTCATGGAGCAGGTGCGGGGGCAGATCAGTGAGATTGAGAATAAGTTAAAGATCCGTTTTACCGATGAAAGGCTGAGGGAACTTCCTTATATTCTCTGTCTGGTGCTGATCCGCATCAAGAAAGGGAGAATCCTGGAAGATCTTCCTGAATCCTTTCAGCATATTGCCGGGACAAAAGAGTATTCTGTCATGGTGGAATTTGCAAAAGAGCACGATGTGGCATGGCAGACGGAAAAGGTCTTTTTTGCCGCGCAGATTCAGATTTCCAACTATCACAGGTTCCAGTCGGATAATCTGAGAAGTGAAGTGGAGATCATGGAGGCGGCCAGGCAGGTCATCGACAATTTTGAAAAGATTATATGCGTCAACATCAAGGAGCGGGATATCCTTCTGGAAGCTCTGTTTCAGCATGTGAAGCCGGCGTTTTACAGGGTCAAATACCACTATCATATCGAACAGAGTATTGTAGACATGGTACTTCCCAGATACAGTTCCCTGCACGCCATGGTAAAGCGGTCCATGAAACCTCTGGAGGAACTGGCTGGAAGTGAATTTCCCGATGAAGAGCTGGTCTATATTACAGCACTCTTCGGGGCATGGCTTCAGAGAGAAGGAATCCTGGACATAGAAAATCAGAAAAAAAGAGCTGTAATTGTCTGTGCCAATGGGGTGTCGGTTTCCAACTTCTTATTTTTTACACTGCGGGAGCTGTTTCCGGAGATCGAGTTCCTCACATGCCTTTCTATGAGAGATTTTACCGAATACAAAGAAGAATTTGAATTAGTCTTTACTATGGTCCGTCTGGAGACGGATAAACTTCAGTTTCTTGTAAAACCATTTCTCGATGAAGCTTCCAAGCATAAATTCAGGGAAAAGGTATTGAGTGAGATTAACGGTATTATGCCTCACGAAGTCGATGTGACAGAAATTGTAAGGGCTGTGGAACAGCACGCAGTCATTGAGGACCGGGACGCGCTGGTCAGAGAGATCAACAGAGTTTTAAACCCTGTAAATGTTCAGGGAACTGCAGAAAGAACGGCGGAGATGAAAGAACAGCCTATGCTGGCAGATGTACTTACAAAGGAAACGGTCCAAATATCAGAGGAGCCCATGGAATGGGAAGATGCCGTGAGGACGGCGTCGGCTCCGCTGCTTGCACAGGGAGATATAGAACAGCGCTATGTAGAGAGGATGGTCCAGATCATCCGGGAAGACAAGCCATATATTATGATCGCTGACGGAGTCATCATCGCCCATGCGGGAGTGGAGGACGGAGCCGGACGGATTTGTATTTCATTGTTAAAGCTTCCGGAAAGAATTGACATCAACGGGTATTTAAACGCGGACATTGTCATAGTTCTTGGGACTCCGGATGCCACCAATCATTTAGGGGTATTATTTCAGCTGAATGAGATCCTGGAGGACCCTTCTGCATTGAAGAAGCTGAAGCAGGCAAAACAGCCGGAAGAGATCCTTACCATTGTTCAAAAAGAAAAGGAGAAATCATTATGTTAGAATCATTAAAAAAGGATGTAGTCCAGATTGCAAAAAGAGCACAGAAGGACGGATTATGCAAACATTTGTCCGGAAACTTCAGTGCCAGGGATAAAGAAACAGGCTATGTAGTCATTACACCGACTCAGGTGGACAGAGAGCTTTTAACGGCAAGAGATATGGTTGTCTTAGACTTGGATGCCAATGTCGTTGAGAATCTTTCCGGACTGCGTCCTACCAGCGAGTCCCTGATGCACTTACAGATCTATAAGACAAGACCGGATGTCAATGCGATAGCACATACACACTCAATGTATGCCACCACATTTGCAGTGCTGAAAAAACCGATTCCGGCTGTTGTATACGAAGTTGCAAACTTAGGAGTGAGCAAGTCAAGAATTCCGGTAGCTCCATACGGACGCCCGGGTTCCACGGACCTGTCTGACAGTGTTATTGAACCGGTTCAGGAAGCAGACTGTTTCCTTCTGCAGGGACACGGCGCTGTTGCAGTAGACGGCAGAGAAATTTACGATGCTTACCTGAAAGCTTCTTACATCGAAGAACTGGCTCAGTTATACTTCAACTGCCTTGCTGCCAATGGAGGACAGGAGCCGGATTACTTCCCGCCGGAGGAATTACAGAGCTGGGCATATCCTTCACAGATTAAATTCCCAAATAAATAAGGAGTGTGAGAGATGAAGAAAATTATCAATGAGCCGGACAATTATCTAAAAGAGATGCTAAGCGGCATCTATATCGCACACAAAGACATGGTGACCTGCACAGACGGCGATCTTCAGTGCCTTGTGTCTAAATACAAGAAAGAAGGAAAAGTAGGCATCGCTACAGGAGGCGGTTCCGGACACCTTCCTCTGTTTCTTGGCTATGTTGGAGAGGGCATGCTGGATGGCTGCTGCGTGGGTGATGTATTCCAGTCACCGAGTGCAGAACAGATGCTTGCCGTGACAAAAGAGATTGACAGCGGGGCAGGCGTGCTCTATATCTATGGAAATTACAACGGAGACATCTTTAACTTTGATATGGCGGCCGAGATGGCGGACATGGAAGAGGATATCCGCGTGGAGACTGTTCTCGGGGCCGATGATGTGGCTTCTGCCGGTCCTTCCGCACCGGGTGAGAAGAGCACCCGCCGGGGAGTGGCAGGTATTTTCTTTGTATTTAAATGCGCAGGGGCTGCCGCAGACAAGATGATGGATCTGGATAACGTGAAAAGAATCGCCGACAAGGCAAATGCCAATGTGCGGACTATGGGAGTCGCCCTGACCCCTTGTGTCGTGCCGAGAGTCGGAAAAGCCGGATTCTCCATTGGGGAAGATGAGATGGAGATCGGCATGGGCATCCACGGGGAGACTGGTATCAGACGTGGGAAAATTGAGCCGGCAGACCAGATCGTAGATGAGATGTTAGGTCAGATCGTTGCGGATCTTCCGTATGAGAGCGGCGATGAAGTGGCTGTCCTCGTCAACGGCCTTGGAGCCACCACTTTAGATGAACAGTATATTGTGACCCGTCACATTGACGAGGTGCTCTCAGAAAAAGGAATCAGTGTTCACAGATATTATGTGGGAGAGTATGCCACTGCACTGGAGATGGCAGGATTTTCAATCTCTCTGCTGAAGCTGGATGACGAGCTCAAAGAAATGCTGGATAGTGATGCGAAGACACCGTTCTTCCGCCAGTAAGTGAGGAGGCAGAATTAAGGATGGATAACAGTTATTTAATCAGGCTTTTGAAAGAGATCAGTGATATCATGTCAGAAAACAGGGATCATCTGATCGAGATGGACAGCATCGTGGGAGACGGTGACCTGGGACTGACCATGGGGGACGGATTTAAGGCCGCCTATGAGAAAGTCGCAGACGGTTCCATTACGGATGCCGGAAAGCTTTTATACCAGGCCGGAAAGGCCATGGCATCTGCGGTGCCGTCTACGATGGGCACACTGATGGCTTCGGGACTTATGCAGGCGGGCAAAGTCCTGAAGGGTACGGAAATGCTTGAGAATGCCGATGTGGCAAAGCTTTTTGAGGCCTATGAAGCAGGTGTTGCAAACCGCGGAAAAGCCAAAGTGGGAGAAAAGACGTTTATTGACGGTATCCACCCGGCGATGGAAAGTCTGAATGCCGCTGCGGCATCGGGTGCTTCTCTGGAAGAGATGGCAGCCGGTGCAGTAAAGGCAGCAGAGGACGGTTTCAAGAATACGACCACCATGCTTGCGGTTCACGGACGCGCCGCAACCAGGGGAGAGGCTTCCAGAAGTCTTGAAGATCCGGGGGCATATGTGGCGGTGCTTATTATGAAGGCATTTGAGAAGAGTACAAAATAACTAGCATAAAATTACAATAAGAGAGCCAAAATTTCTATTTTATAATAAATTTTGGCTCTCTTATTTATAATGTAAATTAAACAATTTAATAAACAAATATTTGTAAATATGATTGAAATTGTATAATGATATTAACAGAGCCCACCACGCCTCTGATTTTTATGCGCAACCCGGTGGGACTTTTTTCATTTATAGAGTGTTTCATGTATTAGTATCCAAAACAAATATTAACGATAACGCAGCAAATACAATCGTACATTGATTCAGATATGGAGATTGTCTCTCAAGAGGATGCAGAAAAAGCATTAAAAATAATTGGTTATTATCGGCTGAGGGGATATTCGTTTCAATTATATAATAACTCTACCCAAAAATATATTTTGGGAACCAAATTTGAAGATATTCTGACATTATATCGTCTCGATCAAAAGCTTTCTGACCTGATATTCTCAATGATATCTAAAATAGAGGTTGCATTAAAAGCTCATTTAGTAGAAGCTTTGCTAATTCATGGAGATGCATTGATTCTGAAGGATTCTTCAATTTTCAAAGAAAAGAAGATATATTAGAATAATATGTCGGCAATAGCTTATTATTTAAAAGAAACAGAAATATTATTAGTCTTCATACAATGAATTTTACAATGGATTGGAAAGAACATCTCAGTGTATGAATACATAAAATAAAGGACAGAACTAATCAAGTATATTATGCACAAATCGCTTAGGCTTCTGGCGGAGTGTTGTGATAAAAACCCCGCCATTTTTATAGCCTGTTTTTTATTTTATAAGAAGTCGCTACAATTCACCTCTGGCTTCACGGTCGATCAATTCTTTCATAATCGAATCGTACTGTTTATCCAGTTTGTAGAACGAAAGCGTGATGACCGCTAATGCCGCAACAATGACCGGCCCTACTTTATAAATGTTGATGATCATGTTCAGTGCAGACCCTGGCTGTGTCACAGCACCGGCAGCAGAACTGATATATCCTGACAGAGAGAGGAGTCCTGTCATGGCGGCAGATGCCACACCTGCGCCGACTTTTGTGCCGATGGAGCCTCCTGCAAAGATCAGGCTTTCCTGACGGATATGTGTCTTCCACTGACCAAATTCCACCACATCGCCGATCATTCCGAAGACAACTGCATTTAATGGAGCGAGTCCGACAGCACGAGTCACACAGCTCATGACCATCCACGGAAAGCTGTAAGGATTCAGGAAGAACAGAAGCTGCCCGGCCAGTGCGATAAATGCTCCGGCAAATGCAACGTTTCTTTTTCCGAATTTTCCGATCAGAGGCGCACAGGCAAAGATGCAGGCTACCAAAGTAAGAGTTTCCGTCAGATACAATGTACTGTACATCCAGGTATCGTTGTGGAAAATGTATTTACAATAGTATGGAAGGATGGTCCCTGAGATACCAAAGGATACACTCTGAAGCATCCATAATACGAGAACTGCCCAGAAGTATTGATTTGTGACAAGGGCTTTCAGGCCCTTTTTCAGAGGGATACTTTTTACTTTATCTTTGGCCGCAATGACAACGGTCTCTTTGCATTTGAGGAAACAGTTGATGAGCAGGATCAATGCAAGAACCGCCCAGATAGACATTGTCTTAACCCATGCAGCCTGATTATCCCCGAAGATCTTTACTAACGGAAGAGTAAAGGTAACGGCTACGATACGTCCGATCGGTGACAATCCCATTCTAACGACACTCAGCATATCTCTCTCAGAAGAGACGCGTGTCATCATGGCAGAAAGGCTTCCATATGGAAGATTAATAGCTGTATAACAGACTGTGGTACAAAAATTATATGTAACAAACAGGTAGATTCCCTGAACGATTCCGGTTGTATGAGGCACAGTGAAAAGCAGTACGGCTGAAAGAGCATAAGGGATGCTCATCCATAAGATCCACGGCCTTGATTTTCCCCATTTTGAGTTGGTGTGCTCAACGATGACACCCATGATTAAGTCAGACACTCCGTCAAACAGCCGGGAAATCAGCATGACCAATCCGACAGTTGCCGGATTGATTCCAACATAATCAGTATAAAAAAGCGTAAGCAATGTACCGATCATTCCGAAGATTACATTACATGCCACGTCCCCGCCTGCGTAGGAGACCCGGGTTCCCCAGGTGAGTTTGTGGCCTTTGACATAGTTTTTATCCATTTTTCTTCTCCTTAATTTCATATGGCATGACAGCCTGCCCGCCGGGAAAACCGGCAGGCTGGTGTTTCTTTACACCGTGATTTCAGAAATTTTTACAGGGCGGTGTTCTTCCAGTGATTTCTTAGCTGCAAGCCCCATGAGTACCGGCTCAAGTCCGTCCATAACTCCCAGAGGTGTGTCTGTGTCTTTTTCAATGGCGTCGATAAAGCATTTAATTTCTTTTGCGTAAGCGGCCATATAGCGCTCTAGGAAGAAGTAAAGAGGTTTTTCTCCGGTTACACCGTCTGCATTGCTGATCACGGCTGAGGATACGGAATCATTTGCGGTAGCAACCATTCCTTTTGATCCGAATACTTCGGCTCTCTGATCGTATCCGTAAACAGCTTTTCTTGAGTTGTCGATGACTGCGAGCGCGCCGTTTTTCATTTTTAAAGTAATGACTGCAGTGTCCACATCCCCTGCCTCACCGATGGCCGGATCTACTAAGACGGCTGCTTCCACATATACCTCTTCGGCATCACATCCTGCCAGGAAGCGTACCATATCAAAGTCATGGATCGTCATGTCAAGGAACATTCCGCCGGAGACTTTTACATAATCAGCACTTGGCGGTTCAGGGTCTCTGGATGTCACTTTGATGATCTGTGTCTCACCGATCTTTCCGGCAGCCACGGCATCTCTTACTGCTTCAAAGTTGTGGTCGAACCGGCGGTTAAATCCTACCTGATACTTTACATTGCTTTTTTTCAGAGCGTCTACGACTTCCTGGATTTTCTTTACGTCATGATCGATCGGCTTTTCACAGAAGACATGTTTTCCTGCCTCGATGGCTTCCACTGATATTGGAGAATGTGTATCTGTGGAAGAACATATTAAAACAGCATCAATCTGAGGATCATTTAAGATATCTTTGTAATCTCTGGTTGTTTTTTCAACACCCATTTCTTTTGCCCATGCCGCTGTATCCTCTGTCATAAAAGGATCTGCAAGTGTTTTCACCTTTGCGTTGCTAACTTGTGTACAGATGCTTTCTACATGTACTCTTCCGATTCTTCCTGCTCCAATAATACCTACATTTACCATAATAAAAACGTCCTTTCTTATATTCAACTGGTCTGATTTCTTTATGAGTTAATCATATCAGGACAAAGATATTACCAAAACTAGTACTTTTTTTGGATTATGTAGTATTTTTATATAAAATTATGGGTGAATTATTTTTTGTGTCTTTTTTTTGGAACAAAAAAAGAACCCGCATCAATAAACACAGGTTCTTTCCTTTTTATTATGTTAAGTTAAAATTCGGCTATCTGCCGGATCGCATCCTCAGAAAGGATGGTTTGAAAATGTTCATCAAATAAAGCCTTAGTCGCATAAGTATTTGGGATACGTTTGCTGTACTCTGAAAGTCTGCTGCGGACTTTTGTAAAGTCATACTTGTTGTCCTCGGCAGACAGGCAGAGATAATAACAGTTATTTTCGGTATCTTTATATAAGCGGCTTTCATGCGGAAAGCTTATCACCAGTTTTGCTGCATAAGCTACTTCTTCCAGGGAAGAAAAGCAGTATACGTCACAGTTGGAATCCATAATGGCCAGATGCATTGCATCAGCCAGTTCGGACAGATCGCTGTCAGAAGCATCGTCGAGGAAATTGAGAACTCCGTCGGAATCTTCCAGGTTCATATTGCCGGATGAAATCTTTGAGTTGACTAATTTCTCGTAACGGTCATTAAACTGATCGGCGTCTTCCACTTTCGTGACGACGAGTATCAGACATTCCTGGGAGACCGGGATCGCTTCTACCATAAGAGGAATGTTATTGGTCTCAAAACCTAATTCCTGAGAAGCTTTCTTCATCAGTTCGCGGAACAGTCCTTTGGCCTTATCGGAACCAAATGCCAGTTCGTTGAGCAGTGTCTCTTTTCCAGCAAGGTCAGCTTTATTCAAAGTACATCGGATTTGATTGTCACTAATTCGTTCTATCTTCATAGTCATCACTCCCTTACTTTATATTATAGTATAGTATCTGAATGCATATGTGTAAAGTGTTTCTGAATAACTTACAAAAATATACAGAAATACTTGAAATAATTTACAGAATTTGCTATTATAAACTTACAGCATATGGAAATGAGCTCTTTCCTTCGCTGAGGCGCCGCATCTTCGCTGCCTTTTCGGCAGTGTCTTAAATTTATATATCATAGCACTTTTCTGGCTCATTTCACAAACATTTCAGAATGGAGATTATCATGGGACATCGCAGTGATTTATTGGATTATTTAGAACTTGGATTGGCAGTCCAGGTCGATGGAATACCCGTAGACAACAGCAATCAGGAACAAATGGATCTTATGCTTGAGGAAGATGATTCCTACATGAAAGACTTCATTGATGATGAGAAAGGGGAGATCTGTGCCGTCTATTATCAAAAAGTAACCAATCATTAAACAATGCGTCATCTATACCAGTAGTATCTCAATTAAGCCAAGGGATTATTTCTCTTGGCTTAAATAGGATTGAATTCCCTTATAGATGGCCTGTGCTGCTTTTTCCTGATAAGCTTTATCCTGAAGTTTCTGCTTTTCTTCTTCATTGCTCAGAAAACCGCACTCTGCGATGACAGTTACATAAGGATTATCCCGAAGAAGAAAGTAATCGCTGTTTGCTTTTGCCACTCTGTGGTTGTCTGGATCTAAATTTTCAACCAGGGAACTTTGCAGGCAGTCAGCAAGCTGTTTCCCTTTTTGAGACCCCTGATAGTAAAATACCTGTGCACCGTGTACTTCACCGCTGGGATAGCTGTTCTGATGAACACTCACCACAAGAACCGGCTCGGCATCAAAGATAATCTGCTTCCTGTTGGAAAGATCGGAAACTTTTACATTGGTCGTGCTGGTGGCCAGATTGTAGTCGCCGTCCCTGGTCATTTTTACCTTGAATTTTTTCTTTTCCAGGATCGTTTTTAATTTTTTTGATATGGCCAGATTGATGTCTTTTTCCAGCACATCTCCGCTGCCGACTTTTCCGGGATCATTGCCGCCGTGTCCGGGATCGATGATGATGACATTCTGTTTCCCGATCGTCTGGTTTACAAAGATCGGAAGGGTGATCGAGGAAATATAGAGCAGGACGATGATACAGAAGATCGCGCCCCCTAAAAGTTGTTTACGATATTTCATTTGGAGACCTCAGGACTTTTGTAATATTATATTCAGAACAAGGCCTGATATATGAATGACATTTTCCGCATGATTTCCGCTCGGCTCTTAGAATGCCTCACTCCAATCATGCAGAAAATGGACATAATGTATGATTTGTTAAAAGTTCTGATCTGTGATTTGGTCATTTTGGAAATTTTCTTTTGATGTCGTGCCGTCCCAGGTATTCGCCGGTCATTTTTACGACCTGACCAGACAGCAGTGTGATGGAGATCAGATTCGGTATGGCCATCAACCCGTTAAAGGTATCCGAAAGGTTCCAGACAAAGGATAAGTGCAGAATGGAGCCTAAAAATATAAAATAGAGAAAAACAAGTTTATAATTGGTGACGGCTTTTCTGCCAAATAAATAGACGGCTGCCGTCTCACCGTAAAAGGACCATCCGATGAGGGTGGCAAATGCAAAGAATACGATGGCGATAGATACGAAGGCGGAGCCCCAGGAGCCGAAGACTGTGGAGAAGGCAGCGCTGGTCAGGGGGACTCCGTTGGGCAGTGAATCAAAATGAATCGTGGTGCCCTGGGCCGCGTCCAGAGCCATAGCCTTGAGATAGGTTCCCTCGTCATAGACACCGGAAGTGAGGATCGTAAGGGCTGTGATGGTACACATCACAACCGTGTCGGTAAATACTTCAAAGATACCCCACATGCCCTGGATAACGGGTTCTTTTGTGTCGGAGTTTGTATGTACGGTGACGGAACTTCCCAATCCTGCCTCGTTGGAAAAGACCCCGCGGGAGATTCCTTTTTTCATAGCAATGGTGATCCCGTAGCCAAGGACACCTCCTCCGGCAGCTTTTGGTGAGAAGGCACCGTGGAGGATCGAATGGATTGTGGATGGAATCCGGTCCATGTGGACAAAAATAATCACAATACAGCCCAGTGTGAATAAGGCAGCCATGACCGGGATGATTTTTTCTGTCACGCCGGCGATCCGTTTGATGCCTCCCATTATGACAAAACCTACCATGAACAGGGTGACGAGACCTGTGATCACCGGGGAAATTGAAAAGGTGGAGGAGAGCGCGGAGGCCATAGAGTTTGCCTGTGCCATGTTTCCGATCCCGAGAGAAGCGAGAATACAGAATGCGGCAAAAAGAGAGGCCAGCCATTTTGCGCCGAGGCCCCGTTCCATATAGACCATGGCACCTCCGGCCC
>OKER01000004.1_pt1 | contig 119608 bp, 114 predicted proteins | sample 1610031 | NCBI WGS metagenome assembly OKER01 (sample SAMN04436611, study PRJEB24849) | human gut metagenome | biome: human gut; feature: NICU; material: stool | host: Homo sapiens | place: USA: Saint Louis, MO | collected 2009-12-31
ATGAACCAGGAACGGGAAATCGGAGCCAGATTTAAACATATCCACGATAAGTTTACTCAGCATATGAATCAGAAACTGCGCTGCCTGAATGTGACTTATTCCCAGATGGAACTGCTTTTATATCTGGCAGAACATCAGAATCGGAAGATAACCCAGAAAGATATCGGAGAATTCATGAGAGTGAAACATTCCACGGTCATCGGTATTTTAAGGCGTCTGGAGACGAAAGGATTTTTATACTGTGTTGTGGATGAAGAGAATAAGAGATGCCGCAATGTGATTCTCACACAGAAAGGGCTGGATCTAAAAAGTGAAATGGAAGTCCACCTGAGAGAAGAAGAAATGCGCATCAGAAAAGCATTGTCGGAAGAAGAGTCGCAAAGACTCTGTGAATTGCTCGGAAAAGTACTCGAAAGCCTGGAATAAGATAGAAAACAGCAGATGAAAGTGCCCTGCGGCGCTTTCATTTTTATTACAGACGTGAAATTTTATTAGAGTCCATTATGTAGCTGGCTGCATTTACGATAAAAGGAGGAAGAAACGAATGGATAATAAGGTATTTGAATCATATCCGGTGCCTAAAGCGGTGGCCACGCTGGCCCTGCCCACAGTGCTGAGTATGCTTGTAACTATTTTTTATAATATGGCCGACACTTTTTTTGTCGGACAGACCGGAGACCCAAACCAGGTTGCGGCAGTGTCTCTGACGACGCCGGTATTTATGCTGCTCATGGCGGTAGGAAATATTTTTGGCATCGGCGGATGTTCCTATATCTCCAGGATGCTTGGAGAGGGAGAGACAGAAAAGGTAAAGAAGATCAGCAGTTTTTGTTTTTATGGCAGTATCATAGCAGGCGTCATCATGATGATCGTCTTTCTGGGAGGAATGCCGGTTATTCTGAAACTGATCGGATGCAGTCCCAACACAGAAGAATACGCGCGGAGCTATCTGACCTATATCGGTCTGGGATCTGTCTTTGTCGTAATCTCCATGGCCTTTAACAATGTAGTCAGAGGAGAGGGAGCCGCCAAGATTTCCATGATCGGAATGATGATCGGGACCATCGTCAATATCGTGCTGGACCCGGTGATGATTCTGGGCATGAACATGGGAGTTGCGGGTGCGGCCATCGCAACTATCATCGGAAATATTTGTACGGTTGTGTTTTATCTGTTTTTCTTTGCAAAGATGAAGACAGGACTTTCAATTTCACCGAAGCACTTTACGGCAAAAGAAAGAATCCTTTCGGGGGTATTTGCCATTGGGATACCCGCGTCGATCAATAATATTCTGATGAGCACAGCAAATATTATTCTGAATAATTTTCTCGCATCTTACGGTGACATTCCGGTGGCGGCCATGGGTGTAGCTATGAAGGCAAATATGCTTGTCATTCTCGTGCAGATCGGACTGGGCTCAGGTGTCGCTCCTCTGATCGGATACTGTTACGGGTCAGGAAATCTGGAGAAGATGAAGAAGACGATGAAGTTTTCCATGGCATGCAATGTGATCATGGGAACAGTGCTGTCACTGCTTTATCTGCTGTTTACAGAGCCGATCATCCAGGCATTTATCAACGACGGATCAGTGGTAGCCCACGGTGTGAGAATGCTGAGAGTCTTAATGATCTCCGGCCCGGTCATCGGCATCATGTTCGTCTTTATGTTTGGGTTCCAGGCGATGGGAAAAGCAATTCCGTCCCTGATCCTGTCACTGAGCCGGCAGGGGCTTGTATTCTTCCCGGTTCTGCTGATCACAAATTATTTATTTGGACTTGAGGGAATCGTATTTGCCCAGCCTGTGGCGGATTTGGCGTCGCTGGGTGTTTCCTTCCTGCTGTTTATAAAGATAGCAAAGGAATTGAAGGAAAGAGAGAAAGAACTGGAATTACAAAAGGCGGAAGCATAAAAAGAGCCATGGAATCGGTATTTAAAACCATTCCATGGCTCTTTTTGAGGCAATTATTACTCGATTTCTTCTGTCTCGATCATGAATTTGACACTGCCTTTTGTTCCTTTTGCTTTTTTTGTAAAGGTCTGATACTTATCGCCCTGTTTTACCGTGTCATTGATCCGATCCAGAGTGTTTTGGACATCATGGTCCATGATGTTTACCAGACGTTTTATGCCGTCCTGGTTAAACTGAATCAGGCCCGTATTGAGGGTGTCAGCCCCTGTGTACAGTGCATCTGTACCGGAGGAAAGTTTGCTGCCGCCGGATGCCAGCGTGCCGGTCGCGGAACTCAATTTTTTGCCCCCGGATGCTGCGGTGTGGATTCCCTGTCCCAGCTGGTTGGTTCCGGATACCAGACTGCTCTGCCCGGATGACAGATCTCCGGCGCCTTTATTCAGTTTCACTGCCGCCGAACGGAGACTGGATGCAGCAGTGGTTAGTTCTCTGGTGTCCAGGCTGCTTAATTTTTTAAAGGATGCCTGAGTGGACGGATCGCTCAGTTTCTGGATCAATGCCTTTGCGGGAGCTAAGGAAGAGGATAAAGCCTTGCTCTGCTGGTCGATAGTGTCATTTTCGTCTTTCATCTTGCCCTGAATGGCCTGCATGGTTCCGATTGCAGTTTTAATATCACCAATGTCAGAGGCATCCGTAACCGTTCCTCTGCCGAGCATAGCGGTAAGGCTGTCGATCTGTCCCTGAAGTGCCTGGCTGTACTGAATATTGGCGCTTTTGATGGCCTCAAAAGAGGAAGTAATGGAGTCCAGACCGGAAGCAAGCTCCTGAAGTTTTTGCTGGCTCGGAAGGCTGCCGGTCAGAGACTTCATACTTTCCAGACCGGAGGCGAGCTCCTTCATCATAGATGGAAGAGACTTTGTTTTCTTCTCCAGTTCGCTGGTCCCTGCCTTTAGATCCTTGGTGCCTTTGCTGAGTTTTTTGGCTCCGGAAATAAGATCATCCTTTTTATCGTCCAGAGTATTTAAGCCTTTGGACAGTTCTTTGGTCTTTTTGTTGAGGACTGCGGTGCCGTTTTTCAGAGTTTTGGAAGCATCTCTTAACTCCTTGACTCCTGAGAGCAGTTCCCCGGAACCATTTACCAGTTTCTCTGATGCATTGGAGAGAGTAGTCAGAGAATCATTCAGTTCATCGATCGAATCCGCTTTATCCAGGCCGAACTCTGAGAGAGTGTCGGCAGATGCCACAGTTGCGGTTACTGTCATCTGGAAATTCTTCACATCCGCAGTAAATTCAAAGGAATCCGGAATATCAAATTTTTGGCCGATGGCACTGTCTTTCAGCTTCAGGCTGTCTGACAGTCCGGGGAAGGCCACACCCATGAGAATGTGTTTGCTGCCGTCGGAAATATCCTTGGCGTTTTCCATTTTCACGTTTGAGAAATGTTCTGTGGGCAGTACCACAGCGGTGATCATGGTAAACGGCGTATAGATCCCGTTGTGTACATCATGGTTTGTAAACTCATAGCGTACCCGGACTTTTCCGCTCTTTCCCACCAAATCCTTCGGGCTGATTTCTTTGCCGTCCAGATAATAAGTCACCTGCATGGAGACCGGAAGTTCTTTGTCGGTTTTTCCCTGATAATAGATGTCATTGCCGTTGGCATCCCAGGTGATGCTGTGTTTGCCGCCTTTCTGAAAAGTCTCGTCACCTTTCACATTTTCGATGTCATTTAAATCAGTAGCATCTTTGATTTCAGCCGATTTCTTTTTGTTTTTCAGCCAGTCGCTGACAATGACTGTCTGTGTATTGCCTTCAGCGTCTGCTTTTACATAGACAGTTTCCTCTTTTTCCTGGGAATCGGCTGCATATACCGGAGCTGCGGCCATTGAAGCGCACAGAACCAGTGAAGCTGCTATGGCCAAAGCCCTGCTCAATGTCTTTTTCCTCATGTTTAGTCCTCCTTTATTTCCTGAATATGGCCCATGCCAAAGGTTGTTTTGCAAATTAATTTATCAAATATCATAAACATCGCCGGAAGGATGCACACAACGCTGACCGTACTGATGACGGCTCCTCTGGCGAGCAGAGTACAGATCGAACTGATCATATCGATCTTGGAGTAAAGCGCTACTCCGAACGTTGCGGCAAAAAAGCTGAGTCCGCTTGTAATAATAGAAAGCATGGATGTCTCGTGGGCGATGCGGATGGATTTCCGTTTTGTATTTCCGCGGATACGTTCTTTCTGATAGCGGCTGGTCATCAGGATCGCATAATCTACGGTTGCGCCCAGCTGAATGGTGCCTATGACAATGCTTGCCACGAAAGGCAGTTCCTCCCCGGTATAATATGGGATAGCCATATTGACGCAGATGGCAAATTCAATGACGGCTACCAAAATAACCGGAAGGGATGCCGATTTAAATACGATCATAATAATGATAAAAATGGCTGCGATCGAAGCGATGTTGACATTGCGGAGATCCACATTGGTTACGTCTGCAAGATCCTTTGTAAGGGGGGCTTCCCCGATTACCATGGATTCTTTGCTGTAACTTTTTACGATGGTATTGATCTTCGCGATCTGCCGGTTGACCTGATCGGTTGCGGTTTTGTAGTCGGAACAGATGAACTCCATCTCATAATGGGGACTGATGAGGTTTTCGCTGATCGTGCCCGGAATCATATCGGTCGGAACGGCGGAACCTACTACAGAATCCATGCCGAGAACCCATTTGACACCGTCTACCTGTTCGATCTTTTTCTGCATCTGAGACTTTTCCTTTGCGGTCATGCCGGATTTCAGCATGACCATATGGATATTGCTCATATGAAAATCGTCGCTCAGCTTCTTATTTGCAACATTGCTCGGAAGAGACTGGGGCAGTGATTTATCAATGTTATAGTAGATCTGTGTGTTGTTGTTTCCGTAAACGGCAGGAAACAAAAGGATCAGAAAAATCAAAATCGCTGCCTTGTAATGCTTCGTGATAAAGTGGGAAGCGTTGGACAGATCCGGGATGATGGATTTGTGTGTCGTCTTGTCGATCCATTTGTCAAAGATCAGGATCAGGGACGGCAGAAGCGTCACGCAGCAGATCACACCGATGACCACGCCTTTGGCCATGACCACACCGATGTTCATGCCGAGGGCAAAGGTCATAAAACAAAGGGCTGCGAAACCTGCAATCGTCGTAACGGAACTTCCGGCAACGGACTTAAAGGTATTGGAAATTGCATGAGCCATGGCTCTTTGTTTGTCGTTGTCAAACCGTACCTTGTTATCTTCATAGCTGTGGAGCAGGAAGATGGAATAATCCATCGTCACACCCAGCTGAAGAATCGCCGTCAGTGCCTTCGTTATGTAAGAGATTTCTCCGAGAAAGATATTGCTCCCAAGGTTATACAGGATCGCGATGCCGATGCTTGCCAGAAACAGGACCGGCGTCAGCAGGGATTCCATTGTGAGGCACAATACGAGCAGAGACATCACCGCAGCGATGACCACATAGATTGGCATTTCTTCCAGTGCCAGGTTTTTAATATCCGTAACGATGCCGGACATGCCGCTGATAAAACACTGTTTGCCGACGACGTGGCGCATCTGACTGACTGCCTCCATCGTTTCGTCGGATGATGTGGTGTTGTCAAACAGGGCAATCATCATTGTCGCATTCTTGTTAAAGAAAACATTCCGGATCTTTTTCGGCAGCATTTCCTTTGGAAACGTGGTATCTGCCAGGTCGTCGTACCAGAGAACCTTTTTTACATGGTCTACTTTTTCAATTTTGTGTTTGATCTTCTGGACGTCTTTTACCTTAGCGTCTTCTACGACGACCATGGAGAAAGCCCCGGTTCCAAATTCATCTACCATAATGTCCTGACCCTTGACTGTCTCCAGTGAATTGGGGAGATAGCTCAGGATGTCATAGTTGATCCTGGTTTTGGAAATGCCGATCAGTGATGGGATCAACAGCAGAACGGAAAGCAGAACGATCAATTTCCGATGCTTTGCAATCCATTTTCCAAATTTAATCATAATCAGTCCTCCTAAATGAATGACCAAAAGTCATTTTTCTTATTAATGGTATACTATAGAAATGACTAAAAGTCAATAATTATCCGAAAGATTCTTTGGTTTTTTGAAAAATATTGACTTATGGTCATTTTTAAGTATAATGATGTTATAACATAGGCAAAAGCAAAAGGGGGATACAGGCCAATGAGTAAAGTAGAAGAAAATAAAAAGAGAAAGAAAACAGCGCTGCTTGACACGGCATATCACCTCTTTACACAAAATGGCTATCAGAAGACATCAATCTCGGATATTGTAAGCCAGGCAGGGGTTGCCAAGGGGACATTTTATCTTTATTTTAAGGATAAGACCGATATCCGTTATAAGCTGATCGCACACCGGGCCGGACTGATTTTTAAAAAGGCTTACAGGGATCTGGAACGAGCTGATATCCGGCTGTTTGAAGACAAAATCGTGTTTTTAGCAGACAATATTATTGATCAGCTGTACCGGAATCCCACACTCCTGAAACTGATCTCCAAACATCTGGGATGGGGCATCTTTAAAAATGCGATCAATGAACCGATGGACGGAGACTATGAAAATATATATGAAGCTTATATGAATCTGATGAAGGAATCCGGAAGGGAATTTGAGGAGCCGGAGACAATGATCTACCTGATCGTGGAATTGATTTCCGGAAGCTGTTACAATGCAATTCTGTTCGGACAGCCCGTCACACTGGAGCAGTTAAAGCCGTTTTTGTATAAAACGATCCGCAGTATTATAAAAAATCATCAAAAATAGTACGATGTACGTTATTTTAAGCAAACAACCACAGGAAATCATGTTATAATGAGGGATACGAAAACTGTTAATCAGATGATGAGACCCTCATCAGTAGTTATAAGGAGTATTGAATGAAATCTTGTGGTATTTTGCTGCCTATCTTCAGCCTGCCGTCTTCATACGGCATCGGGTGCTTTTCTAAAGAAGCCTACCAGTTTGTAGACTTTCTGAAATCAACAGGCCAGTCTTACTGGCAGATCCTGCCTTTGGGTACGATCGGGGAGGGGAACTCTCCATATTTATCCTATTCAAGCTTTGCGGGAAGCGTCTTATATATTGACTTAGAGCAGCTCCAGGCAGAAGGCCTTCTGACTCCTGAGGAATGTGACGGCTGGGAGTTTGCGGACGGCGAGGACAAAGTAGACTATGACAGAGTCTTTATGTCCAGGGAGATCCTGCTCTGGATCGCATACAGCCGCTTCCGCGGAGGAAAAGACTACGAAGATTTCAAACATGTCCACAAAGAGTGGCTGGATGACTTCTGCAGATATATGGATTTAAAACAGCCGGGAAAAGGGAGAGAGTATTTTTGCTTTGTTCAGTACAAGTTTTTGAGCCAGTGGCTGAAGCTGAAACAGTATGCCAATGCAAACGGCATCAGTATCATTGGAGACCTGCCATTCTATGTGGCAAAGGAAGGCGCCGATTTTCTGGCACATCCGGAAATGTTTCAGCTTGACGAACAGGGAGAGCCGAGAGTTCAGGGAGGATGCCCTCCGGATGCTTTTGCGGAGAACGGCCAGCTCTGGTCAAATCCTGTCTATGACTGGGAGTATCACAGGAGTACAGGATATGACTGGTGGATGAAGCGGTTAAGCCACAACTTCCTCTTATATGACGTGCTGAGGCTGGATCACTTCCGGGGCTTTGATGAATACTTTGTCATTCCGGCAGATGCCGAGACAGCAGCAGGAGGCAGATGGGAAAAAGGGCCGGGGCTGGAATTTTTCACGGCATTAAAAGAGAGAGTCGGGGATGTGAAGATCATCGCGGAGGATCTCGGTTTTCTCACAGATTCTGTGAGAGAGCTGCAAAAGGAGATCGGTTATCCGGGAATGAAAATACTGGAATTTGCCTTTGGGGCATGGGATGACAGTGCGTATCTGCCGCACAAATATGAAGAAAATTGTGTGGTTTACACGGGAACCCATGATAATGATACGGTCCTCGGATGGTATGGTGACATGCCGGAGGCAGATAAAAATTTCCTGCATCACTATTTAGACCACAGCACGATTGTGCGCACCGGAGAGGTGAACCTGGATCTGATTTCTCTGGCCCTTGAGAGCAGAGGAAATACAGTGATCATTCCGCTTCAGGATTATCTGGGGCTCGGAAGCCGGGCCAGGATCAATACGCCTTCCACGGTGGGGGACAACTGGGAGTGGAGAGTCACAAAAGAGCAGCTGAACAGTGAACTGAGGAAAACGATCCTCACACTGCATGACCGCTACCGGTCAGAAGAAACTATCGGAGGAAACTCATAAGGAGCAGAAACCTATGGCGAAAGTATCCAAAAGAGTAACAAAGGAACGAGTGAGAAAGATCTGTGATATTCTGAACGAGACTTATACGACAGAATACAAATGTTATTTAAACCATGAAAATGCATGGCAGCTGCTGATTGCGACGATGCTAAGCGCACAGTGTACGGATGCCAGAGTCAATATTGTGACAGAAAAGCTGTTTAAAAAATATACGAGTTTAGAGGCATTTGCCCGGGCAGATATCAGGGAACTTGAGAGAGATATTTATTCCACAGGATTTTATAAGAATAAAGCGAAAAACATCATCGGAGCCGCGGGCCAGATCATTGAGCGGCACGGAGGGGAAGTGCCGGAGAGCATTGAGGAGCTGACCGCTCTGGACGGAGTGGGAAGAAAGACTGCCAATGTAATTCGGGGAAATATCTTCCATGAGCCGAGCATCGTGGTGGATACCCATGTAAAAAGGATCTCCAAAAAATTATATTTGACAAAGAACGACGATCCGGTGAAAATAGAGCACGATTTGATGAAGGTGCTGCCGAAAGAGCAGTGGATTCTCTACAATATTCAGATCATTACCCACGGAAGGAACGTCTGTATCGCCAGACGGCCGAAATGCGGGGAATGTACCCTTCAGAGCGTCTGCCCTTCATGTGAGGTATAGCCTATGAGAGAGTACGTTGCCTTTGACCTGGAAACCACAGGACTTTCCGTGGAGGAAGACCAGGTGATCGAGATCGGGGCGGTGAAGGTCAAAAACGGCAAGATTGCCGGAAAATACAACTGTATTATCTATCCGGAGCGGGAAGTGTCAGATTTTATCATCCGGCTGACAGGGATCACGAGGAAGATGCTGGACGGCGGAATCCCCATGCGCGAAGGCGTGGAGGGTTTCCTCGCATTCAGCGAGGGTTATCCGGTGCTGGGACATAATCTGATGTTTGACTACCGGTTCATGAAAACTGCGGCAAAGAGATTTCGTTATGCTTTTGAAAAAGAAGGTGTTGATACCCTCAGGGCCGCCCGGCTGCTGCTTCGCGGGCTGGAGAGCAAAAAGCTTTCGAGTCTCTGTGAGCATTATCACTATGTCAATCAGGCGGCTCACAGGGCCTATGACGATGCACTGGCAACCGCGGTTGTATTTGAGTCCATGAAGAGAGAATTCGGAGAGGACCAGAAGGTCTTTGTTCCGGAACCGCTTCAGTACCGTCCCAAAAAACTCCAGATGATCACGGCAAAGCAAAAACGGTACTTGAACGAACTGAGGAAATATCATAAAATAGAGGATAACGACAGCATAGACGGACTGACAATGAGTGAAGCTTCCAGGACAATAGACGAGATTATTTCAAAATATGGGGTGATGCGATGAAAAAGAAAAGAATGATCGCCGGGATCATAGCGATCCTTTTGGTGATCGTAATGGTCGGCACGACAGTCGCCGGTTATTTAATGGTGTAATTAAGGACAACAATTTTGCAGACGTGAACATTTTAGGAAGGATAGGTATGTCAAAAAGAATGAAAGCCGGCATTGCTGCCGGGATTTTAGCCGTCATCTGCATTGGTATATTTGTATATATCAGTCAGACGGTAAAAGGGGCTACCAAAGATCATAAAATAGTCCAAGGGGTTATATTTGAAGGGAAATCCCTTGGAGGAATGACGAAAGAAGAAGCGAAAAAAGAAATTGAAGATTATATAGAGAAAGAACAGGCAAAGGATATTACATTCTATGTGGACGGCAAGAAAGCGGTGACGAAACTTTCAAAGACAGGTGTTGCGTGGGATGTGGAGAAAACAGTAAAGGATGCCTATGACGTGGGACGTTCGGGAAGCATTATAAACCGCTATTCCCAGGTCAAGAAAGACAAGATAATCGTAAAGATTGAGCGCAGCTATGACCAGAAGATATTTGACAGGGAACTGGACTCTGCGGCGAAAAAGATTGTCTCAGAGCCCAAAAATGCATCTTTAAAGAGAAAGAACGGAAAGTTTATCATCATAAAAGAAAAGACAGGGTATGCGCTGGACAAAAAGAGTACGTTTAAGGCGTACAAAAAGCAGGTTGAGGCGGAAAGTTTCAAAGTACCTCTGAAAGTTACAAGGAAAAAGGCGGAGTATACCAGCGAAGACATGGCAAAAGTCAAAGATAAGCTGGGGACAAAGACAACCTATTACGGATCTTCCGCACCGGGGAGAAAAGGAAATGTTGCCAACGGCGCAAAGATGATCAACGGAACAGTTGTATATCCGGGAGAAACTTTTTCCGTGTACAAAGCGGTTTCTCCGTTTACGAGCGAGAATGGCTATTACCTGGCAGGCTCTTATGAGAACGGCCAGACAGTGCAGACTTACGGAGGAGGAATCTGCCAGGTCTCTACGACACTTTACAATGCGGTGATCCGGGCGGAGTTAAAGATCAAAGAACGCCACCCTCATTCTATGACCGTATCCTATGTGCCAAGATCTGCCGATGCAGCCATCGCCGGAACTTATAAGGATCTGAAGTTTGAGAACCAGTATGACTTCCCTATATATATAGAAGGAATTGCCGACGGTTCTAATATCACGTTCAGCGTCTACGGACAGAAAACCAATCCGAACCGGCACGTGGAGTTTGTCTCTGAGACGACTTCAGTGAGAAACAGTTCCGGAGAGAAAGCGATCAAGGACCCGACACTGGAAGAAGGGAAACGGGTTGTAGAACAGGTCGGGCATACCGGCTACACTGCGAAGCTTTGGAAGATCGTTAAGGAAAAGGGTAAGAAGACACAGAAGATTCTGTTCAATACGTCCAGCTATATGGCGACTCCGAACACGGTGCGAGTAGGAACCAAGAAGAAAGATAAGGACAAAGACAAGAAGAAAAAAGACACAGATAAGAAAAAGAAAGACAGCAAGCCGACTGAAAAATCAACGGAGAAATCCACAGAGAAGAAAAAGACTCCTGCGAAGAAATCCACAGAGAAGAAGAGTACTCAGGCAGCTCAAACATCCAAAGAGAATTGATCAGGGGAATATCATGAAGATAGGAAAAATTCCGGAAGCCACTTTAAAAAAAGTTATATTAGAACAGCTGGGCACCAGGCGGGACGAAGTCCTGATCGGTCCCGGTATCGGAGAAGACTGTGCGGCTCTGAAGCTTGATGAGGGGGAAGTATTTGTGCTTTCCACTGATCCGATCACCGGGGCGGCCAAAGAAGCTGGCAGGCTGGCAGTGCATATCACCGCCAATGACCTGATCTCCTCGGGAGCCGAACCGTTGGGTCTTATGCTCACAGTCCTGCTTCCTCCGGAGACGAAGGAAAAAGAACTCAGGCAGCTGTCGGCAGAGGTGCAGGAAGAGTGCGTAAAGCTTGGCATTGCGGTGATCGGTGGTCACACAGAGGTGACTGATGTGGTCAGAAAGCCCCTTATTTCTGTTACCGGGATCGGTAAAGTCAAAGAGGAAGAACTTGTTTCTACCAGAGGCGCCAAGCCGGGACAGGATATCGTGGTGACCAAATACATCGGCCTGGAAGGAACCGGTATTATCGCCAGGGAACAGGAACAACTGTTAAAAGAACGTTTTCCGGAAGAGTTTCTTGACGAGGCGAAGGCCTGTCTTGAACAGGTTTCGGTTGTCCCTGAGGGGAAGATTGCGCGAAAGTATGCATCCTCCATGCACGATATTACAGAGGGCGGGATCTACGGTGCTCTCTGGGAAGTGGCTCAGGCCTCAGGTGTGGGACTGGAAGTTGCTGTCGAGGATATTCCGGTGAAGCAGCATACGATTGAGCTGTGTGAGTTTTTTGATCTGAATCCGTACCAGCTGATCTCCAGCGGCTCCATGCTGATCGTTACGGATCACGGGAATGCCCTTGTGAGGGAACTGGAACAGGAAGGGATCAAGGCCTCGGTGATCGGCCGTACCACAGGTTCCAACGATAAGATCATTTACAGACAGGGAAAGGCGGCAAGCCTGGAAGCTCCGAAACAAGACGAATTGTATAAGATTGGAGAGAGATCATGAACCAAGAGCTGAGAGAATCAATATTAAAATTATTAGAAAAGAACAGCCGTCTGGACTTAAAAGAGCTGGCGGTTCTTCTTGATTCTACGGAAGTAGACATCGCCAATGAAATTGCCGAGATGGAGAAAGAACACATTATCTGCGGGTACCATACACTGATCAACTGGGACCACACAAGCAGGGAACAGCTGACTGCCATGATCGAGGTGAAAGTGACACCCCAGAGGGGAGAAGGCTTTGATAAGATCGCAGAACGCATCTACAATTTCCCGGAAGTAAAAGCATTGTACCTCATGTCCGGGGCTTATGATTTCATGGTCATGCTGGAAGGAAAGACAATGAAGGAGATTTCCATGTTTACTTCATCAAAGCTCGCTCCTCTGGAAGCAGTGCTGAGTACAGCAACTCACTTTGTGCTTAAGAAATACAAAGATCACGGAACAGTGCTGGAGGCAAAAAAAACAGATAAAAGACAGGCGGTGACTCCATAATGAAAGATATGCTGTCTAAAAAAGCCGTGATGCTGGAACCGTCCGGTATACGGAAGTTTTTCGATATTGTGAGTGAAATGCCGGAAGCAATTTCCCTCGGCGTGGGGGAACCGGATTTCGACACACCGTGGAGAATCAGAGAGGAAGGTATCTACTCTCTTGAGCAGGGAAAAACGTTTTATACATCCAATGCCGGACTCGTTGAGCTCAGGGATGAGATTTGCAGATATTTAAAAAGAAAATACCACATGCGCTACCACAATGACGAAGTGCTTGTTTCAGTGGGCGGCAGTGAGGGGATCGATGTGGCTCTCAGGGCTATTATAAATCCGGGAGATGAGGTCATTGTGCCTCAGCCGTCATTTGTCTGCTATGTGCCGTGTGTTATTATGGCCGACGGAGTCCCGGTCACTGTGGAGCTGAAAGAGGAAGACAAGTTCAAGCTGACGAGAAAACAGCTTGAGGAGGCGGTGACAGATAAGACGAAAGCCATTATCATGTCGTTTCCGAACAATCCGACAGGCGCTATTATGACGAAAAAAGATTTGGAGCCTATCGCTGATTTTGCGAAAGAGCATGATCTGCTTGTAATCTCTGATGAGATCTATTCCGAGCTTACATACGGACACAAACATGTCAGCATCGGTGCGCTTCCGGACATGAAGGAAAGGACTATCGTTATCAACGGTTTTTCCAAGGCATTTGCCATGACAGGCTGGAGGCTTGGCTATGCCGCTGCTCCGAAAATTATTATGGAGCAGATGGTGAAGATTCACCAGTACGGCATCATGGCTGCGCCGACCACGAGCCAGTACGCGGCGGTGGAGGCACTCCGCGCCTGCGATGACGAAGTGGAGGAGATGAAAAATTCCTATAACCAGAGGAGGCGGTATCTGCTTCACCGGTTCCGGGAATTGGGGCTTGAGTGTTTTGAGCCGGAGGGAGCTTTTTATGCATTTCCGTGTATTAAGGAATTTGGCATGAGCTCAGAGAAGTTTGCGGAAGAACTTTTGAAAGAACAGAAGGTTGCGATCGTCCCGGGAACAGCTTTCGGCGCCTGCGGAGAGGGATATTTGAGAGTGTCCTATGCGTATTCCATCGACGAACTGAAAGAAGCCCTCAGCAGGCTTGGCACATTTATTGAGAAACTAAGGAGATAATCATGCTGCATATTGTTCTGCATGAGCCGGAGATGCCGGCCAATACCGGAAATATCGGAAGGACATGCGTTGCCTGCGGCGCGGTCCTGCATCTGATCGAACCGCTGGGATTTAAACTGAATGAGAAGATGATCAAAAGGGCAGGACTGGACTACTGGGAACACCTGGATGTGAGGACTTATGTGAATTTTGAGGATTTTCTTGAGAAAAATCATCATCCTAAGATTTACATGGCAACTACGAAATCCAGGCAGACCTATGCAGATGTCACTTATGGGGGCGCGGATGAAGACGTCTATCTGATGTTCGGCAAGGAGAGTGCCGGGATTCCGGAGGAAATTCTGCTTGACTACAAGGAGACGGCAGTCAGGATTCCGATGCTTCCTGAGATCCGTTCCCTGAACTTGTCCAACTCTGTGGCGATTGTGGCCTATGAGGTGCTGAGACAGCAGGGATTTGACCATTTCCAGAGAGAAGGGCAGCTGCACCGCTACGAGTGGTAGCAAATAAGGAGAGAGAATATGAGAGAGAGAATGAGGGCAAAGGATATAAGAGAATTTGCTAAAGAAAAACTAAAAGAAAATTTAAAGGTGCTAGTGCTGATTCAGATCATTATTGTACTTATCACCATTGGGATCACAGTATGGGGAAACATGTTCCAGAGACTGATTGGTTCTATGATATTGAACTTTGTGATACAGATTGCAGAGATGTTTTTAGTCTATGCATTTTTTGCAGGAATTACTTTTGCATATTTCATGTGTTCTGTTGGCCTGAAACCAAGAGTAGAAGATGTATTTTATGTGTTTTTAAAAAAGAAGAAATCGATTTTATGGGTGATTTTAAGAAAATGTATTATGATTCAGGTGTACGCGGCAATATTTAGTTTCTTTGGTGGATTATTAGGCGCAATACTTTACGTTGACAGCAGTCCTTTCATTCTTACCTCCAGCGTATTAGCTGTGGTCATAGTGGAACTTCGTTATTTTCCTGCAATATATTTGCTGATAGATGGGGAAGAAAAAGAAGCAAAGAAAGCAGTATGGCGGGGCACTGATTTGATGAAAGGGAATTATAAGAGGCTGATTTTCTTATATCTTTCTTTTATTCCGTGGATGCTGCTCGGTGTCCTGACCCTTGGAATTGGCTTGTTTGTGGTCGCTGCATGGCTGCAGATTTCTATGGCTGTATTTTATAAAGACTTGAAGGAACAAGAAAAGGCAAAGACAGGGACGGCGGCATAAAAGAGAATGAAATTCAGGGATATTTGGGAATTAGCGAAGACAAGGGCCAAAGACAGCCTCTGCACTTTGGTTATAATTGAAGTCATTATTATAATGATCGTCATGGGTCTTCAAACATGGAAAATAGGCTTAGTGATGTTGTTCCCTTTTCTGGCGCCTGCATTGCTGATACAAATTTCAAAACAGCTGCTGATGTTTATTTTTTGGACAGGAAATATTTTTGCTTGTATGATGACAGCTATGGGTGTGGAAGCGAACGTAGAATATATCTTTTATGTATTTCAGAGTAAGTCAAAAGGAATTTTATGGCTGCTTCTGAGAAAAGTTTTAATGATGAATGTGTATTTACTTTTGTTTTCTTGTACTGCCGATATTTTAAACATAACACAATATCTGAAGCCTTCATATTGGTCATTAATTGAACTCATACTGGCTGTCATCGTCGTAGAGCTGCGTTATTTTCCCGCATTATATTTACTTCTGGACGGGGAAGAGCAGAAATGCGGCCCGGCAGTGCGGCGGGGAATCAGCATGATGCATGGTAATTACTTGAGATTAATCGCGTTTTGGCTGTTTTTTCTCCCGCGGCTGTTCATCGGTCTGCTGTTCCTGGGAGTGGGCATTCTGGTGGTCGCTCCATGGGTTCAGGTTTCTCTGGCCACATTTTATATGGAATTAAAGCAGCAGGAAAAGATAAGAATACGCAGTAAGACGGAAGATGACATCAGACAAGGCAGTACATGAGAAATAAAAAGATATTTTAAATAAATTAAGAGATAAGAAGGAGATCAATCACATGGCAAAAGAAAAGAAGCTGGTAGAAGCCATCACTGCAATGGATGAAGACTTTGCACAGTGGTATACCGACGTTGTTAAAAAGGCAGAATTAATTGAATATTCCAGTGTAAAAGGATGCATGATCCTTCGCCCCAACGGATATGCCATTTGGGAAAATATTCAGAAAGTAATGGATGCTAAATTTAAAGAGACAGGTGTGGAAAATGTGGCAATGCCGATGTTTATTCCGGAAAGCCTTTTGGAGAGAGAGAAAGACCACGTGGAAGGCTTTGCGCCGGAAGTTGCGTGGGTGACTCACGGAGGGAATAAGAAGCTCGAGGAGCGTCTCTGTGTAAGGCCGACTTCTGAAACTCTGTTCTGTGATTTTTACTCTAATATCATCCAGTCTTACAGGGATCTTCCGAAGTTATATAATCAGTGGGTGTCCGTAGTCCGCTGGGAAAAGAGCACGAGACCGTTCCTGCGCACCTCTGAGTTTTACTGGCAGGAAGGCCATACGGCCCATGCGACAGCCGACGAGGCTGAGGAGCGCACGGTTCAGATGTTAAATATGTATGCGGACTTCTGCGAGCAGTACCTGGCAATTCCGGTTGTCAAAGGACAGAAGACGGAGAAAGAAAAGTTTGCAGGGGCCAATGCCACTTATACGATCGAAGCGCTGATGCATGACGGAAAGGCTCTTCAGTCAGGGACAAGCCATAACTTCGGAGATGGATTTGCTAAAGCGTTTGATATCCAGTATACCGATAAGAACAACAAACTGCAGTATGTCCATCAGACATCATGGGGCATGTCCACACGTATTATCGGGGCGATCATTATGGTCCACGGCGACGATTCAGGGCTCGTGCTGCCTCCGAAAATCGCACCGGTACAGACGATGATCGTGCCGATCATGCAGAAAAAAGAAGGAGTTCTCGAAAAAGCAGAAGAGATCAGAGAGTGCCTTTCTAAAAATTATAAAGTAAAAGTAGACGATTCCGACAAGAGTCCGGGATGGAAGTTCAGTGAACAGGAAGTTCAGGGAATCCCAACCAGGATCGAGATCGGACCGAAAGATATCGAAAAGAACCAGGCAGTGATTGTGCGCCGCGATACGAGAGAAAAGATTTTTGTTTCTCTTGACGAGATCGAATCAAAGCTTTCCGAAGTGCTTGACCAGATGCAGAAAGACATGCTGGAACGGGCGAAAAAGCATTTAGAGGAGAATACTCACGAGGCAGGAAACTGGGATGAGTTTACGGAGATCATCGAAAAGCAGCAGGGCTTCGTAAAAGCTATGTGGTGCGGGGAAACCGAGTGTGAAGAAGCCATCAAGGACGAGACAGGGGCTACCACCAGATGCATGCCTTTTGAACAGGAACATCTCGGGGATGTGTGCGTTCACTGCGGAAAGCCGGCCAAAAAGATGGTTCTTTTCGGAAAAGCATATTAAAGGAAGTTTATGTTTAAGATTGAGATACCTGAAAAAGCAAAACAGATCATAAATCAGCTGGAACAGGCCGGCTACGAAGCATATGTCGTAGGCGGCCCGGTCCGGGACTGCATTTTGGGGAAATGCCCTACGGACTGGGACATTACCACATCCGCATCTCCTTACCAAGTAAAGGAGATTTTTTCATATACAATTGATACGGGAATCGCTCACGGTACGGTGACAGTGATGATGGGAAAAGAACCATTTGAAGTGACGACCTACCGGGTGGATGGAGAATACAGAGACCACAGAAGGCCGGAGGAGGTCTGTTTTACCAAATCCCTGAAAGAAGATCTGCTGAGAAGAGATTTCACCATCAATGCCATGGCATACAACGACAGGGATGGACTGACCGATTATTACGGAGGAGTGGAGGACCTTAAAAAGAAGACGATCCGCTGCGTGGGGGATGCCCGCAGGCGTTTTGACGAGGATGCGCTCAGAATTTTGAGAGCGCTGCGCTTTCAGGCACAGCTTGGCTTCGTGATAGAAGAAGAGACAAAGCAGGCCATACAAAAACAGGCAAAGTTCTTAAAGGATATCAGCGCAGAGAGGATTCAGACGGAGCTCACAAAACTTCTCCTGTCCGATCACCCGGAAACGATCCTTGACGCATATGATCTGGGCGTTACAAAAGTGGTGCTCCCGGAATTCGACCGGATGATGGAGACACCTCAGAATAACCCTCATCACTGCTATAACGTAGGAGTTCATACGGTGGAGGCTTTAAAAAATACTGAGCCGGACCATATACTGCGGTGGACGATGCTGCTCCACGATGTGGGAAAGCCTGAAGCCAGAGTCGAAGGGAAAATAAAAGACAGTTTTCAGGGACATAACACTATCGGAGAAGAGGTGTCCAGGAAGATTTTGAAAAGACTGAAATTTGACAACCAAACCATAAAGCAGGTGACCAGACTTGTATATTGGCATGACGTACGGTTCGGTTCTTTGGATGAGGTCAGCAAAAAGACTGTGAGACGCTGGGCCAGCAGAATTTCGGTGCCGCTGTTTGAGAAACTTTTAAAAGTCCAGCAGGCAGATATTTCAGCCCAGAGCACTTTTATGCAGGAGGAAAAGCAGCAGATCCTTGACCGTACGAGACTGCTGTTTGAGGAAATCAAAGAGGAAGAGGACTGTCTTCAGGTGAAAGATCTGGCTCTTGACGGAAAGGACCTGATCAGTCTGGGGATGAAACCCGGCAGAGAAATAGGAGAAATGCTGGCAGGACTTTTAGAACTTGTTTTAGAAGATCCGGCCAAAAATAAAAGGGAAGTATTGGAGCAGGCTGTCAGGAAGAAAAGAGGAGAGTTATGATCATACTTGTGATTCCGTTTTGTATCTTTCTTTACCTGTATATGATCTATCCCGGGAAGCCAAGAAAACATCCGGTGCTGGAAACGAAATGTTTTGCTCACCGGGGGCTCCACGGCTTTCACGGGATACCGGAAAACTCTATGGAGGCTTTCAGGAATGCGGTTACCTACGGATATGGGATTGAACTGGATGTACAGCTTACAAAAGATGATGTGATGGTCGTCCATCATGATTACGATCTGAAGAGAACCTGCGGTGTCAACAAAACGATTCGTGATCTGACCTACCGGGAGCTTAAGAGATATTCTCTGATGGAGACAAAAGAACGGATTCCCCGGTTTGCGGATGTGCTGGCTTTGGTAGACGGAAAGGTGCCGCTTCTGGTGGAACTGAAAATGGAGCACTGTGACCGGAAACTCTGCCGGCTGGCGGCGGAAGTGCTGGATCAATACCGGGGACTCTACTGTATGGAATCTTTTCATCCGTTTGCACTGTTCTGGTTCAGGCTAAACCGTCCGGAAGTCATACGCGGGCAGCTGTCCATGAATTTCAGAAAGGATCACCATAAGGGGAACCAGCTTGCCTACTGGGCGGAACAGAATCTTTTGACGAACTTTGCCACAAAACCGGATTTTATTGCATACAAATATATTTACTGGGAGGAGCCGTCCCTAAAGCTGTGCCGGAAGATTTCGGGAATCCCGGTCTATGGATGGACGTTCCGGAGCAGAGAGGAATATGAAAAGTACCGCAGAAAGTTTTATGGATTTATTTTTGAAAAGTTTATGATATAATGTACGCGAAGCGTGAATATGATAGCATTGCGCACTCGGAAGGAGATGTAAGTCAGAGATGAAGAAAAATATCGCTGTGATCTTCGGGGGAAGATCCTCCGAACATGAAGTGTCCTGTGTTTCGGCTGCCACAGTCATACGAAGCCTGGATGAAGAAAAATATAATGTGATTTTAGTGGGGATAACAAAAGACGGCCGCTGGCTGCTTGTGGATAAATTAAAAGAGATTGAAGACGGAAGCTGGAGAGAATCCAGGGTGAATGCGATTATTTCTCCGGATACAGAAGATAAGGCATTGGTACTCCTCGCAGAGGGTACATACCGGCTGCAGCCTGTGGATGTAATCTTCCCGGTGCTTCACGGTTTAAACGGAGAAGACGGGACCATTCAGGGACTGTTTGAAATGGCTCAGATCCCGTATGTGGGATGCGGGGTACTGGCTTCCGCGGTATCGATGGATAAGGTTTATACAAAGATCATTGTGGAAGACCTTGGAATCCGGCAGGCACAGTTTGTCCATATCCGCAGGAGTGACTTAACTCAGATGGAGGACGCTCTTGACCGGGCAGAGGCAAAGCTTTCTTATCCGATGTTTGTGAAGCCTTCCCGGGCAGGGTCTTCCGTGGGAGTTTCCAAGGCGGAGGACAGGGAAGCACTTTCAAAAGCACTGTCAAAGGCTGCCGAACATGACCGCAATATTTTAGTGGAGGAGACCATCGTTGGACGGGAAGTGGAATGCGCCGTCCTCGGAGGAAAAGAGATCAAGGCTTCCGGTGTGGGAGAAATTCTGGCCGCTGCCGATTTCTATGATTATGATGCCAAATATAATAACCAGGAATCAAAGACCCTGATCGATCCTCCGATGCCGGAGGAGACGAGAGAGGAGATCCGGAAATCCGCAGCTGAGATTTTTAAGGCTGTTGACGGATACGGTCTTTCCCGCGTAGACTTCTTTATTGCAGAGAATGGGGAGGTCGTGTTCAATGAGATCAATACACTTCCAGGATTTACGTCCATCAGCATGTATCCGATGCTCTGGGCGGCCCAGGGAATCAAAACGCCGGCCCTTGCAGACGAGCTGATCCGTCTTGCGGAAGAAAGGTTTGAATAAAAATGAGCAGTGTACATGACAATGCACCCATCGGAGTATTTGACTCAGGGGTCGGGGGGCTTACCGTAGCCAGGGAGATCATGAGACAGCTTCCCGATGAGAGTCTGATTTATTTTGGAGATACGGCCAGGGTACCCTATGGTACGAAGTCGAAAGATACGGTCATCCGGTACTCCAGGCAGATCGTAAATTTCCTGTTGAGCAAAAATGTAAAGGCCATTGTGATAGCCTGCAATACGGCCAGCGCCCTTGCTATGCACAAGCTCCAGCAGGAATATATCGTTCCCATGATCGGCATGGTGCGTCCAGGGGCTATTGCGGCCGCCAGGGCCACGAAGAATCACCATATCGGCATCATTGGAACCAATGCCACTGTAAAGAGCGGCCAGTATGGAAAGTATTTAAGGGAACTGAACCCGGATGTAACCGTGGTGACAAAAGCCTGCCCTCTGTTTGTGCCCCTCGTGGAAGAGGGACTGATCGACGACAGGATCACAGAAGACATGGTATCCAGATATTTGCGGGAGTTTGACCAGTATCAGATCGATTCCCTGATCCTTGGATGTACCCACTATCCTTTGCTGCAAAATCCCATCAAAAATTTTGTGGGTGACAATGTAACCTTGATCAATCCCGCCTACGAGACGGCGAAATCTCTGAGGGAACTTCTGAAAGAAAGGGAGATGGAGGCGGAGAGCGGCCATACAGCTGAGTATCATTATTATGTCAGCGATATGGAAGATCAGTTTCTGAGTTTTGCGGACCGGGTTCTGCCCTGTCATGTGGAAAAAGTACAGCCCATAGATATTGAAAGGTATTAGAGGAGACAAATGAACAAAGAAGTGATTATCAATATTTCCGGTCTTCAGCTGGATGCCGGTACGGAAGAACCTATTGAGCTGATGACGACAGGGGATTACTATCTGAAAAACGGAAAGCACTATGTCATTTATGATGAGCTGACCGACGATTCCCAGGTCGTAAAAAACCGTCTTAAGATCAGCCCCAAGGTCGTGGAAGTAACAAAAAAGGGAGCCAGCAGCTCCCATATGGTATTTGAGCGGGGAAAAGAAAACCTCACTTATTATGACACTCCTTTCGGAAGTCTCTTGCTTGGGATCAACACAAGCAAGATCGACTTTGAGGAGAAAGAGGACAGCATGGCGCTGCACATCGACTACGGACTGTCCATTAACTCAGACCACGTTTCAGACTGTTCCATCGACGTGTCCATTGCGTCGAAGCAGCAGGAACACAGTGACTGCACAGACAGTGCCCAGTAGGATCCCGCCGAGGACATCGGTTGGATAATGTACATACAGATACAGCCTGCTGAACGCGATCAGTGCTGCCAGGACAAAAGCTGGGATTCCCAGCTTTTTGTCGTATAAAAACAAGGATACGGCGGCACAGAAAGAAGAAGCTGTATGACCGGACGGAAAAGAATACCGGCCCGGAGGAGGAATCAGAAGTTTGATATCCCGATAGGTAAAAGGTCTTGCCCGGCCCACCAAAGGTTTGATGATATGATCCCCCAGTATGTAAGTAACCAGCATGGCAATGAGCATGCCGACACCTGCTTTTCTGTATTTTTTTGTGAACAGAAGGATAACGGCGATCAGAATCCATATCGTGCCCGCGTCGCCTAAATGTGTGATCCTGGAGAAGAAATCATCCAGGAACGGGGTTCTTACATGTGTTTGGATAAAGTCGAGTATTTGAAAATCCATAAAGGCTCCTCACTTTTTTTATTAAATTATATCACAAAACCGGGCTTCGTGTTATAATATCAAAATGAATTACAACAGATAGAAGGAATGAAGATGATTACACTAGTTGCAAATCACATCGGAGTGGATACCTACCTTTGGCTCCGGGAAGCCGTAGGCTTTAAAAAGCTCACCAGGACTCAGGCCGTGAAGGCGCTGAAAAACAGTCTTTATGTGGTGGCGGCCTATGCGGATGACAGGATCGTCGGCATGGGGCGGATCGTGGGGGACGGAGCGGTCATCTGTTATATCCAGGATCTCATGATACATCCGGACTACCAAAAGGCGGGTGTAGGAAGCAAAATAATTGAAAATCTGATTGCTTTCGTGGAGAGTATCCGGGAGGATGACACAGAGATGATGCTGGACCTGATGTGTGCAAAGGGAAGGGAAGCCTTTTATGAGGCCCATGGTTTTATTTCCAGGCCAAATGAGAGTCTGGGACCCGGCATGATAAGATACCTAAAGGAAAGGAGAGCATAAAAATATATGGAAGAGAAGAGATATGACCCTTATACGGGAGAAGAGATCAAGGAACCGGTGCAGGAGTTTGAAAGTCAGGAAGAGAATGATATCCAGAGAGAGACTGAAGTTCAAAGCGAACCGGAAGCAGAGGAGGTGCAGTCTCAGACAGCTTCATCTGATACGATTGTAGTAGGTGAGAGCGGATATTATTATCAGCAGAATCAACAGGCGAATTACGGATATCAGGGAGGCCAGACCGGCGGACCGGCATATCAGAGTCAGGAAGAGCCCCCTCAGAACAATTATGCAACGGTCTCTCTTGTGCTGGGTGTCCTGGCGATCGCACTGGCCTGCTGCTGTTTTCCGGTATCATTTGTCCTTGGCATCGTTGCGATCGTATTATTCTGTATTTCCCCGAAATACATGGGAAAGAAAGACGGCAAGGCTGTGGCAGGTCTGATCTGCGGCATCTGCGGACTGGTCCTCTCCATCATGATCACTGTTTTCGTGGCTGTAAATCTTGCAGGCGGCGATTTTGAGAGCTACATTAATAATTATGATACTCATGACACCAAGCCTGATAACGATGATTTTTGGGATGATACGGACGATGTAGACACAAGTGACAACTGGGACGAAGAAATCTAAATGATGCAGAAGATTCTAAAATTTATTCCGGCATTTCCATGTGTATTTAAGCTGGTCACCAATCTTTACTGCCCCGCCTGCGGAGGGACCAGGGCGGCGCTGGCTTTTTTAAGGCTTGATTTTTTGACATCGCTGAAATGCAATCCAACGTTTGCCTATCTTGTATTGATTGCGGGGTGGCTTGGCATTGGAGCATTGGTCAGGAAAACAGGAAAGGGAACTGGGGAAATCTTTCGTTTCCGTATGTGGATGCTGTATGTGGGACTGGCAGTATTTTTTGGATTTGGTATACTGAGAGATATAAGATTATATTTTTATCATTATGATTATTTGGGAGATTTTTATTAATTAAATGCGTGTAACACAGAAAGCAGTGCGGAAACGAAAAAGGTTCCGGCACTGCTTCATTATTTGAATACTTTCTGCTTCTGCATTGTATCCTTCCATTTTTCAAATTCATCGATTGTCAGGGGCTTGGAAAAATAATACCCCTGAACCATCTCACAATGGAACTGTTTTAAAAGTTCCATCTGTTCCTTTGTTTCTATTCCCTCCGCTACCAGATGGATACCTAACTTCTCTGAAATTTCAATAAATCCGGAGATGATTGTCTGGGCCTTTGGGTTTGTCATATCGACAAAGAACTGACGGTCCAGCTTTATTGTATCCACATCAAAATCCTTCAGCAGTGCAAGTGCAGAATACCCAACACCGAAATCATCCAAGGCACAATGAAATCCCAGCCTGTGCATTTGTTTAATGCAGTTCTTCACCATCTCCCGCTGCTGCTTGTCTAAAAAACTGTATTCGGTTAATTCAAATTCAATCATACCGTCGGGAATCCCATACTTGGCCTTTAATTCAGAAAACTTTCTGAGAAAATTCAGGTCCTTGAAATGCGCTCTGGATAAATTAACGGATATCGGAAACAGATCCTTCTGCTGTTCTATCCGCTTATGAAGATAAGCGCAGACTGTCTCGTATACATACAGATCCAGTCTGCAAATTTTACCGTTCTCTTCAAACAGCGGTATAAAGTCTGAAGGACAGATCATGCCTTTATCCGGATGAATCCATCTGACCAATGCCTCGGCTCCGCTGAGTGTCAGATCAGCCAATCTGACCTTGGGCTGGAGATAGATCTGAAAATCTCGTTTTTTTATGGAGTCTTCAAACATAGTGTTCAGTTCATACTCTAACTGCATCTGTTTTGCCATCTCCGGATGAAAGAAAGAACACGGATCTGTTCCGTGCCGCTGTCTGCAGGCTGTCCTGGCCCGGTCAAGTACGATCGTGACATCCAGTTTCGGGTCATCAACAAGATAAATGCCCTGCAGAATAGTAAACTGATATTCAATATCTGAAGATGCATTAAAAGAATTGATATCTGCAGTCATTTTCTGGAGCCGGTATCTGATTGCTTCTTTGCTGTGTTCTTTCAGACAAAGAAAAAAACAGTCTGAATTGTCCCGGGCAGCTATTTCTCCGGTGCAGATGTGCCGGATGAGCTTACTGTAGATATACTTTAATGTATCATTTCCTGCAGCAGATCCAAAATATTCATTTATAAATTTAAAGCCTTTTATATTTAGAAAAACGACCGCATAAGTGGAAGGTTCCATCCGAGCCGCCAGTTTTTCATATGCTGCCCGAAATGCCGTATCATTCATTCCTCCTGTCAATGCATCTGTGAATGCGATCCTTTCAACCTGCTTTTGTCTTAGCCTGTAAAAAAGAATTACAGAAAGAAAAAGAAAACAAACTAAATAAGTCATTATTATCACCCCAATAATACTCCCTTAGAATAATACCACTGTCTCACAAATTCATCAATCATAAATCTGTGTACATATACGCATAGCCTGCCAACAGTACAGTGTCAGTGTCTCAACAGTGAGGAGAGTATTTTCCATGTTAAATAAGCTTGGATTTGCCCGGGCAATGAATGCAAAAGGAACCGGAGCTGTTTTTCAAAATGACGACGCAGCGGTTCTGGACTTTGACAAAATAGGAAGGAGTTACAGCAGCTTAGAAAACTGATAAATCCTGAGCACGAATGAAAATCAATAAAATTCCAATTTCCTATTGACTTTATATGAAATGCTTTTTATAATACAACAAAACAATTCATACCAGTCATATAGGAAATGGAGAGAAAGCCATGTATCAGAAGAAATCCAGAGAAGAGAGAAATTTGAAATTTGAAACACTGCAGCTGCATGTGGGACAGGAGCAGGCTGATCCGGCTACTGACGCCAGGGCAGTTCCCATTTACCAGACATCTTCTTATGTCTTTCACGACAGTGAGCACGCAGCGGCCAGATTTGATTTAAGCGATGCCGGAAACATTTACGGCAGACTGACCAACCCGACTCAGGATGTATTTGAACAGCGCATAGCAGCTCTGGAAGGAGGAGCGGCGGCACTTGCCACAGCGTCCGGCGCAGCAGCCATTACATATACGATCCAAAACCTTGCACAAAACGGAGATCATATTGTAGCAGCAAAAAATATTTATGGCGGAAGCTATAATCTTCTGGCCCACACGCTGCCGGAATTCGGAGTGGAAACAACGTTTGTGGACATTTTTGAGGATGGAGCCGTGGAAGCAGCTGTCAAAGAAAACACAAAAGCAGTGTTTATTGAAACATTGGGCAATCCTCATTCGGATGTGGCGGATATAGAGAAGATGGCAGAGATTGCACACAGACACCGGATACCTCTTGTAATCGACAATACATTCGGGACTCCTTATTTAATCCGTCCCATTGAGTATGGAGCGGATATCGTCGTACACTCTGCAACAAAATTTATCGGAGGTCATGGGACTGCCATTGGAGGGGTTATTGTAGACAGCGGAAATTTTGACTGGGAGGCATCAGGGAAATTTCCTTCCCTGACCGAGCCAAATGCAAGCTATCACGGCATCAGCTTTACGAAAGCAGCGGGCAGAGCAGCATTCGTCACAAAGATCCGCGCAATTCTGCTTAGAGATATGGGAGCAGCCCTTTCTCCATTTCACGCATTCCTATTTCTCCAGGGATTGGAGACATTATCTTTAAGAGTGGAAAGGCATGTGGAAAATGCACTGAAAACGGTAGAATTTTTGAGCCAGCATCCCCAGGTGGAGGCGGTGCATCACCCTTCTGTGACCGCAGATGAAGAACAAAAGAAATTGTATGAAAAATATTTTCCAAACGGCGGCGGTTCGATCTTTACGTTTGAGATCAAGGGAGATGACAGGACGGCAAAAGAGTTCATTGACAATCTGGAGATCTTTTCGCTGCTGGCAAATGTAGCCGATGTGAAATCTCTCGTGATTCATCCGGCATCTACGACTCATTCACAGCTGAATGAGGAAGAATTGAAAGAACAGGGGCTGAGAGCAAATACTATCAGACTTTCCATCGGAACAGAGAACATAGATGATATTCTTGAAGATCTAAGTGAAGCTTTTAAGGCAGTTAAAAAATAGAAAGATTCGGATAAAACGATGTCTGCTCAGGCTGAAAGAAGCCTGTCAGACATCGCTTTTTCTGTGTAGACAGAGAAAATCGAACATGATAAAATTGCTTTAATGTATTACAGGAATAAAGGAGAAGCAGATGAAGATATCAGAATTACTAAAGGAAAAGGCCACCATTTCATTTGAAGTATTCCCGCCCAAGAACAAAGAAGGGGATATTTCTTCCATTTACTATACCATTGAGGAACTGGCAAAACTGGACCCGGATTTTATCAGTGTTACATACGGAGCCGGCGGATCTTCCAAGGGAAAGACCGTGGAGATCGCATCGGCCATTAAAAATAAGTATCAGATCGAGTCCGTAGCCCATCTAAGCTGCATTACATCCACAAAAGAAGATATTCTCACAGAATGCAGGGCATTAAAGGAGCACAATGTCGATAATATTCTGTCACTGAGGGGAGACTATCCTGCGGGAGAAGAAGAAAAATACCGGGGAATGGATCTGGAGTTTCACTATGCCAGCGAACTGAACGGGTTTATCAGAGAAAATTTCGGGGATTCCTTCTGCCTTTCCGGGGCATGTTATCCCGAAGTCCATCAGGAGGCAGACTGTTTCCGGGATGATTTAGAAGCACTGAAAAAGAAGGTGGATGCGGGGGCAGAATACCTGATCACCCAGATTTTCTTTGACAACAGCTATTACTACCGGCTGGTAAAAGAAGCGAGAAAAATAGGCATTGATGTTCCGATTCTTGCAGGGATCATGCCGGTGACAAATGCAAAATCTCTTCTGCGCACGGCCAAATTGTGCGGCTGCTCCATTCCGTTCCAGCTTTCCACGATGATCGAGACATATTATAATTATCCTGAGGCTATGAAAGAGATCGGGATTAACTATGCTGCCCACCAGATCATAGACCTGATCACAAACGGGGTGGACGGAATTCATATCTATACGATGAATAAGCCGGAGATCGCGCAGAGGATCTTCGGAAATATTCCAACCGTGTTAAAAGAGCTGAATCATGATTAAAGAAAATACACTGAAATACTTAGGGCATTCGGGGCAGCAGATCACGGATGAGATGGAAAGCCTGCTGGATGATTGTATCCGGGAGGTGAAACAGGCTTCCCAGCCCAAGGTTATCTCCCGCAGATTTGATCTGTCAGGGGAAACGCCCTATATAAAAGAACTGGGACTTCATCTCCCTGGGGATCAGATACGGGAGGATTTCTTGCAGTGCAGCCACTGCCTTTTTATCGGAGCGACTCTCGGGGTCACCCTGGAGCGAAAGGTAAAGTACTACGAAAAAAGCAATATGACAAAAGCAGCCGTTATGGATGCGGCGGGAAGCGCTTATCTGGAAGCTTACTGCGATGAGTATGAAGAAGGGCTGGGGTATCCAAACAGATCATACCGGCTCTGTCCGGGCTATGGTGATATTCCGCTGTCCTTCAACAGGGAGATCGCAAGAGTGCTCGATGTTGGGAAAACTCTCGGGGTCACACTTACGCCGGATCATCTGATGATACCTCAGAAATCCATGCTGGGTCTCATAGGTATCGGCACGCCTGAGAGGAAAAAACAGTGCGGACAGTGTGTAATGAAAGAAGACTGTGCATTTAGAAAGAGAGGCCAGAGATGTTACTAGACAGAATCGGAAAAGACTTACTCATATTTGACGGGGCCATGGGGACCCAGCTTCAGGAGGCAGGACTCCGCGCCGGAGATATTCCAGAAGAATTAAATATTGACAGACCGGAGCTGATCGTATCGATTCATGAAAAATATCTTGGGGCCGGAGCAGACTTTATCACGACCAACACATTCGGATGCAATGAACTGAAGATGCAGGAGTCAAAATACGAATACCGGGATATGCTGCGCGCCGCGGTTTCCAATGCAAATGAGGCAAGAAAAAATGCAGGGCGTGAACAGGATGCCTATATCGTACTCGACATCGGTCCCATCGGACAGCTTTTAGAACCCATGGGTACCCTTACGTTCGATGAAGCCTATGACATCATCCTTTCACAGGTGGAAACGGTGAAACATGATGTGGATGCGGTGCTGTTTGAGACGATGAGCGATCTGTATGAGGTGAAAGCCGGTATCCTGGCAGTAAAAGAAAACACATCTCTGCCGGTGTTTGTGACTATGACATTTGAACAGAACGGGCGGACTCTGTCCGGAAATGATCCGGTCACCTTTGTAAATACAGTGCAGGGTCTGGGAGCGGATATGCTGGGCGTCAACTGTTCTTTAGGACCGGCAGAGCTGGGGCCGATCATTGAAGAAATTTTAAGCGTATCTTCTGTGCCTGTGATGATTCAGCCAAATGCAGGACTTCCGTGCCTGGAACACGGGGAGACCCATTATCATGTGACCAGCGATGAATATGCTGAGCTTATGCAGGGATATTTGAAAGACGGCATCTCCGCCGCAGGAGGGTGCTGCGGAACGACTCCGGAATTTATCCGGAAGTTAAAAGCCGCGTCTCCGAAAAAAGCGGCACCGAGAAAGATTGAAAAAAAGACGAGGGTGTCCAGCCAGACAAAAACCGTTACATTCGGAGACCGGGTCATCGTCTGCGGGGAACGGCTTAATCCAACCGGAAAGAAGAAACTGAAGCTGGCCCTGAAAGAGGAGCGGTATGATGAGCTGGTATCGGAGGCAATCAAACAGGATGAGGCGGGAGCCGATGTGCTGGATGTAAATGTGGGTCTGCCGGGTATCGATGAACCGGAGACGATGAAACATGTGGTAAAACTCCTCCAGGAAGTGATTACCCTGCCGCTTCAGATCGACAGTTCCAATGCCCGGGCCATTGAGCTGGCATGCCGGTATTACAACGGAAAGCCGCTGATCAACTCTGTCAACGGAAAAGACGAAGTCATGGAAGCCATTTTTCCGATCGTGAAAAAATATGGCGGCGTTGTAATCGGCCTGACGTTAGATGAGGGAATTCCTCTGAAAGCAGAAGAGAGATTTGAAATCGCACAAAAAATCATTGCGAAGGCGGCGGAATACGGCATTGGGAAAGAAGACATTATCATCGACTGTCTGACCCTGACGGCTTCTGCACAGCAAAAGGAAGTAAAGGAAACGCTAAAAGCGATAGAGATGGTAAAGAAGCTGGGAGTGCATACTGTTTTGGGCGTCTCCAACGTCTCCTTCGGCCTTCCGAACCGTCCGCTCTTAAACCGGACATTTCTCGCACTTGCCATGCAGGCCGGGCTGGATCTGCCGATCATCAATCCTCTGGATAAGGAGCTGATGGGCACCATCGATGCGTTTCATGTCTTGTTTTATAAAGATATCGACAGTGAAAGCTACATCAGGAATCAGTCAAATGCGGCAGAGACGAAAGCAGCCGTTCAGACAGAGTTCTCTCTCCACGACATCATTCTCCACGGACTGAAGGATGAAGTGGAGGCAAAGACGAGAGAAGAACTGGAAAAGAAAGAACCGCTGGTACTGATCAATGAGGTGATTATTCCGGCTCTTAACGTGGTTGGAAAAGACTATGAGACGGGGAAGATCTTTCTCCCTCAGCTGATCCAGTCGGCAGAGACGACAAAAAAAGCCTTTGAGGTTGTGAAGCAGTGTTTCACCGCAGATGCAGGCGAGGAAAAAGGACCGGTGGTGATGGCCACTGTGGAGGGTGATATCCATGATATCGGGAAAAACATCGTCAAAGTCGTCCTGGAAAGCTATGGCTACCGGATTATCGACCTCGGCAAAGATGTGAAGATAGAAAAGGTAGCAGAGGCATGGAAGAAGTATCAGCCGAAGGCAATCGGCCTGAGCGCACTGATGACGACTACGGTCATATCGATGGAAAAAACCATTCAAAGACTCCGGGAGGAGGACTGCAGCTGTCCGATCTGGGTAGGAGGAGCGGTGCTCACAGAAGATATTGCAAATAGTATCGGAGCCGACTACTATGCGGAGGATGCCATGGCATCTGTGGCCCTCCTGGAAAAGCTTATTTAATGCCTGGAGGGGTAGAAACAGTGAGAAATACGAAAGAACATTTCAAATATGCAGTTACAAAATCCATACCGGTTTTCTTTGGATATATATTTCTGGGAATTGCGTTCGGCATCCTTATGTCAAAGGCAGGATACGGGCCGTTCTGGACACTGGCTGCAAGCCTGTTCATATATGCCGGTTCTATGCAGTTTGTCTTAGTGTCTTTTCTCGCAGCAGGAGCGCCATTGGGCCTTGTGGCGCTCACAACACTGTTTATCAACGGCAGGCATATGTTTTACGGTCTCTCCTTCGTGGAGCGTTTCAGGAAAATGGGCAGATATTACCCTTATATGGTATTCTCTCTGACAGATGAGACGTATTCGGTCCTCTGCTCTATTCCGGATGAGAAAACAGAGGCGGAACCCAGGATCATGTTCTGGATCTCAGCTCTGGATCAGGCTTATTGGGCAGCTGGTTCCCTGATCGGGGCACTGGCAGGAGGTCTGCTTCCATTTGATTTTAAGGGCATCGAGTTCTCCATGACAGCACTGTTTCTGGTGATTTTTCTGGACCAGTGGAAAAATTCCAAAAAACACGGCGCAGCGGCAGCAGGACTTGCTGTTTCCGTATTCTTCTTGATTCTGTTGGGACCGGACCGGTTTTTACTGCCCTCACTGCTGATACTTGCAGCAGTCATGTGCCTTGGCTTTATAAGAGAGGAGCAAAAGGGGGAATATAAGGAATGATGAAGGCGGTTTCTATTATGGCAGTGGTAGCATTTGTCACACTTTTTACGAGAGTACTTCCGTTTTTGTTATTTGGAGGAAAGAAAGGCATGCCTAAAATGATCGGCTATCTGGGAAAGGTACTTCCGGCGGCTATCATCGCGGCACTTGTGGTGTATTGTTTTAAAGAACTGACAATTCAGCCTGCTCTTCAGAAACTGTGGAGCCTGGCGGCAGGGGCGGCAGTCATTCTGCTTCACCTTTGGAAGAGGAACACCCTGCTCAGCATTGCAGGCGGAACAGTGCTGTATATGCTGCTCATACGGATATAAGAGCAGGAACGGCTGGAATAAATGCAGTAAGTTTTCCCTGTTAGTCCCGGCTTTTTTGGGAACCCTGTGACTTGCGCAACTTGGCCAAATAGGATATAATAAGTTTGATGTGAAAAAAATAACAATTCATTAAAGAATTATGGAGGATTTATCATGTTAGTATCAGCAAAAGAGATGTTGAACAAGGCAAAAGCCGGACACTACGCTGTAGGACAGTTTAACATCAATAATCTGGAGTGGACAAAGGCAATCTTATTGGCAGCAGAAGAGACAAGATCACCGGTGATCTTAGGTGTTTCTGAAGGTGCCGGAAAATATATGACAGGATACAAGACAGTGGTTGGAATGGTAAACGGGATGTTAGAAGGATTAAACATTTCTGTACCGGTTGCCCTTCACTTAGACCATGGTTCTTATGAAGGATGCAATGCTTGTATCGAAGCAGGCTTTTCTTCTGTTATGTTCGACGGATCACACTACCCGATCGAAGAGAATATTGAAAAAACCAAGGAATTGGTTCAGGTAACAAGAGGAAAAGGAATGTCCATTGAAGCTGAAGTAGGTTCCATCGGCGGAGAAGAAGACGGAGTCATCGGAAAAGGTGAATGTGCAGATCCTGAAGAGTGTAAGGCAGTCGCTGACTTAGGCGTTACGATGCTTGCAGCGGGAATCGGAAACATCCACGGAAAATATCCTGAAAACTGGGAAGGATTAAGCTTCGAGACACTGGATGCGATCCAGAAGCTGACAGGAGACATGCCGTTAGTACTGCACGGCGGTACAGGAATCCCTGATGACATGATCAAAAAAGCAATCACTCTCGGAGTCGCAAAGATCAACGTAAACACAGAGTGCCAGATTGCATTTGCCGAGGCTACACGCGGATACATTGAAGCAGGCAAAGACAGAGAAGGAAAAGGATTTGACCCGCGTAAATTACTTGCTCCTGGTACAGAGGCAATCAAAGACATGGTGATCACAAAGATCAAGTTATTCGGATCTGAGGGAAAAGCAGACGAATAAAACTCGCATATAATTTTATAAAGATCGATAAACCCATGGTTGTGTATGTATATACTGTCCATGGGTTTTTCTATGCAGAAGAGAGGATCTAATATATAATATAAATATATATAACCTTTACAGGAAGGATAACAAAGGGTGAATACGTGAAGACAGGAAATACAGAAATGTGGATGGAATGGCTCTGGTGTGTACTTCAGTTTGTAGGTCCCATGTTCCTGCGCTATTATCCATTCCGGAAAAAACTGAAAATTTCTATCTTGACGTTGGCAGTCATCGTGGCTTCTGTTTGGATCGGGATCGCAATGGGACTTCTGATTTTTGGCTATTCGCCGGATTATTCTATGAATATTTACTGCAGTATTGCCATACTGATCTTTTTTCCGCTGTCCTGCATCATCATTAGAGACAGGTTCGTGAAACACTTTTTTGTATATCTGATGTCATATAATCTTATGACTGTCAGTATTGGTATCTCACATTTTGCAATGGAGCGCCTGGGGGGCGGACTACTGACGGCAAATATAACCACATTACTGTTTTATCCGGCGGTCTATCCCTTTATCTTCCGGTTTCTGCGCCGGGATCTGGAGCCTGTGATGGATGTGAACGACACCAAAGTATGGAAGATCGCATGGGTGCCGATGCTGCTGTTTTACCTTCTGATCGCTGTGGCTACCCCGGGAATGCTGAACGCCCAGCGGCTCAGCTATGTGGTGATTCGCACACTTTTGGGAATCTGCAGTGCAGTCTTCTGTGTGATCCTGGTGATCTGCCTGCGGCATGCCAGGGAACAGGCAGCCAAAGAGGAGGCGCTGGCCCGTGTACAGGATTTAGCGGACATGAAAGAAGAATTTCTTCATAACCTTTCTCATGAACTGCAGACGCCTATCACGGTTATATCAGGGTTTGCCCAGCTTACGGGGAGTATGATGTCCGATAATGAGATCGACAGGGCTGAGGTGGCGGACAATATGAGGCGGGTGGACAGTGAGGCAGGGAGAATGGAACGGCTGGTGCTTCAGCTTTTGGATGCAGCAGCCATTGAAAACGGAAGTTTCAGCCTTAACCGAAAGGGAATGGATATGACAGAGTTGATAGACACTGCAGCTCATGTTCATTTTCCTGTTATGGATCATCACGGCAACACCATAACTGTCGAAGCGGAGCCCGGACTGCCGGACGTATACGGTGACCGGGAGCGTCTTCTCCAAGTGCTGCTCAATCTTATCTCCAATGCAGTAAAACATACGGAGAAAGGAAATGTCACTTTAGCTGCAAAGGCTGCTGGGAATATGGTGGAGGTGACAGTGGGGGACACTGGAGAGGGAATCAGGACGGAACTGCTGCCGGAACTGTTTTGCCGGTATCCGGAAAATCGGTCTTCAGGCGGCAATGGACTGGGGCTGTATATCTGTGCGCAGATCATCGAGGCTCATGGAGGCAGGATTACAGTGGAAAGTCAGACCGGCACGGGGACTGCAGTGCGGTTTACCATCCCGGTAATGAAAAAAGAGGTGGAAGAATGAACAGTAAAAATACGGTAGTATTGATGGTGGAGGACAATGAGCATGTGCTGGAGCTGAACTGGTCTGTACTTACACGGAAAGGCTATACGGTCCTGGCAGAAAAGAACCTTACAGCTACCCGACTGCTTCTTAAGGAACATCCTGATATTGACATTGTTGTGCTGGACATCCTTCTGCCGGACGGCAACGGCCTGAATTTTATTCCGGAACTGCGGGAGACTACTTCTGCACCGGTTCTGATGCTGACCAGCAGACGGGACTATGAAGATATGGTGCAGGGACTGACCGGAGGTGCAGACGATTATATGACGAAGCCCTACCGGGTCGAAGAACTTTTGGCACGGATTGCGGCGCTGCTCCATAAACGGGAGACAGCACATATGTCTTCTGAACTTATAAGAGGGCCGCTGACACTGGATATGGTGGCTCACAGAGCCTTCCTTCATGGAAAAGATATTCTGCTCAAACCCCGGGAGTATGCTGTACTGCTTTATCTGATCCGCAGCGAAGGACAGTATATTATGGCAAAACAGCTTTATGAAACGGTGTGGAGACAGCCCGAACTGGATGATTCGGGGGCAGTGAAAACAGTGGTATCCCGACTGAGAAAAAAGCTGGAGGGAAGCGGTTATGTCATTACATTAGGAAGAGGCAGGGGATATTGCTTTGAGAGAGAAACATAGGGTTGCAATTTGGCAACCTTTCTGATTTTGTATGGATTATTATAGTATAATAGAGATAAGGATTAACGGGTCCCGAAAAGCAGGAAGTCATGTATTTGGCTTTCTGTTTTTGTATCATGACGGCAATAAAATAAAGGAGGAATTGCAATGAAAATAATCATGGGATTAAAAAAGCAAATGTGCATTTGTATGCTCCTGTGTCTGGGGATTGGAGGATTATTTTCAAAAATAGGGGGAGGAGAAGTTTACGGAGCACAGAAGGAAAACAGGTACTTGTCGGAGATCAGGATAAATGCAAAAGCAGAGGATTCATATTCAGAGGCAGGAAAATATGATCAGACATTCTACAATGAGATCATTAGCAGATATGATTCAGATTATAATTCGTCAGAGAAGGCTTTGATCATTCGCAATAAAAAAGAATTGGCGTCTTTTGCGAAAGCAGTAAATGATGAAAGTAAAAGCTTTGAAGGGAAATATGTAAAGCTTACGGCTGATATTGACCTTGAGGGAGAGCAGCCTATAACACAAAAAAGTTTAGCAGGAGATACATATAAACTAGCGATAGGAAACTCACAGGGGCAGGCGGAACAAAAAATAACCAATACATGGATTCCGATAGGAAAGGACAGCCGGCATACTTTTAAGGGAAGCTTTGACGGAGATCACAAGGAAATCAGAGGTCTGGTTGTTTTAAACGATAGTACGGACTGTTCAGGTTTTTTTGGACATGTCTCCGGAGGAAATATTAAAAATCTCAAAATAAAAAACGGGTATGTAATTTCTAATGTACCTGTAACGTTTCCATGTGCAGGAGGACTGGTGGGGAGGAATTCCAGAGGAACGGTGAGCAACAGCCATTTTACAGGAATGGTGGCAGTAAGCACAGATTCAGGTATGGCTTATGCTGGAGGCCTGACAGGAGATAATGATCGGGGAACAATAGAGAACAGCGATTCGGCGGGAGAGGTTTTTTGCTATCATATTGGGACCCGCATTGCCAATTCGTGGGGAGGAGGCTTAGCGGGTTATAATAACAAGGGAACCATAAGAAACTGCCATGCGGCAGGAGACGTGTCTGTCTGGTCTAAGACTGTATCTATGGCGGGAGGCCTGGCAGCTTATAATAGCGGCGGGGCAATAGAGAAAAGTTCTGCATCAGGAAATACATTTTCTTTTACCTCGGAGAGTACGAAAGCATTTGCAGGAGGCCTGATCGCCTATAATGACGGGCCGGTGAAGAGCAGTCTGGCATTGGGAGATTCATCTGCTGCCATCGATTCTTCTGTTCCTAAATCTGTTTCCTATGCCGGAGGATTGATAGGAGAAAATTCTGATGCAACAGGAATCGTAGAGGAAAGCTGTGCGGCAGGCAGCGTATCATTTCTTAATTCCGGGGGAACTGCTGCATATGGAGGCGGACTCATAGGATGGAATCATAACAATGCAACGATAAAAAACAGCTGTGCAGCAGGCAATGTAACGGAAGCATCCTATGGAGGAGGTCTGACAGGATACAATGAGGACTCAATGATTGAGAGCAGTTATGCCGCAGGAGATGTGACAGCGGTTTATGGCGGCGGATTGGTGTCATATAATGACAAGGGAACGATAAGGAACTGCTGCCGTAACTCGGAAGCCAGGATTATGGCCGATAAAGATATATCAAATCAGGGAAAATCTATAACTCCGCAGCAGATGACCGGAACCGGAATTGGAAGGGCGGACCAATCTATGCCTGGTTTTGATCAGAACATCTGGTCCTTTATCAAGGATGGTGCTGTTTATCGGGATTCAGGGAAGATGTATCTTCAAAATCTTTATTATCCAAGATTACGAAGTATTGTTTATCCGACAGGGAAAGAGCCAAGATACATTCGGAAAATAGGCTATGGCCTGAAGGAATGTATAGAGGTCAGAGTAACCGGAACCATAGCGGAGGGATCAGTTCTGACCGCCCGGGTCACCGATAAGAGAGGAGCTCCTGCAGCAGTTAAGGGAACACAGGAATATCAGTGGTATGTAGATAATAAGATGATAAACGGTGCCGTAAATAACACGTACCGGATCAGAAAAGGGGAGGCAGGAAAACCGATCAAAGTGGCAGTGACAGCCCCGTCCTTTTTCGGACAGGCGGAAGCTTCCGCAATTCGGGCATCCGGTGTTCGGATGAATAAAAAACAGCTGATTCTCTATAAAGGAAAAACAAGCCGGATTACTGCAATGATAAATCCGCCTGATGCGTCAGGAAAATCCATTCGGTGGACATCCTCCAACTCAAAAATAGCAAAAGTGGATTCCACAGGCAGAGTAACCGCAAAGGGATACGGAGAAGCCGTTATTAGGGCATCAGCGAAAGATGGAAGCGGAAAATTTGGCACCTGTAAGGTCACGGTACCGTACCGGATCCGGTATGTATTAAATAAGGGGAAAAACCATAAGTCCAATCAGGCTTATTATTACAATCAAAAGGTCACACTGAAAAAGCCAACCAGAAAAGGATATTATTTTAAGGGATGGTATCAGGACAGAAAGCTGAAAAAGAAGATCAGCACGATTAAAAAAGGAACAAAGAAGAATTATAAGGTGTTTGCAAAATGGAGCAAAGTAAAAGTCGGCTCCACGTGGATGTACAATCTACGAAATAAAAGGACAAGGACTGTCACGTTCCGCTGGATAAAAGTACAGGGAGCCAAAGGTTATCAGATCAAATATGCCGGAAATAAAAAGTTTAAGAAAGCGAAGATAACCGGTCGGAAGGGCGCTAAGGCAACTCTTAAAAAGCTGAAGCCCGGAAAAAGATATTATATAAAAGTGCGGGCATATAAAATAGACTCCGCCGGAAAAAAGGTATATGGGAAGTACAGTAAAACGATGAACTGGAAAGTTTGGTAAGAAATATCGTTTACATCTATCATAGACAATCATTAATTTCTGGTGATTGTCTATGATTTTTTTATAGGAAAGTTCTACGATCTTCCCTATGAAAAAAACGCTCCGCGGGCTTGCACGCTTTGTCCCCTGATTTCATATACCCTTCGGGTAGAAGTACTCCGCACAATAGGGTATAATTAAGAAAAAGACTGTGAATCTACAGGAAAGGACGAAGAAATATGGATGTGCTGGTGAATCTTCTTGTGGCGCTGGAAATGCTGATCATTAATATGAGCGTTGTCAATCTTTGCTGCGAAAGAAAGTATTCTCTGAAAAAGACGGTTTTTGTGATCGTTATTTTTTCTTTTTTACTAATCCCTGTGTCATATGCAGTCCTGTCCAGAGGAAAGAATTTTGGCAATGGGAATGGTATGTTCGCACTGATAGGAGCTCTGTATATAATTCCTTTAAAATATCTGTATAAAGAATCATGGAAAAGGATCATCAGTATTGCCTGTTCTTCCTGGATTTATACGATGCTGATCTTTTCTGTCTCAGTCCATACTGTGAGGATGTTTTTGCCCAAAAATTTTGCCGGCACAGTTCTTGCAGTGCAGACGGGGCTCTATTTTATCACCGCTGCCTTTTTTGTCTCATGGATTAAAAAGAGACTGGTAAGGGCACTTAAGATCATGAAAGACAGTACGAAGAATATTTTTCTCATTTTCAGTCTCAGCTGGTTTTTCACAACCTGACGGGCCTGAAAAACCGCAACAGCCTGTTTCAGGATGCACAGATCATGATTCAGAAGAATCAGAGATTTCATTTAATCTTTATGGATTTAGACCATTTCAAGCAGGTAAATGATCTTTACGGGCATCTGGCGGGAGACGAATATCTCTGTGAGTTTGCCAGGAGGATCGAAAGCTGCCTGAAAGGCCAGGGAACCCTGTACCGAATGTCAGGGGATGAATTTATCTGCCTGTTTACAGATAAGAATTCAAGAGAGTTTTTGGAGAAACTTATGGATCTCAGCTTCAGCGTAACGGACTGCTACATCCCTTTTAAGGGATGCAGCGCTGGCTGTGCTGTTTTTCCGGATGACTGTACTTCCCTGGACAAGCTGATTTCATTGGCAGACACGAAAATGTACCGGAAGAAAAATAAAAAACATAGTTCCTAGCTGAGCATTTTCCTCAATATCATGGATTGACAAAAAACTGCCGCCGTATTATAGTATTCCTATAAAGGAACACGAATGGAGGCGCAGAATGGAAAATGTTGAATGTCTGATGAATTTCGGGCTGACCAGGCAGGAAGCGAATCTCTATGTTCTTCTGGTCTTGGAGGGAGAACTGAATGGATATGAGGCAGCGAAAAAAAGCGGCATCTCCAGGTCCAACACCTACAATGCGCTGGCAGGACTTGTGGAAAAAGGGGCCGCCTATATGTCCGAGGAAGACACTGTGAAATATCAGGCAGTGCCTGTGGAGGAGTTCTGTGACAATAAGATCCGGGACTTGAAAAAAAGCAAAAAAGAGCTTGCTGCAAAACTTCCGAAACAGAGGATTAATAAGGGGGCATATCTGACCATCAAAGGGGAAAGACAGATCCTTGACAAGTTTACGAATATGCTGAGGGAGACAAAAGAACGGGTCTATGTGTCTGCTTCCAACGAAAAGCTGAACATGTTCCGGGAGTATTTTACCGATTTAGCCGGCCGCGGCATCAAAGTAGTGATCATTACCAATGAGCCTTTTGAGCTTAAAGGGGCCATCATCTATCTGACGGAGCATAAGAAAGAACAGATCCGCCTGATCACAGACTCTACCTATGTGCTCACGGGCGATCTTGTGGACCGGTATAATGCAGCCTGTCTGTATTCCAGCAATCATAACCTGGCAGAGGTATTCAAAGACGCTCTCGCCAATGAGATAAAACTATTAGAAATCAAGAAAGGGAATCAATAAAATGGCAAAAAAACCGTTTGTAACAAAAGAACAATTAGACGAAATCGTAAAGAAGTATCCGACTCCGTTTCATTTATATGATGAAAAAGGAATCCGGGAGACTGCACGGAATTTAAATAAGGCATTTTCCTGGAACAAAGGATTTAAAGAATATTTTGCCGTGAAAGCGACACCGAACCCTACGATCTTAAAGATTTTAAAAGAAGAGGGATGCGGAACCGACTGTTCTTCACTGACAGAACTTATGATGTCTGACCGCTGCGGATTTGATGGAAGTGAGATCATGTTTTCTTCCAACGACACACCGGCTGAAGAATTTGTGCTTGCGAAAAAACTGGGAGCCACGATCAATCTGGATGACATCACACATATTGACTTTCTGAAAGAAGCAGCGGGAATCCCGGAAGTCATTTCCTGCCGGTACAATCCGGGCGGTGTGTTCTCTCTCGGAACAGATATCATGGATAACCCCGGAGACGCTAAGTACGGAATGACGAGGGCTCAGATGACAGAGGCGTTTTTAAAACTGAAAGAACTGGGTGTCAAAGAATTCGGAATTCATTCTTTCCTGGCCAGCAACACAGTGACAAATGAGTATTATCCGACCCTTGCAAAACAGCTGTTTGAACTGGCAGTGGAACTCCAGAAAGAGACCGGTGTGCACATCGGATTTATCAATCTCTCAGGCGGCGTTGGTGTCCCTTATCTTCCGGATCAGGAGGGCAATGACATCGCAGTGATCGGTGAAGGGGTACACAAGGCTTTTGATGAAGTACTTGTCCCTGCGGGTATGGGAGATGTGAAGATCTTTACGGAACTGGGCCGCTATATGCTGGCGCCGAACGGTCATCTGGTGACAAAGGCGATCCATGAAAAGCACACCCACAAAGAATATATCGGCGTGGATGCCTGTGCGGTCAACCTGATGCGTCCGGCGATGTACGGAGCTTACCACCATATTACTGTGGTGGGAAAAGAAAATGAGCCGTGTGACCACATGTATGACATCACCGGATCTCTCTGTGAAAATAACGATAAATTCGCCATCGACAGAAAGCTTCCCGAGATTGAGAACGGAGACCTGCTGGTGATCCATGATACCGGAGCACATGGTTTTGCCATGGGATATAACTACAACGGAAAATTAAAATCAGCGGAGATTTTATTGAAAGAGGACGGAAGCACGGAGATGATCAGAAGGGCTGAGACGCCGGAAGATTATTTTGCTACGATTGAAGGGTTTAACTTCTAAAATCCCATAAGTATAGAAAGTGAACTGCTCCCAGACAAGTATATAACTAAAAAATATTAAATTTTTACTGCCAGTAGCTAATACTACTGGCAGTTTTTATGATATAAACAAAAATTGTTATGTTATTGGTATAAAATTAAAATTTCAAGAATATTTACGATTTTTTCTAAAAGCAATTTCTATCTAATATCAAACAATTTATTGGGATTTTCATATTTTTTTGATACTATTGTATGATTTATACTGGAAAATGCTTGAAATATAAAAGCGTTGTGTTATAATGGCTATATTAATAGTTTTAATTGCTGCATTAGTTATTAAGGGGAGTGATAAATTTAATTATGAAAGCTCAATAAAATAACTAGTAGGGATAGAATTTTTAACGCAATAAGGAGAAGAAGCCTATGAAGAAATTATTACAGTTATTGTTTTGCTTATCACTAATATTTAGTTTTTCTGTGGCTGTGCAGGCTGAGGATAGCGATAAAATTTATTATGCAGATAAAATACCAGATTATATGCTTCCATTAAGTGAAATTGAATTTGTTGATTCAAATCATTTTGTTATTCTAAAAGGTGGTTTTAATCATCAGAAAGAAAAGACTGTTTCACAAGAAGCAGATTTGCCAAACGAAATAAAAGAGGCTGTAAACCAGGGTATTGTAATAACTCAAGATTATCCTAAACCCAAAGAAGGTATAAAAATCTTATATGCAGATGACGGTTATATTGAGAAAATAAGTTTGAATGGAAAAGATTGTGAGGGAGAAGATAATCAAGAAAATGTAATTAAGAATATAAAAACAAGAGGTATAGTTCCTACTGTATATACATGGGGAAAGCATAAAAACACAATAGCAATTTCAAATGGAGTTGTCATGGGAGCAGGACGAGGCACAACTTTTACTGATAAAATTGGACAAAAAAACTGGAAATTGAGAAAAGGTGACGTGGCGACAAAGGCAAAATATGATAATGTCAGATTCGGATTAGATGTAACTGTTGAAGCAAATCATAAAAAGACGAAAAAGAAAGTCAGAAAAATATTAAAAAAACATGATATTGGAGGAATGCCGGATGCAGTGGTTGATATCTGGAAAACTGGGTGTTCTTATTGGGGATATACTTATAGTGCCAGTACATCAATTAATAAAGTGACGATTGCCCATGCAGCGATTTACTAAGGGTTTAAAAATAGTTCCGGCATTAGTACTGATTATTTTACTAACCGGCTGCCAGAAACATCAGCCGTCAAAAAATGATCTGGAGGATGAGCTGGCAATTTCAATCATGACAACCAGGAACGGAGACAGGGAGGGCACATTTGAGAGTGATATTTATCTGTTTGACATGAAAACTGCGAAAACAAAAAAGATAGCAACGGTTCCGTATACTTCTCAATATCCGCTTTCTGTATATGATCCTCAGAAAAAGCTGCTCTATTATTCATCCAGGTTAAAAGGGACACATGAGGATGAAGTCTTTGTATATGACTGCAGGACAAAGGAAACAAGGCAGCTGACCGACTGGTGTGATGTCCTGAACTATATGTTTATCAAAGAAGATAAGCTGTATCTTGCTGCAATGGATACGAAAAAAACAATCATTACATCATACTGGTGTGACAGAGAGACAGGAAAGCCAACAGATTTAACATGGGATCACGATCTCTTTGTGGATTACGTGACATACAATCCTTTGACAAAGGGTTTGTACTGTAATCTTTATTCCGACAGAGAATCATATAAAAGGCTTAATGAACCTGAAAATGGGATCAGACAAAGATTCTATCAAATCAAACCGGATGGATCTTTCAGACTGATCACAGAAGAGAAAAGGAAGATCATCGGTTCTCTTGTGGCAAACAGCCGAAAGATGCTCTACATAAGGAAAAATACAAGCGTGCCCAATGTTCCCGAAATGAAAGGCTTAAAAGAACAGATCATAGAAGTGGTATCCTATGATTTTCAGTCAAAAAAGAAAACGGTTTTATCAGAGAAAGATAAATCATTGTACCAGATGGGTTTTATCTACCTGGATAAGAAGGGAACGACTCTCTATGGGCTGAAAAAGGGGCAGGGACTGGGAGATCCCGATAAACTGGTATCCTATGACCTGAAAACTCACAAAGAAAAAATTTTGTTTCGATATCCCGGAACAGAAGGTGCCATCAACAATGCATGTGTTGTAAAAAAATAAAAGGCTTGCAGGAGGTGTATAAATGTTAAAGAGAAAATTATTATGGTGTTTCGTAATCTCCTGTTTTCTTCTGCTGATGTTTGGCACCGGCAGTCAGGCAAGGGGACGAGAACAAATAATAGAATCAACCGAGATACCTGAACCAATGCAGCCGGGCAGTGAGATTGTGTTTGTAGACAGCAGTCATTATAAAATTTTAAAAGGGGGACTTCCGCACAAAAAACTGAGAGAAGAAGATAAAAATCTTTCAAAAAACTCGGAGTTAGAAGAAGGACTTGTGATCAGAGAAGAATATCCGGTTCCCAAAAAAGGGGTAAAAGTAACTTATGCAGATGACGGATACATTAATCGGATTTTATATCATGGAGAGGACTACGAAGGTTCCGATCATGTAGAAATAAACAATGTTGATATAGGAGAGATACTTTCAAAATGGACTGCTCCTGTTCTTTTGTTTTTCTTTGAGAAGGTATAGTCATCGGCCGTTATTCACTCTGTCAGAGCAGTTAATCACTGGAAAAGCATTTACATCATAAAAACCTCCTGTTATATTTGCGTCATAAAATAAACCGGATGAAAAGCAAAGACAGGAGGTTTTTGTGGGTACATATCGAAGATTTGCATTTAAAGATGGAGTTTATATTAATAAAAATGCAGGGCGGGAATTTGATGAGGGAATCAAAGATTTGTTTCCGGATGTGTCGGCAGTGTGTCATAATTTTAGCTTTTCTCAGATAGAAAAAACAATTTTTTATACACTGTCAAACTTTTCTGATAATCCGGAAGCCGCAGCAGCGAATCTGCATAACCTTTCTCTTGCAGTTGCACATTTAGATCAAAACTCGGAAGCCTATCTAAATTCAATAGAATTGATAAAAATTATTGCAGTTAACCTTGAGCCTCAAAGTCCGGAACAGGCGGAGAGCCTATGTGACTGTTTGAATAAGCTTCTGTATATCTTAAACAGTGCTCCTGAAAATCTCAGGTATGGAAACAGCAGGTGGAATTCTTCCATCGGAGAGGAGTTTGACCCGCAGTTCTGGTGTTATGTGAATAATGAGGGTAATCTTCTTTCTTCAGATACCGGAATACAGGATTCAGAGGATATTCAATTACCGGATGATCCCATAGAGGAAGGATTTTATCTCTATGATGAGGAAGAAGGATCGGTATTAGATTATATTATTGAGCAAGTAAAACCTGAGTCCCAGATCAGTATTTATACTGCATTAAATGAACTGTATGATAAACCGTTTATTTATTCTTCTTCTAATCTGGGAGGAGAGTTTTATCCGTCAACACATTCTAAGATCAAGCCATCTGACAAGCCGATCTATCACTGGGGAGTGACAAAACGTGATTCCCAAGGGACAGAATTAGAATGGGGATGGAAAAAGCTGTAATCTATGAATTAAAAATTTGGTGATGCGGAACTCATTGACAATATGGGACTCCATGTGTAAGATTAACTCGTTACAGAGAAAGAAGTATTTTTGTAAAAAGAGAGGTCATCATGGGTCATATCCCTGTCTACGGAATGGAACATACATTTTTGGATGAAAAAACCGGGCTCCTGTATCGGAATTCCCGGTTTCGGCAGACGGCGTCCATCCATACCCACACCTTTTATGAATTTTTTATCGTCGCAGAAGGAAGTGCCCTGCACCTTGTCAATGATTCCATCCAGACGATCACACAGGGGGATCTTGTCTTTATACGGCCGAAAGATACCCACAGCTATCAGTTCTACTATTCGGATGACTTCCGTATTATAAATATCGGATTCAGTGAACAGCTGCTGCAGAATATACGGTTATTTCTGGATCACACGGCCATGCTCCGGACGCTGACGGAGTCGGAGCTGCCGCCGTGTGTCCGCTTAGATAAATCCGGCAGGGAGGAAATCAGTGTGCGGTTTGAGGAGATCGGCGCCCTCATGGACACACCAAAGATTCAAAAAACCGTATTTTATGCCAAATGCTGTCTTGCAGACGTATTCACAAGGTATTTCTTTTCCTATGACACGGAGGAGATTCCCACAGTCAGCTGTCCTTCCTGGTTTCAGCCCATGCTGAACGAGATGCAGAAATTTGATAACCTGAGGATCGGGTTTCCCAAAATGATCGAATTGTCCTCATGTTCTTCCAATCATCTGTGCAGGGTATTTAAGTCTGTTATGTCCGTGACTCCAACTGAGTATATCAACAGTAAGCGTCTGGAATATTCGGTTTATCTTCTCACACAGACCTCTAAAGAGATCATAGAGATCAGCATGCTGTGCGGCTTTTCTTCCCTGAGTCATTTTTATCATCTGTTTAAAAAGAAATACCAGTGTCCGCCGTCCAGGTTCCGGAAGATGAATGGAAATTACATTCAGGATTCCAGTCCTAAAACAACAGGAACGGATTTGTAGCCGACACCCATTCTGTCGATTCCCATATCGATCAGCTGTAAGAAATGTTCTCTCGTGCGGATGCATCCGCTTCCCTTGATCTTACACTTCTCACCTACTTCGTCCATCATGAGCTGTATGACATCCGGCGCCGCTCCCCGCAGTTCATATCCGGTGAGGAAACCTGTACTTGTCTTCACAAAATCTGCACCTGCCTCCATACAGCAGCGGCAGGTTTTTTTGATCTGTTCTTCTGTGAGAGCATCAGTCTCAAAGATCACTTTTAATTCCTTGCCGTATTTGTGTGCAGTATCGGCACAGGCTTTCAGGTCCGCAGTGACCTTTTCATATTCTCCTGAGCGGATCAGGCCAAAGTTTGCCACAACATCGATCTCCGTCACGGTATAGTATCCGGCTGCGATCTCGACCTGTGCGGTTTTGGATTCGGTAGAGCTGGTTCCGAAAGGAAAATCCGTGACCGGACAGAGGCCCGTTTCAGTGCCTTCCACATACGGGGTACAAAGCTCAATATAACCCGGATTGATGCAGATGGTGGCACATCCTAATTTCACTCCGTCTTTTGTCAGTTCTATGATCTGTTCTTCTGTAAACTCCGGTTTCAGAACGGAATAGTCGATATAAGAAGCCAGTTCTTTTACCGTCATTTCTTCAGCCTTTTTTGATATCTTTTTCATAGTATACCTCCTGTATTTTCATTGTTTATCACTGTAATTGCAATATATCATCATTTCAGCTGCATTTCTTGTCTTATAAAATCATTATTTTGTACTATATTGATATGAAGAGGCGGTTTCTCGTTTTGGAACATCTTAAGAACTTCTGCATATGTGGAAAGCTTTTGGCATAGCTTTCAGGCTTTCAAATGTGCTACAATTTTGATAAACCCCAGTAGAAGGAGAGAGGACATTGTTGACGGAAAGACAGTTGCAATTAGTAAAATACCTGCAGGAATGTGATGGTTATACGACGGCGGGAAAACTGGCAGAGGTGTTTCATGTCAGCAGCAGATCGATCCGCAACGATCTGGATGCAGTCCAATATTATTTGAAAGAACTGCCGGTGGAAATCGAACGCACACCAAGACTCGGTGTCCGTCTCATTGTCAAAAAGGGATTCGATATCACAAGCCTTTATTCCAGCAATGAGATCAAAGTCTATTCCAGGAAAGAGAGAGTTATCATTATCACTGTTCTGCTGATGATCTCAGAGAAAGTGACCATCGAGCAGCTGGCTGAAAAGCTTCAGGCCAGCAAGAATACGGTTGTACAGGATTTGAGGCCGGCGGAAGAATTTTTAAAGAAGCATGAGGTACGGCTCATAAAAAAGTCCTATTATGGCATGTCCCTGAAAGGCGAGGAAGAACAAATACGGAATACGCTGTTTAATTTATATATAAAGACGGCCAGCGAAGGCTCCCTGAACATACTGCACATTTTGAGAGATCATGCAGAAGTGGACCCGGAAGCAGGAAGGAACATGATCCGGAGAGTGGAGGCGGCCATGGGCATCCGGTTTGCGGATGAATCCATCGGGGAACTGGAAAGCATGATTCTTGCGTCACTGTGCCGAATCCGGTGCGGGTTTCATGTCAGGGGCCGCACTTTGGACGACGCGGACGGCGTTTACAGAGAAGCGATTCTTTCAGGCCTCCCCGGTTTTCAGGTGACAAAAGGGGATCTGAGCTATTTTGTCATGCTGTTCCAGAGCACGAAGCGGATGGACGGGGAGAGTCTTGAAAATTGGGATGAGGACGGCAGGGTGATGCAGGCTACAGAGCAGCTGATCCGGAAGTTTTGCAGTGATTTAAAGATCAGCAGTGAGATTGACCCGGAGATTCAAAGACAGATCATGATGCATTTAAAAGTGGCGGTGTTCCGGCTGAAAAATAAAATAAAGATCAAGAATCCCCTGATGGAGGATATCAAGTACTCCCATTCCTTTATGTATGAGCTGACGGAACGGCTGCTTAAAGGGCAGGAAGAAATGCTGGGCGTGGTATTTCCCGACGCTGAGATCGCCTATACGACCATGTATTTTGAAGTGCTGTTTCAGGAAAACTTCAGCCTGAATCTGTCACCGGAGGTCGTGCTCGTCTGCGGGGGAGGCACGGCGACAGCAGTGCTTTTAAAACAGCGGATTTCAGAATACTTTCCGGAACTTCGGGTCAGAAAAATCTGCAGGGTCAGTGATGTGGAGGAGGAAACTGAAAGAAACCGGCCCGACTTTATCATCAGCACAGTTCCGCTGAGTCTTAGAAATCAGCAGGTCATTCACGTAAATCCGCTCTTGAATTCTCCGGATATCGACCGGGTGAAAAATATTATTTCCGTCCTCGCATACAACAGAAAGAACCAGTATCTGGTCCACAGAATCCACCAGACGATGCAGAGGGGCATCGGGGACCTTTTAAAGGAAGAATACTGCCGGTTTGATGCAGAAACAGATGACTGGAAGGAGGCCATCGCCATGGCCTGTGAGCCGCTGATCAAAAATGGACTTGTGAAGCCGGAGTATGTGGAAGAGATGATCCACATTGTACAGAATCTGGGGAACTATATGGTGTTTATTCCGGAGATTGCTTTCGTTCACGGGAGGAAAGACAATGTTCGGGAAAACTGCATCAGCCTGATGAAGCTAAAACATCCCATTGATTTTGGGAGCAAGGCAAAGGTAGATGTGAAAGTCATCATTGTCCTCGGAAATATTACCGAGAACGAGAATCTGGCAGATTTGGTCTGGATTCTGGCGTGGGAGAACAACATGGAAAGAATTAAGCATATCAGTTCTTATGAGGAACTTCTTTCTCTTAGATCTGAAGAGGGAGGCGGCAGCCTATGATCTGTGCCGAAATCTTGGAGGAAGTCAGTGAATATACACAGGCTATCAGAAAAAGCTGTGAGATACTCGAGCGGTATGGGATGGTGACCGGGGAATATTACCGGGGGATCATTGACAATATCGGAGAATACGGTGGATATTTCTATCTGGGAGAAGGGGTATGCATGCCCCATGCGAAACCGGAGACGGGTGTTTTGTCCACGGGACTGTGCATCATAAAACTAAACACACCGGTGGATTTTGAAGGAAAAAAAGTGCGCATATTTTTTACGCTGGCGGCCAGGGATGAGGCGGCTCATTTTGTGCTGATGAAGCAGATAGCGGAAATCTGTTCGAAAAAGCAGAGCCTGAAAAAGATGCTGGAATGCAGAAGCAGTGAGGAGATGCTTATGATGATGGAGGAAGAACAATGAAAAGAATCATGACAGTCTGCGGCACCGGCCTCGGATCAAGCTTCCTGGTGGAAATGAATATACAGAAGATCCTGAGAGAGCTCGGGAGAGAGCAGGAGTTTGAGACATGCCATTCCTCAGTATATGAAATGAGTGCCATGGACGCAGACTATTTTATCGTTGCAAACGATTTAAAGGACAGTATTCCGCCTGTGGAACATCTGATCGTACTGGAATCCCTGATTGACGAAGAGGAATTGAGAGAGAAACTGACAACGTTCTTGTCTTAAAGATAAAAGAGGGATATATATGTTAAAAATGCTGAGAGACCTGGTACTGGAACCGTCCATCGTGGTCGGAGGCATCGTCTTTTTAGGCTTGGTGCTGCAGAGAAAGAGCCTGGAGACCACGGTAAAGGGGACTCTTAAATCGGTCATAGGGTTTATGGTCATCCGGATCGGGGGAAATATCATCACAGAGAGTGTGGAACCTTTCGGAAGGATGTTTCAGTACGGATTTCACGTATCCGGCGTGATCCTGAGTGTGGAAGGAGCCGCGGGAATTGCAGTGGGCAGGTTTGGGATGGAGATTTCCGTCGTCATGCTGCTTGGGATGGCGGTCAATCTGATTTTGGCCAGGATCACCAGATTCCGCTATGTGTTCGTGACCGGCCATCAGACGTTATTCATGGCAGGCATGATCGTCGTATGCATGAAAGGCGCGGGAATCAGCGGATGGATCTTTTATGCCATCGGGGCCCTGACTCTTGGGATTCTGATGGTATTTTCTCCTGCCATTCTGCAGAAATATACGAGGCAGATCTGTAAAAACGACTCTGTGGCTTTGGGACATTTCGGCGGGAGTGCTTACTTTCTGGCTGCATGGCTGGGAGGAATCTACGGAGAAAACTCTAAGTCCACGGAGGAAATGCGTCTTCCGAAAAAACTTGCATTTTTGCGGGATTCTTCGGTTACCGTTTCCATTACGATGATTGTCATGTATGTGGTGGTTGCTCTTGTCTGCGGCAGTGAATTTGTAGAACAGAATCTGTCAGAAGGAAAAGATTATCTGGTCTATGCCATCGTCCAGGGGCTGACCTTTGCCGTGGGATTTACGGTGGTCATCACCGGTGTGCGCTGGTTTATCAATGAGATCGTGCCCGCAGTGAAGGGGATTGCGGATAACTGGATTCCCAATGCCAAACCGGCAGTGGACAGCCCCGTCGTCTTTCCGTATGCGCCCAATGCCCTGATCGTGGGATTTATCTCGTCATTTTTGGGAGGGCTTATTTCCCTCGGTATCATGATCGCATGTAATCTCACCGTGATTCTTCCGGGAGTTGTTCCGCATTTTTTCTGCGGTGCTACGGCAGGAGTCTATGGAAATTCTACGGGAGGAAGAAGGGGAGCTATTCTGGGCGGTTTCCTGAACGGAGTGCTGATTTCGTTTCTTCCGGTGATTTTTCTGCCGCACTTGGGGGAACTGGCAAACGCCTCTGTCACATTTCCGGATGCGGATATGGGATTTGCGGGAGCGTTTCTGGGAGACTGGCTGAACCGGATCGGAAGCTACGGGACTCTGACCATTCTGATCGGCATTGTGATCATCATGATCCTGATCCCGGAAATGATGGATGACATGGAAGAAAACCAGGACGAATGGTTTTCATTTGACACCGATGAGATCTTAAAAGAATCAAAAATGACGAATAAGAAATAACAGGGAAAAGCGGGGATCTGCGCCGGGGCAGGTCCCCGCTTTCCGCATTTCAGGAAATTAATTGGTATGGCGGCAGTTTTCTTATGCCGGTAGACTATACTTATCAGATAACAGAAAAGGAGGAAAGTATTATGTTAATTTCAGCAATCTTAGTCGCGCTGATCGCCATTGGAAGCCAGTGGTGGTTCAGCCACACAATCACCCGTACATGGCTGTATCCGATCTGGGCAGGTTTCCTTGTGGCGGTAGCTATGGGAGAACCGGTCCTCGGCATGAAGGCCGCAGCCTATATCCAGCTTACATACCTTGGATGGATCACAGCCGGAGGAACCATGCCGGGCAACCTGATGGTAGCCGGAGTGTTCGGAACGGCGCTGACCATCATTTCCGGGGCATCTCCGAACCTGGCGCCGACCTTTGCGGTGCCGTTCAGTCTGCTGGGAATCCTGATCAACCAGGCCTATATGACTATCAACAGTTTTTGGGTACATAAGGCAGACCAGTACTTGGAGAAAGGCAACATCCGCGGATTAAGGCTTATGAACTACCTGCCGTCCGGAATCACTGCCACAGTCCTCTACGGAATTCCGGCATTTGCCCTCGTATATTTCGGAGGAGATTTTGCAACCAACGCCTTAAAGGCAATACCGGAGCCGATGATCGCAGCGTTAAATGTGGTTGGGGCACTGATGCCGGCACTTGGAATCGCAATGCTGTTAAGCTTTCTCGGCAAAAAGAAAATCGTGGCATTTTTCTTTATCGGTTACTTCCTGACCATCTACGCGAAAGTTGATACCATGGCGGTGACTGTATTTGCAGCGGCTGTAGCAGTCCTGATCTATCTCTTTACAGGAAAATCAGAACAGGCCGCTGAGGCGGAACAAATCGAAACAGCTTCTCCTGAGGAGGCCGATGTGCAGACCGGCGGCAAAAAACTTTTGAAAAAAGATCTGGTCAAACATTTTCTTCTCGGATACTCCAGCGAGACCTGTTATAACTATGAGCGTCTCCAGGCACTGGGTACAACCAATGCCATGGTGCCGATCGTGAGAAGGCTCTATGAGACAAAAGAACAGCAGGCAAAAGCGTTAAAGAAGTATATGGTATTTTTCAACACGGAGCCTTCATGGATTGGAACTGTGATTCATGGAGTCGCCGCATCTATGGAAGAACAGTCTGCCAACGGAGCGGACATTGACGCGGAAGACATCAATGCGGTTCGTACAGGATTAATGGGACCGATGGCGGGAATCGGGGACACAGTTTCCCAGGGTATCGCTTATCCGATCTTAGCCGGAATCGCCTGCAGCCTGGCATTGGCCGGAAATGTAGCCGGACCGATCCTGTTTGAGGTTGCGTACAAAGTTCTGATGATCGGTATGGGATATGCCATGTATATGATGGGATATAAACAGGGAAAAAGTGCCATCGTAAAAATCTTAAGTGCAGGAACTTTAAACAGAATCACCGAAGCATTCAGTATCGTCGGACTGATGGTTGTCGGAAATATGGCGGCTACAAGGGTTAATATCAAGACTCCGATCGCATTTAAAGTCGGGGAAGTAGGAATCAATCTTCAAAATATCTTAAATTCTCTGCTTCCTGGAATGCTGCCTTTGATCGCGACGCTGCTCGTGTGGAAGCTTCTGAGCAAGAAGGTGAAGCCGACCTACATCATCGTCATTATCTTTGTGGTAGGTGTTATCACATCTCTGATCGGCCTGCTGGCTGTGGCATCATAAGACGGAGGAATGAGACATGGTTGGAGTTTTATTAATCAGTCACGGACTGCTCTGCCAGGGACTTGCTGACAGCGTCTCCATGGTAGCAGGAAACATAGAGCAGTCAGAATGTATATCTCTGAAACCGGGCCAGGACCCCGGGGAGTTTAAGGAAAAGGTAAGACAGGCAGTGGAAGAGCTGGACACCGGCATGGGAGTCCTTGTGCTGACGGATCTTTTAGGAGGGACACCGTTTAACAGCATTGCCATGCTGTGCCAGGAATATCCGGCAGCGGTCATCACCGGAGCCAATATGGCTATGGGGATCGCCGCAGCGCTTCAGAGGGAGGAGGACACGACACTCTCAGAACTTGCGGAGATCTGTGAACAGGCGGGACATGACGGCATAAAGAGGCTCGACATTCAGGAGAAAGGAACGGCGTGAAGATGAAAGCAGTGAGACTAAACAAAATCGGAGATTTCCGGATGGAAGAAGTGCCCCTTCCGGAGGTAAAGGGAGAAGAACTTCTCGTGAAGGTGGAGGCCTGCGGGATCTGCGGATCCGATCTTCCCAGAGTATTTGAGCTGGGAGCACATGTTCACCCCATTACCATAGGACATGAGTTCGCGGGGACGATCGTAAAAGCAGCAAGGGAAGAGGACCAGGAACTGGTGGGGAAGACGGCAGCCGTCTTCCCGCTCATCCCATGCGGAGAGTGTGAATTTTGTAAAACCGGGCACTACGCCCAGTGTTCGAATTATAACTACCTGGGGTCCAGGTGTGACGGCGGTTTTGCAGAGTACTGCGTCATCCCGTCCCGCTGGAATCTGGTATTTTCAGAAAATCCGGAAGTGACAAAGGAAGAACTGAGTCTGGTGGAACCGGCCACAGTGGCACAGCATGCGGTGAGAAGATCAGGGATCAAAGCCGGGCAGAACATTGCCATTTTTGGCGCAGGACCCATAGGAATCATGGCGGCCCGCTGGGCAGAAATTTTCGGCGCGGGGAAAGTGGTCTTGTTTGACATCAGCGAAGAAAAAATTGCATTTGCAAAAGAGCGGGGACTGACGATTTTAAATTCCATGGAAGAAGATCCAAAAGACGGCCTCCTGAGAGCGCTGGGAACGGATCATGTGGATGCAGTCATCGAGGGAACCGGAACTTCCGCAGCCCTTAATCAGGCGGTGGAGATCGTAAGAACCTTCGGACGGATCGCCATGCTTGGGAATCCCCACAGGGACACTTCCTTAAAACTTGCAAATCACAGCAGCATTCTGAGAAAAGAAGTCGATATCGCGGGAGTATGGAATTCTTATTACGCACAGATGCCTCTCAACGAATGGAAGTATACGGCGGATATGATCGATGCGGGCAGGCTTAAAGTGAATGATCTGATCACCCATACGTCCGATCTGGAACATTTGAGTGAGCTGTTTGAGCAGATTTATCAGAAAGAAATCACGATCTGCAAGGCAATCTACAGCTCTAAGGCCTGAGAGAAAGGAGACGATTTTATGAAAGAGAAGTTTGCTGTCTCCCTGATGTGTATGGATTTTCTGAAAGTCGGGGAACAGCTTAACATATTAAATGACTGGGTGGGAATGTACCATGTGGACATCATGGACGGTCATTACTGTAAAAACATCACCCTGTCACCGGACCTGGTGAAAAGTTTTAAAAAGGTCTCCAAACTTCCGCTGGATGTACATCTGATGACGACAAATCCGGAAGACTGGATTGACCCGGTGGCAGAGGCAGGTGCGGATATCATATCACTGCATGCTGAGACCATCAACGGTCAGGCATTTCGCCTGTACAACAGGATTGAGGAACTGGGATTAAAAGCAGGGCTTGTTTTAAACCCGGCAACTCCCCTGTCTGAGGCCGCCCATTACCTGAACCGGATCGACCTGCTGACTATCATGACCGTGGATGTGGGTTTTGCCGGGCAGCCGTTTATCGAAGAAATGCTCGATAAGATCCGGGAGGCAAAGCGGATAAGGGAAGAAAAGGGATACCACTACCAGATACAGATCGACGGGTCCTGTAAAGCTTCAACATTTAAAAAACTCACCGAGGCAGGTGCGGACATTTTAATCCTCGGAAGCTCCGGGCTGTTCGGGCTGGACAAAGACCTGAAAACAGCCTGTGCGAAAATGACGGAAAGTTATAAAGCAGCGCTGGGGTGACAGGGAGGATAACGTGGAATATAAAGATTTTAAAGAATTGATTATGGGAGAACTGGACCAGTCACTGGCGGCGGTAGACGGACAGGAGGTCCGGGCGCTGACGGAGATGGTGCTTCATTCGGAAAAGATATTTGTCACAGGCGTCGGGAGAGTCTTTATGATGATGGAGGCTTTTGCTAAAAGGCTGAATCATCTGGGTATCGATGCATTTTGTGTGGGAGATGTGAATGAGCCCGCGATCACCGAGAAAGACGTGTTAATTGCCGGTTCCGGCTCAGGGGAGAGTCTGATTCCCCTGGGGCTTGTGAAAAAGGCAAAACAGTTCGGTGCGTCGGTGATCCATATCGGTTCCAATGCGGATAGCTCCATGGCTCCCTATGAGGATCTGTTCGTGAGGATTCCGTGCAGGACAAAGCTTGCCCTGCCGGACGAGATCGAGTCGGCACAGATCATGAGCAGCCTGTTTGAGCAGAGTCTTCTTCTGCTCTTGGATGCGGCGGCGCTGATGATTATGCAGGAAAAGGAAATTGACGACGTGGATTCTCTGTGGGAGAAGCACGCAAACCTGGAATAGGAGGAAACAAAAATGGAACAATTATTGCTTGCGAGGGTAGACGACCGGCTGATCCACGGACAGGTGATGACCGCGTGGATGAAGCTTCTGCCTGCAAAAGAAATATTGATTGCAGATGATAAAGTGGCAAAAGACCCATTTATGACACAGGTGCTGACTATGGCGGCTCCGGCCGGGGTAAAGGTGAAAGTTTACTCCGTAGAAGAGGCGGCAAAAGCGCTGAAAGACGGCCTGAAAGTCCCGTCCATTATGCTGGCAAAAACACCGCTTACCTATGAAAAAATTGTAGACCTGGGAGCTCACATCCCTGCAATTAACATCGGAGGCATGGGGATCAGCGGCGAACGAAAGACTTTGTATAAAAATATCGCAGCCGACCCTCAGGAACGGGATGCGATCAGAAAATTTCTGGATCAGGGAATCCAGGTGAAGATCCAGGTAATACCTGCCGACAAGGTTGTGGATGTTGCCGGGCTCTTATAGAATGGGGGATACATTAATGAAAGCGATGAGACTTCATGAGATAGGGAAATTTACATTGGACGAAGTGGAAGTTCCAGAGCCGCAGGGACGGGAGATTCTCGTGAAAGTGGACGCCTGCGGGATCTGCGGCTCCGACATTCCGAGAGTCTATGAGCTGGGAACAAAGGTTTATCCGGTAACCCTCGGACATGAATACGTGGGCACAGTTGTGAGTGTCGGAAACGATGAGGATCAGGAACTGATTGGTAAAACCGGGGCTGTCTATCCGGTAGTTCCGTGTATGGAATGTCCCAGCTGCCGGATCGGCCAGTATGCTCAGTGTGAGAGCTACAAAAACCTGGGTTCCAGAACAGACGGCGGCTTTGCCGAGTACTGTCTGCTTCCATCACGGAAACACCTTGTATTTCCTGAAAATACAGGGGTTTCCCCAGAACAGCTGGCACTTGTGGAGCCTGCCTGTGTGGCTCTCCATGCGATCCGCAAGGGGGAAATCAAAGGCGGGGACACGGCAGTGATTTTCGGGGCAGGCCCCATCGGGATCCTGACGGCCCGCTGGTGCGGAATGTTCGGCATTCGGGCCGTATTGGTGGAGATCAGTGAGGAAAAAACAGAGTTTGCCAGGGAAAAAGGGCTGGAAGTCATAAGTCCTGCAGACGGAGAGATACCGGAACAGATCCGGATGATGACCGGAGGACATATGGCGGATGCGGTCATCGAAGGGACCGGAAGTTCTCCGGCATGGAATCAGGCCGTGGAATGTTTAAAGCCTTTTGGTATGCTGGTGCTCCTTGGAAATCCTCATCAGGACACGGTGCTCAAACTTGACAGCCACAGCCAGATACTGAGAAAAGAATTACGGCTTACCGGAGTCTGGAACAATTATTATAATGACCTTCCGTTTAACGAATGGCAGTACACTGCGGACAGGATCGCCGATCAAAGTCTGAAAGTAGACGACCTGATCACCCACAGTGCAGATCTTGAACACTTGAAGGAATTGTTTGACCAGATATATAACAGAAAAATCACTATATGCAAGGCTGTCTGCCGGCCTTAATAAGAAAAGTCTGTATCATGCCCTGAGCGATGAAGGGAGAGATACAGACTTTTTTCAGATGCTTTATATTTTAGGGGATGCATATTTGGGGTTGGCTGTCCGTATATTTTCAGAATAGATATCCTTTAATTCCACAAAGGCGTTTTGGACCGTGTCAGGGATGTCTACTTCTGCGATATAGTTACAGCCTTTTGGTCCATATCCATTTGTATCGTTGGACAATCGGGGGATTTCTCCCATAAGGAGTGTTATGTACTGTTCCATGCTCCACATGCCCCATAGAGATTTGTCGCAAAATTCCAGCTTTTCATTCTCTACGATAACTTTATTGCGGTATGCGGCAAAATTAACGGCGGTAATGTCTGGTGCATGTTTGGCAAAACCTGCCCACATCCGGCGCTGCATTGCGGCATCCTGCATAAGGATTACATTTTTTGTTTCAATGCGGCTGTTTTTAAGAACTTCCAGTGCGTTCGTGACATTATTGCCGCAGTTTGTGGAGGTCCGTTCGATCAGAATATTCTGAATTCCATATTTTTGTGAAATATATTCCTCCATGATGTCGGCTTCCATTCTTCCGTTCGTCTCAATTTCAGGGCATTGATCGTGAATGTTTTGGCGCAGAAACTCTGTCGTATGTCCTTCTCCGCCGACGATCATCAGTCTGCGGGCAGCACCATTCAAATAGCCTGCTGCGGCCGTGTCACAGCCCGCTGGAATACTCCCGCCGAATAAAATGAGAACATCCGCTTTTTCAAATCCATATTTTTCTTTCAGTGTGTTTTGCCTCAGTTCCTCAATGTCTCTTACTCCGCAGAAGTCGGCAAGGATATTTATATTTTCAGCTGTTTTTTTCAAATCCATTTGGTATCATCTCCGGTTTTTGATTTCAATTTCAGATTATAAAGTCTTTCTTCTTTTATTCTACACGAGAGACTCAATTCGTCCAGCATATTTTACTGTGTTCAAAGCCGAATGATTCATAAAATCGGAAAAACGAAACATACTGATGAAAAGTAAAAAACAGACAATGTAGAAAATGGACGTAATAACTGCTGGAGCAGACTGCTTAAAGACAAAAGGCACCATCTGCGATAGTTTTTCTCCATTGTCGGAAGGAAGCCTTTCCAGAGTTGACTGGAGATAATGGAGAAAAACTTATGAATTTATATGATATTATGGGGCCGGTTATGGTAGGCCCGTCCAGTTCCCATACGGCAGGAGCTGTCAGAATCGGCTTGATTTCCAGAAAGCTTTTGGGCGAGCAGGTTCAGAAAGCCGAGATCTTATTTCACGGTTCCTTTTTGGCCACAGGTACCGGACACGGCACAGACCGGGCAGTCATCGCGGGACTTTTGGGAATGGCACAGGATGACCTGAGGATTCCGAAAAGTTTTGAGCTGGCCAGGAAACAGGGAATGGAGTGGACGTTTGGAAGAGCATATCTGAAAGATGTTCATCCAAACAGTGTAAAGCTGCGCCTGACAGGGGAAAGCGGAAGAAACCTTGAAATTGTGGCCAGCTCTCCCGGGGGCGGAAGAGTGGAGATCTGTCAGATGGATGGCCTTTCCACGTCTTTTTCCGGGGATATGCCTGTACTGATCGTTCACAACGAAGACAGCCCCGGACATGTGGCCGCTGCTGCCTCTCTGCTTGCGGATGCAGGAATAAATATTGCGTCCATGCGGCTTTCCAGAGACCGGAGAAACGGCAGTGCGGTCATGGTGCTGGAGTGTGACCAGGAGATACCGGAAGAAACGGTGAGAATGATTGAGAGCATGAAAGGAATTCAAAAAGCCGCCAGTCTGGCGGGTATGGATTGAGGTGAAGAAATATGGGCTTTGAATCAATGGCAGATATGGAAAAGGCAGCAGCCGCAGGGAAGATTCCTCTTTGGAAAGCGGTCATGGAAGAAGATATGAAAGAGCGCAGTGTATCCATGAAAGAGACAATGGATAAGATGAGGGAGCGCTATCAAGCCATGAAACAGGCGGATACAGACTATGAGGAAAATTTAAAATCTTTCAGCGGCCTGTCCGGCGGTGACGGAGCAAACATGCAACGTTTGGTCCGGGAAGGAGAAGCCGTTTCCGGCGGCTTCATGGGGATGGTCGTCACAAGAGCATTGAAGATGGGAGAATCCAACGCCTGCATGAAACGGATCGTAGCCGCACCCACGGCAGGAGCCTGCGGCGTGGTGCCGGCAGTCTTTCTGACATATGAACAGTTTTATGGGATACCGGAGAGAACGATGACCGAGGGGCTGTTCATGGCCGCCGGGACCGGTCAGGTCATAGCACGCAGAGCCAGTATCTCCGGTGCACAGGGAGGCTGTCAGGCGGAGGTCGGGACTGCGTCTGCGATGTGTGCGGCGGCACTGACCTCCATCCGGGGAGGGAGTAATGAACAGATTTTATCGGCAGGAGCATTTGCCATGAAGAGTCTGCTTGGACTGGTCTGTGATCCTCTGGGAGGACTGGTGGAAATACCGTGTATCAGAAGAAATGTAACGGGAGCCGTCAGCGCAGTGGCCTGTTCAGATATGGCGATGGCCGGAATTCTTACGAGAGTGCCCTTTGACGAGGTAATTGATGCCATGGGAGAAATCGGGGAAATGATGCCTGGAGGACTCAAAGAGACAAGTCAGGCGGGACTTGCCGTCACAGAGACTGGGAAAAGGGTCGCTCTCGATCTGGCCCAGAGGAATCAGACGCCCCAATGTTAAAAAAACCCGGCCTGTAAATGATAAGGCCGGGTATCAATATCTTTATTTCAATTTAGTAACGGTTCTGGCTGTTGCACATCTTGATTTTTTCTTCTACAACAGCTGCCATTGCTTCTTTTGCTTCCTTTGTATAAATCCTTGGATCGTTGGCTTCAGGATTTTCAACCAAAGTTTTTCTCAGTTCCTGAGAATAAGGAATTTTTAATTCCGTAGCAATGTTGACCTTGCAGATTCCAAGCTCAATGGCACGCCTCACAGCGTCGCCCGGGACACCGGATGCGCCGTGGAGCACAAGCGGTACAGATACTTCCTCACGAATCTCTGCCAGACGGTCAAAGTCAAGCTTTGGCTCCTCTTTATATAAACCGTGGGCAGTCCCGATGGCTACGGCCAGAGAGTCAATGCCTGTGCGGGCTACATAGTCGGCAGCCTGTGCAGGATTTGTGTACATGGAGTCTTTTTCGTCTACTACGAGATCATCCTCGCGTCCGCCTAAACGTCCGAGCTCTCCCTCTACGGTAACGTCGTGGAGATGAGCATAGGCCACGACTTTTTTTACTTTTTCTATATTTTCTTCATATGGAAGGCTGGAAGCATCAATCATTACAGATTTTGTGCCCAGGTCAATAGATTCTTTAATGGCGTCAAATTCTTCGTGGTGGTCCAGGTGAAGTGCCACCGGAACATTATATTTTTTAGCAGTTGTCTCGACGATCGCCTGAAGATAATCACGGTTTGCATAAGAAAATGTGCCCGGAGTACCTGCCAGAATGATCGGAGAGCCAAGCTTTGCAGAAGTCTCTGCCACGACCTGGATCGTCTCTAAGTTGTGAATGTTAAATGCCGGCACGGCATATCGTTTTTCCTGTGCATCTAATAACATATGTCTGGTTGATACCATCTTACTCATATTCATCCTCCTAAAGCTTTCCTGCTTTTTGTCTTAGTTTAACCATTTACATTATAAAAAAATCAGCTGTGAAAATCTTTTCAGGTTATGAAAACGGATGAAAATCATGTATAATAAAAAAGATCTTTCACACAGACAGGAGGACGAGTTATGATTATTGAGATAAACAGCAAGATTGCCGAAAATCTTTCCAAGACCGAATTGGGAGTTGTCAATTATATTAATGACAATGAAGACAAGCTCTCAGAACTGTCCATCGTAGATATTGCATTTGAAACATTTTCTTCCCCGGCAACTGTGTCCAGAGCCATCCGTAAATGCGGGATCAATGGGTTTAACGAGCTTCGGTATAAATTAACGGCGAAGACGGAAAATACAGAAGTGAAAGACTTGAATGAAATCAGGAACAAGTCTCTGATTGAGGCGACTTCCGTGATTGAGCACATGTCTATTCCAAATGTGCTGAATATTCTGCACACCATGAAGGATGCAAAGAGGGTCCTGATATTCTCCAGGGGACCGACACACCTGGTGGCACAGGAACTGAGCATGAAGCTTCAGGTACTGGACTTTTTTGTGGTGGATGTGGAAGACCCGCAGATTATGAGAATTATGTCGAAGAATCTTCAGGAAGACGAAGTCGTAATCATTTTATCTCTGAACGGAGAGACGAAGGAATTGATCGAGTCGGCGAGAAATGCAAAGCTTCGGGGCTGCAAAGTGATCACTCTGTGCTGCAGCAGCTCCAGTGAATTGTTTGAGTATTCGGACTATACATGGCTTGGGTATAAACATTCCCATATTGCGATCAGAAACTATGAGGTGACATCCAGGCTTCCGCTGTATATCATGTGCAGAATTTTGGTGGATTTCCTGGTAGAAAATATTGAACACAGGGATTAGAAAATATAGAGGGAACAGAGAAAACGATAAATTTCTCTGTTCCCTCTATATTATTCTTATTTTGACTTTAATATTTTATAAATTTTAAAAAGCAGGACAGTTGTCGCTATGAGAGCTGTGCATAAAATAGCTTTGATTAAAAAAGAAGTTATGAAAATTGCTGTTGGCAGTAAATTGTAAAGTATATCCATGGATGTCTCTTTTCTTTTTTGATATTGAGAGTTTCTTCTATATTTTACCAACAAAAAGTAACTATTGTAAATTTTATTTCCAAAACAGTAATTTAAAGTTTATTTTCAGGATATGAAAAGATTTTCATGGAATACTTGTCTATAATGAAAACTGTAAAAAGAAATTGTATTCTATGGAGGAGCAGTATGATTTATACCTTAACTACAAATCCTGCCATCGATATGAACATATCCACAAAAGGAATGGAACGTGCCAAGGTAAACCGTACATTCGATACGGTTTACACACCCAATGGAAAAGGTGTCAATGTGACTCTTACATTGAAACATTATGGGGTGAATTCCACGGTAACCGGATTTTTTGGAGGATTTTCGGGAAAATATATTGTAGAGGAACTGGAAAAGAGACAGGTTCCGGTGAAACCGGTCTGGGTTGATGACACGACAAGGATCAATATATTTTTGAATGATGGAGAGGGAGAATTCAAATTTGTCAACAGCGGGTCCTTCGTGGGGAGAGATCAGCAGGACGAGATGCTGCATCTGTTTGAGACGGCCGAAGATTTGAGCTGTCTGGTGATCAGCGGCAGTCTTCCGCCCGGAATCGAACCGAGTTTTTATGAAAGCATTTTATCCATATGTAAAAAGAGGGGTGTCGATGTTGTACTCGACATCAGTTCTCCGAAACTAAAAGACTTATTAAAATATGAGCCTTTGCTGATTAAGCCCAACGACGAGGAGATCGAAGAGATCTTTGGGATTAAAATTAAGAACGAGGAAGATATTCTTCATGTTCTTACCTTCCTGAAAGAACAGGGAGCAAGAAATGTACTGCTGACGCTCGGAAGCAAGGGAGCATATTTCAGCAACGGAGAAGATGTTTACTATTCATCTTCCCAGCCGGTTAAGTTATTAAGCTCGGCGTGTGCGGGAGATGCCGCACTGGCAAGCTTTTTAAGCCTTTGGCTCGGTCATCCGGAAAATGTTGAGGATGCATTGAAGCGTTCTGTTGCCACAGGGGCAAACGTGGCGGAGAGCAACGCGCTCGGTGATTTTGCCAAAGTAGATACTTACTTTCACAACATCAAAATAAGAAAGGTGGAGAAATGATATGAAAAAACTATTAGGTGTTACAGGATGCCCAACCGGGATCGCCCACACTTACATGGCTGAGGAAGCTTTGAAAGAAGCTGCCGAAAAGCTGGGTGCCGAAATGAAGGTTGAGACAAACGGAGCTGTCGGTGTGGAGAATGAACTGACTGCTGAAGACATTGCAGAATGTGACGGAATTATCGTAGCTTGTGATAAAAATGTAGATATGGACCGTTTTAACGGTAAACCGGTCATCGAAGTGCCGGTTGCAGACGGAATCAGCAAGGCAGAAGAATTAGTACAGAAAATGCTTAATGGAAATGTTGCCGTAAGAGGCGGACAGGTAAAAGCAGCGGGTACAGAAACAAAAGCAGAAGAAGGAAAAGATTCCATCGGACATCAGATTTATAAGCACCTGATGAATGGTGTATCCCATATGCTTCCGTTTGTTGTAGCCGGCGGTGTCCTGACAGCAATCTCTTTCTTATGGGGTATTTATTCTTTCGATCCGAGCTCAGATCAGTACAATGTAATCGCTGCGACGATCAAGACAGTCGGCGGTACTTCTATGGGAATGATGGTTCCTGTGCTGGCGGCATTTATCGCTCAGTCCATCGGTGACCGCCCTGGTATGATCGCAGGTTTTGTAGGCGGTATGATCGCCAATAATACCGGTTCAGGATTTATCGGAGCCATTATCGCAGGTTTCGTTGCAGGATATTTTTGTAAATTTGTTGTAAATGCATTAAAAGGACTGCCTAGACAGTTTGAAGGTTTAAAATCTATTTTCTTTATACCAATCATTACAGTGGCGGTTGTAGGTATTCTGATGCAGGTTACTGCTGGGCCGGTTTCAGGCATCAACAAGGGAATGATGGACTTCCTGGCAGGACTCCAGAACTCAAGCCCAATCATCTTAGGACTCGCTGTCGGATGTATGTCTGCATTTGACATGGGTGGTCCGGTAAATAAAGCTGCATATGTAACAGGAACAACACTTTTAGCTCAGGGCAACTTCTACTTTATGGCAGGTGTATCTGCGGCATGTATCACACCTCCGCTCATCATCGCACTTGCAGCTACTTTCGCACCGAAGAAATTTACTAAGGCTGACCGTGCGGCAGGACTTGTAAACTATGTATTGGGATGTACCCACATCACAGAAGGTGCGATTCCATTTGCGGCAAAAGACCCTGTGAGAGTACTGCCGATTCTGATGGTAGGTTCCTCTATCTCAGCGATTCTTTCCTACGTGATGAAAGTTCAGGTTCCTGCACCTCATGGCGGATTTTTAATCCTTCCGTTAGTACATCCGGCTGTAACATGGGTATTATGTATCTTGGCAGGTTCTGTAGTAGGAGCAGTACTTTATGTTCTCACTGCAAAGGATGTAGAGCAGAAATAATAGATTACCCTAAAGGGCATCCCGTATTCTATGCCCTTCGGGCTTGGCGTGCTTCGCATGATAATGTATAAGAAAGGTTGGTAACTTTTATGGAAATTATGGAATTATTTGATGAATCAACAATGAATCTTGACTTACAGGGTGAGACAAAAGATCAGATTATTGAGGAAATGGTAACCCTTTTGGACGAAGGCGGAGTGCTCGCCGACAAAGAAGCTTATAAAAAAGCGATCTATGCAAGAGAAGAGCAGTCTTCCACAGGACTCGGATTTGACATCGCGATCCCGCATGCCAAGACCGCAGCAGTAAAAACTGCACGGGTGGCCTTCGGAAAGTCTGACAAAGGATTTGATTTCGGAGCCGAAGACGGGACAAAAGCACACCTGATTTTCATGATAGCGGCCACCGATACAGACAGCAACCTGCACCTGCAGGCGCTGGCAACACTCTCAAGAAATCTGATCAAAGCAGATTTCAGGAAAAAACTGCTGGAAGCAAAGACAGCGGGAGAAGTCATCGAAGTGTTAAAAACTTTATAAATAATAGCAGACCGGCAGCGGAATTAATTTTCTGGTGCCGGTTTTTCTGAGATGAGACAGAACTCCTCCTCCGGTAAATAGGATATCTATTTTTTACATGATTAGAGCGAGGCATTCTAAGAGCCGAACGGAAATCATGTGGAAAATGTCATACCAGAATCACTTCCGTCAATTCGCTCAGTGTCTTATAAGTGGCGGACGGCAAATCTTTATCGGTTATAAAGTAGTCGATATCTTTCCAGTTGGCATACTGTACCAGAGAACAGATATGTGCCTTGGAACTGTCGGAGATGACAACAATGATCTTGGACTGGGGGATGATCGCCTGCTTGATCTGGGCGTCCGTAAATTCAGAGACTGCAGGACCGTTGTGCTGTTCAAAGCCGCTGGTGCCTAAAAATGCGATATCCACCTTGATTGTGTTGATAAAATTGGTCGTCTGAAAGCCTTCTGTGGACATATTGTTGGGATTCAGCTGTCCTCCGGTGAGAATCGTCACATTGTTTCCGTTATTCAGATGATAGGTTGTATTGATGGAATTTGTGACGATAGTATAGCCTGACTTTTGGCTCAGGAGCTTTGCCATGCACTGCATGGTGCTTCCGGCATCCAGATAGATGACGCCCTGTTCCGGAATCAGTTCCAGGCCTTTTTCACAGAGAGCGTATTTGACGGCGCTGTTTTCACTGATCCGTGTCTCTATAGGAATGGGACGGAAACTGGAGATCAGTGTGGCCCCGCCGTGGCTGCGCTCGATGGCTCCGATTTCCTGAAGATGGGTCAGGTCCCTCCGGATCGTCTCTTTTGTCACCTCAAACTTGTCTGCAAGCTCCCCGATCTTTGCACTTCCCGTGCTGTTGATATATTCAATGATTTCCTTCTGCCGTTCTTTTGCGAGAAGTTTTCCCATGTCCGTTCCTCCTTTTCTGCTGTTATATTTATCATAACAGATTCTCAGATTCATTTCAAATTGAAATCCACACAAACAAAAACAAAACAACAGAAACAAACATAATTTAGGGCAAAGTATTGACATGACAATGAAAAAATCATATAATCTACCCATAAAACAAAAACAAACGGACATAAAACAACGTAAACAAAATTTAATGAGGTAGATCATGAAAAATTGGAAAGAGTATGTGTTTGATGTCAACGGATTTCAGATCAATACGGTTTACAGCGGGGAAGCCATAGAAACCATTTTTCTGCCCATGCTGAGAAAGCTCACCGGGATGCAGAAAAAACTGGGCCGGAGACTGATCGTATTTCTGGCGGCGCCGCCGGCAGTGGGAAAGACGACATTGTCCAAGTTTCTGGAATATCTGGCTTTGCAGCAGGAAGATCTGACAGAGATACAGGCTATAGGCCTGGACGGTTTCCACTACCATTCAGATTACATCAATTCCCACAATGCGGTCGTGATGGGAAAAGAAGTGCCGATGAAGAAAGTCAAGGGATGCCCGGAAACATACGATACTAAAAAACTGGAAGACAAGCTGAAAAAGATTAAAGAAGAGGACATTCTGTGGCCCATATATGACAGAAACATCCACGATGTGGTGGAAGATGTAGAAAAGATCACGAAGGACATTGTGCTGATCGAAGGCAACTGGCTGCTTCTTGACGAGGAGCCGTGGAAGACATTAAAGGATACCGCAGATTATACAATAATGATCCGCTCAGAAGAAGAGACGTTAAAGGAACGGCTGATCGGAAGAAAGATGAAGGGCGGACTTACGAGAGAAGAGGCAGAGGACTGGTACATAAACAGCGACAGCGTGAATGTGAGAAGGGTTTTGGAGACTTCTCTGGACGGGGATCTGATGTTAAAAGTAGAAGCAGACGGAGATTATATAGGAGGATAAAGGATGAAATCAACAGCAGCAGTTCTGGCAGGGAAAAATCAGGTATATGTAAAAGAAGTGGAGCTTCCGGAAATCGGGGAAGAAGAACTTTTGGTAAAGGTTGTGTCAAACAGCATCTGCCTTTCAACTTATAAGGCGGCACTGAGAGGCGGGGAGCACAAGAGAGTGCCGGATGATCTGAGTCCGGAGCACCCGACGATTACCGGCCATGAGTTCGGCGGATATATCGTAGAAGTGGGAGAAAAGCTGAAAGACCGCTTCAAGCCGGGAGAGAAATTCGTACTTCAGCCGGCTATGGGACTTCCGAGCGGATATTCTGCCGGATACAGCTACGAATACTATGGAGGAAATGCAACTTACTGCATCATTCCGAAGGTTTCCATCGACATTGGATGCGTACTTCCATATGACGGTGATTATTTTGCAAATGCGTCTCTGGCAGAGCCGATGTCATGTATCATCGGGGCATTTCACGCTACCTACCACACAACACCATATGTGTATGAGCACAGAATGGGATTAAAGGACGGTGGAAGTGTTGCGCTGTTAGGATGTGCTGGCCCGATGGGAATCGGAGCCATTGATTATGCATTAAATGGACCGTACAATTCAAAGCGCATCGTTGTAACAGATATCAATGAAGAAAGGCTTGAGAGGGCAAAATCCCTGATCACTCCGGAGGATGCGGCATCTAAGGGCGTGGAACTCATCTATGTGAACACTGCAGGAAAAGAAAATGCGGTAGAAGAACTGAAAGAATTAAACGGCGGAAAGGGATACGATGAGGTATTCGTATTCGCACCGGTAGAATCTCTCATCGAGATGGGAGACGACCTTTTAGGAAACGACGGCTGCCTGAATTTCTTTGCAGGTCCTACGGACAACAACTTCAAGGCAAAGTATAATTTCTACAATGTCCACTATGAAGGAACCCATATCTGCGGAACTTCAGGGGGAGCGCCTGCGGATATGATCGAGTCTCTGGAATTGTCTGCGGCTGGAAAGATCAATCCGTCTTACATGGTCACACACATCGGAGGCATTGACGCGGCGCCGGATACGATCCTGAATCTGCCGAAGCTTCCGGGAGGCAAAAAGCTGATTTACCCTCATATCAAGATGGAGTTGACTGCCATCGAAGATTTTGAGAAATTGGGAAAAGAAAACGAAATGTTTGCACACCTGGCAGAGATCTGCAAGGCAAACAACAATGTGTGGTGCAAAGAGGCAGAAGAATATCTTCTCGATACTTTAGCGCCGGAAAAATAAGAGAGAATGATGCAGAAGGAGTCCTGATTAGTTTCAGGGCTCCTTTTTTCGGAAATTGTTGACTTTGAGTGAGCTCCAAGTGCTATGATAGAGAAAACCATTGAAATGAAGAAAGGTCAGGGACAAATAATATGAGATATCGTATGCCTGGGAATACAGGGCTTGAGATCAGTGAGATCGGGCTTGGATGTGAGGGCTTTGTAGGAAAAGACGAACATGAAACAGAAGAACTCTTAAATCTGGCACAGAAAAAAGGAATAAATTATTTAGACCTGTATACGCCTGATCCGGATCTCAGAGATCGAATCGGAAAGATGCTGAAAGGAAGGAGAGAAGAGTATTTCCTTCAGGGGCATCTCTGTACGATTTGGAAGGACGGACAATATAAACGCACCAGACAGATTGATGAAGTCAGGGAAGGATTCGAAGATATGCTTCAAAGACTATGTACCGATTCTTTGGAAGTAGGGATGATACACTATGTAGATTCCTTAAAAGACTGGAAGGAAGTATACGAGGGCCCGGTCATGCAGTATGCCAGAGAACTGAAGGCTCAGGGAAAGATTCGCCATATCGGGCTGAGCAGCCACAATCCGGAGGCTGCCATGGAAGCGGTAAAGAGCAGAGAGATCGAGGTTCTTATGTTCAGCATCAATCCTTGCTATGATCTGCAGCCCGCCGGGGAAAACTGTGAGGCATTATGGGATGACAAAAATTATAAAGGGGATCTTGTGAATATGGACCCGGCCAGGGAGGAGCTGTATGAAATGTGCAGTAAACAGGGTGTGGGCATTACCGTCATGAAAGCTTTCGGAGGAGGGGATCTGCTGAGTGAGGAATTATCACCCGCAGGCAGAGCGCTGACACCGAGTCAATGCATTCACTATGCACTTACCAGGCCTGCCGCAGCATCTGTCCTGGCCGGGGCTCACACTGCCGAAGAACTTTCAGACAGTCTGAGGTATGAAGAGGCAGGCGAAGATGAGAAGGATTACGCCCGTGCCCTGGCTGAGTTTCCGAATATCAGCTGGAAAGGCCACTGTATGTACTGCGGCCACTGCGCGCCTTGTCCGAAGGGAATTGAGGTGGCCTCTGTCACTAAGTTTTTAAATCTGGCAAAGGCTCAGGATGATGTTCCTGAAACAGTGAGAGAACACTATGCGGTTCTGGAACATAAGGCATCAGAGTGCATTGGATGCGGTATTTGTGAGAATCGGTGTCCGTTTGAAGTGTCCATCATTGAAAACATGAAAAAAGCCGCTGAAATATTCGCACAATAAGCCAAAGGAGAATTCGCATTGTACTTATTATTTTTTATACTGCCGATCCTGATTCTCATACCGGCAGGGATTTATTTATATATTTTCTTCCGCAGGATTTTAAGCCTTTTCTTAAAAAGAGACGTACGCATGGGGAAAGTGCTGAGTGCGGTTTTGGCACTGGCTTGTGTGTTTTCAGCATGGCCGGCCTATGGATGGGGAGGAGTGGCGGTCCTGCATCTTGTGGGAGTCTCTCTGGTCCTTGAGCTGATCAATCTTCTCTTAAAAAGAACGCCGTTTGTTTTCAAGAAATGGGATCTGATTTACAGAAGCGGGATACTGTCTTTTCTCATCATTGCGGTTGTCTTTTCCTACGGATATATTAATATGCAGCAGATTAAGAAGACCAGTTACAGGATCGGGACTCCTAAGATACAGCAGGAGGAAACGCTCAGAATAGCTCTCATGTCAGACATCCATCTGGGTGTTACGATGAGTGCCAAAGATCTGGAGAATTGGTGCGGCAAAATACAGAGTCAGGAGCCGGATCTGGTTCTTTTGACTGGAGATATCTTCGATGAGGATACAAAGAGAGAAGAGATGGAACGGGCGGCCAAAGCTTTGGGATATATGAAGAGTACTTATGGAAGTTTTTATGTATATGGGAATCATGATTCCAATCAGTACAGGGAAAAGCCGGAGTACACTTCTGGTTATCTCAGGAATACGTTAGAAAAAGCCGGAGTCCGTGTGCTGGAGGATGAGGTGTTTAAGACAGGGAAGGATATCTGTATCATCGGGAGAAAGGATGCCGGTGACCGGGACCGGAAGAGTCTGAAAGAGATCATGAAAGATGCACCGGAAAAAAGTTTCAGAATCCTGATGGATCACCAGCCCGGAGATCTGAAGGAAAATAACAGGCAGGGCATCGATCTTCAGGTGTCCGGACATACCCATGCCGGGCAGATCTGGCCGACCGGGCAGCTGATGCAGCTTCTTGGAATCAATGAGATCAACTATGGTTACCGGAAGACCGGGAACCTCCAGACCGTGGTGACATCCGGCATGGCGGGATGGGGGTATCCGATCCGCACGGGAGGCCACTGTGAATACGTGATCATAGATGTGGTGTTAAAGAAATGAGGTCTCACTGCGGTGCATTTTGTCTCTGTATTCGGTTCCCCACTGCACCATGGAGTCCAGGATCGGTTTTAAGCTCAGGCCGGTTTCAGTGAGAGAATATTCTACTTTCGGAGGGACCTGAGGGTAGACTTTCCGGTTTACCAGTCCGTCGGCTTCCATAGAGCGCAGATTGCTGGTCAGGACTTTCTGCGTGATTCCGGTCACGGAGCGCATCAGTTCGCTGAACCGTTTCGTTCCGGTCAAAAGATCACGTATGATTAAGACCTTCCATTTGTCACCGATCAGCTGCAGTGTCATTTCCACAGGACATTCCGGGATGTTTCGTTTTTTTGACATTGTGTACTTCCTCCTTGCTATGTTTATTTTATATCTTCCCATTTAGAAATACAATAAGTAACCTGGCGGCGGCATAGTATCTTTTGGATACCATGCCACCTTTTTGTGCGTGGTTTACGGAGTATGGAAGACCGATTAGAATAAAAGAAGAGAATGAAAGGTGCAAAAGGGGGATGAAATATGGGGACAGAAAATCAAAGGGTGTTAAAACAAAAGCTTTCGCAGGCAGAAGCCATTGTAATTGGCGCAGGCGCAGGGATGTCGGCGGCAGCCGGACTGCTGTATTCCGGAGAACGGTTTGAGAAGAATTTTAAGGACTTCATAGAGCGGTACGGACTCAGAGATATGTATTCCGCAGGTTTTTATTCGTTTCCTTCCCCGGAAGAAAAGTGGGCTTACTGGAGCAGGCATATTTATTTAAACCGATATGATATGCCCTCAGGAAAAGCATATACAGATCTGTTTCAGGCAGTGAGAGATAAAAATTATTTCGTGCTGACAACCAACGTAGATCATCAGTTTTGGCTGTCCGGATTTGAGGATCGGAGAATTTTTGCCGTCCAGGGAGATTACGGCCTGTTTCAGTGTAAAAAAGCGTGCCATCCGAAGCTCTACGATAATGAGACTCAGGTGAGGGCCATGGTACGGGAGCAGAGGAACTGCAGGATACCAAAGTCCCTGATACCAAAATGTCCGGTCTGCGGCGGAGAAATGGAAGTAAACATTAGGAAAGATGAATATTTCATAGAAGATGAGAAGTGGCATGAGGCGGCCGGACGGTATAAAAGATTTCTCAGTGAGAACAGAGGTAAAAGAATTCTGTTTCTGGAACTTGGCGTCGGAATGAATACACCGGGGATTATAAAGTACCCTTTCTGGCAGATGACTGCGGAGAATCCAAAGGCAGTCTATGTCTGTGTCAATTCCGGGGAAGCGTACTCTCCAAGGGAAATAGAAGCGCAGTCGGTTTGTATTGACGGGGATATTGGGAAACTTATAGATATTTGTGTTTCGAGTCAGAAAATTGACTTGATTGACGAAAAAAAGAATTCTTGCAATTAAGAAGTGGATATGGGGGTTACACTGATGGGGTAAAAAAAACATCAGGAAGGGAGAAAGAAAAAATGACACATGACGAGCAAAGAAAATATCTGATTCAGAAACTTCTTGATGAGGATATTCATTATAAAGATGTGGTTATTCCAACAGATGTGCAGCAGCAAAAACTGCTGCTGCGCAGTTTAATGAATGTTAGACCGCCAAAGGCTGTCAGCCGGGAATTTATGGAAGTGCAGGATAACTACTTGTCCGATGAACGTGATGCAGCAGGAGTTGTTGATGCGGCATCCCTCCCCGTGGTTCCCCAATATCCGCGTCTTGTATTATGGCAGGGTGATATTACCGTGTTAAACTGTGATGCGATTGTAAATGCAGCGAATAGTCAGCTGTGTGGCTGTTTCCGGGCTTTGCACTCCTGCATCGATAATATCGTGCATACAAAAGCCGGCATTGCCCTGCGTCTGAAATGCAATGAGATTATGCAGAAACAAGGCCGCGAAGAACCTGCCGGGCAGGCGAAGATTACACCAGCATACAATTTGCCTGGCAAATATATACTTCACACCGTTGGCCCAATCATCGAAACGGGACATCCAAGTGAGCAGCAGAAAGAGCAGCTCGCGTCCTGCTATCGTTCCTGTTTACAGCTTGCAGCTGAATCCGGGTGCAAGAGCATTGCTTTTTGCTGTATCTCAACCGGCGTTTTTATGTTTCCAAACCGGGAGGCAGCCGAGATTGCGATTAAGACAGTCAAAGATGTTCTCGCTGTGGATACAAGGATTGAGAGAGTTATCTTTAATGTATACAAAGACTTAGATAAAGAAATCTACGAAAAATTACTTGCGGTAAATTGAGCGTATCATCACATAGAATTTTTACATCTGGTATGGTATGATTTTGAAAGTGAGAAAACATTACAAATGGGGAATTATTAAAATGACAGGAGATAAAAATGGATAAAAAAATCATTTGCAAATTACTGACAATAGCAAGTGTAGGTTTGTTACTATCCGCTGCAATATTCATTTGTTTATGCCTTTTTTCAGCTGAAAGAAACAACATATATTTAGGTATTGCATTAGGCAGCCTTATATTATCAAGCTTATTCAATATAATTAAGGGACAAAATTCAAAGTAGTCACAAATTCCAGTTTGTATAAAACATAAAACATAAAACAACTTGATAATCGCTGCTTTCACAGTAGTACTAATGAGCAGGAGATCCGAAAGGACTTCCTGCTTTTCTGTCATGAAAAAGGTGGGAAACCGAAGAAGAACATGGACAGCGGCCTCAACAAGCTTCTGGATTTCTTGAACCCTGCCGAACTGGCAGTCCTTTTAATGATCCTTCAGCAATGCTTCTTTCCCTGCATCCAGAAGCCTGAAAAAAGTGCGGTGGAGCATGCGGCGGTTTTCCGGAGAAATATCCAGCAGACTTTTGGAAACCTTACGAAAATTTTTGATCCAGCAGACCGGCAGGTCCTGAAGTGTCTCCGCATCTGTGGCTGAGAAAATCTGATAAAGGCTGTTGAAAAAATCTTTTCGTTCGGAGCTGCTGAGGCCGGATAGCCAGTTTTTTAATGTGCGGTCAATAAATTCGGAGGAGGTGCTGACTGACTTTACCCGGATAAACTCAGGTCCCATGACCTCCCAGGAATATGGATCGTGCTGTAAAAGTCCGGTCTGTGTGCTGTGAATGACAGTATAATCGTCTTCATGATCCAGAAGCATGCCTACGACCGAAGACTGGGGAAGGAAGGTATGGATGCGGTCTGATACAGAAAGATAGCCTTCGCTTTTTAACATTTCTTTTTCAAAGCCCGGACCGTCATGATTGTAGACTGTCTGTATGCGCCTCTGCATGGCTTTTGGGCAGGCAGACGTCGCGAAGACAGCCAGATTTCCTCCTTTTGAGTGTCCTCCGCATAAAAGTGGACCGCCGGTCTGCTCTGCTCCCCGGATCAAATACTCCAAGGCTTCCTTCTGGGCGGGAATCACAGGCATAAATGCCATGTTAAAGTCTTCTTTCCAACCGACAAGTGTGCTGTCTGTCCCGCGAAATGCAAAAAAGGCGCTGTGATCCTCAAACAGAATCGTAACGGCGGAAAACTGTTTTTCCTGTTCCCGGCTTAAACGGTCGGCATAACGTGAAAGTCTCAGCGGCCCAAAGCGTCTGCTCTCTCCGAGCATTCTAAGCAGTCTTTCATCTTCTTTCGTTCTGGTACGGCGGTTTTCTCTGTCCTGAGAGAAAAATGCATCGGATGCCTCCTTAATTGTCACCGAGCCGGATTCCGAGATACCGGGGACAATGCCAGGGAAGCGGATGTAGGAAAGACAGGAAAGGATCAGGCTGTCAACCTCATTGATCCTACATTCCTGAAAACTTAAATCTCCCCTCCAGGCCAGATAATCAAAAATATTTGTGGACATAGGCGAGCTCCTTTGCGTGCTGAGACAATATCCTTCTATCTACATTATACTGTAAAAACAGATTCCTCAAAACACTGTTTTATATTATAATAAACTGAACTACAAAAGAAAGGATTTAAGAAACCTATGAACCAAAATACAAAAGGTGTAATCTTTACGATGCTGGGCGGAATCTTCTGGGGGATTTCCGGGATTATCGGGAAATATCTGTTTGACGAAAAGCAGCTCACGGCCGTCTGGCTTGTTACGCTGAGGCTTTTGTCAGCAGGACTGCTTATGCTTATGCTGGCGGCAGTCCAGAAGAAGGGGGATATATTCCGTGTATGGAAAAAGAAACGGACGGCAGTCAGCCAGCTTGTGTTCTGTTTGTTTGGGATGACAGCCTGCCAGATGTCTTATTTTCTTGCAATCCAGTATTCTAACCCGGGGACAGCCACGGTGCTCCAGTACATTGCCCCGGCGCTGATCATGCTGTTCTGTCTGGCAGTGGAAAAGAGAAAGCCGAAGCGTCTGGAAGTGATTGTTTTAGTCTGCGTTATAGCCGGTGTTTTCCTGCTGGCGACTCACGGAGATCCGGGAAGCCTGGCCGTCACAGGCAGGGCTTTGTTCTGGGGACTTGCGGCTGCCGTGGCTCTGGCTGTCTATAACATTCAGCCGGAAAAGCTCCTCAATGAATTTGGGTCCATGGAGACCGTGGGATGGGGGATGTTTATAGGGGGACTTCTTATGATACCTGTGACGGGATTTTTTCATGTACCCGGTATATGGGATATGACAACGGTCCTTTTGGCACTGGCCGTTATCATCTTCGGAACGGTGATTCCGTTTGGATGTTATCTGGAAGGCGTCCGTCTGCTGGGACCCGTGAGAGCCAGTATGTTTGCGTGTGTGGAACCGCTGGTGGCGGCAGTCATGTCCGCGCTGCTGCTGGGAGAGGTCTTTGTCGGTGTGGATGTTCTGGGATTCGCCCTGATCATCGGAGGGGTAACATCCCTGGCGGTGTTTGACCGGTCGTAATCTAATGAAAAGGATTTGTCTGCGTCCTTCTGCATGGATGAAAAGTTTATAAATAATTGCTGTTCTGTTGGATATATTTGTGCAATATGCTATAATAAATCAGACATAACGTGTGGGAGCACAGAGAAATAACGGAGATCTAGGAGGGCAATATGGAGAGATACATTATGGCACTGGATGCGGGAACAACGAGCAACCGGTGTATCCTGTTCAACAGAGAGGGCAAGATCTGCAGTGTGGCTCAGAAGGAATTCACTCAGATATTTCCGAATCCGGGATGGGTGGAGCATGATGCGGACGAGATCTGGTCTACGCAGCTTGGAGTGGCGGTGGAGGCCATGCAGAAGATCGGTGTCACGGCGGAACAGATTGCAGGCATCGGCATCACCAACCAGAGGGAAACTACGATCCTTTGGGACAAGGAGACAGGGGAGCCGATCTACAATGCCATTGTGTGGCAGTGCCGCAGGACCTCACAGCTCTGTGATTCCCTGAAAGAACAGGGACTGGAAGAAAAGATACGGGATAAGACCGGTTTGATCATCGATGCCTATTTTTCCGGGACGAAGGTCAAGTGGATTCTGGACCACGTGGAAGGAGCAAGGGAGAGGGCGCAAAAGGGAGAGATTCTCTTTGGAACCGTGGAGACATGGCTGATCTGGAAACTCACAAAAGGAAAAGTCCATGTGACGGATTATTCCAATGCGTCCAGAACCATGCTGTTTAATATCAAAGATCTCACATGGGATAAGGAGATCCTTGAGATTCTTGATATCCCGGAAGCGATGCTTCCGAAACCTGTCCAGTCAAGTGAGATATACGGTGAGGCAGACCCGTCATATTTCGGCGGTGCGGTTCCTATCGCGGGCGCGGCGGGAGACCAGCAGGCGGCTCTGTTCGGACAGACCTGTTTCAGGGCGGGTGAAGCCAAGAATACATACGGTACGGGAGGTTTCCTTCTCATGAATACGGGCCGGATGCCGGTGAATTCTCAGCACGGGCTTTTGACAACGATCGCATGGGGCCTGGACGGCAAGGTGGACTATGCGCTGGAAGGATCTATTTTTGTGGCGGGAGCTGCCATCCAGTGGCTGAGGGATGAGTTAAAACTCATCGATTCTTCCCAGGATTCTGAGTATATGGCCCAAAAAGTGAAGGACAGCAACGGCTGTTATGTAGTGCCGGCGTTTACGGGACTGGGTGCTCCTCACTGGGACCAGTATGCCAGGGGAACGATCCTCGGCATTACCCGCGGAGTCAACAAGTGCCACATTATCAGGGCGACATTAGAGTCTATTGCATTTCAGGTCAACGATGTGCTGAAGGCTATGGAGGCCGACGGAGGCATTCATTTAAGTTCTCTCAAGGTAGACGGAGGCGCCAGCCAGAACAATCTTTTAATGCAGATGCAGGCAGATATCAGCGGTGCCCCGGTACACCGTCCGGCCTGTGTGGAGACGACAGCTATGGGAGCGGCATACCTGGCAGGCCTTGCAGTCGGCTATTGGGACAGCAAAGAGAAGCTGTCCGAGAACATGGAGATCGACTGTGTCTTTGAACCTCAGATCAGTGAGGAAGAAAGAGAGAAAAAAGTATCCGGATGGAAACGGGCAGTCCGCTATTCATACGGATGGGCAAAAGAAGAATAAGAGAGTTGATTTTTTCACCAGTCTTCCCACTGGTGAAAAAATATGATAATATTGGTTGGACCAATTAAGGAAGATTGTAAAAAATATTGACTTGGAGTGAGCTCCAGGTGATATAGTAAATTCAGGAGCACACAGTGGCCGGCAGGAAGATGCCGCGGCCTTCAAATAAAAAAGTAAGGAGTGCGCAGAGATGGAAGCACATGAAGTATTAGAAAAAGTCAGCCGGGGAGAAATGTCCGTTGGGGAGGCAGAAGCATTTTTCCGCAGGGAGCCCTTTGAGGATATGGGGTATGCCAAACTGGATACCCACAGAAAATTAAGGAACGGAGCTGCCGAGGTTGTCTTTTGCAGCGGTAAAGCTGATGACCATCTGGTCAGTATTTTTCAGAGATTATGGGAACAGAACGGGGAAGTATTTGGAACGAGAGCTTCCCGGGCACAGTATGAACTTGTCCGGCAGGAACTTCCGGAACTTACATACGATGCAGTATCCCGCATTATGAAGATTGAAAAGCCCGGGAAAAAGAAGATTGGAAAGATTGCCGTATGCACAGGAGGCACGGCGGATATTTCTGTGGCCGAGGAGGCGGCCCAGACAGCGGAGTTCTTCGGCAATCACGTGGACCGCATCTATGATGTGGGAGTCAGCGGCCTTCACCGGCTCTTGTCCCGGCTGGATGTGATTCAGAGTGCCAACTGTGTCGTTGCGGCGGCGGGAATGGAGGGCGCTCTGGCAAGTGTCATCGGTGGACTTGTTGACAAGCCGGTGATCGCGGTGCCTACCTCTGTGGGCTACGGGGCCAGTCTGAACGGCATTTCGGCTCTGCTCACGATGATTAACTCATGTGCCAACGGCATTGCGGTTGTAAATATTGACAATGGATACGGTGCCGGCTACATGGCATCACAGATCAACAGACTGGGGGAACGATCATGAATCAGACACTTTATTTAGAATGCTATTCCGGGATCAGCGGCGACATGATGACAGCGGCTCTGCTGGATCTCGGGGCCGATGAAAAGGTCCTTTCAGAGGCTCTTGAAAGTCTTCCTGTAAAGGGATTTCGGACAGAGGTGACAAGAGTATCTAAGGCAGGACTGGACGCGTGTGACTTTCACGTGATCCTGGATCGCCAACATGAAAACCACGACCACGATATGGAATATCTTCACGGACACAGCCACGACCATTCTCACGGAGATCACGGACATCATTCTCATGACCACGAACACAGGGGGCTCGCAGAAATTCTTGAGATCCTTTGCAGGGCACAGATCACGGACGGTGCAAGAGAGAAGGCGGTGAGAATTTTTGAGATACTCGCAGAGGCGGAGGCCAAGGCTCACGGGACCAGTATAGAAAAGGTCCATTTTCATGAGGTGGGAGCCGTGGACTCTATCGTGGATATTACGGCAGCAGCTGTCTGCCTCGACAACCTTCAGATTGACAAGGTCATTATTCCTGTGCTCTGTGAGGGAAGCGGGTCTGTGCGCTGCCAGCACGGTGTGATCCCGGTCCCGGTTCCGGCAGTTACCGCCGTCACGTCTAAATACTCCATTCCCCTGCACATGACGGATGTGCAGGGAGAACTGGTCACTCCGACCGGCGCCGCTATCGCAGCGGCCATCCGGACTTCCGCCCGGCTGCCGGAGCGGTTTGTGATCGAGAAAACCGGGATCGGGGCCGGAAAGAGAGAGTATGAACGGCCGAGCCTGCTGCGGGCCATGCTGATCCGGGAAACAGAAAACGCAAGCGCCGGCGATTATATATACAAGCTGGAGAGCAATATTGACGACTGTACCGGGGAAGCGCTGGGATACGTGATGGAACGGCTGATGAAGGCAGGGGCAAGAGATGTCCACTATACACCCGTATTTATGAAGAAGAACAGACCGGCCTATCAGCTCAATGTCATCTGCAAGGAGGAAGACATAGAGAAACTTGAGGGGATCATTTTCCGGGAGACGACGACCATCGGCATCCGCAGACAGAAGATGGAACGAAGTGTACTGAAACGGCAGGTGAAAACAGTGAAGACTTCTCTGGGAGAAGCCCGGGTCAAGGTGTGTTTTATGGAAAACGGCATGAGAGGCTATCCGGAGTATGAGAGTGTCAGGGAACTGTGCAGAAAGAACGGGCTTTCTTTCCAGGAAACCTACCAAAGGATCGCAGAGGAATGCTATGGACAGATATGAGGAACACTGCGCAAATTTAAAAGAGGCAGTCAGAGGCTTTGTAAAGAAAGATGTGGCGCTTGCTTTTTCCGGAGGAGTGGACAGCAGCCTGCTCTTAAAACTCCTGTGCCTGGAGGCAGAAAAAACAGGGAAAGAGGTGGCGGCATTTACGATGGTAACAAAACTTCACCCGTCCGGAGATATAGAAATTGCTGAGAGAGTGGCCAGGGAGGCGGGGGCTGTTCATCGTGCCATTCATGCGGATGAACTTTCCCATGCGGGGATCATGGACAATCCGGAAAACAGATGCTATCTGTGCAAAAAATATCTGTATACAGAACTGCTGAAATCGGCGGAATCGCTGGGAATACAGACTGTACTGGAAGGAACCAATGCGGATGACCTTAACGCCTACCGTCCGGGAATCCGGGCAGTAAAAGAGCTGGGAATTCTCAGTCCTCTTGTGCAGGCCGGGATGACGAAGGCTGATATCCGCAGGATGGCATCGGAATATGGGATTTCTGTGGCAGAGCGGCCGGCAAGTCCCTGTCTTGCCACGAGATTTCCCTATGGGACCAGACTGTCTTGGGAGAAAATGAAGATGGCAGAGGAAGGGGAGAAGTTTCTGAGAACATTGGGCTTTTACAATGTTCGTGTCCGTATTCACGGAGATACGGCGAGGATCGAAGTGGACGAGAAAGATCTTCCCGGTCTGGTCAAAAACAGAGCGGCTGCGGTAAAGCGGCTGAAGGAAATAGGCTTTACATACATTACGGTGGATCTGGAGGGATTCAGGTCCGGCAGCATGGACACTCACTTGAAACAGGGAAAGGAGAAATAGGATATGCATATGGCAGATGCGCTTGTGGCCCCTGCGGTGGCAGGCACCATGTATGCCTGTTCTGCGGCGGCAGCAGGATGGGCGGTAAAAAAAGTACAGGAGGAAGATGACCCGAAAAAAGTTCCGCTGATGGGGGTCATGGGAGCCTTTGTGTTCGCAGGACAGATGATCAATTTTACGATCCCGGGCACAGGTTCTTCCGGGCACCTGTGCGGAGGAATGCTCGTGTCGGCAGTACTGGGACCATTTGCGGGATTCCTGACCATGATCGGGGTACTGCTGATCCAGTGCCTTCTTTTTGCGGACGGAGGGCTTCTCGCACTTGGATGCAACATTTGGAACATGGCGTTTTACGGCTGTTTTATAGGAGCCGGGCTTCTCTGGAGGCGGTTCATGAAAAACGGACCGGATAAAAGGAAAATTACATATGCATCCGTTATCGGATGTATCCTTACCTTACAGCTGGGAGCACTTTCCGTGACAGCAGAGACACTTGCTTCGGGCATTACAGAGCTGCCTTTTGGAGTGTTTGCAGCTGCTATGCAGCCGATCCATCTGGCCATCGGACTGGTGGAAGGACTGATCACTGCTGCGGTGCTCTGTTTCCTGTACGAGGCCAGGCCGGAGCTTATCTGGACCGGAGACTCCGGGAAATCTGCGGCAGGCGCAAAGAAGCCGAAGCTCTCTTTCCGAAAAGTGCTGCTTGCACTTGCAGGCGCATTTGTACTGATCGGAGGCGCATTATCCCTGGCTGCATCCTCAAATCCGGACGGGCTTGAATGGTCTATACAAAAAATCACAGGATCCGCGGAGCTTGCGGCTTCCGGTCCGATTCACGCTGCGGCCGAAAGGATTCAGGGCCTGACCTCCCTCCTGCCGGATTATTCTATCCCGGATCGGGAGACGATGCTTGGAACTTCTCTGTCAGGCATCTTCGGAGGAATCGCGGTGATCGTGTTATGCACAGCCGTCTGTTACCTGTTCGGCCTGTTTAGGAAGAAAGGGAAACATGAGCAGAATCAATGAGGCAGTACATGAAATACACCATCTGGATGCCATGGCCCAAAGAGAGGGGCAAATCAACAGGATTCATCCTCTGAGCAAGCTTCTCGTGACGGTCTGGTATATCGCTTTTACCATGTCATTTCCGGCCTGTGACCTGAGCGGAACTTTTTGTATGATCCTGTATCCCGCAGTAATCATGCGGGCAGGAAACATTTCTGTGGTCAGAAGCATAAGAAAATTAGGTCCGGTTCTTCTGCTCGTCTGTGCGGTGGGGATCGCGAATCCGTTTTTTGACCGGGGCGTACTCTTCCGGGCCGGACCTATACCGGTAACCGGCGGCATGATCTCCATGGCGACACTGATGCTCAAAGGAGTTTTTGCGGTGCTGGCGTCTTACCTGCTGATCCTGACAACGTCCATGGAGAGCATCTGTTATGCTCTGCGTCTCCTGCATGTGCCGAAGATCCTGGTGACCATGGTGCTTCTGATCTATCGGTATGTGATCGTGCTGCTGAAAGAAGCCGAACGGATCTCCCAGGCGTACTCATTGAGAGCACCGGCTCAGAAGGGAATCCATTACCGGGCATGGGGGACCCTGCTGGGACAGCTGATGTTAAGAAGCATCGACCGGGCCCAGACGGTCTATGAGAGCATGCTGCTACGGGGCTTTGACGGAAGTTTTCATCTGTCAAAGAAACAGAAAATGGACCCGGGCAGTGCCGTTTATCTGGCAGGCTGGCTGGGTATCGTTGTCTTGCTGCGGTATGTTTCTGTTTTTAAACTTGCCGGAAGCCTGCTAAAATAAAATACGGAGGAAGTATGAACAAAATAGAAGTAAACGGTCTCACTTTTTCTTATGAAAAAAGAGCCTCATCAGGCAGAAAAAATGTGCTTTCCGATTTAAGCTTTACGGCAGCGGAGGGAGAGCGCATCGGCCTGATCGGGGCTAACGGAGCAGGGAAGTCTACACTGCTCAAACTCATGGTAGGGCTTCTGACAGATTATGAAGGAGATATGAGAATCGGCGGGGTCAGTGTGGAGAAAGATTCTCTGGCGGATATCCGAAGAAGGACGGGATATGTATTTCAGGACTCGGAAAGCCAGCTTTTTATGTCTACGGTATACGAGGATGTGGCTTTTGCGCCGCGCAATTACGGGCTCTCTGAGGAGGAAACAAGAGAGAGGACGATGAGAGCACTGGAGAGTGTCCATATGGAGCAGATGAAAGACAGGCATATCTACCGGCTGTCCGGAGGAGAGAAAAAAAGGGCATCCATCGCATCAATCCTGTCCATGGAGCCGGAGGTGATCCTTATGGATGAGCCGTCGGCGGCTCTGGACCCGAAAAACAGGCGTAGCCTGATTCATCTCCTGAACGGACTTTCCGGGACGAAAATCATTGCGTCCCATGACCTGGATTTCATCTATGATACGTGTGAGAGGACTATCCTGATCGCAGACGGAAGACTTGCAGCAGACGGACCTACGGGAGAAATATTAAGGGATCAAACACTTTTGGAAGACAATGGGATGGAACTGCCGCTGTCATTTTCCAGGACCTTGAATTGAATGGAGGAATGTATTTTGACGATCGCAGAAGTGAGTAAGAAGTATGACATAACCGCAGATACGCTGAGATATTATGAAAGGATTGGGCTGATACCCGCTGTCCCGAGGAAGCCGAACGGCATCCGGGACTATGACCAGGCATCCTGCCAGTGGGTGGAACTGATGAAGTGCATGCGGAAAGCCGGGGTGCAGATCGAGGCACTGATCGAATACGTAGCGCTGTTTCGTCAGGGTGACGAAACGATGGATGCCCGGAAAACGATTCTCATTGAACAGAGAAAACGTCTGGTACGGAAAATGCAGGATATGCAGGAAACACTGGAACGCCTGGATTATAAAATAGAGATGTATGAGCAGGGGAAAATGACAAGTGACTATCAGCTGCATATCAAAGACTGCCAAAAATGATTCTGTTTCACATTTAATTGAGCTGCCGGTCCCGGCAGCTCTTTTGGATGATCATAAAGATTCTGTTTTTCTGCAGATGCACATGTAAGAAAAACTGTCTGTACTTCCGTTAATCGGGCTGGCTTCCAGTGATATAGCGAATGATTCTTTCTGAGGAAAATGTATGTTGACAGAAGCCTTAAATTCTGAATTTTTTTTCATGGCTTTTAAAAGGTCCTGTCTTATCTGTCTTAGATTTTCAGGATGCACGGTATCGTTGTAAAAACGGGTTCTGACGTACTGGTCCAATGATTCTGCTGTATAGCCATATTCCGCAAAAAAGCCCTCAGAGAGCAGCCTGAATTCAATTCTGCCTTCTCTTATTCGAAGCAGGAAAATACTTTCCGGAAGATGGACAAACAGATGGCTCATTCGGTTTCGGAGATTGACAGTCTCTGTAATGTCCGTGATGATCCCCTGTAAAAACTGCCGGCCCTGATACTCCATATACCTGCTTTGATCTATGACCCAGATGTATCCGTTTTTGCTGAGCATACGGTATTCAAAATTGACTATCACATCCTGCCGCTCAAGTTCTTCTACTCCGGCTGACACCAGGTGTCTGTCGTCAGGGTGGACCATGTTCATAAACTTATTGCCGAAGCGGTCCTTTATCTCCTGTCTGGTAAAGCCAAAGATCTGGAGGAAGCGGTCACTTATATAGAGAAAATCATAATCCGGAGTGTCTTCACACCGGTGATAACCTCCGGGCATATCATTGTTCAGGAATGCCAGCTCCTGGGATTTCCGCATCAGTATGGCATTGCGCTCCGCCAGCTGCTGCTGGACGCTCATCGGTTCAGAAATATCAGTGCAGGCACTGACGATAGCCAAGCGGCCGTCTTCTGCTTCTATGACCTTTCCTTTGTCCAGGGACCAGAACCAGGAACCGTCTTTTTTGGGCATCCGGTATGTAGTCGTATACTCAAGCCCGGCGTAGTATTCCGGCCCGATATCTTTTGCCACCTGTTCCCTGTCATCCGGATGAATGGTATTGATGACTCTGCCGTCTATGGCCTGCTCGAATTCTTCAAAGGAACCGTAGCCCAAAAGCCGGACCATTTCATGGTTGGCGAAATAGAGAGGGAAACCGTCTTCACAGTAGCCGCCGATCATTCCTCCCGGCGACATCTGGGCGAAGATGGAGGCAGCAGTCCTGCGGTTTTCTTCCGTAAGTTTCATAAAGGACGGATCTTTTTCCGAGATATGGACAACAGCAGACAGAGCCCGCTGGGATGCATTCAGCCTCTGTTCTCTCTGTTTCTGCTCAGTTACGTCACTGATGGAACCATAGTAGAGTTTATCCCCTCCCTGTTTCTTCAGAAGGTACACATGCATATGAATCCAGATGGTGTTCCCGTCATCTTTAAGGCGCCGGACGTCCGCTTCGGCTCCGTTTAAAATACTGCGGTCAGCGCTGTCGAATAAATCAAAGACTGTCTGATGATCTTCTTCATAAATATTTTCCAGGATGATTCTGCGCTGTTCTTCCAGATCAACGGCATTGGAACCCGTAACTTTAAAATATTGTTCATTACAGCGCACAAGTTCGATCTCACGTCCATGGATTTTATAAAAAGCTACACCGCCCATAATATTATTCAGCATTGCCTCACTGACAATATTCTCATTTAGCAGCTCTTTGATATGGAGACGTTCCAGCTGGCGTGCCTTGATGCCTCTGAGATCGAGATTGTTCTTATCGGCCAGTAAAGGCTCAAACACGCTGATGGGCATAGGATGGTAGAAGTAGTAGCCCTGTCCATAGGTACAGCCCATATTTAAAAGATAATCCATCTGTTCCTTTGTCTCAACGCCTTCGGCTATGATTTTCATACCCATGAAACGGGCCATGCTGATAATGGCTTCCAAAATGCCGTATCCTTTTTCGGCGCTCTGTTCATCCATCTCCAAAAATTTCATATCAATTTTTAAGACATCTACGTTGACGTCTTTCAGCATGTTCAGGGAAGAGTAACCGCTTCCGAAGTCATCCATCAGGACAGTAAATCCAGAGGCTCTGAGTTTTTCAATCGTATCGTTGATGAGCTCGTATTCTTCCGTATAAGCGCTCTCTGTAATTTCGATCTCGATCAGATGCGGTTCCAGACGGTATTTTTCTGTAAGATCCTTAAAAGTCTGTACGATGTCCAGTGAATAAACATCTACCCTGGAAACATTGACAGAGATCGGAATGGCTCTGTGGCCCCGGTCAATCCAGTCTCTGACCGAACGGCACACCCTGTCCCACACATAAAGATCCAGATTTGTAATAAATCCGTTGCTTTCCAGAAGCGGGATAAATTCTCCCGGAGATATCATGCCGCGTTTTGGGTGATTCCAGCGGACCAGAGATTCCAGACCGATGATCTTTCCGGTAGCCATGTTGCACTTCGGCTGAGCATAAAACGTAAATTCTTCCTGTTCCAGGGCATGCTGGACTTCCGACAGGAGAATATGGTTATTCTTCATTTTCTGCATCATGCCGCTGTCATAAATACAGGACCTCTTTGTGTAATTTCCTTTGACAGAAGACATGGCAATGGCTGCACGGTCATACATGGTCTGAATGGGTACGCCGCAGTCTTCGATCATATATAAACCAAAGGCAGGCAGAAACCCTACATTGCCCTGATAGTGCCTGATATAACCCATGATCTTTTGCTGGAGAGAAGAAATAACTGCCTGATCGTTGGGGAGAATAATACAAAAATCATCGTCTCCCATATAGCCGGCGATCCCTTCGTGCTCCTCCTGTGCCTTTTTCAGATGGAGGCCGATGTCTATGAGAAACTGGTCACCCGCCTCCTGTCCGTACCATTCATTGAAAAGCTTGAAATGTTCTATGTCAATGACCATGAGACAGTGCTCATGTGTTCCTGATGTCTGCAGCAGCCGGACTGCTTTCTGAACGAATATATTTTTTCGGTAAAGTCCTGTCAGAGGGTCAATAGAAGTGGAAGGAAGCGGCTTATGTTCCTTGATTTCCAGGCTTTTTTCCTTCTGCTCATGAATGTCCTGAACAAAACACATAATGATCTGGTCATCATCTCTGCTCTGGCGGACAGCCACGGCAGTCTGGGCAACCCAGCAGTAGCTGCCGTCTTTTTTTGCTTTCCGGAACTGGCCTAAAAGAAACGGAGACGGAGACGCGCTGCTGAGCCGTTCCATGATCGTATCCAGATTCCAGAAGTCAAGATAGTCCGCAATATCATCGGGATGAACTAATTTCCGGGATATAACTTCTGCCATCATCGTGGATAAAGATCCCTCTTCTGAGGGAATAATATATTTGTCAGAAAGATGAAATAAAACTTTGAAGGAATCTTTTGTGAGATTCAGTTCAAATAATTCGTCATAGGCAGAGAGATTCGTGAGGTTATAAAATAAATTTTTATTGCCCTCATAGATGGCTTTGGACAGGACAACATGACAGAGCCCTTTCCCCGGCCAGTCTATCGTGCCGGTGCTCACATCGATCCACTGATGGATCTTCTTATTATAAAAGAGCGTGCTTTCATTCTCAGATACATGAAGAGGACAGCCGCCGCACGGTGCTTTCTCCCCGCAGAAGACTTCATAGCATATATCGCCGCAGCAGATCTGTGGAAAGACCTGCTGAAGCTCCCTGTTGAAATGCACGATCCTGTAATGATCGTCAATGATATAAATACTCGTTTCCGAAGTAAAATTATTAGAATTCATATGTATATTCCTGTCAGGCGGATTTACTATATAGTACTTTATTATTATAGTATTTTTTGTGTAAAACAGTCAATCACATGATAGGATTTAGAGAAAAAGAGAAAAATAAATTGACAAGACAGACAAAACTGAACTATAATGATCCAAAAAGCGTAGATTGAGAAAAGTAGCATAAATTATCGCTTCCAGTGAGCGGGAGACAGTGGGAACTCCGCAGAGTGAATTTATGTGAAGAACACTCAGGAGCTGCAATCTGAACGTCCGAAGGATGAGTAGGTGCGCCGCAGGCTGTGCGTTATTCAGCATACCAGAGAGGCTGCAGGAGCAGCAAATCAGGTGGTACCGCGGAACTTGTACAGTTGTCCGTCCTGAATGATGTTTTAGGATAGACGACTTTTTTTATTACAAAAAAGTTTATTACGATGAAAGCAAAAGGAGAAAAAGAAATGTCAGATATGTACCGCAGCAAGACTATGGATAAGATTTCTGAGAGTGATATCGGGTCCCAGTTAAAGATTGCCGGGTGGGTGGAAAATATCCGAGACCACGGCGGAGTTTCATTTATTGATTTAAGAGATATGTACGGCGTCATGCAGGTCGTGTTAAGAGATGCAAGTCTTTTAAATGAAGTGAGAAAAGAAGAATGCCTTTCCATCGAAGGGATCATTGAGCACAGGGACGAAGAGACTTACAATCCGAAAATTCCTACGGGAACCATCGAACTGGAAGCCCATAAGATTACAGTGCTCGGCAAGGTATATACTGACCTTCCGTTTGAAGTATCAGGTTCCAAAGAGATTCGTGAGGATGTCCGCTTAAAATATCGGTATTTGGATTTGAGAAACCGCAAAGTAAAGGACAATATCAAATTCCGCTCCGAAGTCATCAGTTTCCTGAGAAGAAAGATGGATGACCTTGGATTTATGGAGATTCAGACACCGATCCTCTGCGCATCTTCACCGGAAGGGGCGAGAGACTATATCGTGCCGTCCAGAAAATACAAAGGGAAGTTTTATGCCCTCCCTCAGGCTCCGCAGCAGTACAAACAGCTTTTGATGGTATCCGGCATCGACAAATACTATCAGGTTGCGCCTTGTTTCAGAGATGAGGACGCCCGCGCCGACCGTTCTCCGGGAGAGTTTTATCAGCTGGACTTTGAAATGAGTTTTGCCACACAGGAAGATGTCTTTAAAATCGGTGAGGAAGTGCTGGCAGAGACTTTTAAGAAATTTGCGCCGGAAGGGTCTGTTGTGACAGACACGCCATTCCCGGTGATCAGTTATCAGCAGGCAATGCTGGAATTCGGAACGGACAAACCGGATTTAAGGAATCCTTTAAGGATCGTGGACGTGACAGACTTTTTCCAGAGATGTACCTTCAAGCCGTTTCATGACAAGACGGTAAGGGCCGTGAAAGTTCACGCAAATCTCTCAAAAGGATTCCATGAAAAGCTTCTTAAATTTGCACAGTCCATCGGCATGGCCGGACTCGGATACCTGGAAGTAAAAGAGGATATGTCCTACAAGGGACCGATCGACAAGTTTATCCCGGAAGATATGAAGAGTGAACTTGCCGAGAAAGCACATCTTGAGGCTGGGGACGTGATCTTCTTTATCGCAGCCAGTGAAAAGCCTGCCTGTCTGTTTGCGGGACAGATCAGGGACGAACTTGCCGCGCGCCTGGATCTCTGTGAAAAAAATGCCTATCGTTTCTGCTACATCAACGATTTCCCGATGTATGAGACAGACGAGGAGACAGGTCAGGTGACCTTTACACACAACCCGTTCTCCATGCCGCAGGGAGGACTGGAAGCGCTGAACGAAAAAGATCCTCTGGATATCCTCGCATACCAGTACGATATCGTCTGCAACGGAGTGGAACTTTCCTCCGGTGCGGTGAGAAACCATGATCTGGACGTCATGGTCAAGGCATTTGAAATCGCAGGATACGACGAAGAGACATTAAAAGAAAAGTTCGGAGCGTTATATCATGCGTTCCAGTTCGGCGCACCGCCTCATGCGGGAATGGCGCCGGGTATCGACCGTATGATCATGCTCCTTAGAAATGAAGAAAATATCCGCGAAGTAATCGCCTTCCCTATGAGCGGAACTGCACAGGATCTCATGTGCGGGGCTCCTGGAGAAGTGTCAGAGCTTCAGTTAAGGGAAACACACATCAAAGTAAGAGATTAATAGTTAAAAAAGCCGTACATTCAGAAATGAATGGGCGGCTTTTTGCATATATATGGTAAATAATAAAGTTTGCACAGGGGGAAGGCCTTTTGGGTACGCTTCTTCAGATTATTTTTATCAACCTTGTCGTGTCTCTGGATAATATCGGCGTCATCGCCATGGCAGGGGGCTTTCAAAGCGCCGGGCCAAAGCGGCCCGAGATCTGGGCGTCTGGCTGTCTATCTTTCTTAAGATGATCTTTGTGGGGATCATCGGATTTTTGTTCAGGATTCCATGGCTTCACATCAGAATACTGGGAGGTGTGATGCTTTTATATGTCACTTTCACGATGATGATGGAAAGCGGAACGGGAAGTGAAAAGCGTGAACAGACAGGACGGAAGGACAGCTTCTGGTTTGCAATCATTTCGATCGTGGCAGCAGATGTGAGTATGAGTTTTGACAACGTGCTGGCTATCCTCGGAGTCGTGTCTGCGGACGGCGGCGGTCTGCATATGAGAGAATTTCTGCTGATCTTCGGCGGCCTGGCATTTTGTGTGCCGCTGCTTCTCTGGTTCAGCGGAACCATTGCAGAGTGGATGGAAGAGTTTCCGGTCCTAAACGATATCTGCGCCGGATACCTTGTCTACACAGCAGTCAAGATGATGATGGAAGATGAGTTCGTATCTCTATTCCTTCAGGAAATCAATTTTTCCATCGCGGCACCGTGTGCGGCACTGGCCGGTATCCTTGTGGCCTGCTTTAAAGTCTATTCGGAGGGAAGAGATTTTCAATATCACAGCGGGAAGATTCTCGTGGCCTGTGTCACGGCTCTGTCCTGCTATGCGGTCATGGACATGGCAGTGCTCTCGTACCTGAGCACCGGGCCTTCTCCAAAGGGATACCAGCTGAGTCTGGAAGCTCTTTACGGATTTCTTCCAAAAGGGATCAATGCGGTCCATCTCACCTCCATGTCCTCCGGAATCCTGGAACTATGCGTGGCAGTTTATACAGCAGATGTGATGAGGAGGAGGGAGCCGTCCTCATTTTTCTGGAAATACATAAAAGTAGAAAATACGATGGCAAGGCTTTTGCTGTTTCAGACAGCGCTCTATGTCATAGGGCTGACGCTTAACTTTGGGCTTGGAAAGCCGGATGTGTGGATGTTCATCCTGGAACTGCTCTTTGAATTCCTGCTGATGAGTGTCTATGCGGCAGTCTTCGGGCTTTTGTGCTTTTCTTTTAAAAACGGGGGATTGGGACTGGGGATGAGCCTTTTGTTCCTTCTGCTGGAAGCAGTCATATCTTCTGTGCTGATGCTCGACGAGACCAGCGTGCTGGCGGGAATGTTCCCGAATTATTATCTGGAGAACCTGGAAAGTCATATGCACGATATGATCTTTGTCATGAGAGGGATCTTTATGTCGGCAATTTATATACTGCCTGCGCTGATGATTGGGGAGAGAAAAATGAATTGATAACCACGTATTTACGTGGCATACTATACAGTATAGAAGCTCTGGTATAATGGCTGCAAAAAATTGGACAAAAGGATATGGAAAGGGAAAGAATGATTGATATAAAAGATCTAAATAAATACGAGCGTGATTTTTCTACTTATTATGGAGGGAGAAGTGGGTCTAAATATGCGATTATAATTGACGGAGAACGATGGATGATAAAGTTCCCGGAGAGTACAAAGGATTTTATGGGAAGACAAAAAAAGAACGCCCACTTTCCATCCTATACAGCCAGTCCATTGAGTGAATATATTGGTTCTCAGATTTACCAATCATTAGGTATTCCTGTGCATGAGACAATGTTAGGAATAAGGGATAACAAATTAGTTGTTGCATGTAAAGATTTTGATCCTTTACACAGGCTGGTAGAATATGGACAGATAAAAAACTCATTGACAGACACAGAGATAGAATTGGTGCATAGTTCATCAGGCCAGCAGGGAGAAGCTTTGATGGATGTACTGAATGTTATTTCCACAGCGCCGGTTTTTCAAAAGACTCCTGGGGTGAAAGAAAGATTTTGGGATATGTTTATTGCAGATGCCTTTATTCGGAATAATGATCGCAATAACGGAAACTGGGGCATTTTTATTAATGCAGACGGAACAGGAAAATTGGCACCTGTTTATGACAATGGAAATTGTCTGTTTAATAAACGCAATCCTTCTGTGGCAGAAAGGAGAATTGCAAATGAAAGAGATATCTATCAGGATGCCCTTGGTACCGGTGTTTCATTTTTTACTGATAAAAACGATAAAAATATTCATCCATTTCAGTATATCGAAAGCGCTGAAAATCCTGACTGTACAGCTGCATTATTAAGGTTTGTAAAGCATTTGGATGTAAGAGAAATAGATAGGATTGTCGAAGAGATTCCTGAGAATTTTCAAGATATACAGATTATAACAGCGATACAAAAAGAACATTATAAAGCGGTATTCCATATGATGCTGAACAAGAGCATTTTTCCTGCAGCAAATAATTTTGAAAAAAACCTGATGAAATAAGGCTTTAAAGCACCTTTATTCATAGGAATAGAAGTTAAAAAATTGAGCAAAAAACAACTTATGTAATGAGAGTTAAGTTGTTTTTTGCTCAATTTTTATAATGATACCACTTACAGAGAGATTTTCCCATTAACACACTATGTTGGCATGGTTTTTGCTTTCTATTTTGTCATATCAACGGAACAAAAAGGAGGTACGTGTATGGTAACAGAGCAGGAGTTAAGAGAACTTACTGATTTTGCGCAGGAAATCAGGATCTGGACAATACGGCAGATGGCAGAGAGAGGGTTCGGACACATGGGAGGGGCTATGAGTATCTGCGATCTGCTGAGTGTGTTATACGGGAAACGGATGAAGGTTTGTCCTGAGGACCCTTCCTTTGAAGAGAGGGACTGGCTGGTATGTTCCAAAGGACATGCAGGGCCGGCGGTGTATGCGGCACTGGCATTAAAGGGATTCTTCCCGAAGGAGTGGCTGTATACGCTGAACCAGCCGGGCACAAGGCTGCCGAGCCACTGCGACGCAGGAAAGACACCGGGGATCGATGTGACGACCGGTTCTCTGGGACAGGGGCTCTCCGCAGCCTGCGGCGTGGCTTTGGCAAAGAAACTGGACGAAAGGAAAGAACGGGTCTACTGTATCATCGGCGACGGCGAGAGCCAGGAAGGACAGAACTGGGAGGCTGCAATGTTTGCGGCACAGAACCGTCTGGGGAACCTGACTCTGTTTGTGGATAACAATAAAAAACAGCTGGACAATGACACAGAAAAAATCTGTGACATGGAGGATTTTGAAGAGAAATTCAAAAGTTTCGGCTGGCATACAGTCCGGGTAAACGGACATGACTGCAGAGCCATTGATGATGCGGTTGGCCAGGCCATACAGGAACAGGAGCGGCCTACGGCGGTGATTCTCGATACACTGAAAGGAAAAGGCTGTAAGTTTGCGGAAACCATATGGAATCATCATATCAATGTGACCGGAGAGCAGGCCAAGGAAGCGATCGAAGCCTTAATGGCGTAAGGAGGGAGAATATGAGCGTAGTAATATCCAATACACATGAAAACGGCGAGAGATCCATGGCGGAGATCTACTCAGAGACCATGATGGAACTGATGAAAGAAAACCCGGACATTGTGGAGCTGGAGGCAGATCTGGGATTCTGTCTGATGGGAAACCAGATGAATGAGCTGGCAGAGGAAGTTCCGGGACAGATCATTGACTGCGGAATTCAGGAAGCAAACATGACAGGGGTTGCCTGCGGCCTGTCTTTTGCCGGGAAAATCCCGTTTGCCCATTCCTTTGCGCCGTTTATTTCCAGAAGGGCCAATGATCAGATTTTTATTTCCGGATGTTATGCGGGTGCCAATGTAAAACTTGTGGGATCTGATCCGGGGATCATGGCGGCATACAATGGCGGAACTCACATGCCTTTTGAAGATGTGGCAGTTTTAAGGGCATTTCCCGGGATGACCATTGTTGAGCCGACGGATCATGTGATGTTAAAAGATCTGGTAAAGCAGCTGGCAGAGAAGAAAGGAATGTACTACATACGCTGTGCGAGAAAAAATGTACCCAGGATTTATGAACAAGGTTCCGAGTTTGAAATCGGAAAAGGAAATATCGTGAAAGACGGAACGGATGCATCTGTAATCGCCAGCGGCATCATGGTGGCAGAAGCGCTGAAAGCAGCCCACATATTAGAGAAGGAGGGTATTTCCGTAAGAGTCGTGGATATGTTTACGATTAAACCGCTGGACTGTGGACTGACAGTGCGCTGTGCACAGGAGACGAAGGCTGTCGTGACGGCGGAAAACCACAATATCCACGGAGGACTGTATGGTGCGGTTTGTGAGGTGCTGGCAAAGACAAATCCTGTCCCGGTGGAGGCCGTGGGAATAAAAGATGAGTTCGGTGAAGTGGGAGATATGGAGTATCTGAAAAAACGGTTTGGCCTCACGGCAGATGATATCGCTCAGAAAGTCAGAAAAGTCATAGAGAGAAAGCGGGTGGAGAGATGAAACGCAGGATTGCAAAGTTGACGGGACCAAAAACATTTGAATTTTTTGAAGAAGACCTGCCGGAGCTGAAATCAGACGAAATACTGCTTAAAATGGTCAGCGGGGGACTTTGTCATTCTGACATTCCGGCGTATATGGGCACCAGCGCCATGGGAAGAAATCCTCTTGGATATGAAGATGTGGTTAAACCTCATTATCCTATGGGGATCGGTCACGAACCGACCGCTGTAGTGGAAGCCGTGGGAAATTCTGTGACAAAATTTAAACCGGGCGACCGGGTGACTGGAGTGACATCAGAGTGTATGGCGACACACAAGATCATCAGGGAGGAGGAGAGAATCCTCAGAGTGCCGGAAATGGATAAACCTTTTGAATGTTGTCTTGGAGAGCCGATGATGTGTGTGGCAAATATCGTTCAGGCTGCTAAACCGGCATTCGGTGACCATGTGGCGGTGATCGGATGCGGGTTCATGGGCCTTTTGACCATCGCCGGACTGAAGAATGACCGTCTGGGAAGTCTGACGGCCGTTGATTTGGTGGACGGACGGCTGGCTGTGGCAGGAGAATATGGAGCGGACCATACGGTGAATCCGGCAAAAGAGTCTTTAGAGGAAGCCATGATGAAGATCACAAGAGGAAAGGGATTTGACGTCATCGTGGAAATCACAGGAAGTCTCAGAGGACTGGCTTCTGCCCTGTCTATTTCTAGGATCAGCGGAAGAGGAAAGATCCTTCTCCCGTCTATGTATACGAGGAATGAAGTGTTTACGCAGAAAATGGCATACCATATGATGTACCGTTCTCCAATCCTCCATGTGGTGCATCCGTGGTATTGCGAAGACTATATGGACACACTGGAAAAAGCAGTGGATGCCTACCAAAAAGGAATCTTTCCCACAGACCGGCTGATCACTCACAGAATTCCGTTTGAGGAGATTTCCCGGGGATTTGAACTGCTTGAAAATAATCCTGAAGAATATGTAAAAGGAATTATAGTATTTGACTGACGGAAGATAATGGAAGAAGCACTTTCTTGAGTTTATGTACTTCATTCGGTACAATAGTCATAAGAAAACCAGGACGCCAAAGAGAGAGCAGGGAGAGAGCGTATGAACCGGAAGGAGAAAATATTTCAGTACTTATCAGAATATGCGAGAATACAGACAGACAGCGGCCAGGAGCCGGAGGCGGACTCGGGCTTCATTGCGAAGAAGCTGGGCCTCGACCGGAGCAATGTGAGCAGGGATCTGAATGAACTGGTGAGGGAAGGGCTGACAGTAAAGCTGGACGGAAGACCGGTCAAGTTTGTTCCCGCAGAGTTTTACCGGAAACCGGAGGCTGAAAAGAGGGAATCGAAAGAGTTTGCTTTTATGATCGGGGAGGACGGATCGCTGAAAACGCAGATTCAACAGGGGAAGTCTGCGGTGCTGTATCCGCCCAATGGTCTGCACACGCTGCTGGCAGGTCCGACTGGAACAGGTAAGACTACATTTGCGGAGAAACTGTACCAGTATGCCAAAGCCATGAAGGTGATGAAGGAAGATGCCGGATTTATTGTCTTTAACTGCGCGGAGTATGCCCAGAATCAGGAACTGATTCTTTCCCAGTTGTTTGGCCACAAAAAAGGCGCTTTTACCGGAGCTGAAAAGGACAAACCCGGACTGGTGGAAAAGGCAGACGGAGGCATTTTGTTTCTGGATGAGATCCACCGCCTGCCTCCCTATGGACAGGAAATGCTGTTTCTCCTCATGGATAAGGGATGCTACCGGAGGCTCGGCGAGACAGAGGAAGTGAGAAAGGCGAGTGTCCTGATCATCGGCGCTACGACGGAAAATCTGAATACGACCCTCCTTAAGACCTTCCTTCGGAGGATGCCGGTGGTCATTCATCTGCCATCGCTGGAAAAGCGGCCGCTCATCGAGCGGCTTCGGCTGATTGAGGAGTTTTTTTCGGCAGAACAGAAAAAGATCGGGGCGCCCATCCAGGTATATAAAGATGTGGTCATTGCCCTTCTTTTGTATTCCTGTCCGGGGAACATCGGGCAGCTTTCTGCCGATATCCAGCTCTTATGCGCCAGAGCATTTCTGGAATTCAAGGTAGAACAGAAGGAAGTGGTGGAGATCAACTTTGAAATCCTGCCGTCCTATATACAGAACGGACGCCTGGAATCTTCAAAGAAAAAGAGCGATCTGATCGAATTTTTGCAGTACTCCGAAGATTATCATATGTTTCTGGACAGCGAGGCTGACGGTGAGTCGGGAACCGGGAATCTATACATGGAGATTTCCAAAAAGTACGAAAAATTCCTGGAGCAGGGAAGATCCGGCGGTGAGATCAGCGATATCATCGAGGATGATCTGGAGCAGTATATGAATGCGCTGCTCAAAAAGTATGATATGAAGAAGGAACACTATGAAAAGAAAAATCTTCTGAAGATTATTGACGCAAAAGTGTATTACGCGGTGGAGGACATCCTGCAGTTTGCGGAGATAAAACTTGGAAGGAAGATGCCGGAGCGGATCAAGGTCGGAATTGCCATGCATGTCAATGCCATGACCGAGAGGATTTCCAAAGGGATCATGCTTAAGGAAAAAGAATTAAATGACATTGTCCTGAATCATCCCCAGGAATTTCAGACAGCAAAGGTCATGTTAAGGCTCCTGGAAGAAGAACTCGGGATACAGGTTCCAAAGCAGGAGATCGGATATTTTACCATGTTTCTGTGTGCCATGGATGAGGAGGCGATCTATCCGAAAATAGCGGTCATCGTCATGGCCCATGGGGAGAGCACAGCCAGCAGTATGGCAGAGGTAGCAAATAAGCTTTTAAAGACCGGACACTGCCATGCCATCGACATGCCTCTGGATGTGCCTGCGGAGGAGGCACTGGAAAAGGCGGTGGTGCTGGCAAAAGAAACAGATGAAGGCAGAGGAGTGCTGGTGCTTGCAGATATGGGCTCCCTTCTCATGTTCCCGGAAATGATTGAGAAACGGACCGGAATCCCGGTGAGAACAGTTCCTATGGTGTCCACCATCATGGTCATTGAGGCGGTAAGAAAAGCGATGCTCAGGGGTGCGGACATCGACCGGCTTGCGAAAGAGCTGAGACAGATCGGAAAGTTGTTTGACCAAAAGCATGGAGAACAAAGTATCCATACAATCCTGGTCACATGTTTTACAGGGCAGGGAACGGCATTGAAGCTTTCCGAAATTATCAGGGATATGATCCCGGCAGAGCAGCAGAGCCGGTTTAAGATCCGCTGTATGGATTTTGAAGGGATGGATGCGGTAAAGGAAGCAGAAGGGCAGGAAGATCTGTCCGGGGCAGATGCAGTGGTCGGTACGGTTGATTTGAAACTTCCCAATGTCCCGTTTATCTCCGTGGACGAGTTCGTTGTAGGAGACGGAATGGCAAGGCTCAGCGAGATGATACAGGGACAGGCTGAAACTGTCTGTGAGACAAAAGATGAAGCAGTCATGGATGAAAAGCTTTTGACCGGAACTCTGGAACAGCTTTTATATTTTCTGAATCCTAAAAAAATGGCAGGCCAGGCCATGGAATCCTTAAAGGAATCTGTCAGGGCATTACATATGGAAGTGACAAGAGAACTGGCTGTGCGGTATGTGATTCATCTGTGCTGTATGCTGGAGCGCCTGATCCAGGAGGAAGTTCTGCCTCACCAGGAAACGGAAATTTTAAAGGAGAAATATAAACATATATTTGAAACGGTAAAAAGGAGCCTTCGGCCTCTGGAGGACTGTCTGCATATGAAGATACCGGATTCTGAGACCGCTTATCTTGTAGAGATGCTTTTGGAAGAAAAGGAATCCTGCTGATTGGACTAACTTTTTTTTGGAACCGTCTCACCTGATATAAAAACTCGAAGTGGTAAAAAATCAGGGGGAATACAGAGATGAAGAAGAAAAGACGCATTTGGATATTGGCCGCAGTGTTAGCTGTGGCGGCAGTACAGGGAACTGTTTTTGCAGAGGACCAGGAGTCCGGTAGTACAGCAGAAGCTGTGACAGAAACAACAACAGAGGCTGACAAACTTCTGAAGACGGAAGTGCTCATGGAAACTGCCAGAGAGCAGATTTCAGATGAAAAGCAGGAGCAGCCCAAGATCAAAAAGACTGGGAAGAAACAAAACATGCAGATGCAGAAGCCCATAAAAAAGGCGGCAGACGGGCAGACCTTATTGGATGTAAGCAAAGGAAACATCAGCATTACAAGCGCCGGAGCGACCGGGGGGGTACAAGCAGTGAGACATCTTTGAACCCCAAAGGCTACCGGATTACAGGTACAACCACTTCGAATATTATAAAAGTAGAACCGAACGTTACGACGGACATTACTCTGGATAATGTCAGTGTAACCAGCAGCGGAACTAAAAATTGCATGGACGTGTCCCATGCCAATGTAACGATTACACTGGTGGGGAATAACCTTTTGTCCTGCGGAGCGACAGCTTATGGCGCTTTGGTCAAGGACGGAATGGACGATTCCAGATTAATCATTCAGTGTGAACATGCAGATGAAAAAGGACATACGTGTTCCGAAGGGACATGCGGAAAACTAAGAGCCGAGGGAACAGTGGAACATGCAACGGCAATCGGAAATATTACTTCAAACCGGACCATTGGCTCAGAAGCGGGATTTTCTAATCTGACCATCAGAGGCGGTATTGTGGAAGCACAGGCAGGAGGCCACAACTGTGCGATTGGAGCAGCCTGCGGAAGTTATACACACAATTCTGCAACGGATCAGAATAAATATGCCAAAAATATCAGGATCGAAGGAGGAGTCGTAACAGCCAGAGGAGGGAAAGACTGTGCCGGGCTTGGAGGCGGCAGAGCCACTCCGGTGGACGGCATTTATATTACGGGAGGGACGGTGTATGCATCCGGAGGCGCCCATTCTCCGGGGATCGGTTCAGGAGGGATCAGTTCAGACGCAGGCGGTGCTGACATGAATGATCCTGAGTCGATGAATGCGTCAAATATTGAGATCACAGGAGGAAATACCCTCGTCATAGCCGTCGGTGATAAAGATACCGCTATGCCGGGAATTGGCTGCGGCCGGAAGTATGACAATAAAGTGAGAGGTACGGCAGTGAATATTACTGCAGAACCGGATGCAGGATATCAGGGATATATTCAGGACGGCATTTCTGAGACAGAGTATAATTTTACAGCAGAATCTCCGTTCCAGACAAAGCAGGATATTAAGGTGGATAAATATTTTACCATGGTTTATTTCGGCCCGTTCCGGGATGAAAATAAAATAAACTCAGAGACAAGAGAACAGCTGGGGGCCAATCATCTGATCAGTAAGACCGGAGGGAAAGGTTTTTCCGAACAGCAGATCAAAGAGCTGGTGAAGGCAAACGGCAAGGACAAGGACGGAAATCCATTTGATACTAATGATTTTACCCTGCCGGACAAGGATCAGATGAATGCCATCAATAAGGCCAAAGAAAAAGGAGAAGTTGGAGATTATCAGCTGACCATTGCCACAGAAAACGGAACTCAGGTAACGGTCACGGTATCTTTAAGAGGAAACGGTACAGATGCTGCAGTGCCAGGGAGTGATACAGATTCCGGAATGATAGGAGCCAATGATGTAGAAAAAGAGACCGGAGGAAAAGGCTTTGAGATACAAGAGATTAAGGAACTGTGCGGGATCAAAGGAAAAGATAAAGATGGAAATAATCTGAAACTGGAAGATTTTAAAATTGATGAAGATCAGTTTCATGCAATCAATGAGGCAAAGACTTCAAAGAAGACCGGAAAGTTTCCGCTGACCTACGAGACGCCGGAGGGAGAGAAGGTAACGGTGGAAGTACTGCTCACCGGAACAGTGGAGATTTCATTTGACACTGCAGGAGGAACGAAGGCTCCGGAGATGCAGAGCATAGACAGCGGCCAAACAGTGGTAAAACCAACGGACCCGGCAAGAGAGGGATATGTTTTTGAAGGATGGTATTATACAGATAGAGAAGGGAACGAAGTCCTGTGGGATTTTGAAGAGCCTGTCTATGAAAATATAACTCTGAAAGCCAGATGGAAAGAAGTGCCAAAGACAGAAATTACAGAGCAGAATCAGATTACAACAGAAACGCCGGCAGATTCAGAACAGCCGACCACAGCAAAACAGCCGATGCCCGACTGGGAGTACAGCAAAAGGAAAAAGACAGAGAGGGCTCAAGAGAAAACAGCCAAAACCGGAGATGAAAAGGGAAGTCTGTTTTTCCTTATCCTCTTTGGAGGTTCATTGTCAGGGGCAGGAATTTTATTAAACAAGAAGATAAGATAAAACACATACCGGAATACTAATCAGATTAGTGTTCCGGTTTTTTGACAGGTATTGAGTAAAAAAGATAAGATATATAACAGCAAGTAAAATCAAGCAGAAGCCAATGTATTTCTTTATAATAAATTTAGGGTGGTTGAAACGAGGTGAACAGACGAATGTATGAGTGGCAGAGGCAGATCCAAACGATCGTTGATGAGATCGACAGATGTATTAAAAACTACAATGATGAAGCGCTGACACTGTGCTTTCTTTCCCGAAGGCTGGGTTATTCAGAGTTTTACACAACAAGAAAGTTTAAAGAAATATCGGGGATTCCGTTCAGGGATTATCTGCGGCTCAGAAAATTGGCCTTTGCGCTGAAAGAGGTGCGGGACAGTGAAAAAAGCATTTTGGATATTGCTTTTAATTATGGATTTTCGTCACACGAAGCTTTTACGAGAGCCTTTAAGAGAACATACGGCGTGACTCCGAGTGAATACCGTAAAAGGCCCAAGCCAGTCGTTCTCCGTACAAAAATAACCCCGTTTGACCGCTACTTTTTTGGATTAGGAGAAATAGGTATGAAGAAATCTGAAGATGATATTAAAATTTATTTTGTAACGATTCCCGCACACAAGTATTTGCATATTAAAAATTATGAGAGCAATGGGTATTGGGATTTTTGGCAGAAACAAAATCTCATTCCCGGACAGGATTATGAGACGATCTGTGGTCTGCTTGACAGCATCAAGGGAAAACTGGATGATGATGGAGGGAGTGAGCCTAACAGCGGCAGCGGCCAGATCATGGCATATATTAATGATCCGGACGGCAGGCTCTGTGACTGGGGTTTTCTGCGCACGGAGTCTCATGGTGTGCGTCTTCCAGCGGATTATACCGGAGAGGTACCGCCGCAAATGCAGCTGATGGATGTTCCCGAAGCCGAGTATGTAGTTTTCGAGCATGGTCCATTTGATTATGAGCAGGAAAACCGCAGTGTAGAGGACAAGATTGAAAAGGCCATGGCAGAATTTGATTTTCAAGGAACCGGATATTGCTATGACACGACTCCCGGCAGAATCATTTATTTTTATTTTAATCCGGAAAAACATTTTAAATATATCCGGCCGGTACGAAAAGAAAAAAACTGATGACATTTTCCACACGATTTCCGTTCGGCTCTTAGAATGCCTCACTACAATCGTGTAGAAAATGGACGTAGTGTCTGCTGGATAAGAATAGCGGCTAAACAGAAGGTGCCACTTTTCGAAAGTTATTTACTACTATTGGAGGAGCGCATTTCAAAAGCGCGACGGAAATAGTGGTAAATAACTTATACCTTATCGCGCAAAGCGCGTCCACCCGAAGGGTATAAAACACGGTGTGCCCTGTGGGTATACCTTATCGCGCAAAGCGCGTTCACCCGAAGGGTATGAAATACGGTGTACCCTGTGAGTATACAGCATCAGGCAGCAAAAATTTATTTTTGCTGCCTAGTTTTCTTTTTTATCGGAAAACTAACTTTTTTATAAAGGACGAGTACCTGATATAAAAACTCGAAGTGGAAAAGGAAAAATATTATAACAGGGGGATCACAAAGATGAGAAGGAAAAGACGAATCTGGATATTCGCTGTGGTATTAGCCATGGCGGCAGTTCAGGGAACGGTTTTTGCAGGGGCTCAGGAAACAGAGAGTTCAGTGGAAGATATAACAGAAACAACAGAAGCTGATAAGATATTGAATACAGAAGCACTTATGAAAACTGTAAAAGAACAGATCTCAGATGAGCAGCAGGAAGAGCATGAGATTAAAAAGAGCAGAACCAGTCAGATAAAGAGGAATCAGAATCCTGTAAAAAAGGCGGCTGACGGGCAGACGTTATTGGATGTAAGCAAAGGAAGTGTCGTTATTAAAAGTACCGGAGCGACCGGGGGGGGGTACAAGCAGTGAGACATCTTTGAACCCCAACGGTTACCGGATTACGGGAACCACCACTTCGAATTGTATAAAGGTAGAGTCAGGTGTTACGACAGATATTACTCTTGATAATGTCAGTGTGACCAGCAGTAATCAAAATAAAAATTGCATGGACGTGTCTCACGCCAACGTGACAATTACGTTGATCGGAAATAATGAGCTGATTTGTGAACATGGAGATTATGGAGCATTGGTAAAAAACGGGATGGATGATACAGAGCTGATCATTCAGTGTGAACATGCAGGTGAGAAAGGACATCGCTGTACAAAAGAAATTTGTGGATCTCTGGAAGCAAAAGGAATGGTATATCATGTCTCTGCAATCGGAAATATTATTGCAAACAGAACAAATGCGGAAGAATGCGGTTTTTCAAATTTTACCGTGAAGGGCGGCATTATTAATGCGAAAGCAGGTGATCATAACTGCGCAATCGGTGCTGCATGCGGAAGCTATGTTAATGGAGCTAATGGAGCAGGGCATAAAAAATATGCAAAAAACATTCGTATTGAAGGAGGAATCGTCACAGCTGAGGGAGGAGAAAACTGTGCAGGTATCGGAGGAGGAAAGGTAACTCCGGTAGATGGCATTTATATAACCGGAGGAACGGTCTACGCTTCAGGAGGAAGCTATTCACCGGGGATTGGATCTGGAGGTACAGGAACAGATGATTTTGAGGGTTTTGAGGCAGTACAGGACCAATGTTATAATGCTTCCAATATCGTGATCAGCGGAGGAGATACTCTGGTAAGAGCGGTTGGAGACGAACAGACCAGTATGCCTGGGATTGGCTGCGGTAAAGCAGGAAATACTGTGGTTGGCACTGCATCTAACATATGTGCAGTGCCAGATGCTGGATATCAGGGATATATTCAGGACGGAACATCCGAGACAGAGTATGAATTTACAGGAGAATCTCCATTTCAGGAGAAACAGAAGATTAAAGTAGACAAATACTTTACAATGGTCTACTTCGGTCCGTTCCGTGATGAAAATAAGATCGATCCGGACAGCAAAGAACAGCTGGGAGCCAACCATATCATCAGTAAAACCGGAGGAGAGGGATTCACCGGAGAGCAGCTCAGGGAACTGGCGAAAACAAATGGGAAGGACAAAGATGGGAATTCATTCAATCTAGAAGATTTTACTCTTCCTAATCAAGATCAGATCAATGCCATCAATGAAGCCAAGAAGAACGGAAAAATCGGAGACTATCCGCTGACGATCGCCACAGGAAATAACACTCAGGTAACGATTACTGTCTCTTTGAGAGGAAACGGAACTGACGCAGCGATACCGGACGGAGGGACAGAATCCGGCATGGTGGGAGCCAACGACGTGGAGAAAGAGACCGGAGGAAAGGCATTTGAAGAAGATGAAATCAAAGAACTGTGCGGGATCAAAGGGAAAGACAAAGAAGGAAACAATCTGAAGCTGGAAGACTTTAAGATCGATGAAGGCCAGCTGAAAGCGATTAATGAAGCCAAGACATCAAAAAATACAGGAAAGTTTTTGTTGACTTATGAGACACCGGATGGAGAAAAGGTGACGGTAGAAGTGCTGCTCACAGGAACTGTGGAAGTATCTTTTGATACAAATGGAGGCAGCAAACCACCGGAAATGCAGAGCACGGACAGTGGGAAGAAGATATCAAAGCCAGAAGACCCGGTAAAAGAAGGATATACATTTGAGGGCTGGTATTACACAGACAAAGATGGAAATGAAACAGAGTGGAACGTTGATGATCCAGTGTATGAAAATATGACACTAAAAGCCAGATGGAAAGAAGTACTCAAAACAGAGACCACAGAACAGAGTATGCCTACAACGGAAACAAAGACAAAATCAGCATCTACAACTGAAAAGTCTGTACCGGACTGGGAATACAGCAGACGGAAAATCTCAGAACAGACTGTCTCAAGAACAGCAAAAACAGGGGATGAGACAAATATAGTTTATTATTTGATAGCTTTGGGAGCTTCTTTGTCTTGTATCATTTTAGCTAAGAAAAAGTTATTTCGATGACTGGCACAGAGTTGTTTGACAATTTCATGAACAGAGATTAAGATAAAAGAAAATTCAAGTATCGGACGAACAGTAATCAGATGGAGGACTATATTGTGGGTGAAATACTGAAATTTTCTAATAGAGAGGGCTTTCGTAACTGGCTATCAGATCATTGTGTTTCCAGTGAGGGTGTATGGCTGTTATTCGGCAAGGCAGGCGGACCGAAAACCATTAAAGCAGGTGAGGCACTTGAGGAAGCTCTCTGTTTTGGATGGATTGACGGACAAATGAAACGTATTGATGAGACGAGTTACAAAAAGTATTTTTCTTCGCGCAGGAAAAACAGCAAATGGTCTGAGAAGAACAAAGTGCTGGCCGGGAAACTTGAAAAGCAAGGAATGATGACTGATCATGGCAAGGAAAAGATAAAGCAGGCTAAAGAAAATGGTCAATGGGATGCTCCCCAAAAACCAGTAATTACAGAGGAAGAAATCGATGTTTTATCCGCTCTGCTGAGAGCATATGAACCGGCTTACTCCAATTTTCAGCAGATGTCCCCGTCGGTAAAGAAGACTTATACGCGGGCATATTTTGATGCAAAAACGGATGCCGGAAGGGAGAAACGTATAAGCTGGATGGTCGGCCGGCTTAATAAAAATTTAAAACCTATGTAAAGCTACATATATTATGATAAAGCCAGGCAGCGATATTTTGCTGTCTGGTTTTATTTGAGGCAAAAGGGAACTAACTTTTTAATAAAGGACCAGTACCTGATATAAAAACCAAAAACTCGAAGTGGAAAAATAATAACAGGGGGATCACAAAGATGAAGAAGAAAAGAAGAATCTGGATATTTGCTGTGGCTGTGGCTATGACAGCAGTTCAGGGGACTGTTTTTGCAGAGGCTCAGGAGACTGGAAGTCCAGTGGAAGCCGTAAAAGAAACAATTTCGGAAACAACAGAATCTGAACAGATTTTGGATACAAAAGCACTTATGGAGAATTTAAAGGATCAGATAAATCTGTCGGAAGAGGCAAAACATATTTCAAACGAAGATCAGAGAGAAACTGACATTAAAAAAACAAGAAGGAAACAAGTGCAGAAGACTGTAAAAAAGACCGCAGAAGGACAGACATTATTAGACGTAAGCCAAGGAAGCATCACGATTACAAGCGCCGGAGCGACCGGGGGGGGGTACAAGCAGTGAGACATCTTTGAACCCCAAAGGCTACCGGATTACGGGTACAACCACTTCGAATAATATTAAAGTAGAATCAGGTGTTACAACGGACATTACATTGGATAATGTCAGCGTGACCAGCAACAGCGGAAATAAAAACTGTATGGACGTTTCTCATGCCAATGTGACCATTACATTGGTAGGAGAAAATCTGCTCTCCTGTGGGATTACAAGTTACGGGGCACTAGTGAAAGACGGAATGGATGACTCAGAACTGATTATTCAGTGTGAACATACAGGTGAGAAAGGCCATCGGTGTACAGAAGAATCATGTGGCTCTCTTGATGCAAAGGGAACTGTGACTCATGCAACCGCTATCGGCAATATTGTAAAAAACAGAGCAATAGCGAAAGAGTCCGGATTTTCAAATCTTATAATCAAAGGAGGAATCATCAAGGCAAAAGCCGGTGAGCATAATTGTGCGATAGGAGCTGCCTGTGGAAGCTACACTGATAATAATACGCAGAAATATGCAGAAAATATCAGGATAAGCGGAGGAGTTGTCACGGCAGAAGGAGGAGATTATTGTGCAGGCATCGGTGGAGGTGACAGTACGCCGGTGGATGGTATTTACATAACAGGAGGAACTGTCTATGCATCAGGGGGAAATAATTCTCCCGGCATTGGTTCTGGAGGAGATGCTGACTGGGCAGATGCTAAACCGATATATTATGCTGTTTCAAATGTCGTTATCAGCGGCGGAGATACTCTGGTAAGAGCAGTAGGACATAAGGCAACAAATATGCCGGGGATTGGCTGTGGAAAAACGAATAAAGGAGTTGTAGGGGAGGCAAAGAATATAGCAGCGGTTCCAGATGCAGGATTTCAGGGGTATATTCAGGACGGGACTTCTGAAACGGAATATAATTTCACGGATGAATCTCCCTTTCAGAAGAAACAAGATATTAAGGTGGACAAATATTTTACCGTGGTCTACTTCGGACCATTCCGTGACGAAAATAAAATAAATTCGGATACGAAAGAACAGCTTGGAGCCAATCATATCATCAGCAAGACCGGAGGAGAGGGATTCACCGGAGAACAGCTCAGGGAGCTGACGAAAACAAATGGGAAGGACAAAGACGGAAATCCGTTCAATTTAGATGATTTTATCCTGACGAATCAAGATCAGATCAATGCCATCAATGAAGCCAAGAAGAACGGAAAAATCGGAGACTATCCGCTGACTATCGCCACAGAAAATAACACTCAGGTAACGATTACGGTCTCTCTCAGGGGAAACGGAACAGATGCAGCGACACCGGACGGCGGAACCGAATCCGGCATGGTGGGAGCCAACGACGTGGAGAAAGAGACCGGCGGAAAGGCGTTTGAAGAAGAGGAGATCAAAGAACTGTGCGGAATCAAAGGCAAAGACAAAGACGGAAACAACTTCAAGCTGGAAGACTTTAAGATAGATGAAGAGCAGTTAAAAGCAATCAATGAAGCCAAAACCTCTAAAAATACAGGAAAGTTCCCGCTGACCTATGAGACCCCGGGCGGAGGAAAAGTTACGGTGGAAGTGCTGCTCACAGGAACGGTCGAAATATCTTTTGACACAAATGGAGGAAGCAGACCGCCGGAAATGCAGAGTACAGACAGCGGTAAAAAAGTAGTAAGACCAGAAGATCCGGTAAGAGAAGGCTATGTATTTGAAGGCTGGTATTACACAGACAAAGATGGAAACGAAACAGAGTGGAATTTTGAAGATCCTGTCTATGAGAATATAACATTAAAAGCTAAGTGGAAGGAAGTACCCAGGACAGAGGACACAGAACAGACCATGTCTACGACAGAAACGAAGACCGAATCAGTAAAACCATCTACAACTGAGAAAACCATCCCGGACTGGGAGTACAGCAAACGAATGAAGTCAGAACAGACTGTTACAAGAACTGCGAAAACCGGAGATGAAACAAAAGTCTTATATCTCTTTATGATCTTTGGAGTATCTCTGACAGGGGCAGGATTGATCTATAAGAAAATGAAATAATTGCAGCTGGAGCACCGCACTATGATGCTCCTGCTTTTTGTGATTAAAATTTGCATATAAGATCTAACTATCCATATTCCAAACCGGACCTGATATAAAAACTGTGAAGTGGAAAAGGAAAAGGCAAATTTAATGCAGGGGGATCACAAAAATGAAGAAAAGAAAACGTATATGGATGATTTCCATGGTGTTGGCGATTACGGCAGCACATGGAACAATTTTAGCTGAAGCTCAGGAGACAGAAGGCTCAGTGGAAGCCGTAACACAGACAACAGAGGATGGGACAGAACTTGACACAAAAATACTGATGGAAACTGTAAAAGAGCATATTGACTTGCCAAAAAAAACAGAACAGGTTTCAGGTTGTAAACCGACAGAAGACGCTGTAAAAAAGAGTTCTGTTCAACAGGTGAAACAAGTTCAGAAACCTGTAAAAAAGACTGCCGACGGGCAGACCTTATTGGACGTGAGCAAAGGAAATATCACGATTAAGAGCTCCGGAGCGACCGGGGGGTACAAGCAGTGAGACATCTTTAAACCCTCTGGGCTACCGGATTATCGGAAAAACCACTTCATATTATATAAAAGTCGAAGCAGGAGTCACGACAGATATTACATTGGACAATGTCAGTGTCACCAGCAACAGCGGAAGCAAAAACTGCATGGACGTTTCACATGCCAATGTGACAATTACATTGGTGGGGAACAACATGCTTTCTTGTGGTGTACAGAACTATGGAGCCTTAGTGAAAGAAGGCATGGATAAAACTGAGCTTATCATTCAGTGTGAACATGCAGGAGAGAAGGGGCATCAGTGCGATAAAGACACCTGTGGTTCTTTGGAGGCAAAAGGAACCAAAATGCATACAACGGCCATCGGAAATATCATTGCAAACAGAACAGTAAAGGAAGAATCCGGATTTTCCAATCTGACCATCAAAGGCGGTATTGTTAATGCACAGGCAGGAGAACATAACTGTGCCATCGGCGCAGCCTGCGGAAGTTATGCCAATGGGGGAACCGATACAAAACAATATGCAGAAAATATTCGCATAGAGGGAGGTATCATCACTGCGAAAGGGGGAACCCTCTGCGCAGGCATCGGAGGAGGAAAGGTAACTCCGGTAGACGGAATCTATATTACGGGAGGAACAGTTTATGCGTCCGGAGGGAAATATTCTCCCGGTATCGGGTCCGGTGGTGCTGAGACGACGGAGTCAGAATGGGAGAAAACACCGGAGGGCTTCAATGTTTCCAACATCGTTATCAGCGGAGGCAGCACGCTGGTCAAAGCTGTCGGTGACAAGAATACATCTATGCCGGGAATCGGATGCGGTAAATACGGTACGAAGACACCAGGTACTGCGACAAACATATGCGCAGTCCCGGACTCTGGCTATCAGGGCTACATCCAGGACGGGACTTCTGAGAACAGAGTATGATTTTACAGAGGAATCCCCATTTCAGGAGCAGCAGGATATTAAGGTAGATAAATATTTTACGATGGTTTACTTTGGTCCATTCCGGGATGAAAATAAAATTGATCTGGACAGCAGAGAACAGCTGGGTGCGAACCATGTGATCAGCAAAACCGGCGGTGAAGGGTTTACTGACGAACAAATCAAAGAACTGACGAAAGCAAACGGGAAAGACAAGGACGGCATTCCATTTGATCTGGAAGATTTTACACTGCCCGACAGGGATCAGATCAATGTCATCAATGAGGCCAAGAAAAACGGAGAGATTGGTGACTATCCTCTGACAATCGCAACAGAACAGGGCACTCAGGTAGTCATTACAGTCTCTTTGAGAGGAAATGGAACGGATGTGACGGCTCCGGACAGCGGAACTGCATCCGGCATGGTAGGGGCTAATAATGTGGAAAAAGAGACCGGAGGAGAAGGTTTCGGAGTAGAAGAAATAAAAGAGCTGTGCGGTGTAAAGGGCAAAGACAAGGATGGGAATAATTTAAAGCTGGAAGATTTTAAGATAGACGAAGAACAGCTGAAAGCCATCAACCAGGCAAAAACATCAAAGAATACAGGGAAATTTCTATTGACCTATGAGACACCGGAAGGGGAAAAAGTGACAGTGGAAATCTTGCTTACTGGAACAGTGGAAGTATCCTTTGACACAGATGGAGGCAGCGAACCGCCCCAAATGCAGACCGCGGACAGCGGAAAGAAGGTACAAAAACCTGAAGATCCGGTAAAAGCGGGTTATGTATTAGAAGGCTGGTATTATACAGACAAGGATGGAAACGAAACAGAATGGAACTTTGGAGATCCGGTGTATGAAAATATGACGCTGAAAGCAAAATGGAAAGAAGAGCCTAAGAGAACAGAATCAACATCGGAGGAATCTGGGACAACTGCGGAGAATGGGTTTGAGACAGAAGAAAACGAAGACAGGACAGTAAAGAAACAGGCACCTAAATGGGAGTATCAAAAAAGAGTAAGAAAGAAGACAGAGCCTATGGCAAAGACCGGAGATTCGGCAGATATACAATTCTTGATTCTGATTCTTGGGATTTCATTGGTGGGCATTCAGGTAATAAAGAGAAGCAGGGAATAGAATTATAAATAACAGGCAGCAAATTTTTAGAATTTTGCTGCCTGTTTCCAAAATAAAAATTTATTACTGCCGTTTATGCCGCGCATTTGTTTGATAGGTGCTTATCCAGCAGATATTACGTCCATTTTCTGCATGATTGGAGTGAGGCATTATAAGTGCCGAACGGAAATTATGTAGAAATTGCCATTATTCCATAACTCCCACTTCATCAGGCACGATCACATCAGCCTCTGTGCAGGCGAGAATGTCTTCCACCGTATAGCCGGGAGCTAATTCTCTGAGGACCAGCCCCTCGTCCGTCACCTCAAAATAACACCGTTCGGTTACGATGTCAGTGACACATTTAGCTCCGGTCAGAGGAAGAGTGCACTTTTTTAGGATCTTAGAAGCGCCGCTCTTTTCACAGTGATCAGTAGCAACAATAATCTTTTTTACACCGGCGCAGAGATCCATTGCGCCGCCCATGCCCGGGGCAAGTTTGCCGGGAATGGTCCAGTTGGCTATATTTCCTTCCTGATCTACCTGCAGCGTTCCGAGTACGGTTGCGTCAACATGGCCGCCGCGGATGAAAGCAAAAGAAGTCGTGTGGTCACAAATACTGCCTCCTTTGATGATGGAAGCAGGCTGGCCTCCCGCATCAATAATATCCGGATCTGCATCCTCCCACTTTGGTGTGGAACCGCAGCCGACAATGCCGATCTCGGCCTCCAGCCAAAGTTCTACACCCTCCGGCAGATAGTTGACACACATCATGGGAACCCCGATTCCTAAATTAACAAAATCTCCGTCTTTAAAAAATCTCGCACAACGGGATGCGATCAGTGCACGTCCAGTAAGTCCTGCCATTACTTTCCACCTCCTTCTGCTTTTGCTCTCGCACGCTGCCACATCGGACAGAAAGGTTTCTTTTCGCCGGTTCTTACGTAAACCATATCGATATTGGAGCAGGCACATCAATATCATCAGGACCTAATTCTCCTACTTCAACCAATTCTTCAACCTCGACAATGACGATATCTGCTGCAAAAGCCATGTAGCTGTTAGTGGCTCTTCCGGTGTATCGGAAAGCGATATTTCCGATCGTATCGGCTTTCCATGCCTTGATCAGAGCAACATCTGCGTGGAGCGGAAGCTCCAGGAGATATTCTTTCCCATCAATGGTCAGTTTCTGTTTTCCTTTCTCGATATCTGTTCCCACGCCTGTGGGAGTAAGGCAGCCGCCCAGACCTGCTCCGCCGCAGCGGATGCGTTCTGCAAAAGTACCCTGTGGAACAAATTCTACATTTAACTCACCCGCAAACATTTGATCACGGGCTTCCGGATTCAGACCGATGTGGGTTGTAATCAGATCCTTTACCAGCTTTTCGTGGATCAGCCTTCCGAGTCCCTGGTCAGGCATACCGCCGGATACAGCGATAGCGGAAATGTCTTTTACCCCTTTTTCCAGCATTCCGGTAATCAGCTCTTCTGCAGAGTGCTCTCCATGCCAGTCGCCAAACATGATCGTCTGGCCGTCATGGAATTTTGCGATTGCTTCTTCTTTAGACACTACTTTTGAGATCAATATCGTTACCTCCTTTCAGTGTGCTGCCTATTTTCCCTGGAACTCAGGTTTCCGTTTTTCCATGAATGCAGAACAGCCTTCTTTGAAGTCTTCTGTATTGGAACACTCATGCTGCGTTGGGATTTCCACATCATCCAGATAGCGTTCGTAATCAGAGAATGCCGCAGCATAGATCTGTTTCTTGATATTTTTATAGGATACCTGTGGTCCGGATGCTAATCTTTTGGCAAATTTGTAAACTTCCGCATCCAGATCTTCTTTTGCAGTGACTTTATAAACAAAACCAAGGTCTTTGGCCTCCTGGGCATCTACAGGACGTCCGGTGGCACACAGTTCCATCGTCTTTTTTTCGCCGATCTCTTTTGCAAGAAGATAAGCACCGCCGGTATCCGGAACGAGCCCGATGTTTACAAATGCCATAATAAACTTTGCGTTGTCTGCCGCAATGATGAAATCGCCGGAAAGAGCAAGACTGAAACCTGCACCTGCCGCAGCGCCGCTGACTGCTACAATGACCATCTTACTCATGGATTTCAGGCCATTTGTAACCTTTCCAACTTTGCCGATGAGTCCGTCCATATTGATGTCGCCGCCGCTTTTGATCAGGTCATAAAAATAGCCGATATCACCGCCGGCCGAAAATGCTTTCGGTGCGCCCTTTAATACCACAACCCTGGCATCCGGATCTGACTCAGCCTTTTCTACGGCATAAATCAGTTCATCTGCCATCTGTTCGTCGATGGCATTTAAGTTTTTCGGATAGTCCATTGTTATAGTCGCAATTCCGTCTGCCACATCATAATGCAGTTTCTGAAGTTCCATCGCAGTCCCTCCTTTTTGGGGTATAAAATTGTATGGATACGATCGACAAAATCCTCCTTTCCAATGTCTTTATAGTCCGTTCTTAATATGAGTTGATAACTATATTTTACTCCTAATGACAGATAAAAACAAGAATAATCAGACTTTTTAATGGCATAAATATGGAGAAAAAGCGGTTGTTTTACGGATATAAAGCGGTTATAATTTAAGTGTGGTGTATGCGGCATTGAAGGAGGGGTTCTATGACGATGGAAGAAATGAAACAAAGGAAAATAGAATTAGGGTATTCTTACGAGCAGATTTCAGTATTGTCGGGAGTACCTGTAGGCACAGTGCAGAAAATCTTCGGGGGAGTCACAAAATCTCCCAGATATGAGACACTGAGAGCGCTGGAAAAAGTCCTTAACAGGGAATCCGAAGCAGAACTGGGAGAATCGGCAGATTATATTTCGGGCAGTACTGCGGAAAACTGCACCATTTCAGATTATGATGCTATTTCTGCGGACAGAAGGATCGAACTGATTGACGGGATTATCTACGACATGGGAGCTCCGACCTATGTCCACCAGATGATCGCCGGACAGCTGTACCGCAGAATATATGATTTTATTGACAGGCAGGGAGGAGACTGTATCCCCCTCCAGGCACCCCTTGACGTACAGCTGGATTGTGATGACAAGACAGTCGTACAGCCGGACATTATGATCGTATGCAGCCGCGATAAGTTCAGAGAGGGCAGAATTTTAGGAGCACCGGACTTCGTCGCCGAGATATTGTCGGAGTCAACAAAAAAGAAGGATCTGACGATCAAGTTAGGAAAATACACAGAGGCCGGAGTGAGAGAGTATTGGATCATAGATCCGGATAAAAAAAGGATACTGGTTTACGATTTAAAACAGGACGCAGACCTGAGCATCTATGGATTTGATGAAACAGTTCCGATGGGGATCTTTCAGGGACTCTGTGAGATAGATTTTACAAAAATCCATGAGGCCATCAAGATATTTAAATAAGAAAAGAAGACAGGCAGAACAAAGGGCCGGAACATGCAGCAGTGTTCCGGTCCTTTGTCGTATAATTAGAGAATTTATTTTTATTAAAAAGACCACAAATAAAAATAAAGAACACCCTCCCTGGCAGATATTACGTCCATTTTCATCAGTTCGAATGCAAGCCGCAGAACTGGTGAAAATGTCATAACACACTAAGTTGGCATGGTTTTTGCTCTATATATAAATGACAAACACGAAACGGAGGTGAACTTATGATTGGAGTACTATTGGTAACCCATGGAAACTTCAGCGAGGCGATTATCAAGAGCATGGAGCTTGTCTTTGGCAGGCAGGAAAAGCTTGAAGCGCTCACGCTGAATCATGGGGATGATGTGGAGGAATTGACGCGACAGGTGAAAGAAAGAGCAAAAGAGCTGGACGACGGCGAAGGAGTCCTTGTATTGGTGGACTTGCTCGGAGGCAGTCCGTGTAACGTGACGGCGTCCTGTTTGAAGCAGGAAGGCCTTGAGTGTGTCACAGGATTAAATCTTCCTATGCTTATCTCAGTCCTGGAAGAACGGGAAGACGGCACCCTCCGCAGCATGCCAAAAGTAGCTATGGAAGCTGGTAAGACAGGTATTGTCAATGTGAAACAGCTCATCGGATGATAGAAAGGAAGCTGTGATCGATATGAAATATTTTCGGGTGGATGAGAGGCTGATCCATGGGCAGGTTCTGCTGAAATGGCTAAAGAAGACAGGATGTGAGAGGCTTTTTATCGTGGACAACCAGGTGGCAGCAGATCCTGTGATCCAAAGTGTGCTGAAGATGTCGGTGCCGGGGAATGTGAAAGCGGAATTTTTGACGGTAATTGAAGGACGGACGAAGATCAGAGAGGATACAGAAGACATTTTTATACTGATCAAAGAACTGGAGACAGTGTGCAGACTGGCCGATGCGGGAATTTTGACAGAATCCGTCAACATTGGCCGGCTCCCTTATATGAGGGGGAAGAAAAAAATTTGTGACAATGTTTTTATCGGAGAAAAGGAGGGGGAAGAGATGATGCGGCTGCTGGACCAGGGAACGAAAATATTTGTTCAGATGGTCCCGGACAGTGAACCTGTCAGTCTGACAAGAGAGATGATTCGAGGTGAAGTATGACAAAACTATTGCTTTTGACCCACGGGTGCTGGGGTGAAGAATTGATAAAGTCGGCGGAACTGGTCGTGGGAGAGATCCGCGATGCAGAGGCATTTGCCCTGGAACCGGAGGATGCGCTGGCTGACTACATGGAAAAGATCAGGGTGGTGATTGAAAAGAGCAAAGGGCAGGATATCCTGCTGATCTCGGACTTAAATGGGGGAACAACTTCTAACGTGGCGGCTGTTTTCAGCAAGACCTATGAAAATGTACATGCCCTCTGCGGTCTGGGAATGGAAATGCTCATAGCGGCCGAAGAACTCAGGGAAGAACTGAGCGGGAAGAAACTTGCAAAAGAGGTGCTTTCCTGGGGCAGGGAAAAGAACAGAGACTTAGAGGAATAAGGAGGAAGAAAAGAATATCATGCAGAACTTCAGATTTATCTGTCCGACGGATTTTATCTTCGGAAAAGACACAGAGAACAGCGTGGGGGAAGAAATTAAAAAGTACGGCAAAAGGATCCTGCTTCACTATGGAGGAGGACATATCAAAAAAAATGGCCTGTATGACAGGATCATCCGTTCTTTGAAGGCAAATGAGATTGAATACGTGGAACTGGGCGGCGTGAAAGCCAATCCGGATGTGGAAATGGTGAGAGAGGGCATCAGGCTTTGCAGGGAAGAGAAACTGGACTTTATCCTGGCGGCAGGCGGAGGGAGCGTTATTGATTCCGCAAAGGCCATTGCCATGGGAGTTTCTTATCCGGGGGACGTGTGGGATTTCTTTGTGGGAAAAGCACAGATTGAAGAGGCACTGCCTGTCGGAGTGATCCTCACGATCCCAGCGACAGGAAGCGAGGCCAGCAATACAACGGTTGTCACGAACTCTGAGGGAGGACATTCCAAGAGGGCCGCATCCGGAGACAACATTAAACCGGTGTTTGCCATCATGAATCCGGAACTTACCTATTCTCTGCCGGCTTACCAGACAGCGGCAGGAGGGGTGGATATTTTCTCACACGTGGCAGAGCGGTACTTTACACTGGAGCCGGACTGCGGTTTCACAGACAGGCTTTGCGAGGCCACGATGAAGACAGTGATCGGCTGTCTCCCGGAAGTGCTTAGCCACCCTCAGGAATATGCGGGCCGGGCAGAAATCATGTGGACCGGGACCATTGCCCACAACGGGATTTTGGGAGTGGGAAGAAGCGAGGACTGGGGCAGCCATATGCTTGGACACGAAATTACGGCTTTCTATGGTCTGACACACGGAGCTACCTTATCCATCATCATCCCGAACTGGATGGAGTATGTGTACAAGACAGATGTGACCCGTTTTGTGAAATATGCGGTGAATGTCTGGAACGTGGAAAACAACATGGATCATCCTGAAAAGACGGCTCTGGAAGGCATCAGAAGGACACGGGATTTTTTCCGGTCTGTGGGTATGCCGGTAACATTGGAAGAAGCAGGAATCGACGGTGACAGAATCGAAGAAATGGCAGAGAACTGCACGAAATACGGTCCGGTGGGAGGCTTTGTAACACTTAGGAAAGAGGACTGCATGGCAATCTATGAAAAATCAAAATAGGAGGGATAGCATATGGCGAAGATATCATTGGTAAGGATTGACAGCAGACTGATCCACGGACAAGTAATCACCAAATGGCGCAAGATACATAAGGTGACAAAAATTATTATCGTAGACAATGAACTGGCAAAAGATGATTTTATGATCCACATCTATGAGGCGTCCGCGCCTAAAGATGTAAAAGTAAAAATCTATGACATCCCGAAAGCCGTAAGGCTCTGGGAAAAGAACCAGTATAAAGATGGAGAAGTGATGCTTCTGTTTAAGGACATTAAAACATGTCTGGAACTGTACAAACAGGGTGTGCCGATGGAATATGTCCAGCTGGGCGGACTGCCCAAGGCATCGGATAAAAAGGTGATCCTGAGAGCGGTTTCGCTGGGAGAAGAAGATATCTCTCTGCTCCGGGAATTTGATCAGAGCGGGGTGGAAGTTGCGGTCCATATCGTGCCGGAGGAAGTGAAAATGCCGTTTGCCGAGATTGAGAAAAAATACAGAGAAAGTTAGGAGGGAAAGATATGAATTTTGTAATTGCCGTTTTTGTGGGTATATGGTTTTGGTTTGCGGGAGGAGCACCGGGCTATACCTTTCATTATGTGCTGAAACAGCCTTTGGTTATGGCACTTCCTATCGGCCTGCTGATGGGAGATGTGCCTCAGGCCATGATGATCGGTGCCGCCATTGAACTTGTATATGTAGGAATCATCTCCCCGGGAGCAAATGTTCCGGCGGATGAATGTCTGGCGGGTGTGATCGCTATACCCATCGCCATGAAAATCGGCGCTGATCCGGCTACTGCGGTAGTATTGGCCGTGCCGTTTGGGGTTCTGGGAGTTTTCCTGGACCAGTTAAGAAGAACCGTCAATGCACGGTGGGCCCATGTCGCCGATAAATATGCCCTGGCAGGGGATGAAAAAGGACTGTTCCGGTGTGCTGTTATTTATCCGATGGCAGTGGGATTCCTGATGAGATTCCCGCCAGTGTTCATCGCCAACTATTTCGGAGCGGACGTTGTGGAGAAATTCCTGAATGCCATGCCTCAGTGGATCATCCACGGTATCTCAGTAACAGGAGGCGTGCTGCCTGCCCTTGGTTTTGCGATCATTTTGTTCGTCATCGGGCAGAGATCCCTGCTTCCGTTCTACTTCATGGGATACTTTGCAGTTCAGTATTTAAAGATCAACACGATGGCAGCCGCGGTTTTTGGAATCTGTATTGCGCTGGTTATTTTATTTATGAAGAACGACGGACAGGAAGAGATCATGCAGCGGGTGAAGAAACTTCAGATCTGTGACGACGATGACGAATAGGGAGGAGGTACCTATGGAAAACAAAGAAATCACCAAAAAGGATATAAGGAAAGCGTATCTGCGCTGGTACAATACTGTGGAAGTGTCCAATTCCTATGAACGTATGCAGACCGTGGCGTTCTGCTATTCAATCTCAGGAATCTTAAAGAAACTCTATGACAAAAAAGAAGATTATGTGAAAGCTCTTCAGCGGCACCTGAACTTCTTTAATACCCAGGGTATCTGGGGTTCTCCGCTGCTGGGAATCTCCATTGCTATGGAGGAGCAGAAGGCAAAGGGCAGCGAAGTGGCAGACGAGGCCATCACAGGTATCAAGACAGGGCTGATGGGGCCTTTGGCCGGCATCGGCGATACCATTGACTGGGGAACATGGAAGCCGCTGATCTTTTCCCTGGCAGCAGGCTTCAGTGCAAAAGGAGGAATTGCAGGATTTTTCATATGTTTCATGTTTGCAGTCATCCCGTTTATGGAAGGATTTTACCTGACCAACCTTGGATATAAACTCGGAAGAAACGCGGTATCCATGCTGCTGGAGTCCGGATGGATCAAACAGCTGATCACAGGTTCCAGTATTCTCGGACTGTTTATGATGGGAGCGTTGTCAGCCAGTACAGTAAAATTGGAAATTCCGATCAAGTTTGCCATGGGAGGTTCCACGACCACGGTACAGGCCATTTTAGACAGTATTCTGCCGGGACTGCTTCCGCTGCTTTTAATCGTAGGGATCTACATATTCTTTAGGAAAAAAGGACAGAAATTCGGAAGAGTGGTATTTGCTCTTCTTGGATTGTGTCTGCTTGGTTCAGCAATCGGATTATTTTAAATTAGGAGGAGATAAAACATGATCATTTCAATGGCGGATATTTTAAAGAAAGCAAAACAGGAACATTACGGCGTGGCTGCGCCCAATGTATTTAACGATAAGACAATAGAAGCTGCATTTCAGACTTCCGCAGAATTCAAAGCGCCGGTTATTCTAGACGGCGCCGGATGCCATGGGATTGAGGAACTGGCTTATATCAGCAGATTTTATGAGAGAAGATACCCGGAGGCGTGCGTGGCGCTGAATCTGGACCACGGCGGGGCGTATGAGGAGATCATGCTCGCCATCCGAAGCGGATTTAGTTCCGTTATGGTAGACCGCTCCGAACTTCCTTACGATGAGAATGTACGGGAAGTAAAAGAAATCGTCAAGGCAGCCCATGCGGTGGGTGTCTCTGTGGAAGCGGAACTTGGGCATGTGGGACAGGGATTTGAATATGAATCAACCAGAGACTCCGGGCTTACAGACAAAAAAGAAGCATTAAGTTTTATTGAAGAGACAGGAGTTGACTGCCTGGCTGTGGCTGTGGGGACTTCTCATGGAGTATATAAAGGGACTCCGCATCTGGAATTTGAGCTCTTGAAAGAGCTGAGTGAGAGCATTGAGATTCCATTAGTGCTTCACGGCGGTTCCGGCACCGGAGATGAGAATTTGAAAAAAGCAGTAGAGACAGGAATCCAGAAAGTCAATCTGTTTACAGATTTGAGTGCGGAGGGAGTCGTTTCCCTGAAATCTTATCTCGGAGTGAACTTTGACCACATACCGAAGGATGCTGAAAAGGGAGAGTTTGGAAATTTGAATGCTAACCTGTACGATGCCATCGTGGAAGGGACAAAGGGCTGGAAGACGGCGCTGAAACATTATGTAGAATTATTCGGAGGAACGGACCGGCTGTAAAGGAGGATATCAATGAGTATAGAACAGATGAAGTTTGCGTATTTAAAAGAAAAAGGATGCGCCCTGACAGGAGTGAGGAAGATCCCGGATATGGGTCCTGATGATGTGCTCGTAAAACAGCTGGTCTGCAACATTTGTACCACAGACTACGGGCAATGGCTGGGACTCAGGGAACATCAGGGCTATCCAATGGCCGGGGGCCATGAAGGCTCCGGTATCGTCGAGGCGGTTGGAAGCGGTGTGAAGGATTTAAAACCGGGAGATCATGTGGCTGTCGCATATAACTCATGCGGGAAATGCGAGGCCTGCCGGAGGGGCCATGAGGGCCAGTGTACCAGCGCGGATTACAAAAACCTGACGGAAGACGGATACAGGGGAAATTTCGGATTTGCAGATTACAATGTGAGGAGCGCCAGAAATCTTGTGAAAATGAACCCGGAACTTCCTCCCTCAGAAGCAGCTTTTCTGGAACCACTGGCAACCGTGTGCAAAGGAATCTCCAAACTGCGGCTGGAACCTCAGGAGACGGTAGTTGTCATCGGAGCGGGGACTATGGGGCTCGTCAATGCGCAGGCTGCCAAGGCCAAAAATTGCAGGGTCATTGTGACGGAACTGATGGAAAAGAAGCTTCAGGCAGCCAGAGATATGGGATTTGAAGTCATCGATGTGAGCAAAGAAGACCCGGTGGAAAAGGTAAAAGAACTGACGGATCAAAAGGGAGCGGACGCTGTGATCGTGGCCGTGGGAAACACAAAGGCAAACACCCAGGCAGCAGAGCTTGTGAAGGAGCTGGACGGACGGATTCTCATGTTTGCCGCAGGCTATCCCGCTCCGGAGATCGAACTGGATTCCAATGTGATCCATTACCGCAGAATGGAATTGATCGGCACCTTTGGAGCGGACATGAAAGACTTTTTCAAGGCGGCCGAACTTTTAAATACCGGAGCTGTGGATGTATCCAAGCTAGTGGAACCGGAGAAGTTTCTTCTGGATGATATACAGAAGGCATATGAACATGCATCTGTTCCGGGAATGTACAGAGTCAGTGTTTTATTGAATGAAGAATAGATTGTAGCAGATAAAAATATAGGTGTTCTTTTGATTAAGAATGCCTGTATTTTTATGTTATAAAACTTAATCAACAAGCAATGCCTTTGCACAATC